>MDTA01162748.1_pt1 | contig 28914 bp, 28 predicted proteins | sample 811151 | NCBI WGS metagenome assembly MDTA01 (sample SAMN05326648, study PRJNA326480) | marine metagenome | isolation source: seawater | place: Indian Ocean: South | collected 2010 | reverse complement strand
TTGAGATCTGACGATTTTATTGAGGAAATAATACTTTCCAATCTTTCTTTTCTTTCAGGATGACCGTCACCATTGAACTTTAGTAAACAGTCACTATGAGTATAAACTATCATTTATTCTAATATATTATTAACATAAATTAAGATATTTTATAATACACATGTTTTTAATATGGTAAATAAAAAAAATTTAAAAGTGCATATTTATTATTTTGCATACGGCACTAATCTTAATAAAAAAAATTTTTTAAAAAAATTTAAAAACGCAAAATTAGTTCAAAAGTATACCTTAAAAAACTTTAAAATTGTTTTTAGAACAAAATATGTAATTCCAGATATTCAAAGAAACATATTTTCAAAAGTACAAGGGTTAATTTATAAGATAGATAAAGAGATAGAAAAAAAATTAGATAAATATGAAAACTATCCTCGATTATATATTAAAAAATATTTTACGTATAAAAAGAAAAGAATCATGTTTTACTACATGAAAAAAAAATCCACATTAAGAAAACCAGGAGGTTATTATTTTAAAGTCATGAAAAATGGCTATCGACAGAATAAGTTCAAATTAAATATTTAAGATTACAAATATTTCATTAAGATTTTGCTAGCGATTTCTGCAGAAGGAGTTGGGCTCTTAAGTTTGTCTAAAATTAATTGAGTTTTTGTTATTTGTTTCTTAATTTTATCAGGATTGTCAATGAAGGAGCTTACATTCTTGAAAATAGTTTTAGCATTACATTTTGATTGAAGTAATTCAGGAATTACTTCCTCTTTTGCAGCAATATTAATAATATTAGCAAATTTAACTTTAACTAATAATTTTACAATTAAATAGTTTATAAAATTCATTTTGTACAAAATTATAGAAGGTATTTTTGATTTACAAATTTCTAAAGATACGGTTCCCGATTTAGCTACTGCAAAAACTGATTTCTTGAGGGTGTGAGATTTTATTTTTTCATCACTTATCACTTCACAGTTATTAATTTTTGTATTTTTTATATAAGATTGAATTAAGTCAGCGTACTCACTTGTTGCATGAAATATAAAAATAAAATCCTCATAGCTATTATTCATTAGCTCTACAAATTCTAGCAATATAGGCATCAAGATATCTATCTCTGACTTCCTGCTTCCAGGATAAACAGATATTAAAGCTTTATTTTTTTCTAATATTTGATTTATATCAATTTTGCTTTCTGAGATATCTTCTAATAATGGATGGCCAACAAATTCATTATTAAGGTTTTCTTTATCAAAATATTGCTTTTCAAAACTGAACAACAACAATATATGATCAATAAATTTCTTTATTTTTTTAACTCTGTCCTCTCTCCAAACCCAAACTTGTGGAGCTACATAATGAATAGTTTTAATTTTTGAGTTCTTTTTTTTTACTTTTTCCGCAACTCTTAATGTAAAGTCTGGGCTGTCTACAGAAAAAAGTATCTCTGGATTGAAATCAATAATAGCTTTGACTGTTTCATTTATTTTTTTATTTATCTTAAAAATATTTAAGAATACATTTGTAAAACCAATATATGTTATCTCTTTTAGTTCATATATTGATTGTATTCCCAAAGATTCTAAATTTTCCCCTCCAACGCTTAAATATTCTAAATTAGGACTTTCTTTTTTAAGTTGCTTTATTATTTTTGAAGCTAACTTATCTCCAGATGGTTCACCCGTTAATATAAACACTTTTTTCACTTGTGCATTCTCCACAGTTCCCCATTATCTGATAATAAATATAATTCACCATTTTCGTGAATTTTAATGTCTCTTATTCTACCTATATTTCCAGAAAAGATAGTTTTTTCATTAATAAAATTATTTTTTTTGAATTTAACTTTTCTTAATGACTGATCCTTGAGAGATGTTATTAGAGCGTCACCGTTCCATTCTTTAAATGTGTCACCTTTGTAAATTACCATCGCGCTGACTGCAATTGACGGTACCCAGTATTTTATGGCCTTAGTAAAACCAGGTTTCCATTTGGGTCCAATTTTGGTACCAGAATAATTAGTGCCCCCCCACCCTAGGATTTTCCAACCATAGTTTTCACCAAAATTCACTTTTCCAAACCAGTCTCCGCCTCTAGCACCGTGATTTGTAATATAAACCTTTCCATTGAAAGGAGAAATGGACATGCCTTGCGGGTTCCTAACTCCTATTTGAAAAATTTCTGGGAGCCATTTTTTTTTATTAATAAATTTTGGATTATCTATTGGTATAGATCCATCTACATTTATTCTAATAATGCTTCCCGGATGTTTAGTAAAATCTTGGGCAATCATACCTTTTCCTCTTTCACCAGCGGTTATGTAAAGATGATCGCCTTGAATAGCTAATCTTGAACCAAAATGATACCCAGAATTAATTGGTGGTTCAGCTCTAAAAATATTTTTAAAAGACATTTCTTGTTTGTTGAACACAGCTCTGGCAACTGACGTACTGGACATTCCCTTAGATCTATTTTCTGAATATGAAACAAATACTAAATTATTTTTATAAACAACATCTAGTAAACCTCCTTGACCATCCTCTAAAATATTTAGATTGTGAGAAATATTCTTTATAATTTTGGTATCTAAGTTAAAAAGTTTAATTTTTCCACTTTTTTCATTAATGAGTATATTCTTATTATCTACGAAAGATAAACTCCAAGGTTTGTCAAATCCTGAGAGAATTTTTTCTAATTTGAAATCTTCAGCAAAAAGTGGTGACGAAAAAAGTAAAAAAAAAATAATAATTTTTCTCATTTAACTAAAATAAACATTTTATTATTGTTTGCAAATTTCACACATTTTTTTTTGTCTAAAACTATGTTCATTTTATTTTTCAAAACAACCCCTTTGAGACCTGCAGTTTTACACTGTCTTAAAGTATCAATCCCTATTGTAGGAAGATCGATTCTTAAATCCTGTTTTTTTTGGGGAAATTTTACAAGTACACCTTTTAATTCATTAGAGGACTTTTTGAGGCTCTTTATCATCCTTTGCGTTCCACCTTTTCCCTCAATCCTGATAACCTTATTATTTCGAGATATAGCTCCTTGAATATGAGAAAAACTCCCAGCAGAATTTAAAGATTTAATTGCACAATTTATATCATTTTTATCAGTTTTATTTGGTTTTGTTTTGGTATAACTCCCTTTTTTAAGACTAAGTTCTGGAGTGAGTTTATTTGACTTCAATGTTTGTATTTTTTCAATTCTTAAAATATTTATCACTTGTTTTAGGATAGCGGCATCTCCAATTTTTGAACTTTTAATAATTTTAGGAATATAATAAAGGCCTTTTAAATCTAATTTAATTTTTTTTAAGTTAGGTTTCGCAACTTTACCAGCGAATAGTACTTTTTTACAATTATTTGATTTTAAAATTGAAATAATCTTTCCAAATTGGCCTATTGATACTGAATAAGAATTCTTGTCCTTTTTAAAAATTTTTTTTTTTGTAAGATCAATTATTATATATTTCTGATTTTTTTTTAACTTTTTTAATATATATTTTGGAAAATCTGTTTCGCCAAAAATCAACCCTATCATAAACTTTTTATTTTTGCGGTGAGCAAATAGGTCTTCTCTTATCTTTTTCAATAAATTTAATTACTTCACCTACAAGTTCATTATCTTTATATTCACCATTTATTTTACTTAAATTATCAAATAAATTTTTAGAGGCAAAAATTTCTTTAAAAGCCTTATCTAGACCAATTATTTTCTGATTTTCATATTTGTGTCTTCTTAATCCAATTAAATTTAATCCTTGTAAAAAATTTCTATTGCCGATTGATAATCCAAATGGTATCACATCCTTTAAAACTCCAGTCATTCCTCCTATCATTGCTAACCTTCCAATTCTTGTAAATTGTTGTACGGCAGAATTTCCACCTATAATCACCGAGTCATCGATAGTTACGTGGCCACCTAATGGTACGTTATTTGCAATGATTACATTATTACCAATTTTACAATCATGAGCTACATGAGAAGAAATCATAAATAAACAATTGTCACCGATTAAAGTTTTAGAACCGCCTCCACTAGTACCTGGGTTAATAGTGACATATTCTCTAATAATGTTATTTTGACCTATGCTAAGACTGTTAGGCTCATTTTTATATTTAAGATCTTGAGGTTGTGTTCCTATGCTTGCAAAAGGAAAGATTTTAGTGCCATTTCCTATAAATGTATTTCCCTCGATATGTACATTAGAGACAAGTTCAACATTCTCTGCCAACTGTACCTTTGGACCAATATAACAAAAAGGACCAATTTTTACGTTTTTTGAAATCTTTGCACTTTTTTCTACAATACTAGAGGTGTGTATCATTATTTTCTATCAACAATTGTTGCTGACCATTCTGCATCGGCCATTCTTTTTCCATCAACTTTTGCAGTTCCTTTATATTTCCATACTCTTCCATGAGATCTAATAGCTTCAATTTCTAAATGTAATTCACAATCGGGAACTACTGGATTTCTGAATCTTGCCTTATCTACTCCCATTAAAAATACAAGTTTATTATCATACTCTTTTTTATCTATACCATGAGCCGTCAAAGCTGCTGCGGCTTGCCCAAATGCTTCAACTATTAATACACCAGGCATTACAGGTTGATCTGGAAAATGTCCTTGGACATAGAAACTATCTTTTTTAACATTCACAATTGCAGTAGCTGATTTTAGATGAACAATTTTTGTAAGCTTATCTATTAGCAGCATTGGTTCTCTGTGTGGTAACAAATTTTCAATATCTTTTTTATTTAATTCTTTGTTTGACATTATTTTTTTTGATTTTTTAAAAAATCTTTAAGTGGTATTGCAGGATAGCCCATCACAACTTGATTGTCTTCAACATCTTTTACAACCCCAGATCCTCCACCGATTTTTACATTATTGCCAATTTCAAGATGTCCAGAAACTCCAGCTTGGCCACCAATTGAGACATCGTTTCCAATTTTTGAACTTCCAGCGAATCCAACCTGACCAGCTATCATACAATTTGATCCAATTTTTACATTATGAGCTATGTGGACTTGATTATCTATGTAAGTATTAGAACCTATACGAGTGTCATCAACCGAGCCCCGATCTATTGTGCATCCAGAAGCTATTTCCACATCATCTTCAATTAATACTTTTCCAATATGAGGAAATTTTATATTCCTTTTTTTATTTGGTATAAATCCAAAACCTTTCTGTCCTATTTTACAATTATCTTGTAAAATTACTCGATCACCAATCATAACATTTTTTAAAATTACTCCAGATCCAATTATACAATTTTTTCCTATTTTCACGTCATGCTCAACAATAGTATTTGATCCAATTATCGTATTTGCACCTATTTTTACAGATTTTCCAATTAAAACATTATTTCCAAATTTTACAGTCTTATATTTTTTTTTCGAGGGAATTTTTAATGATAAGTCAGGATAGTCAATATCAGCACTTGGATAAAGTATTTTTAATATTCTAGCTAACTCAAATAACACGTTTTTTACAATTACTTTTTCGACGTTTTTAGGTAGAAACTTTACTAAATTTTCTTTTGTCAAACAAATTCCGGCATTAGTTTTTAAAGCTAAATCTTTATATTTTACAGACTCAAAGAATGTTAGATCTTTTTTATTTGCTAAGTGTAAAGGTTTTACATCATTCAACGTAAAATCGTTTTTAATTTTTTCTTTATTTAAAATTTTACTTAATTTGTAATTTTTTTTTTTAAAAAAAAAATTTGAACTCATATTACGTTATTTGAGCTTTATTGATTTAAGTTTTTGATTTAATAAACTTAATATATCCTTTGTGATATCAAGACTCTCGTCTGCTAACAAAAGACTTTTTTTGTCTACTACCATTCTTATTTTTTTTTCCTTCATATAGTCGCTTATGATCGGATTGAGATTTTTAAGTAGTTCGTTTCTAGCTTTAGCTCTCTGATCAGCTACTGAACTCAATAAAGAATTCCTTTGTTTTTGCAGATCAGCAACTTTTTTTCTCAATTCACTTACTTTTTTTTTATATTCTTCAGCAGAAATTACTTTTTTTTGTTGAATTATTTTTCTCTCTTCTTCTTGTAATTTTTTTTCTTTGTCTTTAATATTTTTAATTCCTTTATCTAGCTTATTTTTCAAAAAAGTTTGTGCTTTTTTTCCTGCTTCACTTTGATTTAAAATTTTTTTAAAATCTAAAAAATAAGGTGTGTCAGCTGCAAGATAATTATAATCAAAGGAAAATAAAACTAAAATAATTAATAATCTTTTGATAAAACACATATTTAAAAAGTTGTTCCTAAGTTAAAATTAAATGACTCAGTCTTGTCAGTAGCGGCCTTGCTTAAGTTTTGAGAAAACGTAAATGAAAGGGGTCCAATTGGAGACATCCAATTTGCCATAACTCCAGTAGAGGATCTTAACTTATTGCTTTGATCAATTGAACTGTCGTAATCTACTCCCCATACATTTGCAAAATCTAAATATAAGCTTATATCAGTATTAGTATCCTCAGGTAAAAAATTTGGAAGATTCGCTTCAAAATTTAATGCAGTCGCATAATTACCACCAACATGATCATCTCCATCTACAGGTCCGACTCTTCCTCTCTCGAAACCTCTTAATCTTTTTGAACTAAGAGATTTTCTTTTACTTAATCTAACGTCATCAGATCCTAACCCGTTTACTGCTGACGCATAAAATTTTGTAGCTCCAATTACATTTTCACTAATTGTTTTATAGGAACTAGCACTTACTGTATTAGATAGAAAGGATTTATCTGCAATTATAGGTAATGTTTGCCCAAAACTTAATATTGAACCACTAGTTGGCATAAAAGCTCTATTCCTTTGATCGAATGAAAAACCGTAATTAAAAGCCAGCTCACTAAAACTACCACTTTGTTTTTTTAAAGCATCGGAAGCACCGCTTGTTGTAGATAAATCATCATAACTCGCGCTCAATCCTAAAGAAGCATTTAAATCTTTATACTGTTCAAACGAAGTTCCAATACTTCCAGAAACTATAGAATTTTCATATCCTTGATCTGGTTTATCGTTATCCTCGCTTGCAATAGCGTAGCTTAATGAGTTTCCTAAAAAGTTGTAATTTGGATCAGTAAACCTCAAAACTCCTGACAAAGACTCCTCATCCACATCAATATTAAATGCAACTGATTGCCCGTTACCTAACCAATTATTCTCTTTTATACCGGCAGCAAATGTTCCTCCGTTAGTTCCAAATCCTGCACCTGCACTAATTTCACCAGTTGGTTTTTCTGTTACAGTGATATCAATTATCTTTAAATTTTTTTCAGTTCCATCTGAAATTTCATAATTAACTGTTTTAAATATATTTCTATCTTTAATTTCTGCGATTGATTTTTCAAGATTAAGTTTTGTAAAAGGATCTCCTTCGTCTAAAATTAATTCACCTCTAATAATATCTTCATTTGTAATACTATTACCGGTAATATTGATTCTTTCCACAAGATTTTTTTCTCCTTCAATCACGTTTAAAACTATATTAATTTGTTTACCCTCTATAATCTCTTGAACATTGTGTTCAACAAATTGCAAATTGTTATCCGCAATCAATTCATCTAGTTCCTCTAAAAGTTTTTTAACCTTAAAAGGCGAATAATAGTCTCCAGCGTATTTTTCAAAAGATTTATTTAATGGGAAGAAAAGTTTTTTATCAAAAACACTATCAACATTAGTTGAAATCTTTTTAATAATATATCTATTGCCTTCATCAATTGAGTAAATTAATTCTGCGTTGGTCCTGTTGTTAAGTAATTGAGCTAAGTTTGAACTTATTTTAACATCGTAATATCCAAGTGATTTATAATAATTAGTTAGCAATCTTTTATCTAAGTTAATTAAATTCTCACTTAAATTTGTGTTTTTTGTAATTATTTTCCAAAACTTATCTTCTTCGCTAGCAATAACATCCTTTAACCTACTACCTCGTATATTATTATTACCAATAAATTTAATTGATGAAATTTTTGTTCTATCCCCTCGTTCAATTTCTATCAAAACGTCTAAATTTTCTTCATCAATTTTTTTGATTTTTACTTCTACCTTACTAGAGTTATAACCCAGAGATGAATATAGTTGTTTTATTAAATCAATATCTTTAGCGAGAAAGGATTTTACAAAAGATCTTTTTTCTTTGATGCTAATTAATTTTTTTATCTGATCTTTGAAATTATTACTTTTTTCACCTAAAATTACCAATTGATTTACAAAAGGATATTCTTTTAAATTAATTGTAATTACATTATTTGCAAAGTTTACCTTAACATCCTCAAAAAAATTAGTAGAATATAAGTTTTTTAGAATATTATCTAAATCTTTTTCTTGAACATCTTTATTGATTTCAATTTCTCCGTATATTTGAATTGTTTCATCTGAGATACGAGAATTTCCGTTAATTATTATTTTTTTTATAATCTCTGCTTGGATTGGAAAAAAATAAAGAAGAAAAATCACAGTTAATAAAAATAATTTTTTCATAATTTTGTCTCAATATTTCTTTCAGTAGTTTTTCTTGCCCAAATATCAATCTCATTGATTTGATTAATATTTTTAGGTCTTTTTATAGCATATTTCTTATAATTTCTATCTTTGAGAATGGCCATTATAAGTTTAGAAATGCCTAAAAAAGGTATTTTTTTCTTAAGAAATTGATCAACTAATATTTCATTAGTAGCATTGATTATTATTGAGGAGGATGGATATTCGTTTACCTGATTTTTAATATTGATTACAGGAAAGACTTTCTTATCAACCGATTTAAAAATAAGATTTTCGAAATAATTTTTGTTTTTTGTTTTAATAAAATTTTCAATATTTAATTTACCATCTAACATAGCGTTTGCCAAAGGCACAATCATCGAAGTCTCATGATAAATAAATTTTGTTAAGCCATTATTTAATGTAATTATCGCATGTACCAATGAATTAGGGTGAATTAAAATATCTATTTTATTTCTAGGAATTTGAAATAATTTCTGAGCCTCAATTAATTCAAGTATTTTATTCATTAAGGTGGAAGAGTCTATTGAGATTTTTTTTCCCATTTTCCATTTTGGATGTTTTAAAGCACTTTGTGGTTTAATTTTCTTTAATTGTTTTTTTTTATAATTAAGAAATGGACCTCCTGAAGCTGTAAGGTAAATTTTTTTAATATCATTCATTTTATGATTTTCCAGCAATTTAGAAATTGCAAAATGCTCAGAGTCTACAGGAATTAGATTTGTTTTATTTTTTTTCGAGACTCGTTTGATTATGTCCCATCCACATATTATTGACTCTTTATTAGCAATAAGAAGATTTTTTGAGTGATTTATCATAACAATAGTTGGGCCTAAACCAGCGAAACCAGAAATTGCTGAAAGAGTTATATCTGATTTACTTAAAGATTTTATAGAGGATAAATCATTTTTTATTATATTGCTTCTATTTTTAAATTTATTTTTGACTCGTCTGAATACTTTATGATCATTAATTACAAATAATTTAGGATTATATTTTTTTATCTGCTTACAAATAAGGTTATAATTTTTATTTGCTAGTAATAAATTTACTTTGAAATTTTTTTTTTTATCTAATATCTTTAATGCATTCAGACCAACGGAGCCGGTGGAACCTAGTATTGAGATTAATTTAGTCATGCTAATAAGTAATAATTAAAGTTATAAATCCTACTGGTATGCCAAAAAGTATACCATCAATTCTATCGAGTACCCCTCCATGGCCAGGTAAAATATTTCCAGTATCCTTTAATTTTGCTTTTCTTTTTAGAAATGAGAAAAATAAATCTCCTAACTGGCAGCCTATAGAAGTAAAAAAACTTATAATGAATGTGTTTAAATTAAAATTACCTGTAAAGTAAAATAATAAAAAAGATAAAACTATAAAAGTAAGCAGCATAGAACCTATTGCTCCTGAAATAGTTTTGTTCGGACTGATTGATGTAAGCCTTGGGCCTTTAAATATATTTCCAAAAATATATCCTCCAATATCAGATGCTATACAACCTATTAAAAGTGAAAAAGTTATAATTTTTAACTGATAAAAATTATAAAAAAACAAAAATAGATAAGAAAATAAAAAGATATAAAATATAAAAAAAATGTTTGAAAAAAAATTTATCAATTTACTTTTCGATATTTTTCTACTTATATTCAAAAATTCCAAAACAGATAATACTCCTACAATTAACAAATTTAGAACAAAAATATAATAAGAATTAAATATTAAAATTATTAGAAAAAATAATAATAATGAGGTAAAAGCTCTTTTTTTAAAATTTATAGAAATCATAATGCGCCAAAATTTCTTTTACTTATTTTATATTTTTTAACAATCATTTTTAAGTCTTTTGAATTAAAATCAGGCCACAATTTTTTGAGAAAAAATAACTCAGAATAAGCTAATTGCCATAACATAAAATTGCTTAAACGTTGATGGCCACCCGTTCTGATCAAAATGTCTGGGTTGGGCATCTTTTTTGTATAAAGATTTTTTTGAAGATTATTTAATGTAAGTTTATTTTTAATTCTTTTGGCAGCAAATAAAATTTCATTTTTTGATCCATAATTAATAGCTAGATTAACTATTATTTTTTTATTTTTTTTTTGTTTTCAAAGAACTTTCTTTAAGTATTTTTCTTAAATCGATAGGTATTTTGTTAGTTTCGCCTAAAATATTTATCCTTATTCCTTGTAAGATAACATTCCCAATTTCTTTTAAAAAATAGTTTTTAACAAGCTTAAATAAAAAATTTATTTCTTTTTTTGGTCTTTTCCAGTTTTCAGATGAAAAAACGTAAAATGTTACTATTGGGATATTTAATTTTATTGAACTTTTGACAACTTTTTTTACAGTTTCTACTCCTTTTAAATGACCGTAATTTCTGCCTTTTCCTTTTTTTCTGCCCCACCTACCATTGCCATCCATAATAAAGGCAACATGGTTGAGTTTATTCATATTTGGCTAATCTCTTTTTCTTTATTAGTTAAAATTTTCTCTATGTTTTCAATATTTAAGTCTGTAAGTTTTTGAATGTTTTTTTCGAAGTTTTTACTTTGGTCTTCAGAAATAATTTTATCTTTAAGTTTTTTCTTAAGTTCTTCATTTGCTTCCCGTCTAATATTTCTTATGGCTACCTTTCCTTTTTCTCCCATATTTTTTAAAACCTTTATTAATTCTTTTCTACGTTCCTCAGTTAAATCTGGAACTCTTAATCTTATAACCTGACCATCAACTTGAGGATTGATACCCAATTCAGACTTCTTTATTACTGAGTCTACTAACTCGACATTTGATTTATCCCAAACTTGTATAGAAATTAATCTTGCCTCTGGGACACTGATTGTGGCTAATTGTTCGATCGGCATTAATTGTCCATAAACATCAACTTTGATTGTATCTAGCATATTTGTGTTTGCTCTGCCTGTTCTCAATGTCGAAATATCTTTTTTGAGTGATAAAATGCTTTTCTCCATTTTTGTTGAAAAGTTTTTGTCATTAAATTCATTACTCATTATTAAATTCCTTCACCAACTTTATATCTCTCAAAATCTAAAATCTTTATTTCCTTTTCACCAGAATTTTCTTTAATAATATCATAAACTTTCTTCTTTGGGTCCATTATCCAAATTTGATTTAATAAAGAGTTATCATTTAAAAACTTAGCGATTTTTCCTTGGGAGATTTTATCTGCCACTTCCTGTGACTTACCTGAATTTTTTATTTCAGCTTTAATAATTTCCATCTCTTTATCTACTATTTTTTTATCTATACCATCTTTATCAATAGCTAAAGGATTCGAAGCAGCAATGTGCATTGCAATTTTAGTTCCTAAATCATTTCTATCCTCATTGATTTCGTTTAATTTAACTACTGATATTATTTTACCTATATTTTTTTCAACAGCTGAGTGCACATAAAAAAAGTTAAATCCGTTGTTGTTATCAAAAAATTTACATCTTCTTATAGTAATTTTTTCTCCAATTTTGGCTATTAAGTTAACCAAATTTTCGTTAACTAATTGTCCATTAGACATTTTAGTATCATTTAGAACTTTAATATTACCTTTTGATAAGAAATTTAGCTCAGATAATTCTTTGCAAAAATTTAGAAAGTCTTTATTTTTTGCTACAAAGTCTGTTTCACTATTAACTTCAATAATTGATATTTTTCCATCTTTTTCTTTTGCAAGAATTAAACCCTCTGAAGCTGTACGACTCATTTTTTTTGAAGCCTTAGCAATTCCTTTTTTTCTCAAAAACTCTATTGATCGTTCTATGTCCCCATTAGTTTCATCAATTGCTATTTTACAATCTTTGAATCCAACGCCAGTAAGATCTCTTAATTTTTTTATATTTTCTAAATTGTTTTTATCTGTCATGACTATTATATAAAAAAATTATTTTTTTCGAATTGTAGGTTTTTTTTCGCTAGACTTTTTATCTTTTTCTGCTGAGCCTTTAATAAATTTTTCTGCGTCTTTAATTGTATTTTTTAGTAACTCACAATAAAGATTAATGGATCTTCTTGCATCGTCATTTCCTGGAATTGGAAAATCTATTCCTGTTGGGTCTGAATTTGTGTCTAACACTGCTATGATAGGAATCCCAAGTTTTTTGGCCTCAGCAACTGCTAATGACTCAATATTTGTATCAATTATAAAAATTAGGTCAGGAGTTTTTTTCATCTCAGAAATACCACCAAGTGATCTTTGAAGTTTTTCTTTTTCTTTCCCAAATTTTAAAATCTCTTTTTTAGTAAAACCTAAATTCTCTTTTGAAAGTTGTTCATCCAGCTTCTTTAATCTTTTAATTGAATTTTGTATTGTATTCCAATTAGTTAACATTCCACCAAGCCATCTATAGTTAACAAAGTATTGTCCTGTTTGTTTAGCTAAATCACTAATTTGTTCAGATGCCTGTTTTTTTGTCGAAACAACAAGTAGTTTGCCTCCAGAAGAAATAGTCTTATGCACTTGAACTAACGCATTTTTGATAAACTCAACTGTTTGAGTTAAATCTATAATGTGTATCGAATTTTTTTCACCAAAAATGTATCTTTTCATTTTTGGGTTCCATCTGAGAGTTTTATGACCTAAATGCACTCCAGCTTCTAATAGTTGTTTTATGTCTACTTTTGGTACGTTCATATTCTTTTCCGGTTAATCCACCACAGTTATTCCATATCAATGGACCGGTAGGGCAGCACCCTTGCAACTGTGTGCGAAATTAAGCACTGATATATACAAACGTACTAAAAAATCAATACTCTAAAAAGTTATTTTTGCTACATATTCCTTGGCTTTTAAGGCTCGAATATGTTTAAGGTCAAATTTTCTATTATTTTGAAGAGAATAGCTTATCTTTTTATTTTTGTCTTTTATGATTAAATTTATTACTGTTTCACCGTCATTTGACAAAATATTTTTAATCTCATTTAAATTGAAATTTTCTTTAAGCTCTATTGTAACTTTTTCATAAGGTTTATTTATCACTTCATCTAGTCTCAGTATTTTTCTTACATTAACTCTTTTTTTTGATAGATCATTATCTTTTTGTAAAGTGAGGACGAATGACTCTGACTCCTTAATCTTATCTCGGTTATTTACCAAAATTTCAGCAAATAAGAATAATTCGAATTCCCCTTTTTTATCACTAAATTTTACAATGGCATATGGTGTACCCTTTACGCTTTTTTTTTCTTGAATAGACATTATGGTTCCAGCAACTAATCCCTCTTTATCGTCATTATTATAAAATCGATCAAAAGAAGTTATTTTTAGTTCATTGAATATCTCTTCGTATTCATTAAGAGGATGATCTGAGATGTAAAATCCTAATGATTTAAATTCCTCAGTTAAAAGCTCTTTTGGTTTCCAAGATATAGATGGTAAAAAATCAAAATCATTGTCTAATTTACCATTGCTTTCAAAAAGGCTGCTTTGATTACTAATTTTATTATCATTTTCATTTTTAATTTGCTGAATAATTTTTGGAATAGATGTGAAAATTTTATTTCTATCTTTACTAAATTCATCAAAGACACCAGCTTTAGTAAGTCCTTCTAGCTGAAGTTTATTTACATCCTTATTGTTTACTCTATTGATAAAATCAGAAAGAGATTTAAATTCACCGTTTTTTTCCCTTTCCTTTACAATGTTTGAAATCGCTTCATAACCGACATTTTTTATTGCACCTAAGCCATAGAAAATTTTTCCTTCTATGGCTTTAAATTCTGCATAACTTTTGTTTATTGATGGTCTAATAATTTCTACTTTCAATCTTTTTAACTCTTCTACAAACTCTCTTAATTTTGATGTATTAGTAAGTTCGGTTGACATAGTCGCCGCTATAAAATCTTCTTTGTAATATGTTTTTAAAAATGCAGTTTGATAAGCAATTAAAGCGTAAGCGGCGGCATGACTCTTATTAAAACCATACTGTGCAAACGGCTCAATTTTTGTAAAAACAAAATTAGCAACATCTCTAGTGATACCTTTCTTAATAGCACCATTAATAAATCTCTCCTTTTGTTTATCAAGTTCAGCCTTTTTTTTCTTTCCCATTGCTCGCCTTAAAATGTCTGCTTCACCAGCAGTAAATCCAGCTAAAGTTTGAGCTATTTGCATTACTTGCTCTTGATAAATAATTATACCGTAAGTTGGTTCTAATATTTTTTTCAGAGTAGGATGGATATAATCTGGTTCTTTCACTCCATTTTTACAGTCATTGTATATTGGAATATTACTCATTGGACCAGGTCGGTACAAAGCTACCAAAGCTATGATATCATCAAACCTATTAGGCCTCATCTGCTTTATCGCTTCACGCATTCCAGCGCTTTCTAACTGAAATAATCCTGTCGTCTCACCAGTGGATAGCAAAGAGAAAACTTTTTTGTCATTTTGATCTATTTTACTTATTTCCAAGTCAATATTTTTACTCTTTAATCTTTTTAAAGTTTTATCTATTACAGTGAGTGTTTTGAGGCCAAGCAAATCAAATTTTACTAACCCTGCATTTTCTGAGGAGTACATGTCATATTGAGTTGAGGGTAAGATAAGATTAGAACTATGATCCACATATAAAGGAAATTGTTCGGATAATTTATCACCAGCTATTACAACTCCAGCAGCATGAGTTGCCATATTTCTATTTAAGCCTTCAAGTTTAAGAGACAATTCTAGAAGTTTTTTTACTTTAGGATTATTTTTTACCTCCTGTTGAAATCTAGGCTCTCTATCAATAGACTCCTGGAGTGTCAAAGGTCTAGATGGGTCAAAAGGGACCATCTTACAGAGTCTATCAACATGACCATAGGACAGACCTAAAACTCTTCCTACATCACGAAGAGCCATTCTTGCTTTTAGCTTTCCAAAAGTAATTATATGTGCGACGCCATCTTTATATTTCTTTTTTAAATATTCAAAAACTTGATCTCTTTTTTCCTCACAAAAATCAATATCGAAATCCGGCATTGAAATTCTATCAGGATTTAAAAATCTTTCAAAAATTAAATCATATTCTATAGGATCAAGATCAGTAATATCAAGACAATACGCAACCAACGATCCAGCTCCAGAGCCTCTACCAGGGCCAACAGGAATAGAATTTTTTTTAGCCCACTTTATGTAATCAGAAACAATTAAAAAATAGCTTGCATAATCCATTGAGTTGATAATATTAATTTCATGATTAAGCCTATCTTCATAAATTTTTTTTAATTCTGATTTTGATTGAGAAGAATTTTTTTTAATAATAAAATTTTCTATTCTATTTTCTAAACCTTCTTTTGCTAGTCTAAAAATTTCATTTTCTGGTAAATTACTGTTGTTGTTTGCTATTGAGGGTAATATGGGTTTCGATTTTTTTGGTTTGAAGCTAAATCTTAAAGGAAATTTAAAATTATTTTCTAATGCCTCTGGGATATCAGAATATAGCTTTATTAAATCCTCACTTTTTTTTAAAAAATGTTGATTACTTAATCTAAACCTACTTTTATCATCTACAAATTCTTTTTGACCGATACATTTTAGTGCATCGTGAGCCTCAAACATTTCTTCGCTGAGGTAAAAAACTTCTTGGGAGGCAATAATAGGAATATCTAAAATTTTTGAATTATTTAATAAAAATACCTCAAAGTTTTTTTCATCATTTTCTCCGTGTCTCTGAATTTCAAAATAGATTCTCTTTGAAAAATATTTTTTTAATAAATTAATCGTTTCTTCAAAGTCTTTTATTTTATTAGATTGAAATAATTTACCAAAATAGTCCCTATAATTACCACAGAGAATTATTAGATCTTCATTGTTAGATATTAAATCTTCTACACTGCAATAAGGATCCTCGATTTCTTTATTTTGTAAATAGCTTAAAGATGATAGCTTAGTTAAGTTTTTATAACCATTTTCCGTTTTGGCATATAATGAAATTTTTCCAAATATATTATGGGCTTTCAAATTTATTTGGGTTCCTATAATGGGTTGAGTTCCTACTTTAGTTAATTTTTCTGAGAATTCTAAAGCTCCACATAAATTATAACTGTCAGCTAAACCAAGTGATCTAATTTTATTAACTTTGCAGTATTCCGCTAAATCGTCAATTTTTATTGCACCTTCGCAAATTGAATATTGTGTGTGTATTTTAATATTGTTGAAGACTTTGTCATTAACGGGCATTTACTCGTTTTATATTACCGTCAGAAATAAACAACTTGTAATCAGCCCTGTTGGCAAGTTCTCTATTATGGGTTGCAAATATAATAGTTTTTTTCAGTTTTTTTAATTTTAAAAAAAGAGAAAATATTTCTTTTGATGTTTTAAAATCTAAATTTCCTGTTGGCTCATCAGCTAAAATTAATTTTGTTTCAGCAATTAATGCTCTTGCGATAGCTATTCTTTGTTGCTCTCCGCCTGATAACTCATTAGGAAAATGATTTGATCTATTAAGAACTTTAACATCATTTAAGATTTTTTGAGCTTTCTGTAAAATATTTTTTTTATTTTCACCTTTTATTATTAATGGCATCATAACATTTTCGATTGCTGTAAAATCAGTTAACAGGTTATTATCTTGAAATATAATTGATATATTTTTTCTTCTTACCTCATCCTTTTGATTATTGTTTAAATTCTTTGTTTGGTTTTTGTTTACTAAAATTTTTCCGCTTGTAGGCTCCTCAAGCAAAGCTAATAAATGAAGTAAAGATGATTTTCCAGAACCAGATGGTCCAACTAGGGCCACTAAGTCACCCTCTTTAATTTTTATATTAAAGTTATTAAACAGTGTTATGGATCCGTCTAAATGCTCAAAGCTTTTCTTTAAATTAATTGTTTCCAATAATATCTTATTCATATCTTAAAGCCCTAAATGTACTCATCTTTGAAATTTTAATAGCAGGTAAATAAGAGGCAATTGCTGAAATTAAAAGTGAAATTATGAAGACCACAAAAATAGATTGAAAATTTATCTCACTTGGTAATTGATCCAGAAAATATATATCAGAAGGAAAAATTTCTATATTAAACACTGACGATAAAAATACTCTTAATTTTTCAACATTTAAAGAAAAAATAATTCCTATAATTATTCCAGAAATCGTTGCAAAAAAACCGATTGTTAAGCCTGTTAAAAAAAATATTTTTTTTATAGATTTATTGTTAAGACCTAAAGTTTTCAAAATTGCAATTTCTTTAGTTTTATTTTTAATCAATATTGTCAAACCCGAAATTATATTGAATGCAGCAACAACAATTATTAAAGAAAGGATTGTGAACATAACATTTCTCTCTACTTTCAAAGCGCTGAAAAGAGATTTATTTAAATCAGACCAAGTATATAAAAAATAATTTTGATTAATTTTTTGTATTTTTTCTTTATAATGATTTGCTTCTAATGGTTCTTCTAAAAACAATTCAATATTTTGGTCTTTAATTTCTTTGTCAAAAATTGATAAAGCATCATTAATATTTAAGTAAACAATATTTTTATCAAATTCTAGAAAACCAGTATTGAAAATACCAGCGACTTTAAAATTTTCTTGTTTCGGGATATTTCCTAATGGAGTTGAAACAAATACTGATGACATAATACTTAAATTATCTCCAATATTTAAATCTAAATTGAAAGCAAGTTCAGAACCAATTAATACGTTATTTGATTTAAAATTATTTAAACTTCCCTCTAAAATAAATTTATTAAAAAATTCAATACTATTGTCCTCATTTTTATCAATACCTTTTAATATAACTCCTTTAGCATTTTCACTTCCTAAAACTATTCCCTCACCAGTATAAGACTTGCTTATGCTGATATTCTTAAAGTTTTTTTTTAATTTAAGTAAAAATTCATCATCAATCTCAGTTATGTTTGGCTGAATAACTACGTGAGGATTAAGACCTAAAATTTTGTTTGTTAAATCAGTTTTAAAACCATTCATAACCGACATCACGATAATTAGAGTCGCAACACCTAGCATTATTCCGAGAAAAGAAAAAATTGAAATAATTTTTAAGAATCCCTCTTTTTTTTTAGGTCTTAAGTTTCTTAAAGAAATAATTCTTTCAGCTTTTGTAAACAATGTATTAATTTTTTAATTTTGATTTTATTTTGTCTAAACTCAACATTTCAATTTTAGAGTTTAATTCCTTAAATTCAAAATTATCACCCTCAGATTTTGAACCTATAATAATTTGGTAAGGCACTCCGATTAAGTCGTGTTTTTTAAATTTGTTTGACATATTTTCATCAACATCGTCTAACAATACGTCAATATTTTGTTTTTGAAGATCCAAGTATATTTTTTCAGCTTTTTGTAAATTTTCCTTATTATTTTTACTTACACTTGGAATGATTACTACGTCAAATGGAGATATTGATTTTGGCCATTTCATTACATTATTGTTATAATTTGCTTCTATAGTTGCTCCCACTAACCTTGAAACGCCAATTCCATAAGATCCCATTTTTACAGAAGTTTTTTTTCCGTCTTTATCATCTATCAAACAATTCATTGGCTTAGAATACTTATCTCCAAAATAAAAAATATGACCAACCTCGATCCCTTTAGTAACAACTTGATTTTCTTTTTTTACCATTTTATTGAATTCATCTTTATTAAATTTTTCATCCGTTGCAGAATAAATTTTTGTGAAATCATCCCTCATTTTTTGAAGTGACTGATCATTAAATTCATATTTGTTTAAATTTATCTCAAAAATATTTTTATCCGCATAGATTTGACTTTCACCTGTTTCAGCAAGTATTACAAACTCATGGGATAAGTCTCCTCCTATAGGACCAGTATCAGCCGCCATAGGTATAGCCTTCAATCCTAGTCTGTGAAATGTTTTTAAATAAGAGTAGAACATTTTATTGTAAGAATTTTTTGCAGCTGCATCCGATAAATCAAATGAGTATGCGTCTTTCATGTAAAATTCTTTACACCGCATTACTCCAAATCTTGGTCTAATTTCATCTCTAAATTTCCATTGTATGTGATAAAGAAGTTGTGGAAGTGATTTGTAAGATTTAACGCTTGATCTAAATACATCTGTAATTAATTCTTCATTTGTAGGTCCATAAAGCATCTCTCTCCCTTGCCTATCTTTTATTCTTAACATTTCTTCACCGTAATCATCATATCTTCCACTTTCTTTCCATATTTCAGACGATTGTATTGTGGGCATTAACATTTCCTGAGCTCCTATAAAATTTTGTTCTTCCCTCACAATTTGTTCAATTTTTTTCATTACTTTAAAACCAAGAGGTAACCATGAATAAATTCCTGCAGAAGATTGTTTTATCATTCCAGTTCTTAACATTAGTTGATGAGATTTTATTTTTGCCTCTGTAGGAAGATCTTTTATTAAAGGAGCAAATAATTTTGAAAAATACATTATGTTAAAAATTCTCTTAAATTTAATAAATCAATTCTAACAAGATAATATATCACTATAAAAATTATAGAAGTAATTATAGTTGTAATTAAAAATTTTTTTGCTATTTTTGGATTTTTTGGAGCCCCAGGATCCACACCCTCTATTTTTTCCTTAAAAGTTTCTTTATTTGACTGAATTCCGACTGGCAGAAGTGAAAAAAAAACTATCCACCATATTAAAACATAAACAATTATTGAACCTGTTATCCCCATCAGATTCTAGCGATATTTATATTTGTGAAAGGTTTTTTCCCTGTTCTCTCTCTAACGATTCTTCTGCAATTTTGTTTTATTGTTTCAATTAAATTATGTTGTTGTTTTTTATTATCCATTGAAAAGGTTCTGCAAATATTAAGAATTTCGTCTTCCATGTCAAAAATAAATGAATCCATTTCATCTTTTTCAGGAATTCCTTTGTAGGAAATTATAGGTTTTTTTATACTACCGTTATTTGAAACAATTAAAGTTATTTCAAGATAACCATTAATAGAGAGATTTTTTCTATCTTTAATTGACTGAGAATCGGTTTCTACATTCACATTACCGTCCAAATAAACTTTTCCAGACGGAGCCTTGTCGATTATTTGAGGTTTTTCTCCAGGTAATATTTTAATAATATCTCCATTCTCAATTAAAAGCGTTTTAGGAACTTGCATTTCTTTTGCAAATGATACGTGCTCTGCCATATGCCGGTGTTCTCCATGAACAGGAATTACACATTGGGGTTTCACCCATTTATACATATCCTTTAAATCTTCTCTATTAGGATGACCGGATACGTGAACAAATGCGTTCTCCTCACTAATCATCTCCATCTTATTTTTTACTATAAGATTTTGTAAATGATATAATTTTTTTTCATTCCCCGGAATAATTTTAGAAGAAAAAATTACACAATCACCTGTTTCAAGATTAACATCCGGATGCACTCCATTTATTATCCTATTCATAGCTCCCATTGGTTCTCCTTGACTGCCAGTCGCTAAATATAAAATTTTATTTTTTGATACTTTTTTTGCGTCTCTTGGTTCTAAAGGATCAATAAGTCCCTTCAAATAACCACATTTTCTTGCAGCTTTGTAAATCCGCTGCATTGATCTTCCTACCAAACATATATTTCTACTTGTTTTTTTTGCACAGTGAAATACAGACTCCATTCTCGCTACATTAGATGCGAATGAAGTAACTAGAATTCTATTAGTTTTCAGTTCCATTATTCTTAACAAACTATCTCTTACATCAGACTCTGATCCAGCTCTACCAGGGCTAAAAATGTTAGTAGAATCACAAATCATCGCTGAGACACCATTTTTTCCTATGGATTTTAATTTTTGTTCATCAATTTGACTGCCAATCAATGGATTAGGATCAATTTTCCAATCACCTGTGTGCAAAACTGTTCCAATAGGTGTTTTGATGCTAAGTCCGTTGGGTTCTAAAATAGAGTGAGTTAAAGTCACAAAATCGATTTCAAAGTCGCCCAATTTTATTTTGCTATTGAGTGGAACAACTTCTAGGTAAGATGAAATATCAACTTTTTTTTCTTTAAATTTTTCTAATAAAAGTGCTGCAGTAAATGGTGTCGCATACATTTTACATTTTAATTCTGGCCATATATGTGAAACTGCACCAATATGATCCTCATGCGCATGTGTTAAAACTATTCCTAGCAGATCATCTTTTTTATCAATTATAAAACCTGCATCTGGCATAATCAAATCCACCCCTGGCACGGTGTCATCAGCAAATGAAACACCCATATCAACAATAATCCATTTTTGATTATCTTGCTTCCCATAAGCGTAAAGATTCATATTTCCACCTATTTCTCCTGAACCGCCAAGTGGGCAAAAAAGTAGTTCTTCTTTATTCACAATAACTCCTTATAAACTCTTGCAACTCCTTTTATTGTTATATCTTGATCAACAATAACTCTTTTTTTTTTGATAATTCTTTTAAAGAATTTTGAATATCCACCAGTGAGTATAATTTTATAATTCATTTTCCACTTTGATGTAATTTTATTAATTATATTATTTATTAAACCTTCATAACCCCAAATAAATCCTGCATTTAATGCATCTTTTGTATTCTTTCCATAGCTTTTTTGTTTATTCTTAAGTTTAAACATTGGTATCAATGCAGTCGATTGACTTAAATTTTTCATCGAAAGTTTAACACCAGGTGCAATAACGCCGCCTTCGTATATTCCATTTTTAACAATATCAAAAGTTGTTGCAGTTCCAAAATCAATTATCAAACAATTATTAAATTTTTTTCCTTCAATAGAGTTAACAATTCTATCTGATCCTACTTGTTTTATATTCTTGATGTTTATTTTAATTAATTTTTTCAAATTTAATCTCTTAATTTCTATTGCTTCTAATTTTAAATCTTTTAAGTAAAATTTAATTCTACTAAATGCAAAAGGAACCACACTCGAGAACAAGATTTTCTTTTTTGTATTGTACTTTAATTTTTTTTTAAAAATATTTTTTATATAGCCTTTTATAAAAATTTTTTTAGTGTCTACAATTACTGATTGATTAATTTTATAATTTTTATTTAATAAACAAATTCTTGTAGTTGTGTTACCTATGTCTCCAACTATGTAATTCATTTTTTATAAGTACTTCCTTTGAAGTTCCTTAAATGACATTGCCTTGGTTTGGTAAAGAAACTTTTCATAAGCTTTTAATATATTTTCAAGAACTTTTTGATTACTAATTTTTTTATTAACTATATTTTTTAAACACGTTGATTTAAAGCTTTTGTTTTGAGGTGCTTTATTAGTATTTAAACCAATTCCTATAATTAAGTAATTATATCCATTATATTTGATTATCTCTTGCAAAATTCCACATAATTTATGTTTATTAAACAATAAATCATTAGGCCATTTAATTGTTAATTTTTTACGTATTAATTTTGAAATTACTTTTTTTAATAAAAAGGCATTTAAAACAGCAAATTGTTTAAAATTGATTTTTTTTTGATCTAACCTAAAAAATAAAGAGATAAAAAGATTTCCCTTTATTGAAACCCATTTTTTTCCAATTCTACCTCTTCCTTTTGTCTGTTTTTCAGTTGTAATTAATGTGGGTTCAGAAAAGTTTTTTTTAATAAGTTTAAAAGCTATATCATTTGTGCTTTCAACTATTTTAAATTTTTTAAGCTTAATTTTCATCAGCTAATTAAATAATGTCTCAATTATATTGTTCAATATTGACGGGTATAGAAAAAAAGTTACTAAAATTGTACAGCTAGCAAATATTGAGATCTGAGCTGTCTTATTTTTGGATGGATCGTAGGTCACAATGCTATCATCAAAATAAATTGTTTTAATAATTTTAAGATAATAAAATGCTGACATCACAGTTGTTAGCAGTCCTATAATTGCGAGAGTATACATTTGCTGTTCTACAACTGCCACAAATACATAAAATTTGGCAAAAAAGCCTCCTAATGGTGGAACACCAGCTAGTGAAAATAAAATTATTAATAACGAAATAGATAATAGGGGATGTTTTTTTGAAATTCCTGATAGATCAGAAATATTTTCTTTATATTGCCCATCTTTTTTTAAAAGATAAAGACATGAGAAAGCTCCAATGTTCATTATTACGTAAATTGATATATAAATTATTGCGCTTTGATATCCAGAAACAACTCCTGTCGCAACACCGGCTAACGCATAACCAATATGTCCAATCGAACTGTAAGCAAGAAGTCTTTTAAAGTTTTTCTGAACCATAGCAGCTACTGCTCCTAGTATCATAGAGGCAATTGATATGAATATTATAATTGTTTGCCACTCTAATAAAATATTAGAAAACGGAATAAACATAAACTTTATTAGTAGTGCTAAACCAGCAACTTTTGGAACAACTGCAAAATAACTTGTGATAGAAGTCGGAGCTCCTTCATACACATCTGGTGTCCACATATGAAAAGGTACAGCAGAAACCTTGAATGCGAGTCCAACAAGTATAAATACCATTGCAAAAACAGCACCAGAGTTTTCTTTATTTAGTTGATTAGCGATTAATTCAAAATTTGTTGATCCGGTAAAACCATAGAGCAAAGAACAGCCGTACAATAATAAACCAGATGATAATGCGCTTAAAACAAAATATTTAATTCCAGACTCAGTTGACCTCAGGTTGTCTCTATCGATAGAGGCTAGAATGTAAAGTGATAAAGATTGAAGTTCTAAACCTAAATAGAAAAGAATTAAGTCATTAGAACTTACCATGAAGAACATCCCCAAAATAGATAGTAAAATTATTATTGGGTACTCAAATTTATCTAATTTATTATCGATAATAAAGTTTTTAGAGGAGTTAAGGACAAATAATGACGACAAAAGAATTAATATTTTGAAGTAATTTGAAAAAGCATCTCTAGTAAAACTATCTAAAAATATCTTCTCCGTATTATTAGGACTTGTAAAAATAATAGCAATTGTAAAAATTATTATCAACGATGTTAAATTAAATATAATATTAAAACTCTTTTTTATGAAAACGCCAATCATTAAAATAGAAAAAATTGATAAAGATAAAAAAATCTCTGGAAACATTATATTTAAATTATGGATCATATTTAATTCGAAATTAGAGCGGTCTCGTAATTGTTAATTAAGGTATTGACTGATACATTAAAAGTTTCCATTAGAGGAAGTGGGTAAAATCCAAAAAAAAGAACAAAAAATGCCAAAGTAACAAGCATTATTATTTCTGATTTGTTTACATCATTTAAATTTTTGATTTCTGAATTGTTTGTAACACCGAATATTACTCTTTTAGTCAACCAAAGCATATATGCAGCTCCCAAGACTACTCCAAATGTTGCTAACATAGCTGCTAGATAACTTTTTTGAAATGCTCCTGTTAAAACAAGAAATTCACCTAAAAATCCTGAGGTTCCAGGTAAACCTAAAGCTGCTAAAGCGAAAATTAAAAATAAAAAAGAATATTTTGGAATATAGTTTACTAAACCACCATAAGTACTTATCATTCTAGAGTGTAATCTGTCATATACTACTCCAACACAAAGGAATAATGCTGCAGATATTAAACCATGACTAATCATTTGGTAAATGCTTCCTTCGATACCTTGTTTAGTTAAAGTGAAAATACCTAATGTTACATATCCCATATGGGCTACAGAGGAATAGGCAATTAATTTCTTCATGTCTTCTTGCATAAGTGCAACAAGCGAAGTGTAAATTATTGCTATTATACTTAACGTATATATTAAAGGTGTAAAATATTCTGAGGCTATAGGAAACATTGGTATTGAAAATCTCAAAAATCCATAGCCAGCCATTTTCAATAGAATTGCAGCTAGGATAACAGAGCCAGCTGTCGGTGCTTCAACATGAGCATCTGGTAACCAAGTATGCACAGGCCACATTGGCATTTTCACTGCAAATGAACTTAAGAAGGCTAGCCATAATATGTATTGATATTCTTCCGGTATTTTTATTTCATATATCTGAGTTATATCAGTTGTACCTGTTAACCAATAAATAAATATTATAGCTACGAGCATTAGAACTGAACCTAGTAGGGTAAATAAAAAAAATTTAAATGCAGAGTACACCCTTCTAGGTCCACCCCAAACACCAATAATTAAAAACATTGGTATTAATCCTGCCTCAAAAAATAAATAAAAAATTACAAGGTCAAGCGAGCAAAATACACCAATCATAAATGTTTCTAAAATTAAAATAGCTATTAAAAATTCTTTTACTCTAATTTTTACACTGTTCATGCAAGAGATAATACAAATTGGAGTTATAAAAGTTGTTAACACAATAAAGAGTATTGATATACCGTCTACACCTAATTTAAATTTAATAAAATTATTTATCCAAGACTTTTCTTCAACAAACTGAAATTCTGAAGTGCTTAAATCAAGAGAGTACCACAGAAATAGAGAGAGGAAAAAAGTAGCAATACTACTAAATAGAGAAATGTAAATTGAGCTGTTGTTATTTGTTTTCTCTCTAGCTAAGAAAATAAATAACGAACTAATTAAGGGTAAAAAAATTAAAGTAGATAATATTGGAAAGTTCATTTTATTTTAATATTAGATAGGTTAATAGAATTGATAATCCCAGTAACATTATAAAAGCGTAATCGTAGATAAATCCTGTTTGTAATCTTCCTGTTTTATTTGAAATAATCTTTACTAATTTTGAAATACCATCAGGGCCAAATTTATCTATAATGCCAACATCCCCTTTCTTCCAAAAAAATGAGCCTATTTTTTTTGATGGGTTAACAAAAACTTTTTCGTATAATTCATCGACATACCACTTATTCAGTAAAAAATTATAAAGTGGCAAATTGGTGTTTTTAAAATCTTCCAATATCTTTGGATTTGATACATAGAAGTAAAACGATATAGGTATTGACGCTAAAACTAAAATTGGAGTAGTTAATAAAAACCAAAGTGGTATAGCATCATGCTTTAATTCATTTAAAAAAAAGATTGAACTATGCCAAAAATCATTACTATGATGGCCTATAAATATATCTTTAAAAAAATATCCAGAAAATATTGCTCCAATTGATAAAAATATTAGAGGTATTAACATAACTAAAGGAGATTCGTGAGTTTCATTAATAGGAATCTTTTTATTGTTGTATGATCCATGAAAAGTTTTAAAAAATAACCTCCAAGAGTAAATTGAAGTTAAAAAAGCTGTAAGAATCCCAATTGTAGCTGCATAATTGCCCATAGATGAATTTTTAAGATATGCAAATTCAATTATTGCGTCTTTTGAATAGAAACCCGAGAGAAAAGGAAATCCTGTTAATGCTAGTGTACCAAGTAACATAAATACATATGTATAAGGAAGTTTTTTTCTTACCCCTCCCATGTTTCTTATATCTTGTTCATCTTTAAATGCATGTATTACAGATCCAGCACCTAAAAATAATAATGCTTTGAAAAAAGCATGTGTAAAAAGATGGAACATTGCAACGTGATAAGCTCCGACACCTGCTGCAAAAAACATGTAGCCTAATTGACTACATGTTGAGTAAGCAACTATTTTTTTTATATCATTTTGAACTAAAGCAACGGAGGCAGCAAATATAGCTGTTGTCATTCCAATAATTGTTACTAAATTAAGTGCAACTTGAGAATATTCAAATATTGGTGAACATCTTACAACAAGAAAAACACCTGCAGTAACCATTGTGGCAGCATGAATTAAAGCTGAAACTGGTGTAGGACCTTCCATTGCGTCAGGTAACCAAGTATGAAGTAAAAACTGAGCAGATTTTCCCATCGCTCCTATAAATAGGAATATACAAATTAACGTTATTAAGTTTGACTCAAAGCCAAAAAAATTAATCTTCTTTTCAGCATACTGGCTTATGGATTGAAAGACTTCTTCAAAATTTATAGTACCAAAGAAAAAGAAGATTAAAAATATTGCTATTGCTAGACCAAAATCTCCAATTCGATTTACAATAAATGCTTTTATTGCCGCATTATTTGCTGACTCTTTTTTATACCAAAAACCAATTAATAAATAAGAGCATAGACCAACTCCCTCCCATCCAAAAAAAAGTTGTAAAAAATTATCTGAAACAACTAAAGCTAACATTGAAAAAGTAAAAAGTGATAAATAAGACATAAACCTAGGCTTATGCGGATCGTGGCTCATATAACCGATAGAGTAAATATGTACTAAAGCTGATACAAAAGTTACAACTATTAACATTACGGAACTTAAAGGATCGATATTAATTGACCAGTTTGCCTTAAAACCACCTGAACTAATCCACTCAAAAATTAAATAATTTCCATAATTATCATTCTGTAATCCATTCCAAAAAACATAGATTGATAGAGCAGCAGAAACAGAAACAAATAAACTTGTAGATATTTCTGCAAAATATTTTGTTAACGATCTACCTAAATATCCTATTAAAGAACCGATTAATGGTAAAAAAACAATTGCGTACTCCATTTAACCTTTCATGCCGTGGATATCCTCCACTCTTATTGAGCCTCTATTTCTGTAATAAACTACAATAATTGCAAGGCCAATCGCAGCTTCAGCTGCAGCAACAGTCAGAATGAGCATTGTAAAAATTTGACCAACAATGTCTCCAGAAAAAATAGAGAAAGATATTAGATTTATATTAACTGCTAGTAAAATAAGTTCTATGGACATTAATATCACAATGACGTTTTTTCTGTTTAAGAAGATACCTATTACTCCTAAGAAAAAAATAATAGCTCCTAATGATAAATAATGTCCTAAGCCTATTTCAATCATCTATCTTTACCCCTTGATTTGACTTCACTTCTAATAGTTCAACTGCAGTTGATGGATTTCTAGAAATTTGTTTTAAATAACTTTGCTTCTTCACCCCTACTCTTTCTCTAAATGTTAAAAGGATAGCGCCAATCATTGACAAAAGAAGCACTATTCCTGCTAATTGGAAATATAAAATATAGTCAGTATACATAACTAAACCTAATTGATGTGTATTTGAAGTATCTGATATTAGTAATGTGCTACTAGACATCACATCCTCTTTATATTTCCATCCTCCAACTACAACTAATAATTCTAGTAAAATCAATACGCTTACGATTAAACCTGTTGGAATGTGTGTTGATTTTTTTCCTATAAACCATGATTGCTTTTGTTCAGCAACATTAAGCATCATAACTACGAATAAAAATAAAACAGCGACTGCTCCCACGTAAACTATTAGAAGTATCATTCCTAAAAATTCAGCGCCAACCATAATAAATAGACATCCGACTGAAATAAAATCTAATATTAAAAAGAAAACTGAATTAATTGTACTTCTTGAGGTTATTACCATCAAAGATGAAAAAATTGCTATTATTGAAAAGAAGTAAAAAAAAATTGAGTGAACTATCATCTATCT
>MDTA01013293.1_pt1 | contig 28922 bp, 19 predicted proteins | sample 811151 | NCBI WGS metagenome assembly MDTA01 (sample SAMN05326648, study PRJNA326480) | marine metagenome | isolation source: seawater | place: Indian Ocean: South | collected 2010 | reverse complement strand
TTGGGGATTTGTTTCAGGAAAAACAGGTACAATTTATCCATGGAAAAGTTGGGATTCAACCTTTACTGAACCCCCAAAATTATGGCATCATGATTTGTTTTATCCAAATGGTGATCCGTTTTCAGAAAAAGAAATTGAATTCATAAAAGAGACAATTTCTTCAGTAAATAATAATTAAACTAAATGAAAACACTATTAAATAAATTCAAGTTAGTATTATTCCTTTTTTTTTTATTATCCTGTATTTCAAAAAATGAAGAAGGTCAGTTAGTTTTACCTTCTGTTTTTTCTGACCATATGGTCTTACAACAAAAAACAGATGTTATCTTTTGGGGAAGGTCAAGACCAAATGAAAAAATAACGATTAAAGGTAGTTGGGGAGAGTCTAATACTGTTAAAGCTGACGATTCCGGTGAGTGGGAGCTTAAACTTCCTACTCCTTCTGCTGGTGGTCCATTTGAGGTGAATGTAAATAGCTCATACGAAACCATTAGATATGAAGATGTGTTAATAGGGGAAGTCTGGCTTGCATCAGGACAATCAAATATGGTTTGGAAACTAAATCAATGTGAGGGATGCATTGATAATCAGGAAGAGGAAATAGCAAATGCCAATTATAACGAGATCAGATTTTTCAATAATCCTATGGATCTTTCTAGAACTGTTGTAAAATCTCAAAAATGGAGACCTGTAACTTCAGAATTTGCTGGAGAAATGGAAGACACATACAGTGTTGAAAGTTTTAGTGCAGCAGGATATTTTTTTGCAAGAGAATTATATAATGAGCTCAGTGTTCCAATTGGTATAATTGGTTCCTCCTGGGGAGGAACGAGGGTGGAGGCTTGGACGAGCAGAAAAAAACTTAGTGAGATAACTTCATTAGAACTTCCCTTAATTAGTAAAAATAGTATCTCAATCAATGATAGAGATGCATTGAAAAAATATTATAAAAATTATAATGATTCAATTGCAAAGCTTAACAACAAACTTTTTGGTTTTAATACAATTAATTTACCAAAACTGGAAGAACAACCTTGGTTATCAAATACAGGTGAAAAAATAAGTAAAAAAATTGAAAAAAAATGGCAAAAATTGATTTTAAATGATGAAGAGTATTCAAAATTTGATTATGACGATTCAAGATGGAAAACTTGGCAAAAAAATCATGAAGCACCAAAATATGAGGATCTTTCAGGGAGATTTGAAAATATTTTTGATCCTAAGGATTTTCTTCTTACGAATGGAACTATATGGTTTAGAACAGAAATAGATCTTAATGATATTTCATCAGATTATGAATTAATTTATGAAGAAGGCGCCGATGATACGGATCAAACTTATTTTAATGGAGTGCTAATCGGCAATACTTTTAGTTGGAGTAAAGAGCGAAGATATGTTATTAATAAATCATTACTCAAAAAAGGAAAAAATGTTTTGGCAATAAGGCTAACAGATCTCGATGGACCTGGCGGTTTTAATGGGAGAATATTACTTAAAAATAATACATCTCAAAATGAGATATTAATGAAGAATTTTAAGTTCAAGCACCAAGCTTTTTTAATTAACAGAAAGCTAGTTGTTCATAACCTAAATCATGATGAATTAATTAAAAAGTCAAATTACTTAAATAAAAATATTGCTCGAGGGTTTGCAGTAGACTCCCCTGAGGAATACTCTATTTTATTTGATAGAATTTTATCAAATGTTCTTCCTTACACCATTAAAGGTACCATTTGGTATCAAGGAGAAGCTAATGTTACAAATTATGATGAATACCAAACGCTTTTTTCAGCATTGATTGAAGATTGGAGGGAAAGCTGGGGTTATGAGTTTCCTTTTTATTATGTTCAAATAGCTCCTTTTACAGAAGAAGGCAATGTTGGTGTTCGCGAGGCTCAAAGAAAAACTCTTGAAACCACAGAAAATACAGGAATGGCGGTTTTAATGGATATTGGAGAAAGAGATGACATTCACCCACACAATAAGCAGGATGTAGGGAAAAGACTTGCGCTTTTGGCATTGGATAAAGATTATGGATTTAATTTTGTTTCCTCGGGACCTTTGTATAAAAATCATGAAGTTAAAGGAAATTTTCTTTATGTCGATTTTGATAGCAAGGGGTCTGGACTTATATTCATTAATGGAAAAAATGGGTTTGAAATTGCAGGTACTGACAATGAGTTTTATCCTGCAACTGCAGAAATAGTGGATAACAAAATTAGAGTTTATTCAGAAAATGTAAGAAAACCCAAAAATGTAAGGTATGGTTGGAAAAATTGGACAGTGGGAACACTATTTAATAAAGAAGGATTACCTGCATCTTCATTTAGTTCCATTAACTGAGGTATTCAAATATGAAAATTAAAAAAATTCTATTTTTAATATTAGCAATTTTTATTACTTCATGTAATAATCAATATGGGGATCTAAACTTACCCTCAGTATTTTCCAATCATATGGTTTTGCAACAAAAATCAAATGTTTCTTTTTGTGGCGAATCTAATTTAAATGATAAAATAACTATTAGCGCTAGTTGGGGTAAAACTTCATCAACTAAAGCGGACAATAATGGTAAATGGCAATTATCTCTAGCTACACCAAAAGCTGGAGGACCATACAGCATTGAAGTCAAAAATGACAGACAATCCATTGTTTTTAATGATGTCTTGGTTGGAGAAGTTTGGCTTGCATCTGGACAATCAAATATGGGAATGATTTTATCAGATGGGGTAGAGAATCAACAACAGGAAATTGAAAATGCCAATTATAACGACATTCGATTTTTTAGTGTTTTAGAGGATCTCACAGGAGAAAGCATCAAACAACAAAAATGGTTAAAAACAAACCCTAAAAACGCTTCAAAATATAGCGCTGCCGCATATTTTTTTGCAAGAGAGCTTCATACAAAGTTAAATATTCCAATAGGTGTAATAAGTTCTAGTTGGGGAGGTACTAATATTAAGAACTGGATAAGTAATAAAAAACTAAAAACCCTTACTCCAACAAAAAATCAAGTTCCAAAAACTGAAGAAAATGATTTTGTTCAACTTGAAAGGGAAAAATATAATGACTCAATAGCAAAATTAAATAATGAACAATATGGTCTCTTTACATTTGATTTACCAAAACCATATTTTTTATGGAATGAAAAGATTGTTTGGAATGTTGATTTATGGAAAAAATTTAAAAATGACTGGGAGAATATAGATTTCATTGATTTTAATTATAAGAAAATAAATTTTGATGATTCTAAATGGGGCTCCATCCCAAAAATAAGGGAGGAAGACAGATCAAAGATTAAAGATGGTGTATTTAATTATATTTTTAAATCCAATAGTTCTTTATTATCAACTGGTGTTGTTTGGCTGAGAGCGAAAATAAATATTGATGATATAAGTCGTGATTATTATTTATATGTAGAAAAAGGAATTAATCGTGTTGATCAAACATTTTTTAATGAAAATTTAATAGGAAATACTTTTTCTATTGATGGAAAAAGAAATTATAGAATTCCGAAGGAAATTTTAAAAAAAGGAGAAAATTTAATTGCTATTAGAGTAACTAATCTTTCCGGCGATGGGGGATTTAGAAGCCCTGTAATCTTGAAAAATGATGTTTTTTCAAATGAAATTAATATAAGTGAATTTAAATTCAAACACCATGCGTTTTTAACAAACGGAAGTTCAATTATGGTCCATGATTATCCTCATGACAAGCTTCTAGATAATTATGAAAATATTGAGAAAAAAATCCATAGAGGATATGTAACAAATTCTCCATATGGTAATTCTATTTCATTTGAAAAAATGCTTCAACCAGTTATTCCATACACCATTAAGGGAGTAATATGGTACCAAGGAGAAAATAATGTTAATGAGTATAAAGAATATTTAGAACTTTTCTCGGGTATGATAGATGATTGGAGAGAAAATTGGGGATACGATTTTCCATTTTATTATGCTCAAATTACTCCAAACATATATAATGATAGTCTTCTATCACATGAATTAAGAGATGTTCAAAGGTTAGCTTTAAAAAATACTTTTAAAACAGGAATGGCATCTCTTCTGGATGTTGGACTAGAGAATAACAACCACTCACCGAAAAAACAGCCTGTTGGAAAAAGACTTGCATTATTGGCTTTAAATAATGATTATAATTTTGATATAGTTTCTTCAGGTCCATTATATGCATCACATAAAATTTTTAAAGATTATCTAGAGATTGATTTTGATCACAAAGGTTCTGGACTAAACTCTAAAGGTGAATTAAAAGATTTTGAAATTGCTGGAGAAGACAAAATTTTTTACCCCGCTTTGGCCCAAATAGTTAATAATAAAGTAAGGGTATTTTCCACTCCAAATGTAAAATATCCAAAACATGTAAGGTATGGATGGAAAAATTGGGTCATTGGAACCTTATTTAATGAAGAAGGATTACCAGCCTCGTCTTTTAACTCTATCAATGAAAATTAAAATATTTTTTTTGCTCTTTATTTTAACCAATTGTTCAAATAGTATTGAGCAGATTACCATAGTTAGCAAGCCTGAAATGAACTTCAAAAATGAGCATTATGTTTCAAATAGACAGCCACTTGTTCCAAGTAGTTTAATTAAGCTTCCTGTTGGATCAATTATTCCAGAAGGTTGGCTTCTAGAATATTTTAATAGACAAAAAAGGGGTCTTACAGGAAATCTAGGAAAAATAAGTGCTTGGCTTGATAAAAAAGATAACGCATGGCTTTCTGAGAGTGGTGAAGGTAAGTGGGGATGGGAAGAAGTACCATACTGGTTAAAAGGTTATGCAAATATTGGATACATCACTGAGGATAAAGAAATGATCGATGAGGCTAAAATATGGATTGAATCTGTTATAAATAGTCAGCGGGAAGATGGTTATTTTGGTCCATCTTTTGCATGGGAAAGTTATATTTCTGAGGAGTACAGGACCAAAGAGGAAAAGCAGAAAAAGAGAAAAGCAATCGATTTTTGGCCCAATATGATTATGTTGTATTGCCTACAATCTTATTATGAATATTCTAATGACCAAAGGGTTATTGATCTTATGACAAATTACTTTAAATTTCAACTGAATATCGAAGAAAATGAACTTCTTTCAGATAAGCATTATTGGCATAGAATTCGTGGAGGAGATAATTTACACAGTGTAATATGGTTATACAACAGAACTGGAGAAAAATGGTTGTTGGAACTTGCTGAAAAGATATATGGAAGAACTGCCTCTTGGACAAGTAGAGGACATGATTTAAAAGATATAGAAAGTTCAAAAGACAAAAGAAAAGGAGTAGAATATCCAGAATGGTTTACAGATATAATTGATTGGCATAATGTAAATATCGCTCAAGGATTTAGAGCGCCCGCTCAATATTACCTTTTAAATGGAGATGAAAAATACTTGAATGCAACGTATGAAAATTTCAATATTGTAAGAGACCATTTTGGTCAAGTTCCTGGTGGGATGTTTGGAGGTGATGAAAATTCAAGACCTGGTTATGACGATCCTAGGCAAGGAATTGAGCTTTGTGGAGTTGTTGAACAAATGAATTCGGATGAACATTTACTTAGAATAACTGGAGATATTTTTTGGGCAGACCATTTAGAAGATATAGCATTTAATTCTTATCCCGCCACTGTATCTCCTGATTTTAAGGCTGTTAGATATATTACAAGCCCAAATATGGTTGTAAGTGACTCAGAAAGTCATGGTCCAGGAATTGCAAATTGGATGCCATCTTTTTTAAACTTTAATCCCTTTAGTTCAAGGTGTTGTCAGCATAATCATACACAAGGATGGCCTTATTTTACTGAAAACCTTTGGATGGCTACTCCTGATAATGGATTGGCTGCAGTTGTTTATGCGCCATCAATTGTGAATGCAAAAGTTGGAGATGGTACGGAAATTTCAATAAAAAATAAAACAAAATATCCATTCGATTATAATCTATTATTTGAACTTAAAATGAATAAATCCGATGTTTTTCCTCTTTACTTTAGAATTCCATCTTGGGCAAAAAATTCAGAAATTTTTTTAAATGGCAAGAAAATTATTACAAAAGTTGAGAATGGAAAATACTTAAGAATTAATCGTAGGTGGTCAAATGGTGATCTAGTTAATTTAAATCTTCCAAAAAAATTAAGCTTAAGAACTTGGGAGAAAAATCATAATAGTGTTTCCATAAATTATGGCCCTTTAACTTTTTCTCTTAAGATTAAAGAAGATTATATTAATAAGCCAAGTGATAAAAGTGCTATTTTTGATTCTAAATGGCAAAGCGATGTTGATAAAGAAAATTGGCCCACTTATGAAATATATCCTGGCTCTGATTGGAATTACGGTTTAATTTTAGAGGATGATCTAAATGAAGCTTTTAAAGTTGTTGAAAAAAAATGGCCAAAAAATAATTTTCCGTTTACACAACTAGATTCCCCAATAATAATAAAAGCAAAAGGTAAAAAAATTAAAAATTGGAAAATCGACGAAACCGGTCTTGCGGGTGAGTTAATGGATAGTCCTGTAAAATCGAATGAGTTAACTGAACCTATTGAACTTATTCCAATGGGTGCAGCAAGATTAAGAATTAGTTCCTTTCCAGTAATTGAATAAAATAAATAATGACAAAAAATATTATAAACTTCACTTTTAATTATTATCTGTTTTTAATTATAATTGTTATAATATCCTCGTGTGACTTTAATGAAAATAAATCTAAGATGACAATATCTAAAAGTGTTTTTGGTGAACTAACTACTGGAGAAAAAGTTGATAAATATAAATTATCCAATTCTATAATATCAGTAGAGGTAATTAATTATGGTGGTATCATAACCAAAATGAACGTTCCCGATGATAAAGGAAATTTAAAAGATATTGTATTAGGATTTGATAACATTGAGGGTTATGTAAATGAACATCCATACTTTGGAGCAATTATTGGCAGATACGGAAATAGAATTAAAAATGGAAAATTTAATATTGATGGAAATGAATATAATCTTGCGATTAATAATGGAGAACATTCACTTCACGGTGGAATCAAGGGATTTGATAAAGTCATTTGGTCTGTGGAAGAATTAAAAGGAAATAATTTTATAGGGTTAAAATTAAATTATTTATCTCAGCATATGGAAGAGGGTTACCCAGGAAACTTAAATGTAGAGGTAAAGTATATTTTGAACGATAAAAATGAATTAAAAATATTGTATGCAGCAAATACTGATGCTACAACAATATTAAATTTAACTCAACATTCTTATTTTAATTTATCAGGTGAAAGTTCAGGTGATATATTAGATCATGAGTTGATTATCAATGCGGATAATTTCCTGCCCGTAGATAGTGGATTAATACCAACTGGAGAAATTAGAAATGTTACAAATACTCCTTTTGATTTTAGAAACAAAAAAAAAATAGGACAGGACATTAATTTAGATAATAAACAACTTGATTATGGTATGGGATATGATCACTGTTGGGTACTAAATAATTATGGAAAAGGGGTAAGAAAAGTCGCACAAGCTAAAAGTAATTCATCTGGTATTTTATTGGAAGTTTTTTCAGACCAACCTGGGATTCAATTTTATACAGGAAATTTTCTTGATGGAACATTACCATCAAAAAAAGGAAAATCTTACAGAAAAAGATTTGGTTTTTGCTTAGAGACTCAACATTATCCTAATTCTCCAAATCAATCAAACTTTCCAAATGTATTTTTATCACCTGACAAAATATACAGTTCAGAGACTTGGTTTAGATTTTCAAACTAATTTTAATTTTTATATTAGGGTTTTTCTATTTTGAAGTGTATTTTTAAAAAATTAATTTTTTAAAATTTTGAATTCATACCAAAATAGTCCTTTATTAATATCAATAATTTGTTGTTTATTGACTTCCTGTCAATCAAATAAGAAGGTTGATTTTAGCACTCAAATAAAGCCTATAATAAACAATAAATGTATCTCATGTCATGGGGGTGTAAAAAAAACAGCTGGTTTCAGTTTATTGTTCAAAGAAGAAGCCCTAGGAAACACTGATGAGGGATCCCCTGCAATAATTCCTGGGAATTCAAAAAAAAGTAGATTAATTCAAAGACTTCATGAAACAGATCTAGAACTTAGAATGCCATTTGAAAAGCCAGCCTTGAATGAAGAGGAAATAGCATTATTTACAAAATGGATTGATCAAGGAGCCGAATGGGGGGTACATTGGGCCTATATCCCCCCAAAAAAATCTAAACTTCCAAAAGTGACCAAAAATTTTCAAGACTTTGTTAAAACTCCAATTGATAATTTTATAGCTGAGAAATTAAATAATAAAAATTTATTTCCAAATAATACCGCTTCTAAGAATATCCTTGCCAGAAGAGTTGCTTTTGACATTACAGGGTTGCCCCCAACTGAAAGGCTTTATAACTTATTTTTAAATAATGTGATTTCATATGAGAATTTCGTTGATTCATTACTCTCATCCAAGTCCTATGGTGAAAAATGGGCAAGTTGGTGGCTAGATTTAGCTAGGTATGCAGACACTAAAGGATATGAGTCAGACCTAGGTCGTTTAATATGGAAATATCGTGATTGGGTAATTAATGCCTTAAATGATGATATGCCATTTGATGAATTTACAATTAATCAGCTCGCTGGAGATCTTCTAGAAAATCCAACGGTTGATAATTATGTTGCCACCGGTTTTCACAGAAATACAATGTCAAATGATGAAGGGGGAACCCCGAATGAAGAATATAGAATTGCATCCGTTATCGACAGAGTAAATACTACATTTGATGTATGGCAAGGAACGACTATTAGTTGTGTTCAATGTCATGCTCATCCTTATGATCCTATACGTCATAAAGAATATTATGAAATAATGTCTTTTTTTAATAACACCCAGGATGCTGACCACCCTACCGAGGAACCCAAATATAGATTTTATGAGGAGAAAGATCAACAGAAAATAAATGAAGTTTTTAATTGGATAGATCAATATGGTGATGAAATATTAAAAAATAAATATGAAGACTTTCTTTTTCTTTTGAAGCCTAAAGTTCTTGCAAATGAAAGGTATGTGGAACCTATTTCAAATTCAGGTAATGTAAATACAGGTCATGAATTGTATTTTTACAATCGCGGAACTGCTTTAATAAAAAATGTCAATACAGAGAGAAATAAAAGAATGGTTGCTCTTTTTAGTTTTGGTATTAAGGGTACAAAAGTTATTCTAAGAAATGGATCAAGTACTGGAGAAATTTTGGCTGAATTCAAAAATCCATATGAAAGTGGTTGGATTTCAGATCCAGATCCTACCGATTTAATCCCTGGAAAACCTGGATTTATAATAGATTTTCCACTAAAAGAAATTGATGATTCAATTGATTTACATATTGAGGTAGAGAATGATAATTTATCAGATAAAGATCTAAAAATTAATGATGGAAGACTGATACACCTTCATTGGTTAGCTTTCATGCCAGATCTTCCTGGAAAAAATAAAAAAGTATATTCAAAAATTAAAAATTATGTTTCCGAATTACTATTTACCCATGTCGATACCTCACCAATAATGCTTGAAAATAAAAATCATAATTCTAGATCTACCTATTTATTTGAAAGAGGAAGCTGGCTTAGCCCAACAGAAAAAGTTTCGTCTAATGTACCTAAGAGCTTTAGTGACTGGAAGCCAAACTGGGAGCGCAACAGATTAGGACTAGCACAGTGGTTAATTGACAGGGAAAATTCCCTAACATCAAGAACATTAGTTAATCGAATATGGCATCAAATTTTTGGTACTGGAATTGTTTCAACTATCGAAGATATGGGTACTCAATCCGAGCCACCAACTCATCCTAAACTTTTGGATTGGATGTCAGTGAATTTAATGGAAGATCAAAAGTGGAGTTTAAAAAAACTAATTAAATCTATAGTCTTGTCATCAACCTACAAACAGAGTTCAAAAATATCTAAAGAAAAATATGCTCTGGACCCTAAAAATATACTTTATTCAAGAGGTCCAAAAGTTAGATTAAAAGCTGAGGAGGTAAGGGATCAAGCACTTGCCGTATCTGGACTCTTAAGTAGAAAGATGGGTGGTATAGGAGTTATGCCACCACAACCAGAGGGTGTATGGCAAAGCCCATACAATGGAGAAAAATGGATTGAAAGTAAAGGAGAAGATAGATATAGGAGGGCTGTTTACACTTATATTAAAAGAACTGCAACTTATCCTTCTTTTGTGACTTTTGATGCAGGTTCTCGTGAGGTATGTTTAGTCAACAGAATTACTACAAACACCCCTTTACAAGCTTTAATTACCTTAAATGATCCAGTTTATTTAGAAGCCGCTTATCATCTAGCTTCAAAATATCAAAATGACGATTCTATAAAAAATAGCATAAAAAAGATGTATTTAAAATCAACCTATAAAGATATAAATCAAGTCACGCTTGATGCTCTTTTCGAGTTATATACCAATTCCATAAATCAATTCAAAAAAAGTCCTGAACTAATAAATGATTTTTTAGAACTTGGTAAAACGAAAATTAACCACGCTGCTTTAACATTAGTTGCAAACGCAATAATGAATTTAGATGAATTTTTAACACACTCCTAGATCATGGATAATAAAGAATTATATAATCAATTATTATTAAAAAACTCATCTTTAAATAGCCGAAGACAATTCTTAAAGAATTGTTCACTTGGAATTGGAGGAATTGCACTGTCAAATTTCTTAGCCAGCTGTAATCAAACATCTCCAAAAAAATATTTATACGATAGTGAAAGAGCATTAAATCCTTTAGCTCCAATACCTCCTCCTGGTTTTGCAAAAGCTAAAAGTGTGATTTATTTACACATGGTAGGAGCACCTTCTCAATTAGAGTTGTTCGAATACAAACCTGAGCTTGCAAAACTTCATAATAAACCATGTCCACGATCTCTGCTCGATGGCAAAAAATTTGCTTTTATCACAGGCACCCCAAATATGCTTGGGCATCAAGCGACCTTTTCAAAAGAAGGTGAGTCTAGAAGCTGGGTTTCAAATCATTTACCACACTTTAAAAACGTAATCGATGAAGTTTCATTTTTAAAAGCAGTCCATACAGACCAATTTAATCATGGGCCTGCGCAGTTATTTATGCATACAGGTAGTCCACGTTTGGGACGACCAAGTCTTGGTTCGTGGGCAACTTATGGACTAGGATCTGAAAATCAGGACTTACCTGGTTTTGTTGTACTAACATCAGGAGGAAACAACCCTGACGGCGGAAAAAGCTTATGGGGAAGTGGATTTATTCCCTCAGTATATCAAGGGGTTCAATGTCGTTCAGTTGGTGATCCAGTTTTATATCTTAAAGATCCTAAAGGAATTTCAAGAAATATTAAAGAGAATCTGATCTCTTCAATTAATAAAATCAACCTTGAAGAGCATAATAACTTTAATGATCCTGAAATTTTAACAAGAATTAATCAGTATGAAATGGCATACAGGATGCAAATTGCAGTTCCTGAAGTTATGAATATTAATGATGAGCCAGAATCAATAAAAAAAATGTACGGCATAACCCCCGGAAAGGAATCTTTTGCCAATAATTGTCTTTTGGCCAGAAAATTGGTTTCAAATGGTGTTCGTTTTGTCCAATTGTACGATTGGGGTTGGGATAGTCATGGTGATGCAGATAGCAATGCTTTAAATATTGGTTTTAGAGAAAAATGTAGACAAATGGATCGACCGGTAACAGCTCTTTTGCTTGATTTAAAACAAAGAGGTTTACTTGATGAAACATTAGTAGTTTGGGGAGGTGAGTTTGGACGAACTCCAATGCAGGAGAATAGGAATGGAAAAGAGAATTTATTTATGGGTAGAGACCACCATGGAGATGCATTTACCATGTGGATGGCTGGTGGCGGAGTAAAAAAAGGATATACACATGGAGAAACTGATGAAATAGGCTATAGTGCAATTAGTGGAAAAGTATCAGTACATGATATTCAGGCTACAATACTTCATTTATTAGGTTTTGATCATGAAGATTTTACATATGAATTTCAAGGAAGACCTTTCAGATTAACAGACGTTGAAGGCGAAGTAATTCGTGAAATTTTGACATAGATTTATGAAAAAGTTACTGCTTTCTTATTTCATATTGTTTTTTTTTAATTTTTCATGGGGACAAAATGAGGTTTTATTTTTCCAAACTAATTGGGGTTATGATGGAAATACTTTAGATTTTGTGAAATCAGCTAAGGAATCTGGATATGACGGAATTGAAGTTTGGGCAAGTAATATTCCTAAGCAACAAAAAATCATTTCACAAGCCATAAAAATGTTTGATATGAAAGCAATTTTTTTATGTGGCTCTAATCCAAATTTGCCTTTTGAAAAAAGTTTAGAGGAATACAAAGGATATTTAAAAAACACCTTAGAACAAAAGCCATTTGCTATTAACTCTCATACTGGAAGTGACTTTTACACTTTTGAGCAAAATATGACTTTTATTTCCGAGGCTGATAAGTTAAGTAAGTTATATAACATTCCTATTTATCATGAAACACACAGGGGTCGATTCAGTTATTCCCTTCCAGAAACCATTAAGTATCTTGAAAAAAATGAAATTGATTTGACTCTAGATATAAGTCATTGGATGGTAGTTCACGAATCCCTATTAAACAAGCAAAAAAAATTACTTGATAAGGTAATACAAAACACAAATCATATTCATGCAAGAGTTGGATTTGAAGAAGGACCACAGGTAAATGATCCAAGAGCTCCAGAGTGGAAAAATACTGTTGATAGGCATATTGATATATGGGAATCTGTAATTCTTATGCAATGGGATGAAAAAAAGGTTGTCACTATTACAACCGAATTTGGCCCACCCAATTATATGCCTACTGAACCAATAACCAAAAGGCCGATGAGTAACCAATGGGAAGTTAACGTATTTATTATGAATTCTCTAAAAGATAGAATACAAAAAATTAATAAATAAATATATGATCGACAGCTTATTATCTCTAGTTGGACGTTTTCACCCTTTGATTATTCATTTACCAATTGGATTTATTGTAATGGGGCTTTTAATTGAGATAAATAAAAAAAAATTTAAGTGGTCGAATGATGCTCTAAAATTTATTTTTTTTTGGGCAACAATAAGCGGAATACTTTCTATAATTAGTGGATATTTTCAATATCAAAAAGCTGGATACCTTTGGGATACAATTGATTTACATCTTTATGCAGGAATTTCAACCGTTTTACTTTCTTTTTGTTTTTACTTATATCTTAATGGGGTCAATTATTTAATTTCTATACCGAGAAAAGTTTATACCATTGGACATCTTTTAATACTTTCAATAACAGGACACTTAGGTGGAAATATTACCCATGGAGAAGATCACCTTACTGAGCCAATATATAATATGGTTGGGATGTCTAACGAGGAGTTGAAAGAAAGTATGAATTATAAAGACTACAGTGATAAGTCTGTATATGTTAATTTAATCCAACCAATCATTAATAATAAATGTGTAAAATGTCATAATCCGAAAAAAACTAAGGGAGGTCTTCAAATGCATAATTTTGAAGTATTAAAAAAAGGTGGAAGAAACGGTCCAATACTAGATTTTAAAAACCCTGAACTTAGTGAAATTTTGGTCAGAATCCACCTTCCAAAATCCGAAAAAAAACACATGCCTCCAAGTGGCGGGAAACAACTATCAAGGGAGGAAATAAAAATTATAGGTAATTGGATATCCCAAGGAAGTAGTCCAGTTCAAAGTGTAGCTGAGCTCAAATTAGATGAGAATTTGAAAAGCTATTTCTTTATAACCAAAACAAGCTTTTTTCCTGATTTAGAGATTTTGCCAGTTGATTTTGATAAAATCAAAGAACTAAAATCTCAAAGAATCTTTGTTTCTCCAGTAAATAAAAGCTCAAACTTTTTATCAGTTAGTACAATTAATAAAAGAGATTTTGACGATGAGGATATTAATCAATTATTAGAGATTAAGAATAATATTGTTAGTATAGATTTTAGTAAAAGCTTAGTAACTGATTCTATTTTTTTTAGACTATCAGAATTTCCTAACTTGACCATTTTAAGATTAAATAACACAAAAATAAGAGGAGAGGGGATTGATAAACTTTCAGTTCTAGAAAACTTAAAAAGAATAAATCTTGTAAATACAGAATTTGATTTAGAATTTTTAGAGCCACTTACAAGGTTTAAATCTCTAGAGAAAGTTTATTTATTTCAAGATACAAGAAACCTACTAACTGAAAATTTAATACCTGATGATAAATTAGATCTTTTTGATTTTGGTGAATATAAATTAAAAGATCTACCCTCTGATAATGAAGTCTACAATCAATAATTTAATACATTAGACTTTTTAATTATCGCTGAAAACCCACCGCCACTAGCCATAGATATTTTCAATTTAGAATTTGAGTTTAAATTTCGTTTTTCAAATTTATAATCCATTGCATTTCTATCTGTATTTACTCCGTCTTTGAAAATCTGAACATCATAATTAAAGTTCTCTTCTAAAAAAGATAAATCAATATTGAACTCTCTTGCTTTCCAATCAGTCATAGCTCCTAAATACCAGTTGTCTCCATTTCTTCTTGCAAGAACAATATAGTCTGAAACGGCTCCTTCAATGACTAAAGTTTCATCCCAAACAGTTGGAATTTGAGTAATGAAATTGACTGTTTCTTGTTCTTTTTTATAAATTGTTGGAGAATCACACATCATTTGAAGTGGGGATTCAAATACAGTATACATAGCGACTTGATGAGCTCGAGATCCCAATACAATTGGACGTGTATTGAATGCGTGCATGTTGTCTTCAGTGCTCAGAGGTTGTCCACCAGAATTAAACCCAACAGGACTAGTATCTGAGGGGTCCCACTTATAATCAAATCGATTGACATTATTCATTCCGCCTGGAGTGAAATCCATAGCTCCTGCAGCCATTCTTATAAATGGAATAGTTAAATTGTGTTCTGGATTTATTGGATAAATATCCTTGGAGTATGGAAAATGACTTACTTTCCATTTACTTTGCTCATTACCCATAACTCCCTCGTATGTAAGCAGATTAGGCCATATTTTTTCAATTCCAGCAGGTTTAAATGCACCATGATAGTCAACCAGAAACTTATATTTTGCAGCTATCTCAGCTATTATTTCGTATGAATTAACCATGTATTGGTCATTCCTTTGCATAAAATCTACTTTTACACCTGATGCGCCCCAACTAGAATAAAGATTTATAAGTCCTTCTGTATCTTCATTTAAAGGTTTCCAAAGCACCCAAAGCAAAACACCTACATTTTTAGATTTAGCATATTTAATAAGCTCAACTATATCAATATTGGGATTAGCTTCATAAATTTCAGTTGTTGATTTTGTCCATCCCTCATCTAGGAGTATATATTCAATGTTGTTTTCTGAGGCAAAGTCAATGTAATACATGTAGGTTTTTTGGTTTATTCCAGCCTTAAAATCAACTCCGTAAATATTATTAGCATTCCACCAATCCCATGCAACTTTTCCCGGTTTTATCCATGAAGGATCTTTGATCTTTGACTTTTCAGAAAGTAGAGTAACTAGATTACTTTCAACAAAAGTTCTATCATCATCAGAAATGATAAAAACTCTCCAGGGTAAACTTTTTTGTCCATCGATAATTGCGATATAATTTGCTTCTTCAACAACCTGCTGAGTTCTATCCGAACCATATTCTGCAGGAATAGCTTTTAAAACAAAATTTGGAAATTTGGATGAAAGAATATTGTTCTCACCTTTTTCTAAAAACATCCCTGGATAGTTATATAATGAAGCTTCAGTATATAATACTTTGGCATTTTGAGTTTGAAACATTACAGGAAGACTACAAAAATCCCCATTTGATAAATTATTTATTTCTGTTCTATTATATAATCTTTCATTGTGAGAATACATAGATTCTTCCCATGGAAAAAATGTTGATGTGCCTTCAGGCAGTTTCAAGTCCATTTTTTCATATTCAATATTTTTCTTATTTTTTTTGTTATCCTTTATTCTATAAGCAACACCTTCATCATATGCTCTAAAGATAACTTCTAAACCTTTATTTAATTTTAAATTTAATTCATTGTATTTAGATATTATTTTTCTGTCTTTATTTGGAATAGGAATATTTCTTGTTTCGTTTTTTGTTTTGATGTAAGCTTCTTTAACTATAGAATTTTTACCAATTGCTCTTCCATCGTTAATTCTTATACCTAAATCAACATTTTCAATTACAATGTTATTTTTGAGTTTTACATTGAAGCTAAAATTATTTGAAGTTTTGATTGTGACTTCAATTTCATTATTTGGAGATTTTAAATTTAGATTTTGAGCTTTTAATCTATTAGAAATAATTAATGTAAAAATTAAAAAAAATGATATTGATTTTAAAGATTTCATATTACGTTAGCATTTTTGGTTTTTATACAAATTACAAATTGAATTAAGATATCCCTTGGATTAGAATTTAAAAATTAATCTATATAGGGTTTTTTTGTTTTTACTTGTCTTTATAAAGATATTAATTCATAAATTATACTATAAAATATTAGATGCTTATTTCCCCAAAAATATTGTATAGCAATTGTTACGGTAGATATGCAATTCCAGCAGTAAATGTATTTACTATGGAACAGATAATAGCATTATTTAGATCTGGTGAAAAAGCGGACGCCCCATTTATAGTCCAAATTACCCCTGCAGCCAGAGAATATGCAAGTTCAAACATTCTATTATCAATAATTGAAGAGGCATCCAAGTTATACCCTAAAGCTGTATATTTTGTTCATTTGGACCATGGGAATGAAATGCATGCATTTGATGCAATTAAATCCAACAAATATAATTCTGTGATGATTGATGCATCTCACGATACTTTTGAAAAAAATGTTGAAAGAACTTCATCTGTAGTATCTGAAGCACACAAAAAAAATATTTTTGTTGAAGCTGAGCTTGGCGTACTTAGTGGAAAAGAGGATGATATTTCTGTTGATGAGGAAATGGCAAAATTCACTAAACCCTCTGAAGTATTTTCTTTTGTTAATAAGACAAGATGTGATTCTTTGGCAGTTGCTGTTGGTACTAGTCACGGTGCATATAAGTTTAAAGGCTCAGAGGGAATACAATTCAATATCTTAAGTGAAATTCAAAAAATCCTACCAGGATTTCCGATTGTTCTTCATGGAGGATCTGCTGTAAATGTTGAAGAAATAAATAGGATTAATAAAAGTGGTGGAAATCTAGATGATGGAGCTGCAGGGGTTTCCTCAGATCAAATTACAAAGTCAATTTCTTACGGTGTATGTAAAATAAATATTGCCACTGATTTAAGATTACTATGGGCAAGAGTCCACCGAGAGTTCTTTATCGACTCCCCAAGTCTTTTTGATCCAACAATTCCAGGAAAAAAATATATTGAAGAGTTTGAAGAATTTATGATTAATAAATTCAAATTACTTGGTGGATATGGTAAAGCAAGTAAATTATCAAAAAATTGAAAATGAAAGAAAATAATTCTCATTTATTAATAAAGCCAAAACTTAATTCAAGTGTTTATCAAAGTATAACAAAGGAATCAGTTGGTTGGAAATATTTAAATTTTGAGGCAAGAAAACTTAATCTTAATGAAGAATTTATTTGGGATACCTTTGAAAATGAGATGGTAGTCGTTCTTTTAAGTGGTAATTATAAATTTAAAAGTAATTATCAAAATTTCGAAATTACTAATGGTAGAGAAGATGTATTTAAAGGAGTAGCTCATACACTCTATATCCCCAGAAGAACTCAAATATCTATTACAGCGACATCAAAGGAATTAGATATTGCTTATGGGTGGTGTAAATCTGATATGGACTACCCAATGAAACTTATCAAACCCGAAGAAACCCAAATAGTAATTTTTGGCGGGGATAATGCGACTAGACAATTTAACGACCTTATACCTCCTGGATTTGGATGTAGTAAAATTGTTGTCAGAGAGGTATATACTCCATCTGGAAACTGGAGTTCTTTTCCGGCTCATAAGCATGATGAGAGAGTTGTGGATTCAAAAGGTAAAGTTTTAGAACCAATTCAGGAAGAAACATATTTTTATAAATTTCAAAAACCAGAGGCTTACGCAATACAACAAGTCTACACTAAAGACAAATCTTTGGATGAGATTATTAGAGCCAAAAATAATGATGTAGTTATAATCCCCAAAGGGTTTCATCCAGTTGTCGCAGAACACGGTTTTCATTGTTATTACCTTAATTTCTTGGCAGGAACAGACCAATGTCTTGCAAATACAACTGATCCAGACCATGAGTGGATATATAACTCATGGAAAACTAAAGACAAAAGATTACCTTTAGTAACACCACAAATGAATAATGAAAATATAATTTAGTTATTATGAAAGTTGAAAAATATGATTTAATCACTCTTGGAAGATCATGTATTGATCTTTACTCTCAAGATGTTGGAGCTCCTTTTAACCAGATAACTGGTTTTGATGCCTTTGTAGGTGGCTCTCCGTTAAATATAGCTGTAGCAACTTCAAGGCTTGGGATTAAGACCAGTCTCTTGACTGGTGTTGGTAATGATAAGGTAGGGGAATTTATTATTGATTTTTTAAAAAGAGAAAAAGTAAATACTAAAACCATACCAGTAAAGGAAGGCTCTAGAACAAGTGCAGCAGTCCTTGGAATTCAACCTCCAGACAATTTCCCTCTGGTTTTTTATAGAGATAACGCTGCTGATAGCATGATTGACATAGATGATGTAATTAATGCTAATATTTCAAAATATAAAATTCTTCTTATCAGTGGAACTGCCTTAAATATTGAGCCAACTAGAAGTGCAACTTTTTTTTCAGTTGAAGTTGCTAATAAAAATAATGTAGATGTTGTTTTAGATCTAGATTTTAGAGCTGATCAATGGAAAGATATAAGATCATATGGCTTAATGATAAGGGCTATTCTTCCTAATATTAAAATTGTAATTGGTACTGAGGAAGAAATTTTGGCTTCTACCTTGAATGATAAATCACAATTAAATATAAAAAATCAACAAATTTCATCCCCAGAGATTAGTGGAGATATCAATAATTCAATTTCTCAATTATTATCACTTGGAATAGAAACTCTAATAGTCAAAAGAGGGAAAAATGGAGCAACTATTTTTCAGCAAAATTCCAAATCGAAGGATGTACCAGGATTTCCGGTTAAAATATTAAATGTGTTAGGTGCTGGAGATGCATTTGCGGGAGGGTTTTTATACGGTATTTTGAATGGATGGGATTTATATAAATCATGCAGAATGGGAAATGCGAGTGGAGCTCAAGTAGTAACAAAAAAAGGATGTGCAAATTTTATGCCTACTCTAGAAGAATCTATGAGTTTTATTAAAAGTAACGGAGGGTTTTAAAAGATTATGAAAACAATAAAATTAACAGTTGCTCAAGCTACAATCAAGTTTTTAAAAAATCAATATGTAAATAGAGATGGTAAGGAAAATAAATTTTTTGCTGGATGTTTTGGTATTTTTGGCCACGGAAATGTTGTTGGACTGGGAGAGGCATTAAAACAAAATCCAGATTTTATTTACTATCAAACAAGAAATGAGCAGGCTATGGTCCATACAGCTGCTGCTTATGCAAAGATGAAAAATAGGCTTCAAACTTTTATGTGTACGAGTTCGATTGGTCCAGGAGCAACAAATATGATAACAGCTGCAGCATCAGCGACTATAAATCGGATTCCAGTCTTATTATTTCCAGGAGATTTTTTTTCTAAAAGGACAGCTTCTCCTCTACTTCAGCAAACTGAATACAGTCATACTCAAGATATGTCGGCGAATGATTGTTTTAAACCTGTTTCAAAATATTGGGATAGAATAAATAGACCCGAGCAATTAATTTCATCAATGCTTGAAGCAATGAGAGTATTAACATCTCCATCTGAAACGGGAGCAGTTACTATTTCTTTACCCCATGATGTTCAGGCTGAAACATATGAGTTTCCAGATGAATTTTTTCAAAAAAGAATATGGAATATTCCTCGTTTAACTCCAGATAAATTATTAATTAGTAAAGCTATAGAGACTATAAGAAAATCAAAACGACCAATGATTATTTCAGGAGGAGGAGTGATTTATTCAGAGGCAGAGAAAGAACTAAAAAAATTTATTGAGAAAACTGGAATTCCAGTTGCTGAAACTTTTGCAGGCAAAGGCACTCTTCATTATAAACATGAATTAAATCTTGGCGCGATGGGAGCGACAGGGACAAAAGGTGCAAATGAGATTTCAAAAGATGCTGATTTAGTAATTGGTATTGGAACAAGATATGGTGATTTTACCTCTGCATCAAAGTCAGCATGGCAAAATCCTAAAGTTACTTTTATAAATATCAACATTACTGAACTAGATGTTTTCAAACAATCTGCTATTCCACTTCAGGGTGATGCTAAAGAAACAATAAAAATAATTAGCAAAGAACTAGATGGATATAGTACAGATGATGCATATATAAATAAAATTAAATCCTTAAATAATGAGTGGGATAAAATAGTTGATAAAGTATACTCACCTGTTGATTTTAATAAACCTGTTCAAGCAGAAATTTTAGGGGCTTTAAATAATTTCATAGATGACAATGATGTAGTTGTTTGTGCTGCAGGAAGTGCTCCAGGTGATCTACATAAATTGTGGAGGACGAAAAGCTCCAAAGGATTTCATTTAGAATATGGAAATTCATGTATGGGTTATGAAATTCCAGGAGGATTAGGAGTTAAAATGGCTGATAAGTCGAGAGAAGTATATGTAATATGTGGAGACGCTAGCTATTTAATGCTTCCCTCAGATATTATAACAACAATTCAAGAAGGCTATAAAATAACAATTATTTTGATAAACAATGAGGGATATGCAAGTATTGGAGGTCTCTCCGAATCCGTTGGGGGCGAAGGATTTGGTACACATTTCAAATATAGAAACCCAAAAACTGGTCAATTGGATGGCGATTTTTTGCCAGTTGATTTAGCAAAAAATGCAGAAAGTTTAGGAGCTATAGTATATAAACCAAAAGGAATTAAAGAGTATATTGAGTCATTATCCAGAGCTAAAAAAAATGATAGAACAACAGTTATATACATGGAAACAATTCGTGACAGAAAAATGTCAGGTTATGGTTATTCATGGTGGGAAGTTCCTGTTCCAGAGATTTCAGAATATATTGAGGTTAGAAAAGTTAGAAGACAATATGAAATTGATAAAAAATCTCAAAAAAAATATATAAAACCTAATTAAATATAGTTGTTTATAAAATATATTTCTTATGCTCACTGTTATAACATTTGTCGGATTTTTGGTTTTTGTAGCTATTTATTCATACACTAAACTCAGAAAAGAGAAGCTTGACTCGCCCCAAGGCTATTTTTTAGGGGGTAGAAGTTTGACGGGTATTGTTATTGCAGGGTCAATGCTTTTGACTAATATCTCCACAGAACATCTCATTGGCTTAAATGGTTCCTCATATAAAAATGGATTTATAATTATTGCATGGGAGGTAACATCAGCTCTAGCATTAGTTGCGGCTGCTATTTATTTTGTTCCTAGATATTTAAAGATGGGATTGACAACTATACCTGAATTTTTGGAGAAAAGATTTGATAAAAACACTAGGCTTCTAGTTGCCTCTTTTTTAATCATTTCATTTGTTGTGACTCTTCTTCCAATAGTTCTTTATACAGGTGCCATTAATTTAGAAAGTATTTTTAATATATCGAATGTTCTAGGAGTAACTAGAGGACAGGGATTATGGATAACAGTAGTTTCAATAGGAATAATCGGATCTATATATGCAATATTTGGAGGTTTAAAAGCCGTAGCTATTTCTGATACAATTAATGGATATGGTTTATTGTTAGGTGGACTAGCTATCCCTTTTTTAGCTCTTCTATCTATTGGAGATGGAGATTTGGTTGAGGGACTTATAAGAGTATACGATAATAGTCCAGAAAAATTTAATGTTGTAGGTTCTAAAGATTCAATAATGCCATTTGAAGTATTATTTACAGGCCTAATTATTAACCAAATATATTTTTGGGCAATGAATCAAACAATAATCCAGAGAGCACTAGGGGCAAAAAATTTGGTTGAGGCTCAAAAAGGGTTATTGTATACTGGAATACTAAAAATTTTAGTACCACTTATAATTATTTTACCCGGGGTAATTGGTTTTTATTTTTATGGGGATTCTTTATACGAAAACCAAGATATGATCTATCCAGAATTAATTAAAAAAGTTTTGCCCTTAAGTTTAGTTGGAGTCTTCGCTGCCATTGTTATGGGAGCTGTTTTGAGCACTTTTAACAGTGTTTTAAATAGTGCTGCGACTATATTTAGCATAGATATTTATAGAGGAGTTTTTTCAAGTTCGTCTAATGAAAAAAAATTAGTTAAAACAGGAAAAATAACCTCAGCAATACTGGCTGTTTTTTCTATTGCTGCAGCACCTTTTGTTGCCAATGCTCCTGATGGTCTTTATCAGTTATTACAACAATTAAATGGTATATTTTTTATTCCAATTGCTTCAATAATGATCGCAGGGTTTTTTTTAAAAAAAATATCTGCGACAGGAGCAAAGGTTTCTTTATTTGTTGGATTATTTTTTTATATAACAATGACATTTATAGTTGAATCTGAAATCCATTTTGTTCATATTTGGGGTATTGAATTTTTATTAAATATGAGTACGATGTTTTTGGTTTCTATATTTTATCCTTCAACAAGTAATTTTAAATTTTCAGAATTACAAATTGACGATATGGTTCAGTGGAGACATACAAAACCATTATCAATAAGTCTCTGTATTGTAACAGTATTAATATATATTATGTTAGGTAATTTTTAAAATAATTAATATGGTAAAATTAGGAATTGCTCCAATTGGATGGACAAATGATGATATGCCTGAACTTGGAGGTCAAATTACTTTTGAGCAATGTATAAGTGAAATGGCACTTGCTGGTTACAAGGGTTGTGAAGTTGGAAATAAATACCCTGTGAATGACAGAGTTTTATTAAAACATATGCTTGACATAAGAGGTTTAATGATTTGCAATCAATGGTTTAGTTATGAATTTTCCTCAAAATCTTTTAATGAAGTAAAAACTAATTTTATTAAACAAATAGATTTTTTAAGTTTTTTTGGTGCTAAGGTTATTGGTGGTGCTGAAACAGGAAACTCTATTCACGGCGACTATAATATTCCAATATCTAGACGAACCTCAGGTTCGAATGAAGTCTGGAATAAACTGATAAAAGGATTAAATGAATTAGGAAAAATTTCATTTAATGAATATGGAATTAAACTTTGTTATCATCATCATGTAGGGACAATGGTTGAATCAATCTCAGATGTTGATAGATTATTAAATGAAACTGATGAAAAGTATGTTAATTTAAATTATGATTGTGGTCATTTTTATCTTTTAGGGGAGGATCCTTTTGAAGCCATAAAAAAATTTATCTCTCGAACATCACATATTCATTTCAAAGATGTAAGAAAAAAAGTCATAAGTCAAATCTCAGAAAATGATCTTAGTTTTTTAATGGCGGTGAAAAAAGGAGTTTTTACTGTACCTGGAGATGGAGACATAGAAATGAGACCATTAGCAGAAGTTGTTCATAATGATAATTATGAAGGATGGTTGGTTGTTGAAGCTGAACAAGATCCGAATAAAGCAAATCCATATGAATATGCAAAAAAAGGTTATGAGTTTTTAAAAAATGAATTGAAATTTTAAAATAATGCAACAACATATTGAACCTTATGAAAATAAAAACAATCCAATTGTAGATGTTGGAAATAAAACTGTTCCACTAATTTATTTTAATCATATTAAATTAAATTATGAAGAATCATACAATTATTATCTTGAAAATCATGAATCAGTAATTGCCGTTGTTATGGGAAAAATAGATGTTTATGTTGACGATATTTCATTTTTGAATATTGGAAAAAGAAAAGATTTGTGGAGCGGTAAACCTGAGGGAATATACGTTGGAAAAAATTCAAAAGTTAGGATTAAATGTTTTTCAAAAAAAGGATCAGAGGTATATGTTGCGGGTGGATTAATTGAAAAAAAATTCCCCCCCTTTAAAATTAATCAACAACAAATTCAAAAAGTTCAGTATGGAAGTGATGAAACAAAAACTCATAGAAAAATTTATCATATTCTTGGAAAAAATGGAGAAGGAGTATCTGGCAGACTATTAGTCAGTGAACTTTTTACTGTTGGAGCTGGAGGGTGGTCTGGATTTCCTCCTCACAAGCATGATACCGACCGAATTCCCTACGAAACAAAATTTGAGGAAGTATACCAGTTCCGATTCAATCCATCAAACGGTTTTGGCGCTCAATTTTTATATCCCGATCAGAAATCTTTAGGACCAATATACCATGTAAAGGATGGGAGTACAATACTTATCAATAAGGGATATCATCCATCTGTAGCTGCTCCTGGATACCAAATGTATTATTTTACTATAATAGTAGGAAAAACTCATAGATCTTTGATTCAGTTTTTTGATCCAAGCCATTCATACCAATTAGAAACAATTCCTGGAATAAAAGATATGATTGATAATTTTAAATAATCTTAATATGAAAAAATTAAATATTGGTATTGTGGGACTTGGAAGGTTAGGAAAGGAATATGCAAATAATATTCAATATAAAGTTCCAAACGCAAATTTAATTGCAGCTTGTAGTTTAAATAAAGAGGAAATAGAATTTGCCAAAAATAAGCTTGAGGTTGAAAAAACATATTCTGATTTTGATCAAATGTTAACTAACTCAAAACTCGAAGCTATTGTTATAATCTCATCAACAAATGTTCATGCTGAACAAATAATCAAAGCTATAAACAAGGGTCTACATGTTTTTTGTGAAAAACCTTTGGGTGTTGACATTAAAGAATGTATGATGGTTGAGAAGGAGGCAAAAAAACATTCGGATTTAATAATTATGATAGGTTTTGTAAGAAGATATGATCCTAGTTATAAACATGCAAAAAAAACAATTCTAGAAAATAAAATCGGCAGGCCTTTTTTTGTTAGATCTCAAACAGTGGATAAGGATATTTGGGCTTCTTTTCAATTAAAGTTTGTTAAAACTGGTGGAGGTATTTTCCATGATTTTAATGTACATGATGTTGATCTTGCTAGATGGTTTATTGAAAGTGAAGTGGAGAGAGTATGGTCACAAGGAGGTGCATATCGTTTTAAAGAATTTGGAGAAGTAAATGATGCAGACAATACCTTTTCATTTTGTGAATTTAAAAATGGATCCATGGCATTAATAGGCGCATCCAGAACAGCCCCTCACGGACACGATACTTTTACTGAAATTATTGCAACAGAAGGTAAGCTTACCATAGGAAACCCTCCATCTAAAAATCAAGTACAAATTTCAGATAAATATGGGGTAAGGCAGGAGTGTAATGAGACTTTTTTTGATAGATTTAAAAATGCTTTTTTAATCCAGATTCAGGATTTTGTTGACTTGGTAATAAGAAATGAGCAACCTGAATGTAATCTTTCTAATGCAACTAATGCAACTATAATTACAACGGCAATGACAACTTCATTCCAAACTAAAGGGATTGTTAAAATTAAGGATGTAACTTAAAAAATAAAATATAAAAAAATGAAAAAATTAAGTATTGCCGTTGCATGATTAGGACGAATCGGTAAAATTCATCTTGACAATTTAATAGAGTTAAGTAATGTCAAAGTAATAGGTGTTATGGATCCTGACTCCGTAGCTTTAAATTATGCTAAAGAAAAAGGTGTAAAAGATACTTTTAAAACCTTCGATGAATTAGTAAATATTGATCAACTTGATGCAATAGTTATATGTACACCAACGAATACTCATGCAAATTATGTTGAAATTTCTGCCAAATTAGGAAAACAAATTTTCTGTGAAAAGCCTCTTGACCTAGATATCCAAAGAGTAAAAGATGTTTTAAATGTTGTTGATAAATCAAAAGTTAAACTAATGATTGGATTTAATAGGAGATTTGATAATGAATTTAGAAAAGTTAAAACATCCATAAATAATGGCGAAATTGGGAACCCCCATATTGTAAAGATAACAAGTAGAGATCCTTCACCTCCTCCACTAGAATATATTAAAAATTCCGGAGGTCTTTTTTTAGACATGACAATTCATGATTTTGATATGGCAAGATTTATAGTAGATAAAGAAATAGATGAAATATATGTTAAAGGCGAAGCTTTAATTGATGAAAAAATTAAAAAAGCAGGAGACATAGATACCGCTGTGATTATAATTAAATATATTGATTCAACTATTGCTATAATAGATAATAGCAGAAAGGCAGCTTATGGTTATGATCAAAGAATTGAAGTTTTGGGGTCAAAAGGAATGATTCAGGCAAATAATGTAAAAGTTGATAATAATAAACTCTATAATCAAAATGGAATTATGTCATCATTACCAATGGAGTTTTTTTTAGAGAGGTATATGGAGGCATACAAAATTTAAATTCAGCATTTTGTTGATTCGGTTATTAATAATAAACCAATTTCAGTGACAGGATTTGATGGATTCAAATCTTTACAAATTGGTTTGGCTGCAAAAAAATCTTTATTAGAAAATCGACCTGTAAAGATCAATGAAATTGATTAAAAATGGAATTGTTATATGTTGTTTTTTTTAAGTTCTTTAATAGCGTAATTAGCTGCTCTTGCTGAAATAGCCATAAAAGTTAAAGAGGGGTTTTGAGTTGATGTTGATGTCATACATGCACCATCTGATACAAAAACATTCTTACAATTGTGGAGTTGATTCCATTTATTTAGTAGAGAGGTTTTTGGATTATTTCCCATTCTAACACCTCCCATTTCATGGATATCATTCCCGGGGTTTCTAAGTTTTCTGTTATCCTTTATTTTAATATTTTTAAAACCAGCTATTGTAAACATTTCTTCGAATTGTTCAAAAAAATCTTTGATCATTTTTTCATCATTATCATCATAGTCTACATCAATATTTAATAACGGGATACCCCATTGATCTAATTTGTCCGAATCTAAATAAACTTGGTTTGTTATTTTTGGAATTGTTTCTCCCATCATGTGTGAACTAACATTCCAAATACCAGTGTGTTTAGTTTTTAACATATTTTCTAAAAGGGTTTTACCTAATCCTTCTTTTATTGTTTCTCTTTCTGGTCTTGCTCCAAATCCTGCTGCATAACCTCTAAGAAAGTCAGTTTCTTGCTTATATACATTTCTAAATCTAGGTAAATAATGTGAGGTAGGTTTCCTTCCTTTGGTGGTGAAATTTCTCATTCCTTCAAACTTTGCACTTATAACTCCTCTGTAATTATGGAATGCGATATATTTTCCTAATAATCCATTATCATTTCCTAAACCATTTGGAAATCTTGATGATTTTGAATTAAGTAAAATAAGATTTGTATTTAAAGTTGCTGCTGTAACAAAAATTACTCTTGAGTAATATTCTTTTGTTTTCTTTGTGATATTGTCAATAACTCTGACACCAACTGCCTTATTTTTTTTATCATCGTATATAATTGAATGAACTACTGAGTTTGGCTTTAGATCCAAATTTCCAGTTTTCAAAGCCCATGGAATAAGAGTTGAATTAGCATTAAAATACCCACCCAAAGGGCATCCCCTTTGACAAATAGTTCTACTCATACATAGACCTCTACCTTGTTTTATGAAAATAGGTTTGCTTTCAGTAAGGTGAGCAGCTCTTGCATGGATAACATGTCTGTCGGAGTAATTTTTTTTAATTGTATTACTGAAATATTCCTCAACAGCATTGGCTTCCCAGGTTTTAAGAAAATCTCCATCAGGAAGAGTGTCAAGACCATCTTTATTTCCACTTACTCCCACAAACTTCTCAACATGCGTATACCAATCTTTTATATCGTCATACCCAATGGGCCATTCCACTGCATATCCATCCCTAGAAGGTCCTTCGAAATCATATTTACTCCACCTCTGGACTTGTCTTGCCCACATGATTGATTTTCCGCCAACTTGATATCCTCTTAACCAATCAAAGGGTTTTTTTTGTACATATCTATGGTGGTCATCCTTAACAAAAAAATGTTTTGAATCCTCTTTAAACGCATAACATTTACTTATTATTGGATTTTGCCTCATCTCTTTTTCAGTGAGTCTACGGCGATGTTTGAATTCCCATGGTTGGGTATTTGCGGTAGGATAATCTTTTATATGTTCAACATTAGGCCCTCTTTCCAGTAATAATGTTTTGATTCCATGATCACAAAATTCTTTAGCAGCCCAACCTCCTGACATACCAGCTCCAACAACTATTGCATCGTATTTATTATCAGTCATATTTTTAAATTAAAACCTTACCCTCATATCTTCCGGGAGCAAATTCAAAGTTTAAGTAATCTAACATGTAGTTTTCAGAGGTCTCAAAATGAAGGATGGAATAGTTTTTTAAACTTTCTAAAAAAAATAAAGATTCACCATTTGGCTTATATTCAGAATCTAAAAAATTTATCTTTTCATTATCTGATAATTCCAAAAAGGACTTGTTATAAGATTCAATTGTTTTGGTTTCAAAATATTGCAGGCTAGCTATAAATTTTTTGATATTAGTCTCAGAATAACAATCATTTATCATTGTTAAGACAAATTTCTGACGAGATTCGTTTGTGGGAAATCTTTGTTCATTAGCAGGTAAAATTATACTAGAGATCAACCCAATTAATTCAAATTGTTTTGAATTTAGATATGGTGTTAAATTAGCATACAACAATTCTTGCTC
>MDTA01214994.1_pt1 | contig 28956 bp, 20 predicted proteins | sample 811151 | NCBI WGS metagenome assembly MDTA01 (sample SAMN05326648, study PRJNA326480) | marine metagenome | isolation source: seawater | place: Indian Ocean: South | collected 2010 | reverse complement strand
CTCCAGCGGAAGAAACTCCAGCCGAGGAAACTCCAGCCGAGGAAACTCCAGCGGAAGAAACTCCAGCCGAGGAAACTCCAGCGGAAGAAACTCCAGCCGAGGAAACTCCAGCGGAAGAAACCCCAGCCGAAGAAACCACGGATACTTATACTGTTGTAAATATTTCAGCTACTGAAGATACAACTGTTACCGCTACATCAGCAGCTGAAGAATTTAGATATGAAGTAAGTGATGCTGGTGTTTCAAATGAAGGTGCCTTTACTGTTACCATTGATGGGTTTGATGCAGCTACTGATAAATTAACTTTAGTTATAGTTAATGGAACTGCAAATTTAACTACACAAGAGTTTGATCAACTTGCAAATGTTGAAGTAACATCAGATGGTATCAGTGGTACGCAAATTTTATTTGCACCAGATAGCAATTCTCAAAGCGGAAAGCTTGTTCTACCTAATGTAGAAGAATCTTTTGATAGTGACTGGACTGCTACAACTTATACTGTTGAAATTATTGCTGACGCTAATTTAGTTGGTTAATTATAATATTAAATTATTAATTAAAACTTTAATTAATGGAGATTTTTTTAAAATTTTTATCAAATGCCTTATTTAGAACATATTTAAATATAAAATAATGCTTGATAAATTTTGTTACATTTTGTTACAATATAAAAATAAAGATATTGACGTTTATTACGAAATGTAGGATTTTGTGATTCGGAATCTAATTTTTAGGTTTGAATCGTTTTTGTTGTTATTAAAGGGAGAAGTAAAATGGCGACTATTAATCACAGTTCTGGTGCGGACATCATCGTACCTTCAAATAATGGAACAACGTATAGAGGTTTAGGTGGAGATGATACTTATATCCTTTCTAATTCCATTGCAGCTAACGCGGCAATTACAATTGTCGATACAAGTGGTGCTAATACAATTCAATTAGTTAATGGATTATCTGTAGCATCAACAAAGTTTGCAGCAGATGCTGTTCAACTAACATTAAGCAATGGTGCAGTCGTTACGATTAATGGCGCAAGTAATTTTGATTTTGATTTAGGTGGTAATACTACTGCTGGAACAACTGGTTCGGTTTCAGACTTTGCTGGCTTTGCAGCAGGTGCTGGTGTTGCTACACTTCCTTCTTCAGGTTCTGTTGATGGTGCATCTAATGTTTCTGTTTCAGGAACAGCCTGGTCATCAGGTACTGGTGGTACTTATACAGTTACAAAATCATCCGCAAGTGTTGATGAAGGTTCTGAAGTTACATTCACAATAACTGGTAGCGCTGCCGTTTCATCCGATACAAACTTCTCCTGGACAGTTATCGGTGACAGCAACGGTTCAACAGTTGATAAAGCTTCAACAACAGATGTAGATGTTTTATCTGGTACAGCTACTATTGCTGCAGGTGCTTCTTCAACTACATTTTCAGTCAAAGCTTCTTCAGATGCCATAGTTGAAGGTGTTGAAGGTATTAAAGTAAGTGTATTTGATTCAAATTCAAATGCTCTTTCAAGTGATGTAATCCTAGTTAACAACGCAGGCAGTTCTGCTACATCACAATCATTTACATTAACCGCTGGTGTAAACGAATTTACTGGTGGTTCAGGTAATGACTCATTTGACGCTTCATTTACAGCTGGATCATTAAATGATTTTGACGTTCTTGATGGTGATGGAGGTGTTGATACACTTACAGCAAAATTTGATGTCAGTAATGACTCTGGTTTAGCTGTTATTCCTCAAATTTCAAATATTGAGCAGCTACAAGTTACAAATTCAGATACAAGCTCAAATACTGATTTACTTACAGTTAATTTAGCTGGTATCTCAGGTTTAACAAAACTCATGAATACAACTTCATCAGATAACGTAACATTTGCTGATGTTGAAAACATGGTTGCTCTTGATCTTAAATCAGCTGCTGGAACAACAACTGTTGATTTCCAAAAAGGTGCTCTTTCTGGCGCTGCTGATAATCTAGTTATTACTGTTAAAGGAACAAACTCAACTACCGTTGCTTTGACAGATAATGATGCTCTTCAAGCTAATAATATTGAAACAATTACAATAGATAGTTTATCTGTTGCCAACACTCTTGATGATTTACAATCAACTGGTGTTGCTACAAGTGCTCTTGTTGTAACGGGTGATAAAAAATTAACCATTACAACCGCTCTTGATGCTGAAATTCTTTCAGTCGATGCATCAGCAAATACAGGTGGTCTTGTGCTAACAAATTCACCAACTTTTGCAAATGCAACAATTACAGGTAGTGCTGCTGCAGATACAATTGATGCACCTACTGGTGTAACAGCTATTACAGGTGGTGCTGGTAACGACTATGTTACTTTTGATGCTACATTAACAGCTAAAGATACTTTTGATGGTGGTGACGGAGTTGATACTGTTAAAATAAATGGTGGTAACTTAACACAAACATCAGTAGTTGGCGGTCTTTCAAATGTTGAGGTCTTAGAACTTTCAACAGCACATACTATTTCTCTTGAAAGCAATATTTCGCCAACAACATTTGATTTCTCTGATGATACTGATCAAATACTAAATCTTCTTGATGGCTATACAGCTGCTACTACTGTTAAACTTGGTTCAGATGACACAAATGCAGATAAAGTTGTTAACACAGCTAATGTTGATCTAACAATCACTGCAAATTCTGATAGTTATGATGATGGAACTTCTGTTACAGGTGGTACAGGTACAGATAGAATTAACATTTTAAATACTGATGCTGGTCAAGTTGACTTAACAGCTACTACAGGTGTTGATTCTATTACATTTACTGATTATACAGCTGGAGTTGATGTAGAGCTTGATACTCATAGTTATACTCTAGATTCTGTAGCTTTTGCTAAAGTATTAACAATTGATGCATCTTCAATGGATTCCGGTGAAGTATTTACATTAACTGGTGATGCAACTGTAACAAAAATGGACGTAACTGCCGGTGGTGGTGACGACCTTCTTGTTCTTGGTACTCTTGCTGATACAGTTGACGGTGGTGCTGGTAATGACTCTGTAACTGGTACAGCTGGTTCAAATACTATTTCTCTAGGTGCTGGTAACGATACATTACTTGCTGGTTCTGGCGGTGAAAATGTTGACGGTGGTGCTGGTAATGATTTATTTACATTAGCTGGTAACCTTAATTCAGGTGATACAATTGATGGTGGTGATGGTACTGATACATTAACTATCACATCAGGTATTACTACTTCATCAGTTGCTGGTGGTTTAAGTAATATTGAAGTAATTGAGCCTCTTGCTGCTCTAACTATTACGGCAAATGGCAGTTTAGGTGGTGCTAAAACTTTTGATTTCTCAGATGATACTGATCAAGTTTTAACACTAACATCTGCTGCTGCTGGTGGTACTTTTGAGGGCCCTGTAACAGTAAATCTATCTAAATCAGCTGGTGCTGGTCAAGACGATGAAACAAATGCAGATACAATCACTAATTCTAAAGGTGTTGCACTTAATGTTGTTGGTAATTCAGTAACATTTGATGCTGGTACCACAATTACTGGTAGTGCGACTGCAGTTGATACAATTACAGTTATTGCTGATGGTGATGGAACAGGTGCTGTTCTTTCCGGAGCTACATATATTGATAAAGTTGTTGTTCAAGATTCGCTAACTTCTGGTGAAGATGTTAAAATTACACCTAGAGCTACTGATGCGACGACACCAACACTTGAAATTGATGGTTCTGCTCTTGATGCCGGTACAGGTGCTGCTGCTGAAACATTGACCCTTACAGGTACAAACGTTACAGCTACAACACTAAATATTACTGGTGGTGCTGGTCCAGACACTCTTCTAGGTGGTCAGAAAAATGACACTATTGAAGGTGGTGCTGGTCAAGATAGTATTAATGGTAACGAAGGTGCTGATAACCTATCCGGTGGTGCAGGAAATGATACATTCTTAGTGGATGCTTACAGTGATCAATATTCTGCAGCTATAGGTGCTGATACAATCGATGGTGGTGCTGGTACTGATACTATTACTTGGACTGGTGCGGTTACTGCTACTGCAGCTGGTCTTGAAAGTATTTCAAATACTGAAGTATGGTCGATTGCTAATGATAGTTCGTTCACAATTAGTGATGCAGTTCTCACAAACAACCCTGGTGTTTCATTCAATATAAGTGGTAATGGTACATTGACTTCAGGTGAAGATTCAGCGGGTGCATCTTTAATGTCTACTGCTATGAATATAACTTCATCATCTGCTGGTAACTTAAATTTAATTACAAGTTCAGGCGATGATACCTTTACTTTCTTTGCTACTGAAAGCTTAACAGCTGATGATTCAATTGATGGTAATGCTGGTACTGATACAATTCAAGTTAGCAATGATGATGACAAAAACGCCGTTGGTGATGCAACTACTGCTGCTTTCGGTGCAAATGTTAAAGGCATTGAGAAAATCTTAGTTGTTGACGCTGCTGCTGATAATTCAGCTGGTGATGTTACTATCACTATTGCTGATGGTTATACAGACTCTTCATTAACAATTGACGGTTCTGCACTAGATCTAAACGCTATTGATTTGACAGCTGGTGAAGGTCTTACTGTTACAAGTTCTGATACTAATGTTGCTCTAACAGTAATCGGTGGAGCTAGTCATGATACACTTACAACCAATGCTGGTGCTGATAATGTAACTGGTGGTGGCGGTAACGACACCATTTCATCTGGTGGAGGTAAAGACTCTATTTATGGTGGTACTGGTGTTGATTCAATTGATGCAGGTGCTGGTGTTGACTATATAGAGGCAGGTGCTGGTAACGATATAATTGAAGTTACTGATGATGCTGACTTTAAAACATCCGGTGGTGTTGAAACAATTAAGGGTGGTGATGGTACTGATACATTGAAATTTACAGAAACTGCTACAGTTACAATTACTGCTCCTGAAGTTGAGCATCTCTATAGTATTGAGAAAATTCAGTTTGGTAATGGTGGTAATGCTGCCAAAATTACATTTGGTAATGCTACATTCACAAACCTAGGCGCAGAGTCAATTACAATTGTTGGTAATACAACTAATGGTGGTACTAACTTTATTGATGCTTCTGCAGTAACAAATGGAGCTATCAGTACAACCGGTAATACTACTACTAGTAATGATGATAGTATTTATGGTGGTGGTATGAATGATACCTTCACATTCTCAGGTACAGCTGGTCTAGAAGATGGTGATATTGTTGATGGTAATGGTGGTACAGATACTATTGCTCTTAATAATGATGCTGCTGTTACTGTTACTATTGATGCTGATGATATTACTGATGTAGAAGTTGTTAAAACTGTTACAACAGGCGGAGGTAATTCAGGTGGTACTGTTACTGTTGTTATTGACGATAATGATGCCTCAGCGCTTCTTGATCCAGCTATGACATATGACTTTACTGCTACTAATGCTCATAGTGTTGTCTTCAATAATGCTGGTCATGACTCACTTAAAAATACCTTAACAATTACTGGTGGTACTAAAGTTGATACAATTAAGGGTTCAGAAGGTAACGATATAATCTCTGGTGGTGGAACAACAACTGGTGATAGTTTATACGGTCTTTCTGGTAACGATAGTATAACTGGTAATGCTGGTGCTGATAAGATTTATGGTGGTGCTGGTAATGACGTTATGCTAAGCGGTAATGCTGGTGCTGATACTATTGAAGGTGGTACAGGTAATGATACCATTGATGGTGGAGCTGGTATTGATTTACTTCAAGGTGATGCTGGTCTAGATAATATTACTACTGGTGCTGGTCTTGATACTGTTAATTATACTGCAGCCTCAGAATCAACTGGTGCGACAAGAGATGTTATTGCTGACTTTACTCAATCAACTCTTAATGCAACAACTGGAGCTCAAGTAACAGCTGGTGATAATCTTAGAATTACTGCAACACTTGGTAATAGTGTAGATACATTTACACTTACAGATAGAGGTGACGTTGATAATTCAGGCTTAACTACCTCTGTTTTAACTCAAGTAGCTGGTGACTTTGTATTTGCTAAAGATATCAATACTTTATTCATTGATTACGATGGAAATGGTTCACTTAACGGTAATGACTTCCAGTTTACTATTACAGGTGCTTCAGCGTTCCACGATGATGATATCGATTTGTATCTTACAGTTGGTACAGGTGGTGACTCAGTAACTGGTGGTGACGGTGATGATAGCCTAACTGGTAACACTGGTGCCGATGTTCTAACAGGTGATGGTGGTGCTGATACCCTTACTGGTGTAGGCGATACTAACGACACACTAGTTGGTGGTGCTGGAACTGACTCTATTACTGGTACAGATGGTAATGATATTATCTATGGTGACTTATTAGCTACTGATGACACTGTTGGTGGTGGTAATGATATTATCGCAACAGGTGCAGGTACTAACTCAGTTAGAGGTGGTGCTGGTAATGACTCAATTACTGGTGGTTCAGCTGCTGATACAATTCACGGTGAAAATGGTAATGATACTATAACTAGTGCTGCTGCAGCTGATAGTCTTTATGGTGGTGCTGGTAATGATACTATTACTGATGCTGCTGGTGCTTCATCTATCGAAGGTGGCGCAGGTAACGACAGCCTAACTGGTGGTGATGATGGTGATACCATTAAAGGTGGTGATGGTAACGATACTGTTGCTGGTGATGGTGGTGCTGATAGTGTCTATGGTGACGCTGGTGATGATGTAATTACCTCTGGTGCTGCTGCTGACTCACTTCATGGTGGTACAGGTAACGACTCACTAACTGATGCTGCTGGTGCTTCATCTCTTAATGGTGGTGCCGGTGATGATACTATGACAGGTGGTGCTGGTGTTGATACTATGACAGGTGATACTGGTACTGATACATTTGTAGTAAGTGATGTTGCTTTAACTGCTAATGCTGCAGTTATTACAGACTTCTCTGAGACTGATGACTTAATTCAAATCTTAGCTGCTAATACTACTGTAGCAACAGCTGCTGGTTCATCTCCTGTTCTTGGTACTTCAAATACTACAAGTCCGGCTGCTAACTCAGCTTATGTTCCTAGTGTAAGTACTACTACAAATGATGTTATTGCTCTTACAGCAACTAGTTTGGCTAATGCTGCAAATTCAACAACATTGACTGGAGCTTTACTCTTTGAATCAATGGCTGCTGCTAATGCTGCTAACAGTACAATTTCAGAGATTACAGCGACAACTGCTGAGGATTCATTCTACATCGTTGCATACGATAATGATGATGTTATGATCTTCTTTGCTGACTCTGGTGCTGATACTTCTGTTCTTGCATCTGAAGTGAACTTAGTTGCTCATATTAGTGGTCCTAATATAGCAGTTGGTGGCTTAGAAGCTGGTGACTTTATCTTAGCGTAATTAAATTTATGCTTAAAATTAGAAGGGAAGCTTTTGCTTCCCTTTTTTTTTATTTATTATTAATGTAGTGCTAAAGGTTTATAAATGTCTAAAAAGTTTTTACATGTCGGTTGTGGTCGTTTAACAAAACTTCATTCTACTCCCGAATTTAAAAGTAATAATTGGGATGAAGTTAGGGTTGATATTGATGAAAGTGTAAACCCTGATATTGTAGCATCAATGACAGATATGTCTGTTATTGAGTCTGATAATTATGATGCTATTTATTCCTCTCATAATATAGAGCATTTATTTTCACATGAAGTACCTATTGCTTTAAGGGAATTTCATAGGGTTTTAAATAATGATGGTTTTTTAATTATCACTTGTCCAGACCTTCAAACAGTTTGTAGGGAGGTAGCCAACGGTAAATTAACTGAACCTTTATATAAATCAGGGTTGGGACCAATTTCTGCTATTGATATACTATATGGTTTACGATCTGATATCAAAAATGGTAACAAATTTATGGCTCATAACTGTGGTTTTACAGGTCCAGTTTTACAGGCTACTTTAATTGGCTGTGGTTTTAAGTCTGTTGTTTGTGTTGCTAAAGGTGATCATTATGCACTTTGGTCTATTGCTTTTAAAAATAAAGATGTTGATCAAGACTATTGCTTAAATGAACTCAAGAAGCATGTAAAGTTGTCTTTAAGTTAGGGAATAAAATGGATATCTTTAAAAAAGAGCATCCTTATTGGGCTTTATTTTATCATCATGAAGGCTTTGAAATGGACGGTGATAAGTTAATGGGTCGCCAAGCTGCGGGCAATTCTTTTCTTAGAGCTTTAGTTCAGGATAATCCAAATACTCTTGGTATTTATATCAAAAATAATGAACAAAAAGAATTAGCAAAAAAAACTATTTCTGCTTTTCTAACTAATGATCAAAAAATTAATATCAGTGCGATTCCTTTTAATAGACCTTATGATTCTCAATCTTTTGGTGGTATTTTTTTACCTGGCCCATCTATTTCTGAATCTTCATATGCTAGAGGTTTTTATTCACATAATCAATATAGCATAGTCGGTATTACTCATACTACAGCATCTCATAATGTAATGTCAGGAATTTCTGATCTTCTAACATCCCCTGTTATGCCATGGGATGGAGTTATTTGCACTTCTGAAGTTGTTGCTGATACTTTAAATCATGTTATCAACGAAACATTTAATCAATTAAATTTTTATTTAGGTGCTTCTAAACGCCAATTACCTCAATTACCAGTGATACCTTTAGGAGTTCACCCTGAAGATTTTGATTATACAGATGAATTTAAATATTCTTCTAGAAATAAACTTGGTATTGGTAAGGAAGATATCGTTATTGTTTATGTTGGAAGGTTATCTTTTCACGCTAAAGCTCATCACATTCCAATGTATATAGCCCTTGAGGAAGCTTCTAAAAGTTTAAAAAAAGGTAAAATTCACTTAATTCAAACTGGCTGGTTTGCCAATGAATTTATAGAAAAGTCATTTAAAGATGAGGCAGATCTTATTTCACCCAATGTAAAATTTCATTTTTTAGATGGTAAAAATCAAGAGAATAAACATTTATCACTTTCATCTGGTGATATATTTATGTCTTTAAGTGATAACTTTCAAGAAACTTTTGGTTTGACTCCCCTCGAAGGAATGGCCTCTGGATTACCTGTAATTGTTTCAGATTGGAATGGTTATAAATCTACAGTTAGAAACAATATTGATGGTTTTAAAATCCCAACTTACTCTTTAAATAGTAAGTCGGGAGAACAAATCGCATACAATCATATGTTAGGTTTTATTAATTATGATCAATATATTGGTCAGTTATCTCAAAGAGTAGCTATAGATATTGATATTTGTATTGAAAAATTGAAGTTATTAATAAATGACAATAATTTAAGACATGAACTTGGTGCAAATGCAAAAAATTCTGCTAGTAAAACTTTTGCATGGAACAATATTTTATCACAGTATAGAGATTTATCGGATGAGCTAGATAAAATTCGTTTAAGCTCCCTAAAAGAAGTTGATATTCCTAAATTTAATCTACCTGCCGATAGGCAGAATCCATTTTCTATTTTTAATACATATCCTACTTTGGTATTAGAAAACGACTCTCTTTTAATTGCCAATAAAAATAATCATAGTTTATCAATAAAGGAAATGACGAACCTTAAAAGTATAAATTTTGCCTTAGATTCTTTTCCACCTTTAAATAATTTTTTTATGATTGAAGATTTTATAAATTCTAATGATAATTTTTCTGTTAATGATATAAGTAAAAATACTAAATTAGATATTGATGATGTTAAGCAAATTGTTATTTGGTTGATTAAATATTCCTTTATTAAAATGGTTGATGAGAAAAATGAGTAAAAAAATTGAGGTACTTTTTATGCACCAGAATTTTCCTGGTCAATATAGAAGTCTTGCTCCAGAGCTGAATAAATTAAAAAATTATAATTGTAGATCTTTATCAATGAAGCAGGAAGGTGCTATTGAAGGTATTGCTCATGACTATTATATGGTTGCAAGAGGTAACTCTAAGGATACTCACCGTTTAGCTCTTGAGTTTGAGGCTAAATTAATCAGAGCTGAAGGAGCCGCATTAAAATGTTTGGAGTATAAAAAAAATGGTTACACACCCGATATTATTATATCTCATCCAGGTTGGGGCGAAACTTTACTGATTAAAGAAGTTTGGCCTGACGTTAAATTACTCAGTTATTTTGAATTTTATTATAATACAATTAATTCAGATATAGACTTTCCTGATTCTAATGAATATGCAGATGAAAAAAAATCTTTTAATTTAAGAACTAAATTAATTGCAAGAAATCATACAGGTTTAATGAGCTTTTCTCAAAGTGATAGTATAGTTTGTCCAACTAAGTTTCAGGCAAGTACCGCTCCATTATTAATTCAAAATAAAATTAATATTATTCATGATGGAGTTAATACAGATACAATTAAAAGAAGTGATGAGGCTTATATTGAGGTTACAAAGAATAATGATCCAAAAACAAAGAAAAGGCTTACAAGTAAAGATAAAATAATTACATTTGTTAATCGTAATTTGGAACCTTATAGAGGTTATCATGTCTTTATGGAAGCACTTCCAGAGGTTTATGAGAGGCATCCTGATGCTGAAATTTTAATTGTGGGTGGTGATGGAACTAGTTATGGCGCAGAAGCTCCTAAAAACACATCTCACAAAGAAATATATTTTAATAAAGTTAAAGATGACTTGAAGGGCGCAAATGTTAGATTCTTAGGAAGAGTTCCTTATGAGTCTTTGCTTGCAATGCTCTCTATAACTTCAGCACATATTTATTTAACCTATCCATTCGTCTTATCATGGTCAATGTTAGAGGCAATGTCATTGGAGGCTTTAATTATAGGATCTAATACCGAACCTGTGGCAGAGGTAATTAATCATAATAAAAATGGAATCTTATTTGATTTTCACGATTCTAAAGCTTTAGCTAAAAATATTAATGATGTTTTAGATAATAATGATGATTATAATGAGCTGAGAAAAAATGCTCGAAAAAGCATTGTTAATAATTATGATTTAAAGAAAATATGCTTACCTAAACATCTTGATTTAATAAAGAGTCTTAAATAATGAAAAAAATAAATTTGTTTAGTGACGTATGTAGAATTGCTCCAGAACTTATTAATGATGAAAGAGGTTTTTTTTCAGAAGATTACAATAAAAAAAAATTTGATGAAATAGGTATTACAGATAACTTTATCCAAGATAATATCTCCTTTTCAAAACATAAAAATACTATTAGAGGTTTACACTTTCAAAGAGAGCCTCACGAACAAAGCAAGTTAGTTAAAGTTGTTAAAGGATCGATTTTTGATGTTTTTATAGATTTGAGAGAGAATTCTAAATATTATCAACAATACGACTCATGCTTATTAAAACCAGATGATGGTTGGATATATATTCCAAGCGGCTTTGCACATGGATTCTGTACATTAGAGAAAGACACAATTGTATCTTATAAAGTAAATAATTATTATAATAAAAATTTTGATTGTGGGATTTTATGGAATGATCCATTTTTTTCTATTAATTGGCCTTTGGAAATAGAAGCACCTGTTATATCTGATAAGGATGTTAATCTCCCCTTGTGGAAGAGTATTAAAGAAAGCGAGGAGGGCCTATAATGGATAAAAAAATATACCTAATAACCGGAGGATGTGGATTTATAGGTTCAGCATTAATAAGAAAATTGTTAAAAGATAAGAATAATACTGTTATTAATATTGATAAGTTAACTTATGCTTCTAATCCAGAAAGTATAGGTGATACGAAAGATAAAAATTATATTTTTTTTCAAGAAGATATTATTAACTCAAATAAAATAGATAGTATTATACAACGCTACAAGCCTAATTTTATTATTCATCTTGCAGCCGAAAGCCATGTTGATAGATCAATAGACTCTCCCGAGTCTTTCATTTTAACAAATGTATTGGGAACATATCATCTATTGGATACTTCTTATAAATATTGGAATAGCCTCTCAGAAAATAATAAAAATGAATTTAAGTTTTTATTAGTTTCTACAGACGAGGTTTATGGTTCTTTATCAAAAAAGGAAGATAGTTTTGTTGAGACCAATCCTTATAAACCAAATAGCCCTTATGCAGCATCTAAAGCGTCAGCAGACCATCTTGCGAGAGCTTGGAATAAGACATATGGTTTTCCAGTAACAATTACCAATACTTGTAATAACTATGGTGAATGGCAGTACCCTGAAAAATTAATACCATTAGTAATATCAAAATGTCTTTTAAATGAAAAAATACCAGTATACGGGGATGGACAGCAGATTAGAGACTGGATACATGTTGATGATCATATAAGTGGTTTACTTTTTGTTTTAGAAAATGGGTCATTTGGCGCAAAATATAATATAGGATCACATAAGGAAATAGCCAATATAAATGTTGTTAAAAGTATTTGTAATTTATTGGATAAGATTAAACCAAAAATAAATGGAAGTTATCTTGATTTAATTGAATTTGTTACTGACAGACCTGGTCATGATAATAGATATTCTATTAATTCTCAAAAAATTATGAAACTTGGATGGAAACCATTGATTAAATGGGAAGTAGGAATTGAAAATACAATAAACTGGTATTTACGCAATATTGATTTTTTAACTAATAAATACTCTGGCGAACGTCTTGGAAAATTATCGAAATAAAATTAAAGTTTTAGTTACCGGTGGTAGCGGCCAAGTTGGAAGTCATCTTAAGCAAATATATAAAAATATTAATTGTAGTTTTTTATTTCCTACTAGGATTGAATTAGATTTATCATCAAAAAAATCTATTTTTGATTATTTAAATAAAAATAAACCCGATCTTATTATAAATCTTGCGGCATTTACTAAAGTAGATCAAGCCGAGATTGATCAAAAAAAAGCATATACTATAAATTATATGAGCGTTGTTTTTTTAAGTGAATATGTTTTAGAAAAAAATATTAGTTTAATCAATTTCTCAACAGATTATGTTTTTAATGACACTTCAGGACCTTATAAAACTAATTCTTCAAGGAATCCTATTAATTACTATGGTTATACAAAGAATATAGCAGAAAAAAGATTAGAAGATTTAAATGATAACTTTTTAACTATAAGATTAGCTTCTGTTTTTAGCGAATACGGACATAATTTTGTAAAAACTATAACTAACCTTTTATTAGAAAATAAAGAAATTAATGTTGTTTATGATCAAAAAATATCAATTACTTATGCGGGAGATGCCGCACTATTTATAGCTAAGCTTATTAATAACTATATAATCAAAGGAAATTTTAATATTTCTAATAAAGTTTTTCATTTTACTAATAATGGTTATACCGAATGGTATAGTGTTGCAAAGGTAGTGCATAGAAAATTACTAGATTTTGGTGAAGGAAAGAATGCTATTATTAATAGAATTACTTCTAATGATTGGAGTTCTATGGCAAAAAGACCGAACGATTCTCGACTTTACCTAGATAACGATTGGTTTAATGATAATGATATGATAATTCCTAAATGGGAGTTAAGAGTTGAGGAAGTGGTATCTTCAATAATTTTAAATAAAGAGAAGAGTTAACTTTTATGGTTGAAACTAATTACAAAGGCATAATTTTAGCAGGAGGCTCTGGAACAAGACTTTATCCTGTAACTAGAGTTGTCTCTAAACAATTACTTCCTATATATAATAAGCCAATGATTTATTATCCTTTGTCCTCACTTATTAATTCAGGTGTGAGAGAGATAATGATTATTACAACCCCTCAGGATAAAGTTCTTTTCCAAAGATTGCTTGGCGATGGAAGTCAGTGGGGTGTATCATTTGAATTTGCTGTTCAGAAAAAACCTGAAGGAATAGCCCAAGCGCTAATAATTGCTGATGAATGGTTAAAAGACTCCGCTCCAATATTAATCCTAGGTGATAATCTTTTTTTTGGTCCCGATTTCTTCTCAATTGTAAATAATTCTTTAAAGAATAATGATGGTGCAACAATTTTCGCATATAATGTAAAAGATCCTGAAAGATTTGGTGTTGTTCAATTTGATAAAAATAATAATGCATTATCAATAGAGGAAAAACCTAAAAATCCTAAATCTTCATGGGCTGTTACAGGTCTTTATATATTTGATACTAATGCAGTAGATTATGTAAAAAATTTAAAAAAATCTGAACGTGGAGAGTATGAAATTACTGACTTAAATCAAAAGTATCTTAATGAAAGAAAATTAAAAGTAATTTTACTAGATAAAAAATTTTCATGGTTAGATACAGGAACTCATGATTCTCTACTTGAGGCATCTAATTTTATCAAAGATATTGAAAAAAAGTTTAATACAGAGATAACAAAGCTTTAATTGAATATCACTCTTGCAGTGCCTCTTGTGATAATTTAGTTATTGGATTTAATAAATAGCTTAACACAGTTCTTTCCTGACCAATAATTGAGACATCTGTTATCATACCTGGCTGAAGTTTAATTTTAGCAGCTCTTTTTAATTCGGCCTCACTAATTTCTATTATAATAGGATAAAAAGGTACTTGGTCATTACCTTCTTGAGTTGTATTTGCTGCAACCTTGGTTACTATTCCTTCCATCTTACCAAAAACTGCTTGATCATAAGCTGAGAAGCCAACTGAAGCTTTTTGATTAACTTTTACATAAGCTATATCCTTAGGGTTAACTTGCCCTCTAATTTTTAACTTATCATTATCAGGTACAATTTCAGCAAGAAGGTTTCCTATTTTTACATGTTGTCCCAAATTAATTGCATCAACCTTACTAACCGTGCCTGTAACAGTTGCCTTAACTGAAGAAAATTCGAATTGTCTCTCAGTTAGATCATATCTTTTTTGTGATTCTATTAATTGTAGTTTTTCATCTAGCAATCTAAACTCCGAGTCTGATCCCTTGTTTACTAATGAAGATAAAATTTCTACTTTTCTCTTTCTTGTTTCTAATTCATTCAGAGCTAATTTTTTTAATCGTGATAAATTATCATAATCAATTAAAAACATTGGATCACCAATTTTAACCTTATCACCCATGGAAACATTAATTTTCTCAATTTGACCGTCTAAACTAGACTGAATTACGTGAACTTTTGAGTCTGGTATAATTACTCCTGAAGCCTTTACCACCTGATTGACCTGAGCTATTGATGACCAAATAAAAAAGATTATTGTAAAAGAAGAAATAATCCAAAAAAGTATATATTTTTTCTTATGTTTACTCCAACTTTCAGGAAGTAGATAAGGAAGTATCTTTTCAAAAGATTTTTGAACATTACTATAATTTATTTTTTTGGCTATTGATTTAATCATTTATTATCCTAAGACGTGGAAACCTGTTGGGTCAGAATTTTATCCTTATCATCAAACCTAGCAATTTTACCATTTATTAATATACCAATTTTATCAACCTCATTTAAATGATTAGTCCTATGGGTTGAGATTACTATTGTAGGATTATAATCAAGATTTAGTATGTTGTTGATAATTTTTTGTTCAGTTTGACCGTCCATTGCACTTGTTGGCTCATCTAATACTAACATTTTAGGTTTTCTTATAAAACACCTTGCTAAGGCAATAGCTTGTCTCTGACCGCCCGATAAATTTGATCCATTTTCAGATAAAATATAGTTATATCCTCCGGGGAGTAGGGCGATAAAGTCATGCGCACATGATAATTTTGCTGCTTCTATAACATCTTCTTCATTAGCATTACTAAATCCAGCTATAATATTATCATAAACTGATGCTGAAAATAACTGGACTTTTTGACCGCAATAACCAATATGATCTCTCAAATTTTTAGCTGGAATATTATTTAAGTCATAACCTCCAATGGTAACATTTCCATTTGTTGGTTGATAGAAACCAACAAGCAAACGTATCAGTGTAGTTTTACCACTACCAATATTACCAACTAGACCAATTTTTTCACCTTCATCAATTGAAAAATTAATATTATCTAAAATTTTTGTATCATCAATTTGAAAATCAACATCTTTAAGGGTAACAGTTCCCTTTGATAATTTTACTGCGGATAGATTTTTTGTCTTTTCATCATGAGTTTCTGTTTCCATAAGTTCATCAATTTTTATATAAGCTGCAAAAGCATGATTCATTTTTGTTAATAGTTGACCTGCTTGAACTAATGGTGAAAGAATCCTGCCAGATAAAATAACACAAGCAATTAACGCTCCAGCTGAAATCTCTAAAGAGCCTACAAGAATTACACCATATGTTACAATACCTGCTTGACTTATTTGAAGCCCTGTTGAAGCAAAAGTTGTTGAAAAATTAGATACAGCTCTTGCTCTAGCAGAAGCATCGCTCTGAGTCTCTACACTTTCATTCCATCGATCATGAAGAAACTTACCCCCTGCAACAGTCCTTACAGTTTCAAGATTTCCTATCAGTTCAACCAAAGTAGACATTTTTGATTGTTGAGTTGTTAGATTTTTTTCACTGTATCTTTTAAGGATTGGTTGAATTAATGCAGATACACCTAATACTAAAGGTACTATTAAAACTGGAACTACTGCTAGTGGGCCTGCTATCAGATAAATGACAAATAGAAATATAAACATAAAGGGTAGATCTATGAAGGCTACCATACTCGCTGATGTAAAGAAATCTCTCACACCTTCAAATTCCCTGACTGTATGCGCCACCCCAGATGAGCGTGATAAGAATTTTTCATCATGAGATGTTATTTTACTAAAAAGTAAGTCACAAATTGTCTTTTCCATTTTAGAGCCGGCAATATCTATAAAATGCGCTCGTAATAGTTTGACGATAAAATCAAAAATAATCACTATTGCCATACCTATTGTTAAAGCAATTAATGTAGTTAGAGCATTATTGGGCATAACCCTGTCATAGACTGTCATTATATAAAAAGCACTTCCAAGTCCGAAAATATTTATAAATATTGAAGCAAGTGCAATTTGAGAATATGTTCCTTTATTTGCTAAAACGGATCCCCAAAACCAATGGTCTTTATACTCTAAATTATTTTTTTGTTTTTTGTTCATGGTTTAATCAATAAAAAGTTATTTAAATTACGGTTTTGATGTAAAAATTGTAAATATCCGTCTAGTAAATTAATTTCAGTAGTTAAAAGTCTTTCTAGTTGATTTAGTTCTTTTAGACCAGTATCAACGTAAGCTTCTGGGGCAAAATTTATTATTTCCAATCTATCTTTAATTATTTCTCTTTGTTTTTTTGTATCACTAAAAGTGTTATAAACATCATCTCGTATACTTTGTGAACCTTTGATTGAATTAACAATCTCAGCCTCAGCACCGTCATCTTTTTTTCTTTCAATATCTATATACATTCTAGCTGCTGCTGCTTTGGCTTTGTAAGATGATACTTTCGCAGAACCCCTTCCAAAGGTAAATATTGGCATAGAAAAGTATATTCCACCTCGAATATCACTTTCATCACCTTCATCCTTAAGGTCATATTTAGTATATCTTGTATTGAATCCAAACTGAGGAAGAAATTCGCTTCTAGTTAACTTTGTTTCAATTTCTTTTCCTTTATGACCCAAAACAGACAGTTCAACATCATAGCTTAAAAATTCTAGGTTTTTTTCAACGTTTGGAATAGAGACATTTGGAAAATGAGTATTTTTGAATTCTTTTTTAAAAAAATACTCATATATAGCAATATCTTTATCTTTTTGAGTTCTAAGCATTTGTACTTTTGAATATAAATCATTGAATCTTATTGAGAAAACAGCTAAATCCATCGGGTCTGAGATTCCGGATGCAACCCTATCTTTAACTCTATTGAGATAAGGTTCTACTTCATTAACGATTTCAAGACCGTAACTATAAAGAAAGTCTGATTTAACAGCTTGTAAATAAATTCTATTAGATTGAACTATTTGTTCAGAAACAGTTTTTTCACGAATTAACTTAGAAACATTGAAATCATTTCTAGCAATACCTATTTTAGCTTGAATAGATCCGCCTGAATATATAGGTTGAGACAATTCAACAGCAGCGTCAAAACTATCATCTCTTCTTTTTCTAACAGAAGTAACATCTTCAATATCTCTTTTTAGAACACTATCGTTAATAATTCTCATTGATAATTCAGGAAATCTATTTCTTTTAGCAAATCTAAGAAACATATCTTTTTCGGTAACTTCTGATACAGAGTATAAATACTCTGGTTGCTCAAGAATACTTATACGTAGAAAATTGAAATAATCTTGTTCACTTATAGTAAACAATGATGGTGATAAATTTGAAAAGGTTTTATTATCTTCAAAAGCAAAGAGAGTATTAATTTGTAAAATTAAAGTTAATAAAAAAAAATAATTTTTAACTCTGATCATAATTAACCTTCCCCTAGAAATTTGAAAACAAAGCTAAACAATTGTTTTTAAATAATTTTTTAAATTTATTTTTTGCTTTTAGCTTTACTAGACTTGCTTTCTTTTTTATTTTTTGACCCTTCTTTGGAATCTACATTAGAATCGTTGGCATCTTCATTTAATTTATTGATTATGCCTTGAGAACCATTTGCTAAACTTTGAATTATGGTTCCAACACTTCCCCCTGGTATTTGCAAATTACCAGATTCTACAATTTTACCTTCACTATTTACATATGTACATTGCACTCTAAGAACACCATTTACATAAGTTATTGATCCCAATCCTTCTATGAACATTTTCATTCTCCTTCAGTTATAAGGAATAGATAGTTATTAATTTTTAAAAATCAAGTTATATTAATTTGATTCGGAGTTAATTGGTTTTTTAACAAGCTTTTGATTAAATATTAATATCTAAATTTTAAAAATTTAAAGGCCATAATTTAATGGAAAATGAAATTAAAGATTTAATAAATCTTTTGAAAAGCAAGAGATTCGATGAAATATTAAGACAGGAAAAAGAGATTGTTGATAAATTTCCTAATGATCCTGTTTTATTTGATATTTTAGGCCTTGCAAATACTTTTCTCCAAAATAATGAAAACGCAATAAGGAATTTTAAAAAAGCTTTAGAAATTAACCCTAATTTTTTTCAATCCTTAAATAATCTTGGTAATCTAATGTTTGATTTAAAAAGGTTTGATGATGCATTAGATAATTATAAAAGGGCCTTAACAAATAGTTCTAAAAATAAAGAGATTTATAATAATATTGCAAATGTTTACTCTGAAATCGGTCAAATTGACGATGCAATTAAAAATTTTAAAAAAGCTATCGAAATTGATTCTAGTTTTTTTCAAGCTTACAATGGCCTTGGTAATGCGCAAAAAAAGATGGGTCTTTTCGCAGAAGCAATTTCAAGCTATCAAAAGAGTATAGATATTAATCCAAGCTATCACTTAGCACATAACAATCTTGGTGTAGCGTATTATCAAATTGGTAGAGTTGATGAATCATTAAAGTCTTATAATAATGTTTTAAAAATTAATCCTAGCTACGCTCCTGTTTACTGGAATATTCATGGTTGCAGTTCAGATATAACAGAGGCAAAAAATTTATTAAATAAATGCATCGGTCTTGATCAAAATTTTCTAAAGGCAAAATATTGTTTATCTTTTATTAAAGCATATGAAGGTGATTATAGTGACTATAATTATCTTTTAGACTCAAAAGATAAAGATGATCCATATCTAAGGTCTTTTAAGTGGATTTTTTCTTTACCAAATAAGCCTAATTTATTCTTTTCGCGTTGGTTATTTTTTGATTTTATTATTGGAATATCAAATAAAAGTAGGCCTTTTTATGAATTTGGAGTGTGGACAGGTTTATCATTCAAATATTTTTTGAATTATTTTGAAAAAGGCTTTGGTTTTGACACATTTACTGGATTACCTGAATCTTGGTATAATGAACCAAAAGGCTTTTATACTAATTCAAATAAAATTCCAAAAATTAATGGAGCTAATTTTATAAAAGGAGAGTTTAAAGAAACTTTACCAAAATTTTTTAGTACAAGTAGAGAAAAAGCTTCAATTATTAACTATGATGCAGATCTTTACTCTTCAACAATTTGTGCGCTAGAGAATTCAAAAAAGGTCATTGATGAGAATACAATCTTAATCTTCGATGAATTTATAATTAATGATACATGGGAGGAAGATGAGTTTAGAGCTCTAAACGAATTTTCTCAAAACAATAGTTATATATATGAAGTAATAGCAATTTCATTATTTACCAAGCAAGTTGCTGTGAGGTTAAAAAGAGATAAATAAAATGGTGGGCGCGGCTGGGTTTGAACCAGCGACCCCTACGATGTCACCGTAGTGCTCTACCGCTGAGCTACGCGCCCTTATATTTTTTTCTTTCTAACCCAAAATTTATACATATCGGAAAAAATTATAGGATTTTTTCTCTCAAAGTCATCCCAATTGTTAAGATTCTTTTTAAGATAGTCATTTTCATAATTTTTAGTGTATAAATCCATGATTGCTTCTTTTAGAGTTCTATTAACAATAAAGTCAGCCCATCCTATGAATTCAAGTTTATTAGAATTTATCAAGTTTTTTATCTCTTTAATATCTATAAGTTTTTTATACATTGGCTTCATAAATTTATTTAAAGATCTGTTGTTGTAAAAGATTGGCATTGATCTAAGCTTTTTATGATTTTCATCATCACTTTCTAAAATATTTTTTCTAATTTTCTGAAGTGATCTAATATCATTCTCTTCATATTGCTTTAGTGAGTTAATTTTATTTCTTATTTTTTCCTCTATTTCATTTGAGATTGGACTTTTCAGTATAACCTTCATGAAGCCTTCTGAATTTAATTTATCTAGAATTATATTTAAACTGTATTCAAAATCCTCCACCTGACTCAAAACTTTGTCAGCAACTATTACATCATAATTTTTATCTAGTTTTTCAATATTTAGGAGATCTAAATTGTATAAATTAATATTTTTGATACCAAGCTCATCAATCTTTCTTTGGGTATATAAAAGGTTTTCAATACTTATATCAATAATATCTATTTCAGAATTTTTTAATGTATTAAGTTTTAATGCTTCCCTTCCAGATCCACAGCCAATATATAAAATTTTAGGATTATCTGGAAATCTTTTAGTTCCTAAGAGATCTATTGGTCGAATATTTATTTTTAAATAATCCAAAAAATTTATTTCACCTTCTGTGCTGATATAATCCCAAGGCAAACAATAATTTTTGTCATAAAATTTTTTTACATCTTTTGATAGATTATTATTTATTGGGTGTATTTTTTTGATTTGACCAGATAATTTTTTATCTTCACTAAGTCTATTGAGAAAGAGAATAACTTTATTATAGATTTGATTATTTTGTTTTTTTAGATTTTCAATTAAATATTTTTTTAATTTAGGAGTTTCATCTAAATTAATATAAACACCAATAACTAATAACTCTATGTAGTTTAATTTTTCATTATTTTCTATTTTTTTGATATTATTGTTTATTAAGTTTTCTAAAAAACTAGAACTTTCTTTATCTATATACCATATATGCCCATTTAAATAAGATTGGCAAAACATTGCTGCTATTATAGAAGTTATATAGTTTTTCTCTTTAAAATTATCTAAATTCTTTAAAATTATGTTTCTTATAAGAATTAAATTTTTTTCTAGTAAAGAGTTGGTATTAGTAGTGTTTTCTAATAAGTAGAGAATTAAATTTTCGTTCTTTTTTTTGAGGTAGCTAGACAGGAATCTATCAAGTTCACTAATAGATATATCATTTTTTAATATTCTCAGATCTGCCAAAAGAGTTTCTTGTATAATTAATTTTATATCATTTATTGGGATAAAATTATTTTCTAGGGCATATAAAGTTATATTTTTTGCTTCATTATTTTGTAATAAACTATAGTCATTTATTTTGAATGTATTCAAATGATTAAAGAAAACTTTATATATTTCTTTGAAATTTTTATTAATCCTAAGAGCTTGAAAAAAACTTCCAACTAATTTTGTATAATTATTATTCCTTGCATGATTAATTAACAAAAAGTAATGAGTATATTCATTATCCTTTTTAATTTTTATAATATCTTCTAATATTTCTTTAGATTGTTCTAGTTTTCCATTATTTAAATAGATTGATGCAAGAGTTTGTTTAATTTTAACATGATCTGGGTATTTTTTTACAAGGTATTCTGCTTTTTTTTGAACATCGGTTCCTTTATTTTGGCCTATAATCAATTCCTTTAGTTCTTCAAATTCTTTTTTTGCCTCATTATTAGATGGTTGTTCTTTTTTCATTATAAAATATTAATTACTGTTTTCATTTGGCAAATGAAACCATCCTGTTATAACATATTTTATCGATGGAGTGGGATTGCCTCTATGAGCATGTGTCCATTCTGCAGGCCAGATTACCGTTTTTCCTTTTTCAGGCTTTATTTTTAAATTGTAGTATAGAAATTCTGTTTCACCATCTTTTTCTACATCATTTAGATATGTTATCCAAGCAAGCATTCTGTGCGAATTATAAATGCCATCTCTTTCAGTATGCCAACGTTTTACATGACCGCCTATTTCATATTTCTGAATGTTAAATGAACCTGCGTATAACTTGTCAATGTTAGTTCCAAAAAACTCCCATTGTTTCCTATAGTCTGCAAGAAAGGTATCTAAATCTTTAATATATTCTTTAAAAAATTGATTTTCAGGGTTTTTAATTTCATTAGGGGATATGCTTATGTCTATTGTATCTTTGAATTCTTTATTAGAGTCATTAAAGCCATATTTTCCCAATCGATGATCTTTTTTGGAGGTTTCGAAGTAATCAATAATTTTATCCATTAAATCTAAATTATTTGTTTTCCAAGAGCTAATAAAATTAGATGTTGAAGATGATTCATTTTTTATTCTTTTCATAATACCTCCAAAAATTATAAAGTTGAGTATGGTCTATCATCTTCATAAAAAACAAAAGCACCCTCGCTTTCGGCAGAAAGTTTAACTGCTTCATTTTTATTTCCCAACATATGATTTATTTCAGCTAGTGCTCTCAAAGCACCAATGTTATAGTCTATTTGAAGTGCTTTTTCTATGAAAATTTTAGCATTTTTAGCTGAGTTCATAGATAAAAGAGAAAAACCTTTCATATAATTTCCTTGATAATGATTGGGGTTTAAAGATAATATTTTATCACAAACTTTAATTGCAAAATCAAATTTATCTATTTCTAGATATAGAACTCCTAAATTAGACCAGCAATCAATATAATCAGGATTTAATTTTAAGCATTCAAGATAGCTTTTGATAGCTTCATTTTTATTATTAAGGTCATCTTTAAATAAATTTCCAAGATTAAAATATAGGATATAATCTTTATTGTTTAATTTCTCTGCTTCCTTATATGCTTTTAAGGAATCTTTAGAGTTATTTATTTTTCTATATGTAACAGCAAGGTTAAGCTTATACGAATAATTTTTAGGAAAATTTATAGATAAAACCTTTAAAATATCATTAGCTTTGAAGAAATTTTCTTCATTAAGAGCGATTTTTAGATTTTGTTCTAGTTCTACTTTTTTATCACTATTCATTACTAAAAATTAAATTATATGGTAAATTTTGTAAATTTGTTAATTTAAAAATAATTTTTCTACCTATTTTATTTGTTTATACCTAATTTATATGACAACAATCATTTTATTAGTTTATTCTTTTATTATGTAAATTTGAGACAATTTATGAGTTTTTTTAAACCAAAAGCAGTTTTTTTTATAATTTAAAATATTTTTGAAGAGAAAAAATACAAAAGCTTAATTAATTGGCTAAATTCTCTTGGTCAAATAATAAATTTTAATACTGAAAATGGATCCGTATTTGTTGGGGATGAATTAATTACCTTTGGAAAGAATCTAGATTTTCTTAAAGAAGATAGATTTGTAGAAATAGCTAATAAAGTTTTTATAAATGAAGATGATGATCAAAAAACTATAGCAGCAAATCAAGCTCTTATATGGAGAAGATATATTCTTTTGTGGGCTGGCGAACACTGTAAAACCCTTGAGGGAGATTTTTGTGATTTTGGTTGTTACGATGGTTTAGCATCAAAATTTATTAATGAATATTGTGATTTAAAAAACAATAATATTAATTTTTATTTATTTGATGTTTTTGACAACCCTCCATCATCAAAAAAGTTTCCAAAACATTCTCCACAATTATATGAAAATGTAAGAGATAATTTCAAAAATTCAGAAAATGTTAAAATAATTAGAGGATTGCTTCCTCAGTCTTTAGTTAAAAATTGCCCTGAAAAAATTTCTTTCGCTCACATTGATTTGAATAGTGTAGATGCTGAAATGGGGGTTTTAGAGATGATTTTTGATAATATTGTTTCTGGCGGAATGATTATTTTTGATGATTACGGTTGGGTAGGTTACAGAGACCAGCAAGTTAAGGAAAAGGAATTTATTGAAAATAATAACTTACGTATTTTAGAGCTTCCTACAGGACAGGGATTAGTGATTAAAAAATAGTTTTGCTTTTACGGTAAAAAATTATCAATTTCTCTCCATAATTTTTTTCTGTGAGTATCTTTTTCCATAAAAATTTCATGTTCACAATTATCAAAGTTAATTATTATTGATTTTTTAAGTCTTTTTGACATTTCAGAAATTTTTTTCGAGTAAACTACTTTATCGTTTAAACTATTAATAATTAGAATATTTAAACTTATTTGTTCTGCCCAGTTTTTTTCTCTAATAATTTTAAATCTTTTATTAACAGCCTTTGCGAAACCATTAGTTACACCCCAAAGTCTGACAGAAGGCATCTTTCTGACCAGCATTTGTGTTCTTTTGTATCTTCTTTGATCTGTAGTTAATTCATTTTCTTCAAAAGGGGTTTCTATTCCCATGTTAGGATTTGAACCAATTAAATAATCTGTATCTTTTTTAAAGAAATTCATTAAAGAGGATGCAGTTTTCAAAAAATTCTCATTTTTAAAACCAAGCATAGGTGCTGATAGAATACCATAGTCAAACCTCTTTGGATGATTATGAAATGCTGAAAGCATTAAACATCCGCCCATAGAGTGGCCTATGCCTACAAGTGGTCTCGGAAATAATGGATATATTATTTCTTCTAAGATTTTTTCTAAATCTTTATCATGTCTTTTAAAATCAGTTATAAATGATTTGTTAATGTCATTTATTATCCTTTCAGACATTCCTTGTCCTCGCCAATCGAAACAAATAACCGAATATCCTCTATCAATAAATTCTTGAATTGTTTCGAAATATTTCTCTATGAACTCATTATGCCCTTGTTGAAGTAAAATTGTACCATTACTTTTTTCTTTTTTTTGTAGCCAATGACATACCCTTATCTTGATACCGTCATCCATGCTTACAAAGTAGGATTTAATACCTTTAGGAGCCTTATAATCATCTAGCTCAAGATAAGGCGCAGTTTGATATTTAGATTTACTAAATTCTTCCATAATCATCCTCAATACGCACGATATCCTCCTCTTCAATATGTTTACCAAGTTGAATCTCGATAAATACCAGTTCTTGATTACCTGTATTTTCAATTCTGTGGAGAGTGTTTTTAGGGATATATATGTTATCATTATTAGCGAGCCTGTACTCTTTTTTACCAACTGTAACCTTACAATTCCCTTTTATAATTTGCCAGAACTCTGCTCTATTTTGGTGTTTTTGAAGAGATAATTTTGAATTCACTGAAACCTTTATCTCTTTTATTTGGTAGCCTAAATTTTTTGCTATTATATGATAATTACCCCAAGGTTTTTTTTCAATATTTCCCAAGTAATTTTTAGTAAGGTCACTACTGCTCTCTATTTTATTTTTACCACCTATTCCAAACTCTAAATTTACTTTTAATTTTTTACAAACTTCATATTCTCTAATATTTTTGATACTACTTCTATCCCCACCATTACAATAGCAGATAGATTTATTTGGATTTTTATTAACAAATTCCTCAATAGCTTTACTGCTACTTGGTTCGCTTGAGTTTTGAATTATAACTTCTGAAATACTAATAAACTCTTCAAGGATTTCCTTGCGCTGATATTGATTCATAAAAGGCTTACCTTTTTTCTTGATAAGCCATTCATCATTATTAAGAAGAAGAATTACTTTATTAGCTATTTTTTTTGCATCTTGAAACATTCGAAGGTGCCCAACATGAACAGGGTCAAAACCACCACTTACTATTGCAAAATCATATTTTTTTTTCATTTCTAACTCACAACCAAAACATGTTATTAAATTTTAATTAAAAACTCTAACTAATATTGACATATTTGTGTTATCAATCTAGCTTTCCGTTAAAAATTGGAAAAATACTATGAAAGTTAGAAATTCTTTAAAATCCCTCAAGGGTAGACATAGAGATAATCGTGTGGCGAAGCGAAAAGGCCGAATGTATATAATTAATAAAACAAACCCTAGATTTAAGGCTAGACAAGGTTAGTTGTATAAAATTTAATTTTAAATTTTACTTAAGTCAAAAGCAATAGATACTCTATCATCATTAGACTCAAAGGGTATTGTTTTGTGATATAAGCATGACGGAAAGAAAACTAGATTACCTTCTTTGACATTTACTATTTTTTCGGAAACTTTATTTTTAGTTTTTGGAAAATCATATCCATGAGTTGAAAAGACAATATCTCCATCATTTTTATTATTTTTTTTTGGAATTTTTATGTAGAAAACTCCACTTACCCAAGCATTTACATGATTATGAGAGGCTTGGTAGCCAGAAGATTTAAGACTAACAGCCCATCCGTTTAGGGAATAGAGATCCGGGAATTCTCTAATATATAGATCACTTGTATTTTTATAAAATTCTCTATACTTTTTTATAGTATTCGTAATGAAATTAATTAAATCCTTAATTTCTTTATTATCATTATATTTATAGAAAAGATTATTGTCTGTTTGCGATCCTTTTACTGTTGTCTTGTATTGAGGTTCCCATTCTTTAGGAATATTAGAAATAAAATTATAAAAATTTTCTATAAAATTATTTTTATTATCATGAAATTCATATTCTTTAATGTAATTGTAAGGATTCTGGTAATACTGGAATTGATGATCTTTGTTTAATTGTTCATTTAGATATATGCCATAAGATGGGATTATATTGCTTAATGGATTATTTTTTTCAACATTCTTTACATACTCAAAAGCTTTTTCGAAGTTGTCAATTTGAATCAAGGAGGCAATTAGGTTATTATTTAATTCTTGCGAATACGGATCTATTTCAAGGCCTTTTAAAGAATAATTAATAGCATTTTCATACTCTTTTAGATACATAAATGAACTTGTTATTCCAATAAATGCAGTTATATCATTTGGCGAATTATTAATAATTCGTTCATATATTTTTTTTGTTACTTCATGATTTTGAAAATAATATTGTTGTCTTGCACATAATTTTAATAAATTTATATCGTTTGGAGAATTTTTTAATAGCTCGAAAGTGATGTTGTAAGATTCTTGTATGTTTCCTTCTAACAATAATAATCTAGCTTTTTGAAAAATAATTTTTTTATCATTAGGTGAGCGCTGAAGCGCTTTATCAATAAAATTCATTGCACTATTAAAATCTTTTTTTTCTATGTATTCTTCAATAATGCTCTGATATTTAATTAATTTATCTTCTGAATTTTTCATTTTTTTTAAACACAATATACACTTTTCTAATTTAGTTTATTTTAAAAAATTATTTAAGCTTAGCAACTCTTATTAGATTGGTGGTTCCTTGAATTTTTAAAGGTAAGCCTGCTGTAATAACAACTTTATCTCCAAAATTTGCTAACCCACTTTTTTTTACAGTAGATTTAGTGGCTTCGATCATTTTCTCTAAATTTTTCTCATCTTTCTGAAGTAAACAAAGAACACCCCAAACTAAAGATAGTTTTCTTGCTGTTTCAATAACAGGCGTAATAGTTAAAATAGTTTGAGCAGGTCTTGCTCTTGAAACTTTTATTCCAGTAGAGCCGGATTCCGTATAGCATACTATAATTGGAGATGATAAATCATCTGCTAAAGATTTGGCTGCTGTAGCAATAGCATCCGGAGTAGTATTTGGTGTTTGTTCAATTTGATTTGCTAAAATTTTGTTATAATTTTTTTCATTTTCAGTACTGTATGCAATTTTATGCATCATCTTGACAGTTTCAACTGGATAATCACCAGAAGCTGACTCAGCCGAGAGCATTATGGCATCAGCGCCTTCAAAAACAGCATTAGCGACATCTGATACCTCAGCTCTAGTTGGCGTTAGTGAAGACGTCATTGAGTCAAGCATTTGAGTTGAAACTACAACAGGTTTTCCATTAACCCTAGACGTTCTTATAATCTTCTTTTGCCAACCAGGCACAGTTTCAATAGGAAGTTCAACACCTAGATCACCTCTTGCTATCATAATACCATCTGCGATTTTACATATTTCATTGATATATTTTAAGGCTGATGGCTTTTCAATTTTTGCCATAACGGAAATCTTATTATTACAAAGTTTTCTTAACTCTTTAATATCTGACGGTTTTTGAACAAATGACAAAGCAATCCAATCAACATCCAAATTTGAAGCTATTTTTACAAACTTTTTATCTAAATTGGATAAAGCTGATGTTTTTAAGTCGGATTGAGGTAAATTTAAACCTTTGTTTGACTTAAGTATTCCACCTTGAAGTACTTTAGTTCTAATTAAATTCTCTTTAACACTAGTAACTTTCAAATGAATATTTCCATCATCAATAAGAATAAGGTGACCTTTTTTAACAGATTTGAATATTTTTTTATTTGATAAATAAACCCTCTTATTGTTTCCAATTTCTTTTAAATTATCTAAGATAAAAATATCATCTTTTTTTAGAATATTTTGATCTTTTAAAACACTACCTATTCTTATCTTTGGGCCCTGAAGATCCACAAGGATACCAATTGGTTTATTTAAAATATTTTCAGCACGTCTAATTTTTTTT
>MDTA01196459.1_pt1 | contig 28973 bp, 25 predicted proteins | sample 811151 | NCBI WGS metagenome assembly MDTA01 (sample SAMN05326648, study PRJNA326480) | marine metagenome | isolation source: seawater | place: Indian Ocean: South | collected 2010 | reverse complement strand
TGGTTTTGGAAAAAATAAAGTTCAATATGATGAATTTGAGTGGAAAAAGATTGAGACCGATCACTTTGACATATTTTTTTTCACTGAAGAAGAAGCCTTGGCATCGCACACGGCTAAAATAGTATAGAGTCAGTTCCGAGATTTAGAACGAAAGTTTGTTCATACGGTCAGACGCCGCATTCCACTTGTGATATATTCCTCTCATATCTATTTCGAACAGACTAATATAATACCGAATTTACTACCGGAAGGTGTTGCTGGATTCACAGAGTACTTAAAGGGACGAGTTGCTCTACCTCTTAGTGGATCGATTCCAGAATATGAAAGAGTGCTTCATCATGAACTCGTACACGTTTTTATGTTTGACCGGATTGCCCGAGTACTCGAGCGTCATGGTATACTTGATTTTCGACCTGCTCCGCTTTGGTTTTCTGAAGGATTGGCAGAGTATTGGTCAAGTCGTAAATCTGCCTTGGGAGATATGATTTTACGGGATGCTTTGTTTAGTCAAAGATTTCCATCAATACAGCAGATACATCAGATAAATGGTACTTTTCAGATGTATAAACAGGGTGAGTCTATTTGTAGGTTTATGGCTCAAGAATATGGCGAAGACGTTTTTGAACAACTATTTGTTAATTGGTGGCGTGCGGAGACATTCGAAGAAGTGTTTGCTATTACGACAGGAGAAACCATAGAATCTTTTGACGAAAAGTGGATTTTCCATGAGCGTAAACATTATTTTCCTACTATTTCCAATCGAAATCTTCTAACGCATTCTGCTAAAGCTTTGACACATGAGGGATTTAATGTCAAAGCTGCTTGGATGCCGAAACATCAAGATCTACTAGATTACGTTTATTTGAATAATCAACATGGATACACTCAGATAGTCAGGGGAAATGATAGCGAACCTCCAGAAATATTAGTTGAGGGAGAACGATTGACATCTATTGAATCACTGCATCCGTTGACAAGCAAAATAGCCGTGTCCTCTGACGGAAATTTAATTGCATTTGTTGGTAAAAGTCGTGGGCGTGATCATTTATATGTTTGGAATACAGAAAGAAATTTTTTTTTATATGACCTACGCTTTGATGAGGTGATAGCGATGTCCTCGCCATCTTTTTCTCCAAACGGCGAACAACTTGTTTTCTCTGGTACGAGCAAAGATGGTTTTGTAGACTTGTATGTGGTTGATTTGAAAACAGATTCACTGAGACCGCTGATGAAGGATATATATCACGACCGTGATCCTGATTGGTCGCCCGACGGAAAATATATAGTCTTTGGTTCAGATCGCTTTTTGCATGGTAGTTTAGGGAAGTATAATATTTTTCTTTATTGTTTTGAGAATAAGCAATTAAAACGTTTGACTGAAGGTAAATTTGTTGATCAACAACCTGATTTTGGACCTGATAGTCGTTCGATTATTTTTAGTTCAGATCGTGATTCAGTTTTCAATATACATTTAGCAAGGTTTAATGATAAAGAGATACTTGTTAGTCAATTAACCAACTTTCTTACAGGGGCATTTGATCCGACATGGTCGCCCGCTGGAGATGAATTTATGTTTTCCGGGTATCAATCCGGAAATTTTCAGATTTATCGATCCAAATTAGAGCAATCTCATGCGTATGACGTTCAGTACTCTATGAGTCCAGTAGATTCCCTTCCATGGGATTTAGAGAATAGTGGAGAGGATAGACGGCTTGCTCAAATACCCTACAAGGGTAAAATGGAGCTAGATATAGCTCAAAGCCAAATATCGCAAGATCCTGAATTTGGTACTTCGGGAGGTTTGCGATTTTTACTCAGCGATGTTTTAGGAAATGATAGGTATGCTTTCGTACTATCTCATATTTCCGGTAATCAGTCGGGGTTTGTGGACGGTTTAAATATGACCCTGACGCGAATATATTTGGATCAACAAAGAAACTGGTCGTGGGGGTTTTTTCGATTGAATGACCGTTTTTCAAGTAAGTTAGGTAGGTTTGTAAGAGAAGAACGCACGGGGGGCTTTATTGGTGTTAGTTATCCATTTTCCCGTTACAATCGTCTTGACAGCAGAATGTCTTTGCGTCATGCAAAGATAGACCGGAAGTTTGAAGGAAAAGAATTAGATGGTTGGCTAATAAATAACTTTATTAGCTACCGCCACGATAGCTCTTTGTGGATACCAACCGGACCAATTGAGGGAACAAGATATAATTTCGGTTTATCCCAGACCGTCGATTTAAAGAGCTCTCGTCGATTTAATTTTTCGGTCTATGGAGATTTTCGACATTATTTCCGGTTAGGTAAAAGATTTAATTGGTCCATGCGGTATATGGCAAGACGGAGCTTTGGTGATGTGCCCGAGTATTTTTCTCTTGGGGGATCTTGGACACTTAGAGGTTATCCATGGCGTTCGTTATGGGGTAAGAAGATGTTACTTATAAATCAAGAACTGAGGTTTCCGTTTATAGATAGATTTCATGTAGGGTTGCCTTTTGGCCATATAGATTTTGGTCAATTTCGTGGAGCATTATTACTGGACGCCGGTAATGCGTGGACGGACTCGTTTGGAGACTGGAGAGGAGCGTTTGGATTCGGGACTCGTCTGGCACTTGGTGGAGCTTTTGTCTTTCGTTTAGATGCTACTCGGCGCACTGATTTTAAATCAGTGGAGCCACGTACTAATTGGGACTTTTTCTTTGGGTGGGATTTTTAAAACTTTGAAATCATTTACGCTAATTATGTTATCTATTCTTTTTTATTCAGCGTGTGGATCTGGTGTTTTTGTTGGAAAAAGAGTGATAGAGACTAGTATGCTAAGCCCGCCTCTTACTTTACTTTGGACCTATTCGTTGGACGGTCCTCCCATTGGTCAGGCTCTTGGTACTGAAGGTTTGGTTTTCCAGGCTACAACTTCGGGTTCCCTGTTTGCTTTTGATATTAAAACCGGTACGAAAATCGGGCAAAAATCATTTCGGTCCTTGATAAGTGCTCCTCTGGCTTTATCTGATGCATGGTTTGGCATACCTGTTCAGGAAAAAAAGTACGGGATGTTAATTTGGGATCGTGAAAATCAAACTGAATATTGGAATGGTTTACAGAATGGTTGCATGACACCGATTTTTGTTGGTGATGTAATTATTGTGGCAAATAAAAATGGAAATGTAACAGCCTTGAACGTGATTTTAAATGAAGAGATATGGAAAACAGAGTTAAAAAATACTCTGCGGGTAATTCCAGGATACTTTGGGGATGCCATCTACGTTGGCAGTAGTAATGGAACTATAAGTCATTTTTGGGTTGAAAATGGCAAGTCGGACTGGTCAATTAAGCTTGATAGCGCTGTGCGTAGTGTACCCTTAGTCGATGAAATGGGTCTTTTTGTTGCAACGGCAAATGGTGTCGTTTACTTATTAGACGAAAATAACGGGTCAATTAAGTGGCAGACTTTGATAAGCGGAGTACCTACAGTAAGACTTTCTAATGAAAATAACATTCTTGTTGTCGGTGCATCCGATAGAAAATTATACGGAATTGAAATCGATAATGGAGTTGTGCTTTGGGAATATGAAACTCAAGGTGTTGTAACAGGGGCTCCACTTATAAATGATGGAATTGTTTATTTTTCATCCAGTGATGAGCAGATTTATGCAATTAAGATTGAAAGTGGAAAACTTCTTTGGAAGTTTCGCCTTGACGGACCTGCTTTGCAGCCGTTAGCTCTATTAGACGGGACTATTCTTGTTGCAAGTGAAAAAAAGACTTTATATGCTTTTGGAAATCGCTAGTCAATGCTAAATAAAGTTAGAATTGTCTGCATAATTTTGGTGTACTCGTTGCTTTCTGTGTCGTACGTTAGTGCGTATGATTTAGATGCAGTATTACCTCTATGCTGCGAGCAGATTAATAACTACCAACCAAAGTTCTTTCAATTGCAAACCGGAGTGGGTGTTCGCGAGCCTGACTCCTCGACTTACAATATTCGCTCTTCAGTTCTTTTCACTTCCATGTTTACCATTGCTTCTGGAATTGTTGCTTACGTATATAAAAAACAGGCCGATCAGGCTTACAGTAGTTACCTGCGGACTGTAAATTCTTCTAAATTGGAACATCAATTTAAAAGAACAAAGCGCTTAGATAAATTCGCGGGTACTGGTTTAGTTGCAATGGAATTGGGGCTTGGAATGATGACTTACCTGATATTTTTTTCTGAATGAGACCTTTCTCTTTTTTCGTTTGCCTTTGCATCCTTGCTTGCTCTGATAGACAACGCACGAATCCTTTTGATTCTAAGGCTTTTATGGATCACGAAATGGCGTCTTTATTAGGGTGTGTTGCTGGGGATGGCTTTGTTGATTTAGTCTGGAATCTAGATGAGTATGATGACATCCAGGGTTTTAACCTGCTTCGACGTAAGCAATTGGAAGATGAATGGAAAATATTAAATGAAGTTATTTTATTGCCAACGACGGTCAGTTACCGAGACGAAGATGTTAAAAATAGAGAAACGTATGAATACGGATTAGTCATTTTAATTGAGAATGAAGAGGAAAAATTATTTGGAAAAACCCGATTGGCTACGCCTGGCCCTGAAATAGTTTGGTTAGCTGATCAAGGGAGTGGTTTTATTTGGAAGATAAGTCCTGATGGGAGAAGTGGGAATTTCGCAAGAGGCCAATTTTTGGAAATAAATGATATTGCTATCAATGAAATAGATGGCAGTTGTTGGTTTGTTGATGGCTTAGTAGGTAGTATTAATCGTATTGACGTGGAGGGACGAGTTCAGTCCTTTGAACTTGATTTGGGAAAGATCGTTGATATCGAAATTGATGGTGAGGAAAATATAGGTTGGATAGCAGACGTTACACGTCAGAGAGTATATTCTTTTAATCTTCAATCGAAAGATTCATTGGAACTGAGCGCTGTTGATGCTAATTTCGAGCAGCTTGTAGGACTGGGAAGTAGTGATGGAGCGTGTTGGATAGTCGACAGATTTCAAAAGAGAACACTACTATATTCTTCGAATGCTAAAAAAATAGTAGAGTTTGGAAAGGTTGAGCAACCGATAGCTATCGCTGTTGATGGGGATGGCGATGGTTGGGTGTTAACGGAAGATGGAAATAAACTAACTCAATTTAAGGCCGATGGTTCAAATAGATTTCGCGATTTCCCATTCACTAATGCAATAGGTTTATCGGTCGATATAAACGCAGAATATATTTTTCTTTTTTCAAAAACGGTGTTAACAAAATTTGGATTAAACGGTGAAGTTTTGGGTGAATGGCCGGAGCTTTCCGATACACGATCAATTGCTAATGACCCTAAAAATAAGACGATCTGGGTTGCGATGGACCAAGAAGTTTGGAAGATAGACGAATCGGGTAACATCTTAGCGAGGTTATCCGGTTTTTCAAATATAGGTAAAGTTGTTGTTGTTTCGATGTAAAATTTAGTAAAACTCGACATTAGGGGTCACTCCATTTATCTTTACAAATCATTTAAAATCAATTGGAAAGTAAAATATGATCACTAGTATGACAGGATTTGGTCGCGCTTCTATTGAAGGTCCCGTTGGTCAGGTCAATATAGAGATACGGTCCGTTAACGCCCGATTTCTCGATATTCAAATACGGTGCCCGCAAATTATTCAGTCTGTCGAGCCGCTACTACGTGAGAAACTTCAAAATGCAGTTAGTCGCGGAAAGATCAGTGTTAATTTAAATATAGACTTTTCAGACTTAGGTACTGCTATGCCAGTACTAAATAAAAAGGTAGTTGAGCGTTATTTGAATGAGTTGAAGCGGCTTAATGAGTTTGATGGGGTAGTTGGTGATATTGATATGGGGTTAATAATGCAGCTACCCGATGTCTTTGAAAAAGAATCTGCGGATCCTCAATTTGATCAGTTGAAAGATATAGTATTACGAGCTTTTGAAGAGGCAACGAATGATTTTGTAGCTATGCGTCGGAGAGAAGGAGAGTTGTTGGGGATAGATATAAAAGAGCGAATGAAGAAAATTGTAGACATTCTCGCCAAAATCTCCGACGAAGTTCCTGTCGTTAGAAAACAAGTGAATGACCGACTCCGTGAAAAAATATGTAATTTGTTAGACTCAAGAGAAATTGATGAGGTTCGTTTGGCGATGGAAATTACATTAATTGCTGAAAGAAGTGATATAACAGAAGAATTAGTTAGATTTGATAGTCATAATGAACAGTTTCTGGAAACGTTGCATAAGGGGGGGGAGATTGGAAGAAAGTTTAATTTTTTACTTCAGGAAATGAATCGCGAAGCAAACACTGTTTGCTCTAAGGCGGCAAATACGAATATCGTTCACAAAATACTTGAAATCAAAGAAGAGCTAGAGCGAATTCGGGAACAGGTGCAAAATTTGGTTTAAAATGAAATATTCGATTGTTACATTGAGTGGTCTGCCCGGGAGTGGAACAAGTACTACAAGTGACAAACTATCCGATAAACTAAGTTGGTCATACATTAATGCGGGGGAAATATTTCGAGAATTGGCTAAGGCAGCTAATATGGATTTGAATGAGTTTGGAGCTCATGCAGAAACTGACCCAACAATAGACTTAGAGCTAGACGAAAAAATGATCAGTTATGCAGAAAAAGGAGACCCAATTATAATGGAAGGCCGTTTAGTTGGGTGGATGACTTTGCAAAAGGAAATAATTGCATTGCGGGTGTGGTTAGAAGCTGATATTTCTGTGAGAGCAAATCGTTTGGCGTTACGTGAAGCTGATTCAAATGCTTTGGATAAAATGAAGGTGCGTGAAGAATCAGAAATAAAACGCTATAGAGATTTTCATGACATCGATTTACGCGATTTATCTATCTACGATCTCGTTATAGATACAGAATTTAATTCTGTTGATGAAGTAGTATCGAAAATTCAAGACAGATTGGCAGGAGAGAGCAATTGTTAAAAGGGCGTCGAATTTTAATGTGTGTGAGTGGAGGGATTGCTGCATATAAAGCCCCGTTTGTGGTTCGAGAGTTGAAAAAACGTGGAGCCGATGTCAGGATAGTAGTCACCGAGAGCGCGAAACAATTTGTAACACCTCAAACACTGGGAGTATTATCACGAAATAAAGTATATTCTGACTTATTTTGTGGAGATTCAGAATTTGCAGTGGTTCACGTAGGTTTAGCTGAATGGGCAGAATGTGTCGCAATTGTACCTGCTACTGCAAATATTATAGCAAAGGCGGCTCACGGTGTGGCTGATGATTTGTTGTCAACATTACTTTTAAGTGTCGAATGCCCAGTCGTTATGGCTCCTGCTATGGAGCATAAGATGTTGCTCAATCCTGCAGTAAAAGAGAATGTCGAAAAACTTAGGACACGTGGATGGGGTTGGATAGAACCTGAATCGGGAGATTTGGCATCGGGCGCGCGTGGAAGGGGACGTCTGCCGGAGCCAAAACATATAGTCGATATCATAGAGGGAAATTTTAATTGTAGTGATCTTAACGGTTTGAAGATTCTTGTTACGGCTGGACCGACCTTTGAAGATGTTGACCCTGTGAGGTTTATAGGTAACCGCTCAACTGGAAAGATGGGATACGCCGTTGCTAAGCGAGCAAAATTTCGTGGCGCAGACGTGACACTTATTTCAGGACCAACGAATCTTGAAGCAATTGAAGGAATAGAAACAGTTTTAGTTCGGTCGGCAAAAGAGATGCATTCTGAGTGTATAAGATTATTTGAGGGTTCGGATATTGCTATTTTAGCTGCTGCTGTTTCTGATTATCGACCTATGGAAAAACTCGATCGAAAAATAAAACGTCATAAACCTAACATATCCATCGATTTAACTGAAAATGAAGATATCGCAGCAGAACTAGGTGCATCCAAAGAAGATAGGAAAGTGGTTCTCTTTGCTATGGAAACTGAATCTGATATAACTAATGCGAAAGACAAGTTGAAGGGTAAACAGGGAGATATTGTTGTCGTAAATAACTTATTGGTTGATGGAGCTGGTTTTGGGCATGATACGAATGTAGTTACGATTATTGATCGTTTTGGAAAGGTTTTGGAGTTGCCCAAAATGAGTAAGGATGATGTGGCTAATAAAATATTAGATTGTTTAGTTGAATTTAGTTCAGGAAATTCCTCTTTTGATTTGGATTAATATTAGGCGAATTTTTTTATGATGACTGATGGTCTTTATTCATCTGACAGCATTAATTCGATTTATAATCACATAAAAGATATTCAGCTGTTTGAGGGGGAATATTTTATTTTACCCAAAGACTTCGAGGCGCATTCGAATACGGAAAAAGGACTTCCCAATAAAGAGGTTGAAAATGTATTAATCAACGATTATTCAGATACGGTAAGTACGAAGCAGGCCAAAACATCGATTCCTTTGGATATTGACTCTTTTCGTGAAAGTATAAGCGGATGTTTACGTTGTGAATTGGGTAAAACTAGGAGGAATTTTGTTTTTGGAGCTGGGAGTAAGGATGCAGATATTATGTTCGTAGGAGAAGCTCCGGGGCACGAGGAAGATCGTACTGGGGAACCGTTTGTAGGACCTGCTGGAGAATTACTAACTAAGATAATTGAAGCAATCGATTTAACTCGTAAAGATGTCTATATCTGCAACATACTCAAATGCCGGCCGCCAAATAACCGAGACCCACGGATTGAGGAAATTAAAACTTGTGAGCCATATTTGGCAAAACAGATAGAAATCATCGCTCCGCGGGTTATATGTACCCTGGGTCGATTTGCTGCGCAAACATTGCTGGATAGTAATGAACCTATGGCCCGCATGCGATTAGCTACTAATTTTTACAAAGATATACCGTTAGTAGCTACGTATCATCCGGCTGCCTTATTGCGAAATCCTCAGTGGAAACGTCCTACTTGGGAGGATATGAAAAAAGTTCGCCGACTTTACGACGGCGTAGAACTTTAAGGAAAAAATGTATGCAGGAAAGAAATAATGAAGGGAAAGGCCGTCCAGATCAACAAGATAGAAGAAATGGCGTTAGGTCTTTTAACAACATAGGCAATTCTATCGAAAGAATGCCGCCACAAGCTGTCGAAGTTGAACAGGCTGTCTTGGGTGCTATGATGATAGACGCTCAGGCTATAGGCCGAGCGTTGGAGATTCTTGATGGAAATAGCTTTTATCATACCGCCAATGGAGTTGTTTTTAATGCTATGATTGTTTTATACGAGAAAAATGAAGCTGTAGATCAATTGACTTTATCTGAAGAGCTTAGGCGACAGGAACAACTTGAAAGTATAGGGGGTATTAGCTATCTCGCTAAACTGGCTTCGGAAGTTGCTACTTCGGCAAATGTTGATCATCATGCGAGAATCGTACTGGATAAAGCACTAAGCAGAAAGTTAATTGAAACTGCAAATGAGGTTATTGAGCAAGCCTATAATGGTACCGAGGAGGTTCAGTTTCTCATAGATAGAACTGAAGAGCGAATTTTTTCCTTATCTGAAAATCATATTGGTGAGGGTTTCCAGGCTTTAGAACACGTAATGGGTGAAACACTCGATCAAATAGAGCGAGCACACAATCGTTCTAGCACGGTTTCTGGTATTGATACAGGTTTCCCCGATTTGAATAACCAGACTGCTGGACTTCAAGGTGGTGATTTAATTATTTTGGCTGCCCGGCCAAGCGTAGGAAAGACTGCTTTTGCGTTGTCGATTGCCCGAAATGCTGCTTTGTCCAGTATCGAAAATGATCAGAATAGGGGTGTTGCTATTTTTAGTTTGGAAATGTCTAAAACGCAGTTAGCTCAACGTTTACTCAGTGCCGAGACTCGAGTAGACCTTCATAAGTTACGCACTGGTAGGCTTCATGAAGATGAATGGCTTCGTATAACCAAGTCGGTAGGACGTTTGGCACAAGCTCCGATTTATATTGACGATACTCCAAGTATCTCAGTACTAGAGGCTAGAGCAAAGGCTAGGCGATTAAAAAGAGAAAGTGGATTGGGTTTAGTTATAGTAGACTATCTTCAACTCATGAGTTCACACTCTCGTGCACAGAGTCGTGAACAGGAAATATCTATGATTTCTCGAGGCTTGAAAGCCCTTTCCAAAGAACTGGATGTCCCTGTTTTGGCGTTGTCTCAGTTATCTCGTGCTGTAGAAAGCCGTACTGATAAGAGGCCGCAATTGTCGGATCTACGTGAAAGTGGCTCAATTGAACAGGATGCCGATGTGGTGATGTTTATCTACCGGCCTGATATTTATGGTTTGAAAACTGATGATGGTACAAGTTTGGAAGGAATTGCAGAAATTATAATAGGGAAGCAACGTAATGGTCCTGTTGGATCCGTACATCTTCAGTGGAATGCTGAAAGTGCTACTTACGAAACATTAGCCGAGGAATGGAGAGTCGAGGCAGATATAGGAGAGCTAGACGTTTGAAAAATACAACCCTCGTTACAGGTGCTTCAAGCGGTATTGGTTTGGAGTTAGCGCGAGAATGTGCTGTTAATGGTCACGATTTAGTGATTGCCGCTAGACGCCAACAACGTTTGGAAGACTTTGCCAAGATTATACGAAAAGAATTCAGTGTCAACGTATATATTTTTGCTATAGATTTGTCGGTTGCCGGATCCAGAAAGAAATTGTTTGATCAAATCAAGGCGTTGGATATACAGATTGATTATCTTATAAATAATGCCGGTTTTGGAGATTATGGCCCATTCAAAGACTCTGATTTGAATCGGCAAATAGAGATGATTAATCTAAATATTGTAGCTTTAACAGAATTAACTCATATGTTTTTACCAGATATGGTCGAAAGAAGGGCTGGAGCTATTTTAAACGTAGCATCTACAGCGGCATTTCAAGCTGGTCCAATGATGTCTGTTTACTTCGCTACTAAAGCGTTCGTACTACATTTCTCGGAAGCTATTGCAAACGAATTATACGAAACGGGTGTTCGAGTAGTAGCTCTTTGCCCTGGTACGACAGAGTCAGAGTTTGCTGATATTGCTCAAGCTGAGCGTTCTCTAATGTTCAATATGAGAAGATTACCTACTAGTGAACAGGTTGCTCGGTTTGGTTATGTTTCGATGGTTAGAGGCAAGAGGGTAGCGGTGCACGGCTTCCTCAATAAGATCTTAACGTTTGCCGTCAGGCTTGTTCCAAGGAGAATTGTAACTGCTATTGCACGTCGAATGACAGCAGATTAAGCATGCTTATAGATGAAGTTAAGTTAATTGTAGAATCAGGGACTGGCGGTAGTGGGTGTTGCTCGTTCCGTCGAGAAAAGTTTGTACCCAAAGGAGGACCTGACGGCGGTGATGGCGGTGATGGGGGCGATGTAATATTTCTTGTTGATGATCAACTCTCTACGTTGCGCGATCTGAGATATAGACACCATATAAAAGCAGATCGTGGAGATCATGGGCAAGGTAAAAATAAGACCGGAAAACGTGGCCGTCATGCAGAAATTCGTGTTCCGCCTGGTACGTTGGTAAAGGATGTGGATGGGGTCACCTTATATGATCTAGTTTCCCCTGGCGAGCGTAAGATCCTATTAAAAGGAGGACGTGGAGGTCGAGGGAATGCCCGATTCGCTTCATCTCGTCATCAGGCACCGCGAAGGGCTGATGATGGATCGGTAGGAGAAACTTTGTCAATTAGTCTTGAATTGAAATTGTTGGCTGATGTGGGTTTGGTCGGTTTCCCCAATGCCGGTAAGTCAACGTTACTATCACGTTTATCTTCGGCCAAACCTAAGATAGCAGGTTATCCGTTTACTACTCTGGAGCCTCATCTCGGTATTGTAAAGTGGGCTGAATACGAACATTTTGTGATGGCTGATATCCCCGGTCTAATAGATGGTGCACATGAGGGAAAAGGTCTTGGAACTCAGTTTTTGCGTCATATAGAGAGAACAAGAGTTCTTCTTTTTACTATAGATTGTACTTCTCCACATCCCGAGGAAGATTTAAATTCTTTACGTGGTGAAATAGGAGCTTTCAATAAAAAAATGCTTGATAAGCCTTGGGGAATAGTTTATACAAAGGCTGACTTGATTGTAATGGAGAAGTTTGAAAATCCGTTGCCGGATCATCCTGCTCCTCATTATCTGATTTCTGCTGTGATTGGAACCGGTATAGAGAGTCTAGTCGTTGCCCTAGGCAAGGCTGTCAGAGAATTTCGGACACGTGAAATGGGTAAGTCTGAGAATGAATGAAAATCACATTTTATCTTTTTGTAACGCAATAGATTTTAATCCTCTGTAAGGGTCAGTGCTCATGGTATCTAAGTCTGAAGTCGGTAGATCTATATTACGATAGCGGTGTTTTGGTAATTCTATTCTTGCATGATTTTCTAATAAGTTTTTATCCCAACCTTCGTAGTTTGTGCATAAAAGTAGTTGCCCATTTAATGCCAAAACTTTGTCTATTTGTTGTAATATATTAGCTAGGTCGGTTTGGATGCGAAATAGTCCATTACTGCTACGAGAAAAAGAGGGTGGGTCGCAGATGATAAAATCGAAATTACGCATTCTCCTAATGCATCCCTGTAAAAAGTAGCGTACATCCGTTGACCAAAATTCCCAATCTGATACATGCAAGTTATTTAGCACAAAATTTTTTTTTGACCATTCAATAAAATTTCGATTTTGATCTACACTTACGACTTCTTTAGCGTTACCTATTGCTGAGTTTAGGCTAAAGCCACCTGTGTATGAAAAGAGGTTCAATACACGAAGTCCTTTTGAGCGTTTTTGTAACCATCTTCTATTAGATCTCTGATCTAAAAACAAACCAGGTGATTTTCCTTGATGTTTTCTAAAGTAGTATTGGACGTTGTTTTCTGTGCCAATCCATTCTTCCGGTAGATTGCTTGTATTGTATAGTGGAAATGTCGATTTGCTATTCTGATTTTCCATAAAATAGGCGCATGAGTGTGGTGACCCAACTTTACGTGCTAAAGTAGTCATCGCTTGGTGGTCTTTGGAAGAAGTCTGTCTGTAACAGTAAAACCAGCAGACTGATCCAAGGCGATCGCAACGTATTTTCGGGTCCTCGTCGTGGAGCAAACGTATTGTAGAAGTGTCAGAGATGGTAAAGTTATTTTGACGTTTTTTTATTGCGAGTTCCCAATGGGGAGGGATTGTGTTTTTCATTGTATTATTGCAGAATATGCGAAGAGTAGCCCTGAACTTGGTAGCTTAAAACAGCCACAGCGGCACCAAGATTGAGAGAGCTTGCACGACCTACCATGGGTATCGATAAAACTAAATCTAATTGTTCCTGAAGATCGTTAGTTATACCTTGGCGTTCATTCCCAAACACGAGGGTTAAAGGTCTGGCATACTCAACGCTACGAAAATCTTGACTGGCTTTGGCTGAGGAACCATACAGTTTAATATTATGTTTTCTATTCCACGAAATAAAATTTGTAATTGAATTACAGGGATAGATTGGAACTGAGAATAAGGCACCCATACTTGCTCTTATGGTTTCCGGATCATATGGATCTATGGACTTACCTAATAAAATTACGCCAGCTGCTCCAGAAGCACTAGCGGATCTAATTACAGCGCCAACATTGCCCCGATCTTGTGGGTTTTCTAAAGCGATATAAAATCCATTTTTTTTCGGTAGAATATTTTCAAAAGTATGTTCGCTCTTGAGTTTTATAACAGCTCCCATTCCTTGGGGTAATTCTCCGATAGCTATACGCTCGAATACGGCTTTACTTACGGGAATTGATCTAATGGCAGTTTCCTTCAAAAGATTTCTCGCGTGATCGCTACGTAGTAATTCTGGGGAGTATACGAGTGAATCGATTTCCCACCTGTTTCCTATAGCTTCAAAGACGTTTCGAATACCTTCTGCCCAAAATAGTTTTTCTCTTTGTCGATATTTTTTGTATTTCAGGGAACGTATTTTTTTTACGTAAGAGTTTTGAAAGCTTTTTATTTGTTCCATTGCCATATTTGTGAGTTAAGAGTTGTCTATAAAATAGGCACAAGATTATCAGAGGGGAAATAAATGAAGGATAATAGTAGTTATTATTCGCCAGTTGGTCAGATTCAGATTGAATTAAAAATAAAAAATTCGCGCTTCATTGGTACGGCGGGCCTTGCTTTAAGTGTAGCGAGTGCAAAGAAATCCATATCTATTGTACGTCAAAGATTTTCAGATGCTTCACACCATTGCTTCGCTTTTTCTGTAGGTTTTGGTTCAACTGAAATCCAGGGAAGGAGTGATGATGGAGAACCGAAAGGCACGGCTGGCCAACCTATGTTAGCTGTCTTGGCTGGTGCTAATTTGGGTAACGTATTTGTTGTTGCTTCTCGATATTTCGGCGGTACGAAATTGGGGACAGGTGGTTTAGTTCGAGCATACTCTGAGACGGCCAAATCGGCACTAAATGCCTTGGAAATTCAAGTGACATATCAAACGGTTATATTTCATGTCACGTTACCCTACGAGTATTTTGATCTTTGTAAGGCAAGGTTGATAGAAATGGGGTGTAAAATTGAGAATGAATTATATAGTTCTCACGTTTATTTTAAAGTACATTCACCCGCTAACAAGAAAGATTTTATACAGTGTATGGTTCGTGATGTTACCGCAGGTTTGGCTGTAATCGAAGAAGAAAAATCAAAAGGATTGCGGGATAAATAACACTGCAATGTGTTGTAAAAATGCTCTGAAGCTTATATTATGGACTATGAAAAATTAAAAATATGGAGCGAATAAATGACTCAAAGTTCGAAGGTTATAATAACGGGTTTTTCCGACGAAGGCCCTGTTGACAAACGCGCTGAATCTCAAATGACGATGCTTTCGGCTTTGGGTATGAGCTACTATAGTATCCGCTTTATTGATCTTGGTAATGGTGTGAAGAATGTAATGGATTTGACACGTACAGAGCTTAGACGGCTTCGTTCATTGCATAATGATTTTGGTATAAGTATTTCATCTATAGGATCCCCGATAGGCAAAGTCAAATTACTTGACGTTGAAGACGGTACGACTAATTTGTATACCCCGTTTAACAAATACTTAAAAAATAGCGTGAAAAAAGTTGTAGATTTAGCCGGTTATTTAGAAACACGTTTGATTCGGGGGTTTTCTTTTTATCATCCACGGGGAGAAGCGCCCGAACCATTTTTAGATAGGGCTGCTGAGCAGTTACATGCAATCTGTGAAGAGTGTCGAAAGGGAGATGTCTGTTTCGGATTGGAAGTTGAAGCTAATTTAATTGGCCAAAGTGGGAAACTTCTCCGTTCGATATACCAAAAAGTAAATCACCCTAATCTTTATCTGATTTTTGATGGCGGAAACCTAACAAGTCAAAATCTCAATTCAGCTGAGGTTTTGACTGAATATCGTGCGATGAAATCTGGCTTAGGTTGGATGCACATAAAAGATTATAAAATTGATCCATCGTTAAATTGGCACGGGCATATCGATGAAGATCGGCTGAAAAATTTTGTCCCGGCCGACCGTGGTGATTCTGGACATGAAGAAATTCTTCGTGATTTCAAGAATCGTATTCCAAGTCTCGAACGTCGACTAAAAAAACATGGAATTCCAGGTGTCTTTCTTGACTTAGAGCCTCACTTAAAAGGAGGTGGGCAGTTTGGGGGAATTAGTGGTGTGGATGGTTTTGGAGTTGCATTGCGATCATTATTGCGACTTCTAGATTATGTTGGTATTGATTACGATATTACTGGCTATCATGAAATCGAGTTACAAAAGAAAAATTAGGTTTCAGACGTATGGACATCTCTGCCCATACGTCTGAAAAGTTTTATTTCCCTTGTTTTAATAGAGTAGAATGACGCTTTTTAAAAGCGGGACTTTTGTTATCCTCTATAACTTCGAGATCCACGCCGGGAGAAAATGGTGGTATATTCCCTTGGTAGAATGCAGGTTGATATAGAGTTTCGTCTGTAAATTCCCATACTCGTTTCGATCGACCAACCCCGGGCCAACTGATTTTAAGAATTCGCTTACGCTCTAAAAAGAGATCTTTTGGGGTTTTTTCTCGTTCGTCGACCTTGTACTTTTCTATTGCTTTTTCGTCGACTTCAATACCAAGGCCCGGTCCATCCGGTACTTCCATATAACCATCAATTACTTCTATTCGTTTTTGTAGTAAATCATGTTTCCATAATTCATGGCATGTGATATATGGTAATTGAGCGTGGCTAAGCACTGAACCTAAATGTGCGGCATAGGCAGCTGTTATTCCCGTTCCAACTAACTGAAGCCAGAATGGTTTATTTTGTGCAGCTGCTAGAGTAGCCTGTTGTATTGTAGTTCGTGTACCTCCGCCGATTACAAATCCATCACAGCAATCATTGCGAAGATACTGTTCTTGGAAATGTTCCACTATTGGTTTTCGAATCCGTTCGCGTAATATGCGCGCACCATCAATATCGCGATGGAGATAAAATGGGCTTTCGTACATTCCAACATTCGGGTTTTCGTCCAATTGATGAAGGATTATTTCGGCCTTTGCTTGATTGAGAAGAAAACCATTAAAATCTACGTCGAATTGATAATCAGTTGGAACGACCTTGGATACAGCATTAGTTTGCGCAATAATATCTCGCCATGGACGGGCTTTCATTTTAAATGTGGTATAACCTCGTTTTACTGACTCTCGTGCTTCAGCGCACCAATCCGCTGCTGGCATATCTATGTCCCACCAGGAAATCGGACAACGGTTGCGAATCTGGTTTCCAATAAGCGCGTGTACCGGCACGTCGTTAGCCTTACCCACTAAATCTAACACTGCTAACTGAGGCCCAAAGCCAATTTCGTCTCGAAAAATTAAAGCGGCAGGTTTCTCACCAATAAGGCTGTCTACGTCGTCGGGTGGATTGGTGGAGTCGCCCCAACCAATTAGGCCAGAATCGGATTCTAGGCGGTACACATATACGCGTTCGCCGTGTGTTTGAGCTCGATGGTTTGCTCGTGTAACTCTGGCTGCATAAAATGGAATATTGAGTGCAAAACGTTCTGCGCGTATAATTTTCATAGATTTTCTCCTGTTTTCAGGAATTATAGAAAAGGAAACGTTTTGTTTCTTAACATAACGAAGGGAAACGAGTAACAAAATGCAAGATGATTATAGCTTCTTTATTTCTCGGGTAAGGGAAATAGCAGACCTAAAACATGCAGAATCACTTATGGGATGGGATCAGGAGACGTACATGCCACCCAACGGGGCTCAAATGCGGGCCAGAGCTCAAGGATCTTTATCTGGGCTGATACATGAACGTCTGACAGAGACTGAGTTCGTTCGGACTGTTGAGCGACTACAGGATCGTGAATTAAATGGTGATGAGGCTGTGAATCTATTTTTAGTTGCACGAGAGTTAAAGAGGTCTGTCGGAATTCCTCGTCAATTGGTTGTTAATATGAGCGAAACGACTTCGCTAGGACACGAGGCTTGGATCTCTGCGCGAAATGAATCCGATTTTGGAGTATTTCTTCCGTGGTTAGAAAAAATAGTTGACCAGAAACGTCAAATTGCAGATATGATTGGATATGAAGGCTCATCATATAATGCCTTGCTTGACGAATATGAACCTGGTGCAAGTATTGAAAGTATCCTGCCTCTTTTTGAACAATTAAGAATAGAATTAGTTCCGTTGGTAGAGGCTATTGTGGAAAAGAAAATTAGACCTGCCGATGGAATTTTGGATCGGGAATTTGATGTTTCGAAGCAAGAAATATTGGGGCGGAAAATAATAACTGACATGGGGTTCGATATGAATTCGGGGCGTCTAGATATTGCGGTTCATCCATTCTGTTCAGGGACATCCCCGGACGATGTTCGTCTTACCACGCGGTATGATAAATTATGGCTTCCTGGCTCTTTGTTTGGTTCTATGCATGAGGCTGGGCATGGACTGTATGAGCAGGGACTCCCCATGGATGTGAAGGGGGATCCTGTTGGTCAGAGTATCTCATTGGGCATCCATGAATCGCAATCTCGTATGTGGGAAAACTTGGTTGGTCGTAGTCTTCCATTTTGGAATTACTATTTTCCTCAATTACAGACGATATTTCCGGGTGTTGCCGACGATTTGGATCTGGATCAGTTTTATCGAGCAATAAACCAAGTAGTTCCATCGTTTATTCGTGTTGAGGCTGATGAAGTGACTTATAACCTTCACATAATTGTCAGACTTGAATTAGAGGTGGCTCTGTTTGAGAAGGAGTTGGCGGTTAAGGATTTGCCAGAAGCATGGAATGAGAAAATGGAAAAATATTTGGGGGTAGTTCCTAAATATGATAAATATGGGGTCCTCCAGGATGTACACTGGTCTTTGGGGCACTTTGGTTACTTCCCTACCTACACACTAGGTAATTTGTATTCGGCACAGTTTTTTAAACAGTTGTGTGAAGATATAACTGATGTTTACGGTCAAATATCTCAGGGCCAATTGTTTGACGTGAAAAAGTGGCTTAATGATAATATCCATTGCCATGGATCAAGATTGACAGCGGATGAATTAGTGCAGAAAGTAACGTGTCGGCCTTTGGGTGTTGAAGATTTTACAAACTATCTGAAGAAAAAGTTTAATGCTCTGTACAATATATCCAATGATTACCCTACTACATCTTGAATTACCCGCAACCAATTCAGCCCCAAAACTTTCTTTAATTCTTTTTCGTCAAATCCGCGGGCAGCTAATCCTACTGTGATTTCAGGTAATTTGGAGACATCCGTGATTAGGTCACCGCCACCATCAAAGTCTGACCCCAAGCCAACGTGGTCAATGCCTGCGACTCGAACCGCATGCTCTATATGGTCTAGCAGGCCATCTATATTTGCAATGTCGGACGAAACAAATGAAGGCACAAAAGTAATCCCAACTATCCCTCCGTTATCAGCTATTCCTCTTAATTGTTTGTCGCTAAGATTGCGCGGGTGGTCACAAAGTGTACGACAGCAATTATGGGTGCCTACAACAGGGTTTTGACTTTTTTCTAACGTGTCCCAAAAACTGGCTTCGTTGGTATGTGAAATGTCAACTATAATCCCGAGATCGTTCATTTGTTCTATTAATTGATGTCCGTAATATGTTAAACCGCCGCCATTTAGGACTTCACATCCGTCCGCTGCATGGGATCGAGTACTATGGGTAAGCGTCACACTTCTTACACCTAATTTGTACATCAGTGGTAAGATGTAAGGGCTTCGCTCAAAAGCGTCACTGTTTTCGATTGCAAGGAGAGCACTGACGGCTCCACTGTCTTTTGCGGCGATCAATTCTGATGCGTTATGAGCTATTTTTATGGAATCATTGTTTGATTTTACTTCATTCATGAAATAGCCAATAGCATCTAATCCGTAGAGTAGATGATTAGACCATGAGCGCGTACAGTCAACAGCAAAGAAAGCGGCATCGAGTTCACCTTTTTTTATTTTTGTTAGGTCTAACTGCAGCAGTTTTTGTTCAGGATCTGCATAATATTGCCTTAGGTAGGCTACAGCCCCTTCATGTTCATGCCAATTTGGTTTTAGAGTTCCATCTATGTTGCGGTTACCAGAACGAATCATGGCTACGATGCTATCGTTGTGTCCATCGATAACTAAACTTTGTTTGTGAAGGTCACGAGCCTCTTCATTGTTCACAAGGATTTCCTTTCCAAAATTGTTTTTCTTCAAAGAGAGTAGCTGAATCGATTTTGATATTGAGTGGTCCCTCTGCCGCTAATAAACATCTTATTCCTGGAAATGAAGCTTCTCAACTAGAGAATTCCAGGTAAACTATTGAGGTCTTTTCATTGTTGTTTACCTGTACATGTTGCCGAGAAAGTCATCACATGTGCGGTTAATGCTGCGATCGAAGTCAGAAGATTTTATGTCACTTTTGTCACTAAGGAATTCCTGAAGGAAAAGGGGAGCTTCCTATCTATTTGTCCTCGTCCATAGCAATACGGCTGCCTGTGGCTTTAAGCTGTCCCAGGTATTTTCCACGATAGGGATTAGAGGACTTTTGGTCCATTTGAGCGAATACTAATTGACATATTCTTCGACCAGAACGCAATCTTATCGGAAGTCGGTTAGCGTTGAATAGTTCTAGAGTAATGTTTCCCTCGAATCCCGGGTCAACCCAACCAGCATTTTGTATAAATAAACCTATTCTTCCTATAGAAGAACGCCCTTCAACGAAAGCTGTTACATCGTCGGGAAGTCGGAGATATTCTTGGGTTGTTGCCAATAAAAACGATAACGGTGGAATGACTATTTCTTCTTGTTCGAGTTCCTCATAACGTACTTCAGAGTCAAGACGTAATACATCACTTCGATTCTCATCTACCTTCAAAAAATGTGTTCCCAACCTAACATCTATAGATGCCGGTTGAATTTGTTCCGGTGATAACGGATCTACACTTAAAGTGCCATTTTCTATCATAGATTTTAGCATCACATCTGATAGAATCATAACTATACCCTTATGTTTTTGTTTTTAAATCTTACTTAAATTTTGAGACCATGTTTGTGCAAAGTGTGTTAAAAGTCGAACACCGTAGCCGACGCCTCCTTTTGTAATGTAATATTTGGATTGTTCACTTGTAGCAGTTCCGGCAATGTCTATATGCGCCCATGCGTACCCATCTGCAAATTCATGAAGGAGAGCAGCGGCAGTATTTGCTCCGCCGGGAGAGCCACCCGAATTTTTTAGATCCGCAACTTCACCTTCAATCTGTTTTCGGTATTCAGGCCATAGCGGAAGACGCCAAAGTTTTTCATGAGTTTCTTCTCCAGATTTAATTAGTCGATTTGCTAATAAATCGTCAGAAGAAAATAAACAAGCGGCATGATGCCCCAATGCAGTGATACTGGCTCCAGTTAAAGTAGCCAAGTCAATTACTGCACAAGGATCGAACTTCTGGGCATAAGTCAGGGCATCAGCTAATATCAGTCTACCTTCTGCGTCAGTACTAATAATCTCTATAGTTTTACCTGAAAGCGTTTTTACAACATCTCCTGGGCGAAAGGATTTGCCATCGGGCATATTCTCAGCAGTGGGAATCAAGGCAATAATACGTTGTTTTAGGTTAAGGTTAGATAATGCGGACATTGCACCGATTACGGCGCCCGCACCTGCCATATCATATTTCATCGTACGGATACCTGATACACTTTTCAAAGAAAGGCCACCGCTATCAAAAGTTATTCCTTTACCTACAAAAATCAGTGGGCGATTTTTAAGATTAGAATTGAGATCGATAATGATGAAATGTGGAGAATTTCTACTACCCTGACCCACTGAAAGCAAAGCTCCCATTCCCAATCTTTCTAGGGACCGAGTATTTAGGATGCGACAACGCATAGAATTATTTTTCTTTGCTAAGTCTTTTGCAACATTAGCAAGCGCTAAAGGAGTAATTATGTTCGCCGGTTGGTTCACTAAATTTCTCGCTAAAATGGTGCCTTCGCTTACGTATTTGCCGATTCGCAGTCCTCGTTTGGTTTCGTTTAGTTCCTTATCTTCAGTTACCAATAGCGTAATTTTCTGAACACCCTTACTAGCTTGTTTCGATCGGTGAGGTTCAAAACGGTAGTGTGTGAGCAAGCTCCCTTCAGTAAATGCCTGAACCAAATTTTGTAAAGATTGATCGTTTTGTGGGATGCTGGCCAAGGTAGTTGCGACGGAACTAACTCCCATAGTGTTTAATTCGCGTAGGGAGACAGCAGCAATTCTGCGGGCCCGTTCTAAGTCAAATTTTTTTGGATTACCTAAGCCTACCAGCAACACTCGCCTAAATGGTGATTTTGGAGACGTATAATGCAGTTGTGTCTGTCCGAATGCGCCTGTGAAGTCATTTAATTTTATCGCTTGTTGAATTGAATCGGGGAGGGAGTGCTTTGCCGTCTGTTCGAGTATTTTCTTTTTGCTTTCAGTAAAGAGGTTGACAACAATAACATCGACGCGCTGTTTTTGAATAAATCCTTGACGAATAGTTATATTCAACGTAGTAGGGCTTTCGGTTTATATGCAGTTTGTTGTTGGAGAGTATAGATCACAGAGCTTTGGGCTGTCAAGTAAAGTCGTGTCACAATAGTGGCTGGATCGAATAGATGCTATTTAATTGCTAAAGGTTAACAATCATTGAATGAACAACTGATTACCGAGCTTTCACAAAATCTCAATGCAGATCAAATATTGACCGAAGACGAAGATCTTTGTGTGTATGGTTACGATGGAACAGCGATGTTGAGGGGAAAACCATATTGTGTACTGCTACCGGAAAGTTCCAAACAAGTACAAACGATTTTAATTACTGCAAACAAATTTGGTGTTCCAGTGGTAACGAGAGGATCGGGTACTGGATTGGCTGGTGGATCTATTCCTGTTGAAAATGGTATAGTAGTTTGCATGGTTCGAATGAATAGAATTTTAGAAGTAGACGAAAAAAATATGGTCATACAGGTTGAACCGGGGGTATTGACGCAACAGATTGCTGACCAAGTTATGTCAGTTGGACTGTTTTATCCGCCAGATCCGGGCTCAATAAAGATTTCTACAATTGGTGGGAATGTCGCAAATAATTCGGGTGGCCTTCGCGGATTGAAGTATGGAGTCACACGGGATTATGTTATGGCATTAGAAGTTGTTTTACCTGATGGGAGAATATTGTTGACTGGTACTAAGTGCGTAAAAGACGTCGCAGGATTTTCTCTGAAAGATCTATTCATAGGTTCAGAAGGGATGTTAGGAATTATAACAAAGATTACTCTCAAGTTGATACCAGAGCCATCTGCAAAGAGGACGATGTTAGTTTTGTTCGACAATATGACTGAGGCAGCTGAAGCGGTATCATTGATTATTGAGAACAAAATAATACCATGTACCCTCGAATTTCTTGATCGAGTTACGATCGAATGTGTAGAGGATTACACAGCTATTGGTTTACCTACCGATTGCGAAGCCGTTCTTTTGGTAGAGGTTGATGGCCACGATGTTGAAGTTAATGAAAAAGCGGAACAAATAGTAAATTTAGTCCGTTCGAAAGGCGCTAAAGACATTCGAGTCGCTGGGTCAGATTCGGAAGCCATGAATTTGGCTTCAGCTCGAAGGACGGCATTTTCTGCGTTAGCCCGTCTCGCACCAACAGTCGTACTCGAGGACATTACGGTGCCACGAAGTAAACTCGCTGAAATGGTTCAGTTTATAAACGACACAGCTGCACGCTTTGATTTGCGCGTCGGAACTTTTGGACATATGGGCGATGGGAATTTACATCCTACTTTTTTATGTGATGAAAGGAATGAAAAAGAAATGCATCGAGTTGAAGAGGCTATGTGTTTGGTCTTCGATCAGGCTATTAGTTTGGGGGGAACGATAACAGGTGAGCACGGGGTTGGTTTGGCAAAAAAACCATTTTTACCTGGACAAATTGGAGAAATAGGTATTGAAATTATGCGCCAAGTAAAATATTCGTTTGACCCTAAAGGCATTCTCAACCCCGGAAAGGTATTTGATTGAGTAAGGATAATTTAAACTTACTGGGCGAATTAGATTATTCAGTATTACAGCAATGTATGCATTGTGGTATGTGTTTGCCTTCGTGTCCGACCTATACTGAAACTCTTCAGGAAAAATCCTCACCACGTGGTCGTATTGCTATGATGCGATCGATCGTCGATGGGCACACAGAGGTTTCAAAAAACTTTGCGGAAGAGATGTATTTCTGTTTGGGGTGTCTGGCGTGTCAGACCGCTTGTCCCGCTGGCGTCGACTATGCTACGTTATTTGAAAACTCTCGAGGTGAAATAGAGCGAAAAAATGTCCTGCAAAGTTCGAAGAGAGATTTTATTCGGTACTGGACTCTGGGCTGGTTGTTCATGAGCTTGCCTCGTCTAAGGAGGCTCGGTAAACTTTTACGCTTTTATCAACGAAGCGGTTTGGAAAAGTTTGTTCGCAAAAGTAAATTAATACGGCTATTGCCGAAAACCTTGAGGGATTTAGAGCCTCTTACGCCAAGAATTAGTTCTTACTATACGAGCGAGTATATTGAAAGACTAGGGCAGAGCCGTTCATTACCGCAATATCGTGTAGGACTCATAAGCGGATGTATTCAGGATATTTCGTTCGCGGAGACTAACGCTGATACAATAGAGGTATTGCGAGCAAATGGATGCGAAGTAATTTTACCATCAGACCAGAGCTGTTGCGGATCTCTGCATGCTCATAATGGAGAATTAGGCTTGGCTCGAGATCTTGCTCGAAAAAACATTGATTCATTTATGCCTGAGAGCCTGGATGCAGTGATTGTTAACTCTGGAGGTTGTGGTTCTCATTTGGCGCATTACGACCGTCTTTTACAAAACGATTCAAAATATGCTGAACGTGCAAAAGTCTGGTCACAGAAAATCCGGGATATTCACGAGTATTTGTTAGAAATAGGATTTCGATCCCCCAAAGCGAGTTGTGGTTTTCGATCAGTAACTTATCATGAGTCTTGCCATTTGAAGCATGGGCAAGGGGTTTCGGATGCGCCTAGGGCTTTGTTAAAAGCAATACCTGACCTAGACCTTGTTGAACTACACGAATCCGATTGGTGTTGTGGGAGCGCTGGGATTTATAACATTACCCAGCCTGAAATGTCTATGAAGTTGCTCGATAGAAAGATGGGTAATATCAAGAAGACTGGTGTTGAGGTGATTGCTACAGGAAATCCTGGTTGTGCCGTTCAAATCCAATTTGGAGGAAGACGAGGGGGTGAATCATTCACAGTTATGCATCCTGTTCAATTGTTGGCTGCGGCATATAGAGCGGAGGTTGAAAGTCAATGAAACATTTCGGTATGGCATTGGATTTACAATCAGATGAAGAAAAGATTAGAAAATATCGCGAATATCATTCCAAACCGTGGCCGGAGCCTCTTCAAGGATTATGTGAGATCGGAGTGAAAGAAATGAAAATATTTTTGTTGGGGACTCATTTGTTCATGTACATGGTTACTATCGACACTTTTGATATAAATCATGATTTTCTTCGTTATATTCAACAAAATCCGAAAGCAGCTGAATGGGATGATCTTATGCGGACGTTTCAACAACGAGTACCCGAAGCTAAATCAGAAGAATGGTGGGCTTCTATGGAGCTTGTATTTGATCTTCACAAGTATGTGTAAAAAGCTATTTAATTTAGATCATAATTTTTATTACTGAAGGAGTCATTTTTAGAGTATGAGACCTAATTTGCGACCGGAGAACCCTTGTTTCTCCTCAGGACCATGTGCCAAAAGACCTGGGTGGAGTCTTAATGTATTACAAGAGGCGGTTTTGGGTCGATCGCATCGGGGAAGTTTGGGTAAGGATAAGCTTTTGGAAGTGATTGATCGAACAAGATGTATACTCAGAATTCCTAGTGAATATAAAATTGCAATAGTACCCGCATCGGATACAGGTGCGGTAGAAATGTGTATGTGGTCTATGCTTGGTGAACGAGGTGTAGATGTTTTGGGTTGGGAAAGTTTTGGAAATGGTTGGGTGACGGATATTGTAGGTCAGTTACGACTGTCTGATGTACGGACCTTTCAAGCAGATTACGGAAAGTTACCCGATTTAGCGCAAATCGATTGCGACAGAGATATTGTCTTTACGTGGAACGGTACTACCTCGGGTGTCAAGGTTCCTGATGCCGAATGGATATCTCAAGATAGAAGTGGATTGACGATTTGTGACGCTACGTCGGCTGTTTTTGCCATGGATGTAGCATGGGAAAAGTTAGATGTTGCCACATACTCCTGGCAAAAAGTAATGGGAGGTGAAGCTGCACATGGTATGATTATTTTGAGTCCAAGAGCCATTCATCGTTTAGAGAATTATCAGCCATCTTGGCCGATGCCAAAGTTATTTCGGATGGTCAAGGGAGGAGTACTGAATGAGGGTCTTTTTGAAGGAAGCACGATTAATACACCCTCAATGCTATGTGTCGAGGATGCTATTGATGGTCTAAAATGGGCTGAATCAATTGGCGGGTTGTCTGAATTGATTGATAGGTCTAACGCGAACTTACGATCGTTTGAAGACTGGGTTGTGGAGCGGGAATGGATCGATTTCTTGGCTGAAACGAGAGAAACTCGGTCTAATACATCTATTTGTTTTCGAATAACAGATGAAGAATATTCGAAATTGTCCGAGTCGCAACAACGCTCAAGAGCAAGTGATTTAGTTGCTCTTCTGGACAAAGAGGGTGTTGCTTTTGACATCGGATCATATCGAGATGCTCCTCCCGGACTACGCATTTGGGGAGGAGCGACAGTTAGACGCAATGACATAGAAAGGCTCATCCCTTGGTTGGACTGGGCTTGGGAAAAAACCTCATAAGTAGTCCGTCTTTAGAGATTTACGCGTATTAAAAACATGGGGTCATGCCTTTTATGGTCTTTTTCGTTTTCCGCTAGCCTGAAGTTTATTTGCCGACCCCACTGACCCAATATGTAAAGTATCGTAAGCTTTCTGTGAAGATTCAAATGCTCCGTTTTGATCTTTTATTCCATGCCAATTGGTATTAGTGTACATAGGATTTGTTCTGCCTGTTGCCTTTTCGCGTTTGGTAATATACGCTAACATTCGTTCTTCCAGTTGTCTAGCAGTTTTCTTTTCTATATTGGCCAGATTTTTTTCCTCTAGTGGATCATCAATAAGGTTGTAAAGTTCCACTCGGGGTTTAAAGTGGAAATCTGGCTCTAAGGCTATCATGAGTTTCCACTGCGGAGTGCGCCATCCATGCTTTCGCATCCATGTACACTCGGTGATATAAAATTCCGTGTAATTGGTTGCACGTTTACCTTGCACAAGAGGAAGAAGCGACTTACCATCAAATTTTGTATCCACTCTTATATTGAGTAGTTTTAGTATTGTGGGAACAAGGTCTTGATGAAGTGTTATGCCATTAATGCGCGCTCCAGATGGGATTTTTCCAGGTAGATGCAAAATTAGTGGAACGTGTAAAGTATTTTCGTACATTCCATGATGGTCATACCAGCATTCATGTTCATATAATGTTTCGCCGTGGTCACCATTAATAACGATTAGCGTATCATCAATCAAATTAAGTTCCTGAATGCGAGTGATTATGCGTTGAATACACGCATCCATGTAAGCGATTGCTCCGTCATATTGTGCGTCTATATAGTAACGGTCTGTTACCCCGGGTGGCATCCACTCGGCAAAAAAGTCACAAAATGGTTTAAAGGAGAAAACGGGATCCATGGATTTATTTTTTGGGTCTAGTTCATTTCCACTATAAAACATACGCTCAAATGGCGCCGGTGGTAGATACGGTGCATGTGGATCCATGTGACGGAGAAAAAGGAAAAATGGCTTTTTTGATTTGGATAATCTGTCTAATTCCGGTATTGCAACACTATTAAGCTCTTCGGCTTTTGGACTTCTTCCCTTTGCCCACGAACCCCATGCTGGATAGTCAAGGTATTTGTCAAATCCACGTGAGCTCGGATTTCCCGTGAACCCCACGCAAGAGGTATTGTATCCGTTTTTTTTCAGGACTTCTGGTAGAGTTTTGATGTTTCTGGGTAGACCGCCCTCATGGCGTAAAGCTACAACTGAAGTCGAGAATGAATCCAGACCGGTCAGCATTGACGCGTAGGCAGAGGTTGTAGGGATATGTGCGGAATAGTTTTTTTCAAATAATGTTCCGCGTTTTGCAAAAGCATCTATATGTGGAGTAGTATTTCTATGGTAACCATAACAACTCATATGGTCAGCGCGTAAACTATCTATCCCTAATACTATCAAATTTGTTTTTTTGGCTGGCATGGTTTCCTCTTTAACGACCAATGGGTTAATTAGTCTGTTTATCCTAAACAGGACCTTTTCTGTGGTCAAGTGCTACTATTTGTGAGTGCTATTCAACTAAATTACATTAAGTTCGTTATGAAGGGGTAATGTAACCAGACTAAGGAGTTAGTGATGGGTGATAAGTTAAAAGTCGCTGTATTAGGAGTGGGGGGAATCGCGGGAGCACATATGCCAGGATGGAAAGCGTCTGAGGACGCAGAGATTGTGGCTGGTTGCGATTTGAACGCAGAAACATTAAAAAAATGGGGTGCCGAACATAAAATAGACAAACTGTATGAAGATGTATCCAAAGTTTTTTCAGATAGTGAAATTGACATAGTGGATATCTGTACGCCTAATATGTATCACGCACCGCTTAGTATTGCAGCTTTGGAAGCCGGTAAGCACGTACTTTGTGAAAAACCACTTGCTCCAAATCCGGAAGAGGTAATAAAGATGATCGAGGCTAGGAATCGGTCAGGGAAAATGCTTATGACGGCACAGAGTGTTCGGTTTACGGGTAATGCTTTATCATTCAAAGAAGAAGTTGAGTCTGGAGCATTGGGAAATGTGTACCATGCTCGTTGCTGGGCTCTTAGGCGTGCCGGTGTTCCCAATAGGCCTGGTTTTATTCAAAAAAAACATAGCGGGGGAGGACCGTGTATAGATATCGGAGTTCATATGTTAGACTTAGCTTTATGGTTTATGGGAAATCCTCAACCAGTTTCAGTAAGCGGAGTGGCAGTTTCTCCATTGGCAAAACGTGAAGGTGCTTTTTCAGAATGGGATCGATCGATGATTCCCTCAGAATATGATGTTGAGGATTTCGCTGCTGGATTTGTTCGGTTTGACAATGGTGCTACACTTGTTTTAGAGATGAGTTGGATGTTGCATCACGGTGATGCCGAGAATGGGGTCTGGATGTACGGCGAAGAGGGTGGGGGACACTGGCCATCGTGTGTTTTTTATAGTTCTAATAATGCGACAAAGCAGCACTACAATAAAAAATTGCAGCTTTATAGTGAAGGTCTGGGATCACATGCAGAAGAATGTATTGCGTTTGCAAAGGCTATTGTTAATGGGGATCCTTCCCCAGTTCCGGCAGAGGAATCCTTTCAGGTTACTCAAATTTTAGACGGTATCTACCAAAGTC
>MDTA01090722.1_pt1 | contig 28987 bp, 24 predicted proteins | sample 811151 | NCBI WGS metagenome assembly MDTA01 (sample SAMN05326648, study PRJNA326480) | marine metagenome | isolation source: seawater | place: Indian Ocean: South | collected 2010 | reverse complement strand
TCTTCAGCTATTTCCAGTTGTCTTCTATCTTTAGCAGAAAGAGGTTGAGGTTCTACTACTTTGCCACTTAGGCTTGCTTCAAACTGTGCTTCAGCATAACGTTGGGCTGCTTCTAGTTGTTTTTTACCGTTAGGAGTAGTAAAATTATTAGTACCGTCTGGATTTAATAGTATTAGATTTGGATTATTTCTGGCTTTATTTTCACTGTAAGTAAAATCATAACCACCAATATTCTCGGTTAATATACTTGAAACGTTATCTAAGTTGGCTGTAAAAGAAGAAACCATATTTCTTTTAGCTTCATCTAGTAAATTTTGTTCTCTAGAGGTTAAAGTTCTGTCTTGAATAGCCATAAAAAATTGTTGCGTGGTGCGACCATTACTTTCTTGTAATATTCTTGCGCCTAAGGCTTGTACGGCAGCATTTATCGCTCCAGTGAGATCGTATCTGTTATATTGGGCCGTGGCTTGTTGAACAAGTTCAGATGCATTAGCAAACTCCCCTGGGTTTGTAGAGACCTGCCAGTCGCCATTTTTATCTTTGTACCTTCTTGCTACATTTACTTCTCCAGTCAAAGGATTAATGTAAGCTGCATTATCAGCAAACTTTAAATACCCCTCTGTTTGCTGCCGTAACCAGTTTTCTTTGGCCTGGCTTTCTCCTGCGGCATATCGCCTCATAGATTCATCAAACCCTTCATTAAATTTTTTAGCTGCAGTAAACATTAACTGAGTACCTTGTGTGGCATTTGCACGAAACTTATAAAAATCTCTCTCAGATAATTGGCCGCTTTTTAACAATCTTTCAGCATTACGCATGGCTTCTCCAGCATCTGCACTAAAATCACCAATAAAACGGTTTACCTCAGCATTAGAACCTTGAGGCTGTTCTAGTAAATCTTTATTATATTGAAATAACTGTTTATCAATATCGTCTTTTCTTTTCTGACGGTCTTGAACTTCAGTTTGAATACTTTCGGTCATTTGTTCACCGACCTCTTGCCAATTTATTTGCATTGGCTTTGCATCCCTAACGTACCCGTATCCTAGTGCCATTTATTAAAAAATTGGTGGATTAATCATAGAAGTCAAACCTGGTATATTTAAATCATAACCGGCGGCGGGCTCGCGGATTGTTGGAATGACTGCACCAAATCCTCTACCCAAATTACTGGGATTAAAAACCCTTTGTGTTCTATTAAATGTTTCGTTTGAAGGATCAAACGTTTCGCCTACATTAAAACCTAATAAATTTGACTGATTTGGGCTGTCTGCTCTACCATACAAAGGAGCAACTTTCATAGCTTGAGTTCCTACATTGACTAATCCCCCTACCCCTGCCATATTAGCTGCTTGCTCGGCTGCTCTTGCATCTGCTGCTATCATTTGTTGCCCACTAGCTTCTTGTAAGTTTAGATTTGCTTTTGCATCCCTTAGTCGTGCATCTTCACGTAAAGCTGCCGTTTCTAAGTTTTGTAATATTTGCGCTTGGTCTATTCTTGATTGTCTTTGAGCGGCTTCGTTCAGGACAGCCGCTCTACCGGCTGTAACTGCTGCACCTCGCTGTTCTCCCTCTTGTCCCGCCTGTACAATTTGTTGTGCAGCCGATAATCCTGCCTCTCTTTGAAGTTCAAAAGGCTCTTTCGGTATAGACCTTCCTTCAAAAAAATTAATGTCTAATGAATCACGCGCTTCGTCAAAAGCTTTTTGCGCATCCCTTTCTGCTTGCTGCTGTCTTTTACGTTGCTTGCCTGCTTGAATAAAACTAGCTCCCGAACCTAAAGCAGATATTCCCGCTGAAATACCCATTATTGCTGCTGTTTCTAATCCCATTTTATTTTATTTTGTAAACTAATTCAGTTGAGTTTTCACAGCCCTTGCTAAAGCCTAATTTTAAATATCTATTTATTAAATGTAAATTATTATTATTAGCAAACACATAAGACTTACCACTGTTAGATGCTAAATTGACCAATGTGTTAATTAATAAATTCAAAGTCTGCTCTCTTTTTTTTTTATTGGTGTATTTTTTATTTGATACTATCCAATTGACCCAAGCTACTTGTGAGTTTGTAACGTATAAAAATCCTGCACAAATAGGTATTTCTAGTTCGTATACTATAAAGCCTCCTTCACCGTTGTTTGGGAGAAAATCTTTAGCAGGTGGATCCCATCCCCAATCTTTCCACCACTCAACTAATGTTTCTTCGTAATCAGTTGAATTTAGCTTTCGTATATCAAAAACCATACACAAACAAAGATAGTAATTTTTATGGATAGCTTTTCATGATCTGAGCTTGTACAGCAAATAGCTCTGTAGGCGATGGTCCTTTGTTTTCAATAATAAATCTACAAAAATGTCCAAGTAGCCCATATGATTCTGCCGTGTTATTTTTTACCCCAATTACATAAGGGTTACCAACTGTTGGATCTTGTGCGCCATTAATACTAGCGTCCACTACTATATTGTTTATATTAGAGCTTAAATTAATATTAATTTGACTCACCCTACCTGCTAGTTCGGGTGTATTGGTAAACTCATCGTTAAAATACAAGAAGTCTCCTACACTAAGAATTGAACCAATATTAATAGTTGGAGTGGATAAAAAATCAAATTGTCTTGCAGAAATTGCCCCGCTAAATCCACTGCACCTACCTATGCCATTGATAGCTCTTGACGCAAAGTTTGATATTAACGTAGGTGACTGGGTAGTATTTTTAATATCAGCGTACCAAGAACCTTCTTTTAATTCAAACCACTCATTACTTATAAATCCACCCCCCTGTATGTCAGTGTTTAAAGTTACAGTCCAAGGCTCATCCGACTGTAAATTTATTGTTTTGAACAGCTTAGTAACAATTGGCAACTCATTTATAACACTAGTTACCGTTGAATTGTATTGCCGACCATAAAAATTATTTCTAAGAGGGTTGGTATTATGTCTGTATAAATTGCCGCCGTTAAATGTGTAAAAGAAACTATTCATTCCAACCATATAATCTGGGTTGTAAGAGTAGAAAGATGGCCATCCTTTTGCTTGTTCACTGTAGGTCAAGGTGTATTGAGGTCCAAGAGGCACTATAGGCTCCGGTACTGGATTTGGAGGTATTGCGGTAGGTAAAGGCGTTGCAGTTGGAGGAAGTGTAGCTGTAGGCGCAGGAGTTACAGGCGTTGCAGTTGGCGGTTGGGTGGGTAAAAAAGATGGAGAAGGTGTAGGTGTTGCTGTTGTTTCTCCTTGTAAACACATTTTAGCTGTGCCCGAAACTCCAGGCCTGTCTGGCCTTATTTGAAATAGTATTAATTCATAAGCCCCTCTAGGCAGAGTGTCTCCAATTACTGGCGCCTGGAATGTTACAACATTTGCACCATATCGAGCTTCAGCTGAGAAAACTTCAGGATAAAATCTTACGACCTCTTCTCCGCTAGCGTCAACAATAACTCCCTCGGCTCTAATAACATCAATAAAAGTATTATTTTGTGAAAATCTAAATGTTGCAGTAATACTGGGACGATTGGTTGCAGTAAACGTAAGTGGTTCTGGAACATTAACATACTGTCTTGTGCCTACTAAAAATTGTCCTGTTCCGGCTTGATAAAATGCCCCAGTATTATCATATTCATTAATTTCTCTAGTACAAACCTTATATATTGACATAAAGCAAAATTACAAATTTATTTATTAGTCTTTTTTAGGTGCGTTAAAGGTAACTCCCAAATAAAATTTTGATTATCTTCTACACCTCCGCTAATTACTAAAGTTTCGTTAGCTTTTATCATTGTGGTTATAAACATTAAATTAAAGCCCACTTTAGAACTTACAAATGGTATAGGATTTAAAAAATTAAATTCAAAATTTCTATTAAATCCAACAACAAAATGATTGTATTTTCTTTCAGAATATATTTTAGTATGTATTAAATAAACAAAACAATCATACTTTTCAAAAAAAATTGGATTTGTTGAACCGCCAGTAGAAGTGTTTTGTGTAAAGTAAAGCTGATCTTTGGGTAAATCAGATGAAAAATTATTATATGTATTTATTATTTGCTTAAACTTTAAATTATCAAAATCAATACATTTATATATTATAAAGTTTGGAGTTGTAGAATAAACAAAATATAACTCATTTTCTTTTACAAAAAACAACCAATTTTTTTCCCACACCACTTCTTTATTTTCTACCCAAGAGATTTTATTAAGTTTATCTAAATGTATCTTTCCAAGAAAATTGTAGTCAGAATCCAGCAAACCCATGTTTGTATTAAAATTTGTGTCTAAATATGCAACACTAAAATAAAGTTTAGAATTAAAATAAAATGCTCGAAAATCTTCAAACTTATATTTGTTCTCTATATTGTTAATTTTAAATATTTTTTTATTTTTTACTTGTAAATTATAATCAAATTTATATTCAATTAATTCTGTTGAATACCCGATTTTTTTCATAAATACTGTCCGTGAGGTATCTCTATCAAGTCTTGCGACACCTATATATCCATCACTATTTTTTTCTATGGTTAAATTATGTGAAACAGCTGGACTAACTTCTTTTGGTAGTAAATTAATTTTTTTTCTTTTATAATTACCTCTCCAGGTCCCCGAAAACATGTGTGTTAACAGAACATCCTTTCGAGTTACTTCTAAAGGTTTATCACTTTTAAATGCATCACTGTGATTTTGATTTGATCCAAAAGCATTTATAGGCAAAAGTTCGCTGTTATTAATTTTATTGTTTATGCCAAAATATTCTATCATATGTTTAGTAAATCTACCTGGACCAGTATTATTTAAGACGCCATCCTGTGGAAAGTTTATTATGTCGTTAATTATTTTATTAATTGGCTCTTGTTTTGGAGCAGCAGCAAATGCCCAATTACAAACGCTTTTAATTCTATTGTTAATTTCTACACCTATTCCAGTAAAAAAAGTATTACTTACAGGCAAGTCTGCTTCTAAACCAACTATTAGATTTTGATAACTAATCCAATTTCTTAAAGGTTGATTGCAATATATATCAGAGTCAACATATACACCGCCATTTTCCCATATATAACAGTATCTAAAAAAGTCAGACTTTTCTCCTCTTTGTTTTAATTTTTTATACGCATCATTATAAATGCTCGCAGCAAACCAATTGTCTACCATATCTTGGTTAAAATATAATATATCATATTCAGGATTTAATTTTTCAAATGAATTAATCATGTATTCATTTATATCTAATCCGTCAAAAGTTGTAAATATTATTTGATTTGGTATTTTTTTAAAAACATTATTAGTTTGCACATAATGATAAAAAGGTTTATTATTTAATAAATCCATTTCTTTTCTGTAGTCTGCATATTCAACATGTATAACTGGCTTATCTTCAAAAGTAAACTGAGTTGTAACAAAATTATGTTGTAATATTTTTAATTGATAATTATTAATATTAAAGCAGCCTAGTTCAAAATCTGTTTCTATATTTCTATTTAAAATAGTATTTAAAGATTTCCCGAATAAACCAGGTCCAGTGTAATCTAAATAAAATTTTTCTTTTTTATGTTGTATATTTATTACAGATTTATTAATAGCTTCCAAAAATAATTTATGTTTTGGTTTACTTGCAATAAATGCATTTGCTAACCATTTTTTTGCCATTGGATCATCCCGGACAACTACTAATTCATCAGTGTTATTAAGGTATAAATCTAAAGGTTTTAAACAAATAGTATCAACATCTGCATAAATACCACCTTTAATATATAATACACAATATCTAAATAAATCAGCCTTGAATGCCCCTGGAATAATATTATCATAGGCTTTTAAAACATCTAAGTCAAAATATTTTTTAATAAAATCAATTCTTTCTTCAGCATTGTAAAATATGTATGAGTAACTTGGATTGTTAATTTGCCAACTTTCCCTTGCTTTTGACATTCCAGGTGGTGTAAATTCTGTTTCAAAAGTTTGGTGTATAATTTTTGGTATCATATTTTTACAAGAAGTTTTTCACCCCAACCATGTGCTTTGCTATAGGGCCAAAATACCCAATGACTAGGTTTATTTCCATTGTATTCTCTTTGAATGTCAAGAGTATTTAGATTGCTGTTTAAGAAATTCGTGATTTCTTCTTGATTTATATCATGACGATAAACTTCTTTATAATTTTCATCTTCAAATATTAAAGCTGCAAATTCATAGTCTTTATAAGGAAAATGGTTTTTGGTTAAAGTAATAATATGTTTAAATAATGGATAATATATTTCTTCTGGCCTACCAGGTGGCAACATATTTTGTCTACATGCTTGAGTAAGTGATCTATCTTTAAATCTTATACCTGAATATATTTCGTAATCTTTAATAGTCCTTTGATTTCCTACATTAAAACCTTCAAAACTTTTTGCATTGCATGGACTGCACACTGATCCGTCTATACCTAATAAAGTACGTGTTCTATCATGAGCACGGTTATTTTTATCAACCCATGTTTTATCATCATCCCAATGTTTTGTTCTACCGTTTCTAGTGTACTCATGCCATGCAATAATTTTATGTGGATGAAATAAGTCATAACCATGAGTGTAAGCTCTTACTGCTAAAGTTATTTCTTCACCGTGAAAATATAACATAGGATCATGAGGAACTTCCTTGCAAAAATCGCCTAAAGTAAAAGCAAAGTGAGCAGAATAAAACCGAGCTTTTATTGGTTCAGTGTATTTTTTATCCATGTGATAAGGTAAAAAAAACACAACACCTTCAGGGGTAAATCTATCAAAAGACATCCCCCAAGGGTCTTGTTGCCTTTCATCTGGATCATTTTCAGGGTTATAAGAGGAAATATAACTTGTAAGTAATGGCTTGTTAAAACCTTTTTTCTGTAAACTTTTGAGCATTTTTATACACTCTTTATCCCAACCCTTTATAAATCTATGGTGCGAATCTAACTGAAGAGTATATTTTTGATTGGTATAGTGTTGCTGTATTTGATTTCTTGCCCAACACGCTCCTAGTGATTGAGTGTGAGGTATGTCAATAATAATAAACCTTGCATCATTAGCATACTTTTCTAAAGTATCCCATTGATCTTTATCGCTGTGCTGATGTGCTATGCATATAGTTAATGCATCTGGATTGCTTGCGTTAACTAATAAATCATCAATTGTTGGTATTAACTCTGGGTCGCGATAACTCGCAATTTGAATAAATATGGATTCCATTTGATTTCATTTGATTTAATAAATTTTAATACGGACGGTAAAATTCATTTACAAAAGATTCACCGTATGTTTCACGACCTTGTTCAATATCATTATTTGAATTAGTACATTGAGCACAACTATCCACTTTATATGCTCCCCCTAATACTACTGCGGTTGCCCCGGCTGTACCAGTTCTTTCAGGTCCAATTGTGTAACATCTCTGAGTAACAGGAGCGTAGATCGTATCTCCTGTATTAATTCCTAATTGTTGCAAGAATTGTGCAGTGTCAGAACTTATTTCAGTTGCACTTCCAAAACCTGGCGATCCTTCACACCTGTATAGGACAAAATAAGACTGATTATCTGGACAAGCGAGTGCACATCCACTAAAGTTTGGATCTGTTTCGACTCTATTGTCATTGTCAACACAGAACAATCCGCTAACAGATGGGAATTGTGTTGTGTCTTCCGTTTCACCAGCTACAGTATAGAAAATGCTACCGTCTGTAAGCCTTGTTCTTCCACGATATGTAGAAGTGGTTGAGAATATAAAGCTTTCATTTGTATCACACCTAGTTAATATATAGTTAGTAGTTGGTGGACCTGAAGGCACTGGTGGACAACCAGTTTGTCCAGGATCTTCAGGTATATTTACTATCAAACTTTGATCTACTGAAACTAATGGTGGATAAGATGAACTTTGTACATATTTATAAAAACATCCTGTTTGCGCTTCAACATACCTTTGATTATCAGTCAGTGCGGTGAGTGAAAATAAATATCTAATTTCAGTAGTATTACACGGTAGACATGGTTCCAATCTGTAATAAAATCCAGCAATAGGTGTAACAGTAGGTGTTGGAGTAGGTGTAGCAGTTGCAGGAACTACAGTAGGTTCTGGAGTTACAGCAGTCGCTGTTGGCGGTAATGGTTGAGGAGTAGCTGTTGGACTCGTTGGAGTTGGAACAAGGGGGGTAACGGTAGGTGTTGGAGTAGGTGTAGCTCCACTACAATTACAAGTTTCTGCTACTTGTAGTTTTCCGCTTATCTGCTCTCTTGCAATAATGTCATCAGAATAAAATCCATCGGGGGCTAGTAAAGTTAAACCCTGATCAAGATAAACTGTGTTTGCATTTGCAAATGTTGCCGTGTCTAAAAAATATGTACCTACTGCCATAATATTTTAATTTATACTGGACATGATACTGTAACTGTCCAATGAGTACCTGTAAACGGTGCAAAGACTTTAAGCGTAGCTGTGGTTGTAGCTGTACTTTTGGTAAAAGTTGCAGTTCCGTTTCCAGGTGACGTAATAGTTTCTGCTGGTAAACCTCTAGCTGCTAAAGCGCTGTTTAGTGAACCTTGGTATCCTGTATCACCTCGATATCCGGTGTTTATTACTTCCGATCCATCAAACTCTAATATAAATTTATCAGGAACTGTAAAAGCATCAAAAGTCAAGGTAACAACCCCAGTTGCTGCCCCTAAATTTATAACTTGAGTGGTAGGGAAACTTTCTCCGCCACTGTAACCTGTTTCGGTATTACAATCAAATACTGGACCTACAGGTACTGTTCCACAACAAGCATTTCTAGCTGATGTAGAATCATAATTTAAAAATAATGGTGTTGGACTTCTGTAATCCCATATCAAATACAAATTATCTCCAAGATTGTTGGGCATAGTAAATTCTGCATAATTTAAATTACCGCTAGTTACAATAGGAGAAGCTAAAGCTGATGAGCTAATTAAAGAATTAATTTCAACAGAATTGTTATTATATTTAGTGCTAGATCTTAAAAATTTAAACTGATTAGTAGAGGCGTTAAATGTATAGTTGTCGTTTGCTAACTTATTGCTAATAATTTTTACATTTGCTCCCTCGCTTGGTATTGCTCCAGATCCTATTATTCCTGTAACTAAAGAGTATTGCGAAACTATTGGATCGGATGATGTATCAGATGAAAAGGTTATTTGGTTAGAATGTAAAGGTGATGAAAAAGTGCTGTCTTGCCAAGAGTATTGATTATGAATAAATTGGCCAGCTTCATTGTTACTTGTAATTGCTATGCTATATATGTTCAATGTATTTTGTACTGGACACTCAGTGGTTATTTGTATGGTATCTGAAACGGTAGAGCTTGTTGTAACTTTTAAAGTTACCTCTCTTACATCTACATTATTTTTATTAAACTCTAATGTACCACTTACAAAAACTAATCCTGTTGAAAAACTAACATTATTATAAATAGCTTCAATAGTATATCCAACTCCTGAATTTGTTGCCTCAGTTCTAATATCAAGTCCAACCTCCGATATAACTTCAACTAAACCTGTCCCAGCACTAGGTGTATCTGTTTCGGTTATTATATTGTCTTCCTCAGAATCTGGAATAACATAATTTATTGCGACTGTACCCACCTCCTGAGTAATATTTACACAATATATAGTCTCTTCGCCGGGATTTACTAAAACATTTTCTGTGGTTCCGCAAGGTAAGCAATTAGTAAAGGTTGTGACTTGCTCTGAATTACTAGCCAAAACATATTCATTCATGTATGGATCAAAACCACCCAGCTTTTGATTTCCTATGCAGTTAACAAAAAAATCTCGAAACCAAGATCTCATTCCTGATTCTGAAATAACTGTTAATAATTCAGGTCCGGTATCTCCGCCAGTTAATTTTATTACTGCAGCTCTTTTAGCATCAGTAAAAAATTTATTATTACCATAAACTGCAAAGCTTTCTGGATTGCTGCTAATCCCAAACTCTTCATCACGAGCCACTTGTGTCCCTAAAACAGCAGGCACGGAAGTCAAAGCCCCTCCCCCACTCGCATCTGTTAACAAGTCTTTGCCTTGTAAGACGTAAGATATTTTGTCTTCTTGAAGAGTTAGAATATCAGTTCTTCTACCGTGTAGTTTTTGTATTGGGCCATATAAATCCTCTAGTGGTTTAAAATTCAGTAATCCAAGATTAAATTCATTTAACTTATTAACATTAGACTCATCGTTAAAGACCCCGCTATATGTAAGATCCGCAAATCTGTGTGCCCTTTTATAGATTTGTGAAGAAGTAGTGCTAACCCGGTTACCAAAATTTATTTGTTTACCACCAACAGCATCCCTAATTTTATAACTCTCTACTCCATTTCCAAATGCAATACAATTACTAAAACTAGTATCAATTATTGCGTCTTGAGGTGTAATTGGTTGTGCAGAGTTTTGAAAGTTTATATTTTGGTTTTGTACGTTGCCTGAATGCTGACCTTGATCGTCAATTGCAAAAGATTCATCACATTCGTACCAAACGTCAGGCAACGAATCGCTTGGTATAGATTCAAAAACTATATTGTTTTCCGCTCGTATTACTTCTATATGTAATCTTGCTGAAGCCCTTCCTTTGCTAGTTCTAGAAAAAGCAACTGGACCCGTAGCCATTAAAAATTGTTCTCCTGTAGTTGTGTTTTTTGCAAATCTCCAAAAATTTACAAACTGTCCACCATTTATTTGTGAATTTGGAAAAACACCACTTCGATTACTTTCGGTTACTGGATCATTAGCGTTAGTAAATAAAGTATTATCATATTGATTGGTAGTTACACCTTGAGAAGCATTACAAGCACCCCTAGGCCAACCATTACAACTAAAGCTATTATTATTTAAACTATCAATAATATTTTCACCTTCAAAAAACGCTATAAAATCTGCATAATCCGTTGAAGCAATAAATTCATCAGATCTGCCCACAGGAAACTCAAAAAAATGTTGTTCACGATTTGAAGATGCTCCTCTTCTGTTGCCTTCGTATCTAAAATATACTCTACTACCCTCTGGTATAGTATAAAGGGCATTAGCAGATGATCCAGTTCCAGCAGGATCAGGGACAGTAATAGGAAAAGAAACACATGGAAAACGACCAGCACGATCTACCACCACTGTTTCTTCGGGATATTGTACAATATTTCCACCTAAATCCTCTTTATTGTTCGTGGCAAAATTTGTTGGATTTAATTTCATATAAACACCCGAAGGTATTTTTATATTTATTGTTGGATCTAATGGATTTGGTATAGTTAAAAAATTTGCGCTTTGAACTTGTTTTTCTAATACGGTAGTAAAAGTGCAATTTTCCCTAGGTCCATTACTGTCGGATTTTACTATTAATCGGTCACCCTCCTCAATTAAGTTAGCGTTCTGACCTTCAAGCAAAAAATACGTTAAGTTACTATCGGGGTCTTCAAAATAGACATTCGTATATATAGTGTTGTAAGTATCCTTGTCAGCCTTAATAACAAATTTATATCTAGTAGCCCAAAATGGTGCAATTTGAGGAGGTGTAGTTAAACCACCTGGTATAGTCACTTGGATATTATTTTTATTAATTGCATCAGAACAATTAACATGAACCGTATTGTTTGGACTAACCAAAGCAGTGCTTGATCTATTATATTCATCCATATAGACAATACCTATTTCATATCCTCGGTTACTATGTAGTGAAAAGTTATTAGTCGCACTAGTATATGTTACGGTCGCTGAAGTAATCGTATAATATTCGTAAAAAGTTTGAGTAGGTGAGGCTAAATCGTCTACATACTGCATCGCTAATAATTGTAGCGACAATGTATTGTTGTTAAGTGATGAAAATATTTCAATTGGCTGATCAACAGCGCTAATACCACTGGCTTTTTTTAAATAAGCATCTAATTGATTGGGAATGATACAATTAAATACATCCGTGAATGTAGCGCCATTGCATGCATTAGCTACAGTTTGAATATTTGTAGAGGTTCCAATTTTAGAAACAAAATCTGAACTCTGTGCCATTTCAGAAACAGAATTAAAATTCTGAGTTATATTATATGTAAAACCTAATGAGGCACTTGTTGTTGTTTCTGTGGGGAATGGAGTTTGTCCCGCAAAACTAAAATGTTCTATTTGTAAATCAAAAGTTAAAGATGACCCTACTATTAAAGTTTGAGGATCTAATTCAACAGATAATTTGCCATTGTCAACAACAGTATAAACTGAACCAATATCAAAACCTGCGCTGTCAAATGTAGGTGTAAAATCTAGGTTCTCGATATCCGTAGAAACTAAAGCAGTAGAAAAATTTAACTGTATGGGTTGATTGAATCTATCCACTAAATTATAACCCTCAACGTAGTTACCAAATATTAACCTATTACCCATAAGGGTTTGCGCTTGAGCTAATAGTGGTACATTATCATACAATCTTAAAATTTCGTTTTCCGGTAAAACAGTAAATATTTTTTGACTATCAAAAATAAAAGTAGATACTTGATTGTCTGCCAACCCTAAGTTTAATTTGTTTAATTTTTCTACAACCTTTATTGTTGGATCATTAAATTCTTTAAACAATATCTCTATAGATTTAACTAAACTATCGCCAGTGTTGAAAGATATTTCAACCGCATTTGAAGAGTTTAACATACCTTCGTTTAAGTAGCTATCTACATTGAAACGAAATGATTGGGCAGTAAATGCTGGAGCACTAAACTGAGAAGTGGCAGAAAACTCTCCATTAGCATATTGATATCTATAGGCAAAACAAACAAAACGATCTTCTAAAAAATTATTTTCTGTAGCTGACTTAAACGGTCGTATAGTCGGAGCGCTCGCAGGTGGTTTTTTAATAACCAATAAAGCATTAGCGTTAAATTGATCTATATAACTAGCCATCAGGATAAAGTATATGTTACGTCTTCAGTTAATGTCAGACCTGTTAGAGTAACAGAGCCAACCGACTCTGGCTGTTGTGTGTCACCATTACCGTCTGTATAAGATAAAGAAACAGAATAGTCACTAGACCAAGTTCCGCTAGTTCCATTATCTCCGACTATTGTACCGGATATACTAGAATCACCCGGATTAGATATACCGTTGGCGTTAATTAAACCAATGGAAGTGGTTCCTGCCGTAACATCAGTAAAAAAATGTGTTAAGGCTAATGAAGAAGCCAAATTATTACCTTGTATACCAAACCCTTTAGTAAAAGCTGTTCCAGAAGTATAACAATCTACGCCCGGTAAATTTATTACAGTTATTGTAGGAGAAACTCCTACACCGTAAGGGTCTGATCCTGTTGGGCAACCCGCAAGTGTGCCCTGATGAAAACCTATAAATTCATCCACCCCTACAATGGATTTTTTGGCTTGAAATTTCCACAGTAATGTAGATCCTGATGGAGGCGTACCATCTAAAAGTGGTTCTTGATAACTAAAATTAACATTAATAAACCTAGGAGGGTTAAAATTATCAGTAAAATATAAAAAATCACCTATCTTATCAACACCAGTTATTAACTTTTGTGGATTAAAATTTAAAGTAGTCCTAACACCACTTCCGTCATCTGTGCTTACTACATGATAAGTTAATGCTGTAGTAACAGTATTAAATGAACAAATCATATCACATTTGCCTGTATCAACTAAAGTAAAGTTTGGATCATGAACAAACCAATAAATAGTTTCATTAGCAGTATCAGCAAAAGATCCTATACATCTAGCGGTATTACTAAGTGCTTGTTGATCAAGAAAAAACAAACTTGTAATCTTTACGTTTCCTCTTGCATTTTCAACGGAACCAATTTCAGATGCCTCGGTAGACCCTAAACGTACATTAAGAGCATCTTCATATTCACCGTTTGGTATAAGCCTTTCATCAAGGCTTTTATTCATACGGCCTGCAATAAAATTCCGTTGCGTTTTAGCCATCTTATTTTAACCACTTATTTTCACCTCTAAGATTCATAAGTAATCTACCAGGATGAATATTACTCAAGCGAATTTTAGCATTACGTAATAATGCAGTTTTATCTTTTCGTGCCCGATTAACAATGTATTCTTGAACACCAAATTTATTATTCAGTAAAGAATACTTAATATAAGCGTATATATAGTCTTCAAATAATTTATTTACTGTTATCAAAGAATCATCCCCATTCTCCATACCATCAGAAATGTATTCTAAAATACATTGCTCATTAGCCATTGTAGAGTTAAAATTAATAACCCCTGCTTTCTTATCTATAGTAAAGGTAGGGTTGATGTTAGCTGTCTCTGTATTAAGGCCGTAGCGAGCTCCTATGAAGGTATCATAATAATCTTCATTATAAGGTGGAATATTATCTTGATCTAATTTAGCTTGATTTAAGTAAATGCTATTTAAGGAGCCATCTGTTCTAGCGGTATCAAGACTTGATGTTTGTGTCTGAACATTATTACCATCATATGTAAAACTTGCAGTTGCTGTCTGGACAAAAGATAATGCAGATTGTACTTGAATATTTTCTACCAAAGGTCTAATCGTGTTATCTTTAAACATGGATACTCTGACCCAGTTAACATAATCTGATGGCAAAACAAATCTTAAATCAGAATATACCGTCAGTTGTAAAGATTTAATTTCTTTAAAAGCATCATAATTTAATTCTTGTATACCCCTTTTTGCAAAAAATAATATTTTGAATCTATTAACGTTATTAACTAGAGCATGATTTCCATTATACATTAACAAAAAATTTGTTACTATATCTGTTAAACTTACATATTGATAAGACCCCCAATTAAAATCTGCTGGCGTCACACCATCATTTGAATAATATTTTTTTTGAGTTATATACGCCATGATTATTGCTCTTGATTTTGTGTTTGTTCTTCTATTTGTCCAAATTTAAATACATCAGCTTCTCTTATAGATATACCTGCATATTGTAATATTTTAGAAACTAAATCATTACCATCATCTAATGGTAATTCAAAGTCTTGAAAATCTGATTGGCTTTGATCAAATACAGGATCACCATTTGATAAAGTCTGATATGTCCATTTTGGATCTTTAGGATATCTAATATATTGACACTCAATATCAGTTGCTCCATTAAAAGTATTAGGAAATATAGCTATTGAACCAGCTTCTTGCGTGTAAGCGGGAAAAGATGTTGAAGGCGCAGTTAGTAAAGAGTTATTCAGTAATGTTATATTGTTGTTTGAAACTAATTCTGCTAAGCCTTTAAATATACCGCCGCTTGAACATCTTATTTCATTTATTAAATAATAATCTGATCCAGTTGTTGCCTCTGTTGGTAAAAAGTAAACATTGCTAGAATTTTGAGTTAAGTTACTTGTTACTGAAAATGTATCTATAACCTCCTCATATCCTTTTTTTATGTCAGCATATCCAGTGCCCGATAATCTAGCGTTCTCTTCGTTTATTTGTTGATTATATTGAAAAAAATACTCATCAAATAAATCTAATTGAGCTTGTTTTGCAAATAGATTAAAATCATTTGGTGACAAATAACCATAATTGTTTTTATTGATAATTGCTAAAACCGTGCTTCTTACAGAATTTATCATAAGTAGTCTTTTACACAAAGATAAGTAAAAAAAAAAGAGGTCAATTTTACTTGACCTCTAACTTCAAAAGTGAAAAAACAATAAAAATGTGTAGTACTAACCGATAGCTACCCCAGTTACAGTCATATCGTCTTCTAGATCGACCGCGACAGTAGCATTGGTCCAGCTAGTTTGAGCTGCTGTTACCATTGCTGTATTTACGTTCTCTCCAAAACCAGACGTTAAGTTTGTTCCAGTAATTGCAATATGCTTAGTTCCGTCCATTAAAAATATCTTGGCTGCTGTAGACGAGTTGGTCTCAGCAAACAAAATCTTATCTATTGCGATGTGTACATTTCCAGCATCCGCTGAAGTACTAATAGTTATGTATTTTGCCATATTTAAAAAATTAATGGGTTAAACAAAGTACAAATATACAAAAAATAAAAACGCGGTATTTATACGTTTTTAGATAAATTAGATAAATGCTTTAATGCCTCCAAACCATCATCAGTTTGGAAATATGATCCTATAATATAAAATGGATCTTCTTGAAAAGGAACATTTAACATTTTCTTTTTATTTGATGGTGTATTGAACCAAACCTCTTTTTGATTATTACGAAACTGTAATAAGTTTTTATCAAAAAACAATTGAATTTTTGAGTTGAGTTTTAAAGATGGATCTTTGAGTAAAGTCAAAAAATCTTTTGGTTGATTCTTTGCAAAAACTAATATGTCTCTTCTTAGTTCTGCTGTAGTAACTTTTGAAATATCATTTTGAAAAAGCACTCTAGAAATATTTTCTACCTGATCAACTGTAAGCTGTCTTGCTTCTATTAATGCATCCACCTCTTCATTTAGATTATCTACTATTTTAGCAGCATCTTTTGCTTTGTCAACTTCTACATATACACGACCTTTACCAGGATGATATTCTAAAAATTTCTGTAATACTTGATTTTCTTTTCTAACGGTTAAAAACCCGTTTTCAAAAACGATAGGTTCTAAAATTGCATTATCATCCTGCTCATCCTGAAAAGGTGAGTTCTGATTACGTGCATATCTTAATGCCTTATTAGTACCAGTCTCTTCGTCAAACCATAAAAGAGGAAATCTTTGTGTGTGTCTAGATGCTAAAATTAGGGAGAGTGGTGCGCTTTCACGCGTAAGTTTGTAGATTTTATCTACATATTTTGAATTTTTCATTAGATTAAATTTAAATTTTATATAAAAAAGGGAGCCCGAAGGCTCCCAAAATTAAACTAAAACTATTACTCTTGGAAGATAAAGAAGTTGTTTGCACCCATTGTACAAACAGCTCTCTCTGACAAGAAGTTTACCTGCATGTTATCAACGTCACTTGTTCTCGCACCACCAGCTGAACCAGTAATCCAAGTTTTGTAACGTCTGTCTTCTGTTTCAGAAGCTCTATATCTAACATGAAGGAATGGTCTTTTAGCGTTTTTACCTAATATTTGGTCATAAACGCTAGTAGAACCCGCAGGTACTAATAGACCATTTACTCGTCCTGATCCAGCGCCAGTGGGTAAACCTCCTCGCATAGTAGGATCGTTTAGGTATTTCCAATCAGTTTTATAGAAGTCATAACCTCTTCTAAAACCTGAAAAACCTAAATTTAGTGCCATTTCTTCGTCATTGTCAAAAAGACCATATGAAGTACCGCCTGCACCGTAAGCATTTTGTGCGGCTAACATATCGTCTATATCAAAAGCAAACTGTCTGTCAACAAATAAAACGTTTTCTTCAATGGCTCCTTGCTTGTCAAGTCTGCTGATAACGTTGTCAAAATCTGCTAATACAGTGGGGTTACCACCATCCCAGATGTTTCCTCTTTGTTGTACTGAATAAAAAATTCCATCTGATCCAGCTCCTGGATTTGCCGCAGCACCTGAGCTTCCTAGTATAGCAGCAGCACCAGAGTTTTGCTCAGCCGGTACAGCTTCAATCATAGCAGTTTCTAGGTAGTCGTCAAACCTTAACCTAGTTTCGTGCTCTGATTTTAAATACCATAAATATCCGGTTGCTCCATCTTCTGTTGTGATTTCTACCCATCCAATTTGAGCCATATCAGAACCAGATACATTGTAAGTATCTTTAATAATAATAGGCTTGTTATCGAAGATGAAATCATTAGATTCAAGAGAACCGTCCATTCCAGCAGTTCCTTTTTTAAATTCAGATCCATAAATAAATACTGTAACATCAGCATTACCTGCGCCGGTACCAGCGGTAACTAAACCACCTGCTTCGTAAAAATCAGCAGTAAACTGACCTCTACCGCCCGCTGCATTATTAACTGCACTTACAACTGCTTTATTAGATCCTGATCCGTCATTTTGAACAACAACAATAGTTTGTCCAACTCTAATTACCTGCTCAGCGGCTGTAGGGTCTAGTGTGTCATTTACTTGAAAAGTAACTTGATCAGCACCTTGAGCACCTGCAGTTCCTACTGAAGTGTATTTCGTATGTAATCTACCTTGCTCCGCCCATTTGATAAGGTCAGAGTTAGTAGGCATCTCCGCTCCTACCATTCGTAGAAATGAAGATATTGTTCTATTTCCATAACGCTCAAATTCTTTTTCATATGTATCAGGTAGATACTGATTTAAAAAGTCAAAGTTAGTTATGTAATTTTCCGCTGTAGGGGTTCTTTCTGAACTCGGTGTCAGCGCAAAAGTTGGGGTTGATTTAACTTGTCCCGGCATGATTTTTTAATTTTAAATTAAACTAAGTTTTTTTTATACTTTTAATTCTCAGTCCATTGCTTGATGGCGATGAAACTGATTTAACTTGAAACCCAGATTTTACTGCTAATTCAGGCGTTTTACGTGTGCTCATATTAATATTTTTAGTTTTACGCAAAACATCTTCTGTAGCACTAGACTTTCCTTGCTCATAAAAAAACTGAGCAAATTTTTCAGGGTTCATTGCAATAGCTAAAGATCTGTGGTATCCCTCTGCATCCTTTAAAAGACCATTTGAATCTAAAAATTTATTCACAAAATTCATAGGAGTCTCTTGTGCCTTTTTTATTTCAGAGGTTGCCCCAGGTGTAAAGTAAATTTCGCTTTCATCCAAATTAAATTTAAAACCTTTAAATTCATTGTTAAATAATTCATCACTCTTTTTGATAAACCATTCGCTTTTGCGCTGTGCTTCTTCCTGTTGACTTTGAGCTGATTTAACATATTGCTGATAAGTTTTATATTCTTCAGAATCTGTAAAACTGTTTTCTCTTGACTCAAGAGGCAACTTGTACTGTTCTTGTTGATCCTTAAAGAATTTTTTTGCTTTAGCAATAATTTTTTTCTTTGCTAATTTTGTTTTCTTTATTACCGATTCATCGTCTACGTCTTCATCATACACATAATCCTCCATTAAGGAATCAATGTCTTCAGGATCCAGACCTTCTTCTGTAATAGTTAGATATTCTTTTAACAAAGCATCAGGATGAAAATCTGAATAGTCTCTTTGTAACTTAACAAAGTCTTCTATGCTTCTTCCTGTTTCTTTTTTATATTTAAAGTATGCAGCAACGTCACTTGGCATTTCAGGAGATTCCTCCCGAGCCGTAACTAATTCATCTATAGAATTTATCTGCTTACCATATCTGTCTCCAATAAATGAAAGAACTTCTTCTTCGGTCAGAGGTTTGGTTTCTTCGACTACTTCCTCTTTCACTTCGTCACTAACTTCTTCTTTTTTTGGCTCCTCCGTTTGACTTTCTGTACTTTCGGATTTGCTAGTAGTATCAGTATCTTTTTTTTCTACTTCTACCTTGAGGTCTTCTTCAAATTTTAATTCTTGCTGAGCTTCATGCTTTTCTAATAATTCTTGCTCAACTTGTTGTACTGACTTTTCCTCAACATCAGTTAGTTCTCTTACTTTAATTTCCATTAGATTTAAATTAGATTTTTCTAATTACAAAGTTATACAAAAAATATATATGTTTTTAAGACCTATCTAGGTGAAAACTCTGCCAAATCGAAACCGTCTAAACTATCTTCATTAGATTCAAAGTTTTGCGGGGGAAGGTTGTTTTTTCTTTGATTTATAAGCTTAGATTGCTCGCTGTTTTGTTGGCTAATTCGTTGGCTTTTTGCATCCTCACGAGATTTTTCTCTATTTGATAAAGCCATACTATCCATATTTCGTAGCTGTAAGTTGTACTGAAACTCTTGTTCCATCAGCTGACTTTTCAACTGCGCTTCAGATTTATTTCTTTCTATTTCTAATTTTATCTCTCCTTGCTTGTATTTTAATTTGCTTTGAGTTTCCAAATCTATTTTTTGAATTGCAACCTGAGCAGCTAGCTCTTGCGATTTTAATTGTTGCTGTGCAATCATGGCCTGCTTTTGCATTTCTCTCTGCTCGTCCTGTTCTTGTTTAGCTTTTCTTTTAACTTTGAGTAACTGATTAGCAAGTTTTAAATTTTTAATTTCTCTTATGTCAATTGCATCTTCAAGATTTATATCACCTTTAGACAAAGCCATTTGAATGTTTTCTTCTAGTTTTGCTTGCTGTTCTTCGTCAGGAGAAAGTTCTATAAATACACCAAAATCGTAAATATATAAATCCGATATTTCTCCAAGTATGCTCACATTATACTTTCCTATTTTATTAATAAAATCATCTTTAAAATCAGAATATTCTAATATATCAGCTACCCTATACGTCAAGGCCTCAGCCAAACTACGATATATGTAAAGACTTCCATCTAATATATGGCGGGTAGCTGTATTGGATGATAATGCTGCTAATTTTTGAACACCAACCAAGGCGTCTGGATTCGGAGTGGTTCCGTCTCTAGCTTCATTTAAACCAGTAACAGATCTTATCATATCTAAATAATGGTTGTAGTTTGCAATGAGCATTTGTGTTTTTGATGCACCAGAGTTGCTTGTTAACTGTTGAATAGGAACTCTTCCTTGATTAAACTCCCCTTCTTGAGTATAACTTCGTCCAACAACGCTACCAGTTTGAAAATACAATCTCAAAGCGTCTTCTGGATTATATGCAGCACCAGTCCCAAGGTCAACTTCATTTAATCCATCTGCATCGATATAAACACCATCAGGAACAGTACGAGCTATAACTTGTTGTAACTTTAAATGTGTAATCTGAATCAAATCAGCAAAAGGAATCATTCTTCTTACAAGAGATTCTATAACACCTTTATACATACGTGGTGCTGCTGCAACATAATTAGGTAAAGCGTGTTGAGAAGAAGACTTAGGTCTTACCATGTTTTTAGCTAGCTCCCATTTTAGTATTATGTTGGTTCCCATAACCATTACACCATCATACCAGACATCTATGGTTTTTTCTATTTTTTCGAAATTACCTTCATCCATCATCTCTTCAGGCGGGTTGAAAGTATCGTCTTTTTCGATCATTCGCGTAGCTCCATTATCGTTGATCTTTTTCTTATATACCATTTTTTTAGTGGTCTTATAATTAAAATACATCAACGTGCAGGTGTCCCTGTAAAATATATCGTTTTCATAATATTGAGCTGTGTTAAAATAATCATACCAGCTCTGGCTATATTGAGAAATAACTTCTAAATCCTCAGTTGTTAAAGTAGTATCTATCTTATTTAATTCAGTAATTGAAACTGTTTTTATTTCGCCCCAATAAAAACAATCTTTAAAAAATGGATCTTCAGTATAACTGTAAACTACATTAGCCGGATCAACATAAGAAATTTCTACTCCCGCACCTGCTAAAAATTCATGTTTTGCCATACCAACTCCTACTACCATCTGGTCATAGTCAATTCTTTTTCTGATATCTTCATAATGATTTTCAGCAAACATAGTATCTATGGCTTCTTCTTCGGCGATCTCAATAGCAGGTTTATAATTTAAATTCATGTAAAGTGAAAGCTCTTCATCTGTAGAAGGCAAATCATCGGGGTTCATTATAAAAGGATCAAAACCCGTGTTTTCTTGGACGGTTGTTAGTATTTCTTTAGCTGCCATTTGACCCTCAACCATATCCTGATACTTGCTTCTTTTTGATTGGGACAAAGCATCTTGAGCATAGGCTTTTACTTTAAAAAGACGGTCTTGCATACCGTTTACTACAACATCAACAAATTTTGGAAGAATAGGAACTGGAGTCCAATCTAGATTTAAATACGATAAATCACCATCCACGGCAAGTTCATTTTTATACTTAGCTACGGATTGTTCACCTCTAGCGTACAATCGAAGACGATTAAAATCTCTCCACTGACTGTAATATCGACAACCATTTGTGTCTTTACGAAACCATTCGTACTGTATTGCTTGTCCTATCTGTAATCCAAATTCTTTGGTGGCTTTTTCTGAGTCGGAAACAAACTGACTAGGAAAACCTACAGATGAAATATTAATTTTTACGTCTTCCATCTATTTGATTAATTCACTATAAATACCATTGTTAGCATATCTTGCAAAGTTAAGATTTATTTTGTTTTGTTTTTGCTCAGGTAAATACAGGTTCTTTTGATTTGCCATAACCGCTAAACCCGAACTAATAGTAGCGTCAAACTTAGTACGATTATTAATATCAAACCTTGCCCACTCTTCTAATGTTTGTGAAAAATACATCGTTCCCATCTCCGAAGGGTCTCGGTAAGCACCAGATAAATCCAACCCAATATGCTTTTCAATGTAAGACTCTATTGCTGAAGCGTGGGATTGCTTAACATCTTCAGAAGTATTTGGTATTCCACCTAATTCTTTTTCTGTTTTTGATAATTTGTTAAAGTGTTTGTCGGGTCTATTCATGCAAAATCCTCTATATCCTCGGTTCTTAAAATGATACAAAAGTCTAGGCTTATTGTTTTCGATAAGGATAGGCATACTATAAAACACACAAGCCATCAAAACCTCTTCAAAAAAAACTTCTGCTGTTTGTGGTCTAGCTACATATTCTAAAAAAAACTCATTACTAGGAGCCTCTTCCATATTAAACTTTGTCAATCCATGCAAAGCTCCATTAGAACCACGTCCTACCACCGTACCAGATATATCATAGGAATCACATCCAAATGCACCTATATGTTCGTTAAGTGGAAAATAATGATTATACTTTTTATACTTTTTATTTGTAATATTTTTATTTGGCATCCAAGACACTTTAAATCTTCCTTTGGGGTCAGGGGTAAATATAACTTTAGAATCTTGTATTCCGTTTTCCCAATAAAATCTTCCTCTTGTTACGTGATGTTGAATTATTAAAGAGTCATTATAATCTATCTGTTGATATATTTTTGTAAGATTAAATAAAGAAGTCTTACTTTCATCTCTAAATGCATGAGACTCAGTCCTAGGAAATTGTCTATAAAATTCGTTTAAAGCATCAGGATCACTTTTAAAGGAATCGACTTCAGCTTGCCAGTAGTCTACTGCACCATTATTTATATACTCGTCATCAACACCCAAAACTTTTGTAGCAGGTTTGTGGAATACTGGCATACCATATTTATCTATAAAGCCTTCCATGTTCCATTCCATCGGGATAAAGAGCGAGTACATGCCACTTTTGGTTTGGCCATTTGTATTTCGTGTTTCAATATAAGAGTCTTCATAAAGTTTTTTAAAATTATCGCCGCCTTTGCTTAATGAATTAGATGTAGATCCCATCATACATTTACCAATAATTTTACTTCCAAGACGCAAACAGGTTTTTGTAACTCTCCAATTATTTAAAATATTATTGGGTCTTACCCATTTACCGCTTTCATCGTGAACTAATAAAAGTAACTTTTCCCCATCATATGAATTTTCATCTGTATTTTTCCAATCTATTGTTGTATCTAAACCATACAATTCATCATCAACAGATTCGTACATATTTTTTTTTGTTATTTTAGACGCTGGAACTCTAAAAGCTAATTCAGTTTTAGGTTTGTCCATTCCATCTTGAATAGGCTTGAAAAAGAAAGGCAACCTGTTTGCGATAGGCACAACCTTATCTGTAAACATTTTTTTGGCATCCGATCCTGTTTTTGAAAGTATACCAACTCTTGAATCTTTAACTAATGTTCCGGTATTAACACATTCAGAAGATCCCATAAATGAAAACCCTGATCTTCTAATTTTTAAGTATACTAAACCAAATGATCTTTTGTCAGCTTTACAAGCCTCCCAAAATATAAAAAATATACGATTGGCTTCACGAAAATCAGGATATCCAACGTCAATACTTGTCCACTGTAAATACATATAATGTGAACCAGTTATATAAGTTGGCTTGCCATTATTATAAAACCAATATCCTAACTCTCTATTATCAAATTCTTTTTCAATATAATCTACCCATTTGTTTTTAAAATTACTTGACATTTCATTCCATTGAAATATAGAATTTATTCTGCTTAATTCTTTGGGTAAATTTTTTCTTTCCCAATACTGTTGTGATTTGCTTGAAGATCTAGTAAAAATATTTTCAGGCTGTGGTGGCAAAGCTATATTTAAACCATTAATATTTACTATACTTCCAACTTGACCGGTTTTGCTAATTACTACAATATCATATTGTTCGTTATATCCATAAACCCAAGTTTTACCTTTATTTTTTTTTGAAAGAGCAGATGCAGGTATCAGGTTTTTAACTACGTAGAATAATCTATTTTGATCTTCTTTCGGCAAATCCCTGTCTTGTTTCAACTTTTTGGCCATTTTCTTTATTTGTTATTAAATTCTCTTGCTCCTGATCAATTTTGTTCAATATATCAAACGCATCAAATATTGCAAGTTTTTTTGTTGCCGCTGCATTTTTTAACCTATCAGCAGCCAACTCATCTTCAGGGTCTGGTTTTATTATATCTTCTTTGGCCACCTTAATTAATTGTTCGACAGCTTTTTTACCAGCTACTATTATTTGTTGTTTTAAAAGTTCTGAACTCATATTATCATCGTAATTTGATGGTCATACATTCTATAAAGTCTTTCGTTGTCTATGGTAAACTCATATTCACTATCAGGCTGAAAACAAACATTTATACCTTTATCTACCCCCTGCTGTTTTAAATATTTATTAGGATAAATCATTTTACCAATCAATGGCTCTTCATTGCCCAACTTTTTTATAAATGATTTTTTTTTATCCACAGGTTTAACAAAACAATACCTATCATGTGAAAACCATTCACCTTTTTTTTTGTACAAGTAAAATTGTTCATTGTCAACAAAAAACAAATCATCTTTAAAATAACTTTTCCCGCTTTTTTTTCTTCCTTTCATATCGTTATAAAATTTAAAAACATTATGATGTACTAACAAAATATCACCTTTTGATATAGGACCGGTATAATTAATGGGAGTAGACACAACAATTGCCTCTCTATTTGATGCCAAGTAGTTTTCTTCAGATGTATTGATTACAAACTCTACATCTGAGAATATTTTAGTATTAATATATCTTTTACCATGTTTGGGGGTCACTACAAAATAAAAAGGTGATCTCATTAAAAGTTAATATTATATTCTATAGATATTGGCATTGGAGCACTAAACTCTTTCCATAGAAATATTTCATCTTTTCTTTGTATCCAAATTTTAATTGAATTAGAGTCTATATCATGTTGAATTAAATGAATAAAGTACTTACCATTTAAAATCTCTTGGCCAACTAAATAATGCATAGCTCCAGATTTATAGTCTGGACCCACAGATATTTTTCTAATATCCATTAGATTAGATTTAATTATAGTTAAATATACAAATATTTTATCTGCCTTGTCCTCGGTACAGTTTTCGGTAATTACGTGATGACTTTAAAGAAGATGTCTTGGTCTTGGCATGTACACCGGGCCTTTTGAGTGTTGGTTTTTTATAATTTATCATTATCGGTTCCAGTGTTTATTAAATGTGTTTTTTGTTTACTTCCTGCAGAAGAACCAAAATAATATCCAATTACTTGTGTAAAAGCAGCAACCACAGCACCAAAACCCATATCAAATAATCTTTGTGATTCTTCAGGTACTTCCCATAATCCTATAGCGCCGGCTATAACACCTATAAAGCACAAGGTAATACCCCACCCTACAGTCTTAAATAATATGTCATTAGAGCCTGTTGCTAGTGCAGTCATTTCTCTTTGCCGCGCAGACGCCCGATCAGCAACCTCTGCTTCATAGGCTTCCAGCACCATCTCTTGAGCTCTTATTTTATCCTCCACGGGAGCGTCTGAATTTTTTATAGAAGATACAACTTGCTCAATTGACATATCTCCTTGGATTAATTTTCCTAGAGTTGGATTAATTAGGCCAACTGAGGCTTTAAGTATTCGACCTACTGTAGTTTGTCCAAACTTTTTTTTTACCTTACTCATAGTTTTTGTATTTAGTTTTTCCTTTAACCCTGTAAGCTTTTAAAGCTCTTCCGCGGTTTTCATTGAAAGACACGAAACTCATATGCACCCAGTCAGGATTATAGTCGTCTCCAAACTCCCAAATAATTTGATCAAAATTTAAATTTTCTTTTAAATAATTAAACATTTCTGCATTAGATTTATGTCCAAAAGTATCGTCTATATCAATAGCACGACCTTCACAATGCTGGCTACGTGAACTTCCACCAATAGCTTTATTTAATTCTTCTGATCTGTAAAACGAATTAATTTTAATCGGCCCCCCAACCCACCGCCTCAATGGCTCAAATAAATGTATTGATAAAGCACTCATATTGCTAAGAGCATAGGAGTCAGGAGTATTATCAATATTTAACCTTATAGCGGTGTTGGATTTAACCCCTTCACGGTACGAAACATGTTCACTTATTCTTTCCATACATTATGTACCACTTATGCAAAGTATAGCCGATTGCAATAGCTGTAGCTAATATTTTAAGGGCTACATCAATATCGGTCATAGAGGTAGCTAACGCACCAATATTAATACTGTATATTTTTAGATCTGTCAATTTGTTCGTCTTTAGATTCAACATAATCATAAACAATATTAATATTACCAGCAGAAGTATTTGTAACAAACATAAACTATTTATTTGTTATTTTTTTTCCTGCTCTTTTTTGTCCTTTAAAAGCTTTAGGAACATGTGTAATTTGTTTACCTACATCTTTTATTGCTATTGAAACGTCTTTTAATTCTTGACCAACCCTTTCTACTTTTTCTGATACATCTGCTTTTATTTCAGCAAATTTTTCTTCTAAAATGTCGGGGATCATATTATTGTTTTCATCTTTAGTAAATCCTTTTTTGGCCAGCCAAATAGCAACAAACAAGTTGAGTATTATTAAAACTACCATCAAAACTACTATTAATATTATTACGTCCATATTATTTTATTTAAATGCCATATATAAAAATGTTTCTCCATTTTCGTTTATCATATTACTATTTGTATTGTTAATTGTAAACCCTGTTGCTGTTAATGATAAGCCAGATAAGCTGCTACTATATACATCCTCATCATCTGCGGTGTTGGGATAGAGATAACTTCTAAAATCTGTACCGCTTGGTCTTTTATTGTCAAAGATTCCCCAAGCGTCTGATTGTGTTTCGTTTTTAATAATTACCATAGATGGCTCAAAGCCTATATTTTCAGTTACTCCTGAAGTTGCACCTGTATAAGTACCTATCTTACTATATCCTGCCACTGAGTGCCAACAATACATTATAAAGTTTGAGGTATCATTAGTAGCCTGATTATTACCTAAAGTAACCACTGTGCTTGTGGGATCAGTATTGTTTACAGCCCAGGCTCGCCTGCCGTCTGTAAGGGTATCAGTATTATCAAGATACCCTATAAGATTATTAATAGTGTCATAAGCAATCCAACTCACAGCAGTATCTAAATTTTTAAAAAGAATAAATTCAGGTTTTGTAGCAACACCATTTACTTTTAATCCGTGCCCGACTGTTGTTCCTGCAATTCCATTTCCCGTATATTTTACAATACTAAATCCTGCATTTGTATTTGCACTGACTTGACTGTCAATATCACCCACTTCGTTTAAGACTGCATCGCCTCCTGCTTTCCAACACCACGCTACGTAATCTGTACCACTATTATTGAAATATTGTGTCCCTGAATTAAAATCAACAGTAAAACCATTTGCATCAAAAGAAGTAAATTCTAAATAATTTTGTGCTGCAAGTTGTTCGTTAGAAAAAATTTGACTTGTTGTTCCTCTAACAACATCTGTCAGCAAATGTCTAACATTTTGGTTTATAGATTTTATCCACACAAAATCAGGTTTAAATCCTACATTTGAAACGTATTGGTGGCCTCCATTACCATCATACAAAGTTGCCGCAAAAGTTGACGTATCAGCACAAGGCTTTTCGTTGTAAAGTTCTGTTACTTGACTTGATGTAATGGCAGAATTAAAAAATCTAAATTGATCTATTTTACCATCATACCAGCCATAATTAAGTGTTGCTATTCTTCTTCTTCCTAACTCAAAATTAGAATTGGTTACGTATCCTATATTTGCACCTAGAGTTCTTGACAAGCTGGTGTCTTGCTCTCCATTAATATATGCGGTAATAGATGTTCCATTAAGAATAAAAACAAGATGTACCCATAAAGTGTTAGGTAAAGTTATTGTGCTGTCCTGTGTGAAAAAACCATACCCGCCAACACCTGTAGCATCTCCTCCATAAATTCTAATTTTACCTGCGTTTAAAGTCCATGCTATACCATACCATGTTAATCCACTTTGTGCTAGTCCCATGTTTAGATATGTTGTATTGCTTTGATTGTAGTCATCAGCATATATCCATAATGATGCAGTATAAGTAGATAATGCAAAAGCAGAACTTGAACCAGTAGCAGTTAATGTTATAACTGAACTCGAACCATTAAAATCAGCTGCTTGACCATAGCGACCGAATGAATAATTAATATTTTCTGGAGTGCCATCATAAACACCAGTCTCGTCATCCGCTGAATTATCTAATTTGTAATACGCTAAATTGGTAGTGTCAGGATAATTTACAGTATCGGTTGTACATGTATAAACACAAGCCTGCTCTGCGTAGATTGTGTCCATTTGATTAGTCGATAGCGCGATAGTAAAAAATCTAAGTTGATCTATATCGCCATCAAAAACATAACCTCCGGCTGATGCGTAATAACCAACTTGAACATCAACTTCGTTTTTAGTCCCACTTGTCAAAGTTTGATTTATATCAGGCGTGTTATTGGCATCAACAAATAGTTTTTGGGTATTGTCACTTGTGTTGTTTATTAAAACAAGATTGTGCCAATTGCCATCATTTATTGTTGCCGTTCCACTTGTAAAAGAACCACTACCATCAAAATAATTACCCATATAAAGTGTTCCGTTAGCGTTCATTTGAAGATAAAACGCATAATCAGCACCATCGTAATCACTAACTATGGCAGCAGCAGACGTTGATGTAGTTTTAACCCATATAGAAACAGAAAAAGTT
>MDTA01214595.1_pt1 | contig 28991 bp, 18 predicted proteins | sample 811151 | NCBI WGS metagenome assembly MDTA01 (sample SAMN05326648, study PRJNA326480) | marine metagenome | isolation source: seawater | place: Indian Ocean: South | collected 2010 | reverse complement strand
CCGCGGTGCAAGAAAACGTAGACGAAACACAAAAGCAGGTGGTTGATGCAGTAGCCGAACAAGCCGCCGCGGTGCAAGAAAACGTAGACGAAACACAAAAGCAGGTAAGAAGTGGTGTTGAAACTACATTGTCAAATTTGAGATTAAATGTAGATGACAAGGATAAAGTTAAGGATGATAAAGTAAATGTGTATAGAGAAGAGGGTATTAATGAAGTTCAAAATATAGAAGGAAATGCATTAAAAGGCAATGATTTTTTTATTAAGAAACGATTTATGCAGCATGTTCCAGAATTATTTGTGAAAAAAGGAGCAGAGTATAATGTGTATTCAAGGTCATGTCAGGTAAATGCAAATAGACAACCGGTTGTAATAACGGACGAGGAGAAAAAAATGATCGACCAATATCATCCGGGATCTTATATGCATTCAATTGAATATAATAAAAAAGATAAGAAATATCATTATATATGTCCAAGATACTGGTGTTTAAAAACAAACAGAAGTTTAACTAAAAAGCAAATAGAGGATGGTGCATGTGGTGGTCCGGATGCAATAATACCGTTTGGGGTAAAAAACGTACCGAAAGGAAAATCAATATATCAGTTTTTTTCACCTCAAGAGCATTTGGATAAGGATAATAAATACATAGAACATCACCCAGGATTTTTACTAAAAGGGGATTGTTTACCTTGTTGTTTTAAGAAATGGGATAGTAGTCAGCAGATACAAAAAAGAAAGGAGTGTTTGGGAAATAATAAAAAGGAAAAGAAAGGTGTGAAATACGAAGAGGTAGATGAGTATATAAAAGGAAGCGAGAAATTTCCTTTGGAAGAAAATAGATGGGGGTATTTGCCTGTTTCCATGGAATTATTCTTAAACGTTAAGAATAGGTCATTTATGATGGATACAAAGAATAAGAAGCCAAAACCATTTATTGATTGTGTTTTTAGACACGGAGTGGAAAATCATCCTACGCAATCTTTTATAGCCTGTATAGCCGATGTATATGTAAATATAATTGGAACTAAAAGAATTCCAAGTATAATTCAAATGAAAGAATTTATTAGAGATGCAATTGACCTAGATTTATTTGTAAAATATAATAACGGAAATCTAGTTAAAAAATTTAGTAAAAAAAAAAATAATGATGAATTAATAGAGATAGATAAATATCGTTTAACAGAAACATATAAAATCTCAATTGGGGACACTAATAAGGTTAGATATTTAAAAGAGGCTATAAATTCATATATAAATTTTAATAATTATTTATTGGATGATGAAATAGAAATAGATTATAAATATTTGTGGGATATTATTTGTACACCAAATAAAAAATTGTTTAGTCGGGGTTTAAATCTTGTGTTATTAGAAATTCCAGAAGACGATTCAACCGATAACATTGAATTAATATGCCCTACTTCAGCACATTCAAGTGTATTATTTGATGAAAAAAAATCTTGTATTATTATGATAAAAAGAGGAAATTATTACGAGCCGATCTATATTTATAAAGACACACAAAAACAAATAGAAATAAAGAAGCAATTTATTATTACTGACGATGAGTTATTGATAAATATAAAAACGGTTTTGAACAAAATAAAAGAATATACAAACAATTATTGCGTGACAACGAAAAATATGAAGGTAAATGAGTATGAAACAAACATTTCCGCAAATGAGTTACTTGAATTACTTAAAAGGATAGAAGATTTGCAGATAGTTAAGCAGGTAATGAATTATAATAATAAAATAATAGGATTTGAGGTATTATACAGGAATATATCGGGGTATTTACCTTGTTATCCAAGTGGATTATTAGACGACATTGATATTTCATTTATAAATGAAGTAAAGTGGCAAAATTATAGTATTACGATTGATTTTTTGACAAGTATTAAAAAGGAGAACCCAAAAATATTGTCTAATCCAATGAATAAAGTAGAGTCGGATGGTTTAATTGTTGGAGTATTAACAGAAACAAATCAATTTATAGAGATAGATCCGCCAGAAAATAATAATGATCCGGATTATCCAACGATTTTACAATCAAATTATATTGTTGCGGATTTAAATTCACTAAACAGTAATGAGATAGATGGAGAAAGAGAAAAATATATAAAAATGTTAAAATTGCAAGATAATTACTATAATGTTTTCAGGAACATATTAAAAATTACTTTAAACGACATTGAAAATAAGTTATTTAAAAATGAGATTTTGGAATTGATTGAATCGAGGGAAATGCTTTACTTTGAAAAATTAAAATTGGTTATCGATAAAATAAAAATAATAATGGGGCCACTTTTAGATTTTGTGGAGTATGACGAAGAAATATTAAAAACGATAGAAAAGGTAACATTATGCAATGAATCTTGTGATAAACCTTATTGTATGAAAACAAAAGGGGAAGAGTGTAAGTTGTTGATACCTAAAAATAATTTAGTAAATTCAAGTATAGATAATGAAAATTTTTTCTATGAGAAATTGGCGGACGAGTTAATAAGATTCAACCGGATAAAAGTATACATATTTGACGAAACATTGTATTTATCTTATGAAAACAGGGCTTATAACATTGGAGCAGATGAGATTTTGATATATCAAACTGAATTATCGCATGAATTATTTGAAAATATGAATATTAAAAAAAAGAACGACTATGTCTATGACGATGGGGTGGAAATTATAAAAAACAACAATGTAAGTGATTTGGATAAGACTAAAAAGATGACAATTAAAGTAAAAACGGGATGTAAAAGAAAAAAAAATTTAACACATAAATGGAAAGAGACATTTCCTATTGGATTTAAAGAAAATATATATAAAAAGGAAGTAGATTGCGGATTTAATATGGTTATAGACATTTTAAGAGAGCAGGGTATTAAAGAATCTATTGTAAATCTAAAGAAAATTTTATCATCAGAGTACACAACAACATATAAGATCTATTTAACAAAAATAAAAGATATACTTCAATCGGAAGGTAAGAAACGGATGTTTAAAAAAATGAGAGATGAAAATTTATCTTTTGAAGAAGTAATTAATTCAAGGGAGTATTTTTTAACGATAATAGATTTATGGGTGTTTGCGAATTATTTTAAAATACCAATACTATTAATTTCATTTAAAACAATGAATTATGGAGATGGAAATTATGAGATATTATATAAGAATCCGGATAATATGACTTCGTATGTTATAAAACCCAGTTCCATGAGTTATATCGGGAGAGATAAAACAAGTTTATATCCAGAATATTCTGTAATATTAGATAAGGAAGAACGTTCTTTCATTGACATTTCTAAGTTAACGGGAGACGTATATGAAAATTTTTCAAGATTATACGAAAGAGAAGAGAAGGAGGAGGGAGAATTATTGAATGCATATTTGAATTCATACCGATTAAAAAATAGCAAATTAGTGTTAAAAATCTAAGAAAATTATTCCGTCTCTACAACAATATTATCTTCAGTTAAACTGTCATCATTTATATAAGTAGCGGGTTCAATATCAGGAATGTGTTGTGGAGTATTTGAATTGTAGAATGAATTTTGCTCGATTTCGGTTTCGATTTCGGTTTCGCTTTCGGTTTCAGTTTCGCTTTCACCATTCTCATTTCTATTGTGATTTCTATTGTTATTTCTATTGTGATTTCTATTGTGATTGCTATCGTTATCTGTATCGTCTGTATCATGTGGTTCATCAATTAAAGGTTCATTGGATGGATTACTATTATCGTCGGTAACATTCTCAAAATAATCGTAATTTTCATTGTGCGAGAAATTTCTATTGCGTATAACTATATTTTGAGTTTGTACATTAGAAATAAATTTTTCTTTAAAATTTGGTTTTAAAATGATTCTTCCAAATCCGGGATTTTCTCTGGAAAACTTTTTTAATGATTTTAAGAGCAAATTTTTATAGTACAAAGATTTAGATGGATTGTATGAATAATTAACAAATAATTCCATTTTGATAAAAGGAAATAATTCTTTAATAACTTTTTTCTTAGGGAAATCTTTATGAATAACAATGGGTTTAAATATTTTTTTATATTTATTCCAAAGTTCAATACAGTCTTTATATTGCTTGTGTGTAGATGCATTTTTGTAATAGTTTTCAATAATCTCATCTCGTATTAAGCATTCATAATCAATTAAAAATGTTTCAATATTAAAATCACATTTATAAAAACCATGAAATAGAAGGTCTAATTTAATATCTAATTTCTTAGCGAAAAAAAATATATTGTAAAGATTTGCAGATGATAATGCGATATTAGTGTATGGATTTCTGGGGTATTTAGGTTCTGCAAATAGCGCGTAACTGTATGTTAATGAAGTATTGATAATTTCAAGAAGGTCAAATATTAAAAATTTATAAATAGTATTATTTTCAATGATTTGAATAATAAATCGTTGGTCGTACTGTTTGAATGGTATTAATTTTAGATCTTCTTGATTTTCATGAAATCTCATTCTATATTTTTTTTTATAAATAATATTTCTGGAAAACAAATTTAGATTTTTTAAGACAAACTGCATTTTGAAAAAAATAGATTTCATGTATTCTTTTTGGTCATCTTTAATGAAGATATTATCCATCATTTCTTTTAGACTTAAAAATTTATTTTTATAGTAGAAAGAGGAAAAAAAGAAAGATTCGATGGTAAATTTTTTTTTATTAGTGGGGAAAAATATGTTCATGATGAAGGGGTCTGAAATATCATTTTCATATATAGGGCACAATTTTTTGATAATATGTATAGTTAAGCATTCATTTATATTTGATGATATAGAGTTCAAATTATTATTCCTATCATTTAAAATAGTATTCATAATTATATACGAATATTATTTTTATATTTTTATAATTTATATTTACTTTAACCCGTTAAAAATCAACGGTAAAATCTGTATCGTCAACATCAATGGATTCGATATTAGCGATATTATTTTTCATATTTATATTTGACTTTGAGCAGGGGTCTTGTGTATTTTCAATATTTTCGAACAATTGTTTTATTTCATCACTTTCTTCTTGAGTTTCAAGTTCTTTTGACTGCAGGGTTTTAAATTCTTCAATGTCAAGGTATAGATCACATATATTTGTTCCATAATATCCTTTTTGTCCGCACATAATATTAGCGGAAATTCCTCTCATAATATCTACTTCTGCATGTTTGGCGGCTTTAATAAACATTTCAGGAGTTTCTTCAAAGGAGGCTTTTGCCATAGGTCCAATATTATCATTATTTATACCGTGTCTAAAAATAGATGTCATTTTGCTGTTGTATGTCATTCTATCGCATAACATGTTAAGATGGTGTTCATTAATATACGTACTACTATCTTCTAGTACTTCTGTAAATTCTGTATAGATAGATTGTCTTGCGGCTTCAATACCCAGAACCTCATAAATTTCGGGAATATTATTACTGTATGTTTTTGTTTGGTCGATATAATTTAAACTAAGAATATCAGTCAAATTACTTCCAACGGTATCTAAAACCCACGTATCATTCTTTTCATATTTTCCCTCTTTGTAAATAAGAACCCTTTGATTTTTTCTAAGTAAAACCTTTTTAATTTTTTTAATACCACGGAGTATTATATTTTCCATAATTAATTGTTGAAAGTTTTGCAAATAATAAATTTGGTCACCTTGGTCTAGGGGGTCAACTGTAGAAGAGTTGTTTTTATTTTTTGTTATTTTATTTACTCTAATTCTCAAAATAAGTTCATCGGAGTTATAATCACTAAAAACGCACGTTATTTCATCTTTATATGTGTTTTTAATAGCGAAATTAACATCATCCATGGTAATATTTTTATCAAGCATAATTTCTTTATCCATAACGAATCGCAATATCCATTTTGATTTTTGTTTAGTAGGGACGGCAGTTATATTTCGGCACTCGTCTACCATAGATTCGAATTTATTGAATAAGGTGACTGATAATTTATCATTTTCGATAAGTGTGGTTTCTTCGCTGGGATCAAAACATATTTCTACATCTTTTACAACGTCTCCAAATTTAGTGTTTTCAATGCTGTTGGCAATATTTTTTGCCCTTTCTCTGTCCAACTGGTCATCTTCTTTGAGATATATGGTTATGGACGGTTTTTGAATAGAAGCGGACAGCGATAATATCTCTTCTACCCGGGGAACTCCTCGAGTAGCAGTAGATTTACTTGCAACACCCGCAAAATGAAAGGTATTAAGGGTCATTTGTGTTGTAGGTTCTCCAATAGATTGAGCCGCGATCATACCAACCATTTCTCCGGGAGAAATTAGTGCTTTTTTGTAGTAATATTCTATTTGAGAAAGCAATAAGATCATTGCTTTTCGATTAAAACGTTTAATCATAAGTAGTTCTTTTGGGCTCAAAGTAAAATAATACATTGCTTTAAATAAAAGGTTTGGTTTACAATAGTTTAATTTTTCTAGATTTTTCATGGTTGAATCAATCATTTGGATTGCTTCAAATGGTGTGATATCAATCATTGAATTACTTTGTATATTATGTTGATGTTGGACATTATTAATGATGTATGAAAAGGCAACGGGGAGTTGTATTTCGTCGTTGCTTTTATTTTGATATACATTTTCAATGATATTCTCTTGTAATTTTATAGCATCTTCAATAAGGGTCTTGCATCTTTTTTTAAGTTCTGCTTCTTGTTTTTTGATTCTTTTAATGGTTGGTTTTGTATAGGATGTAGTATATATCTTATCTTTCAAGTCATCGGTGGGCATTTCATAGTGGGCGTATATTTCTTCGACGGACATGTTTACTAATTCTAGTTTTTGGTTTTCTATTTTTATGGGGTCAAAACAGTCATCGCCATATTTAAATTGTACAATTTTTTTTTTATTATTTCGAACAGTCATATCGTAATGAACCATTAGGTCTTCCAGACCCTTAATCAATCTTCTTTGAATATATCCTGTTTGAGAAGTTTTTACTGCGGTATCAATAAGACCGGTTCTTCCACCCATGGCATGAAAGAACAATTCTTGGGGGGTCAATCCACTAATGAAACTGTTTTCAACGAATCCACGCGAATCAGGAGAGTCATCAAATTTGGAAAAGTGTGGGAGGGTTCGGTTTTCGAATCCGTATGGAATTCGCTTACCGTCTACATTTTGTTGTCCTAAACATGATATCATTTGTGATATATTAAGATCGGATCCTTTTGAGCCGGCATTTACCATAATTACAAATCGATTATCCTTGGATAAACTTTTTCTTCCAATCTTACCGGTTTCACTTGCGGCGGCATTTAAAATTTCGTTCACTTCTGTTTCAAATTGTTCATTGTTCGATTTTGCGGTATTATTTGTGAAAACACCAAGTCTTGTTTGGTCAATAAGGTCTTGGACTTCTTTTTTCTTAGTAATAATTTTATCTATAATAATTTGATTTGTTTTATCATCGGCAATAAGGTCACTTATTCCTACGCTGTATCCACTTTGTTTCATGTATTCGTTGACTATATTTTGTATATTATCAATAAATTCTTTAGATTGATGGTTACCAAAATCATTACAAATCCTTTGTATAAGGCCTTTTCCGGAACCACCCAATACACTTTTTTGGATTTGTCCTCGGTTTATTTTTCCGTTTATAATTTCTAAAACATTGTTTGAGGTTTTGTAATCTTCTTTGTCTTCGTCGTATTGTTTCGTTTTATATTTCAATGATAATGGTGGTAAAATTTGTGATAAAATATCGAATGAGGTTGAGAGGGTTCTAATATTTTTTGTATTAATATTTTTAACAGACATTAGAAGATTCATTAGTTCTCTTTGGGGAATTTTGTTAAATTCAGTTTGTTCTCTTGTAAATCTGTATATACCCAGAAGAGAGTCTTGGAAAATCCCAATAATAGATTGATTATTTGCAGGACTAATTAATTGATACGGTACTGCTGCCAGCGTTTTTAATTCAGTTTCCGCCTCTATTGATTGTGGTGCATGTAGATTCATTTCATCTCCATCAAAGTCTGCATTATAGGGCTTTGTTACGGCTACGTTTAATCTAAATGTATCTGCTTTAGGCATAATTCTTGCTAGATGACACATCATACTCATTCTATGAAGTGTTGGTTGTCGATTAAATAGTACACCATCACCGTTCATGATATGTCGGTGTACAGTATCACCATTTTCTATGATCAATGAATTTCTATCAACATATCGCAGGGATATGCTTTCGCCTTTTCTTTTTTGAAGGATTTTTGCTCCTGGGTATTTTTCAGGTCCATTTTTAACTAATTTTGTAAGAAATGACCTATTTAAATCATTGACTATTTCGGGTTTAGTCAAGTTTTTTGCAATTTTCATAGGAATTCCTAATTCTTCTATGGATAAATTTGGGTCTGGTGTAATAACGGACCTAGCAGAATAATCTACTCTTTTTCCCATCAAGTTTCCTCTAACTCTTCCGGTTTTTCCATTTATTCTTTCCTTGATAGATTTAAGGGGTCTTCCCGATCTTTGAGCGACGGATGCCACTCCGGGTATTTTATTATCAACCATGGTTGCGATGTAATATTGCAACAATGTTGCCCAATCATCTATTATGTTGGAGGGTGCGTTTATTTTTATTTTTTCTTTTAATGTATTATTCGCCTTTATAATATTTACCAAAATATGACTAATATCGTCTTCACTTCTTTGTTGCGCGTCATGTTTTACAGATGGTCTAACGGCAGGTGGTGGAACACCGAGAACCTGGCAAATCATCCATTCTGGTCTTGAAAATACAGGACTAAATCCCATAAATGCAATATCATCATCACTGATGCGGCGAAACATTTTAATAATAGTTTCAGGTGTTAATTTTATAATTAATTTGTCTTTTTTATCGTCTTCGTCATTGGGCAGATTTTCCCATTCTGCAAATAAACTAGCCAGACCTTCTTTCTTAATTTTTTGAGGTTGTTTACAGCCGCAGCCATCATCGGTTGCGTCGCCGCATCTTTTTATCTTACTTGCAAATTGAAAGACCGTATTCCACCTACTTTCGCTGCTACAATTTTTACAAACTTTTTCATATTTATCTTTTGATATAAGCAATTTGCTACACTTGAAACAAATGCATCGCAATATTTTAATTATAGTATTTAAATATTGTATGTAATATACGGGTTTTGATAATTCAATATGACCAAAATAACCCGGAGTTCTCATGTAGTCGTATCCATCTGTAGGACATATTAATCCGGGTTCTAAAACACCCATTCTAGGATCAAATAATCCACCAATTACGGGTTTATTATTAATATAGGTATCTCTAGATACGATTTCTGCAACAGAACCTTTTCTTATTTCATCTGGAGACAATATACTAAATTGAACTCCAATTACATTCGCCGTTCTTTTTGAATTATAGTTATTTTCGTTAGCCATATTAATATAAAGAGAATAATTTTTATATTTATTTTTCAATTTTATTTCATAAATTATTGTATAAAATTGAAAATAAATATAGATAAATAATAATATTTAATATATACAATGCCGGCAGATTCAAAAAAGAAGCGATATAATTTAAGGAGCAAAAAAGCGAAAGAAAAATCTTGCAAAAATCACTCGGGTAATGGTGACAATAACAATGATAATGACGAAGAAGAAGAAGAGATGAATTCTGTTGAATATCAAAAGTTTTTGAATACTTTATTTCCATCTAAACATAGGACGGAAAAAATCAAGGAACTTAATAGGGGTGGTTCAAGTAGTAAAGGTGATAATACGGTTGTTGAATATTTTATACCATACAAGGAATGTACTACAAAGGATTTACGGCAAGAAATAAGGTCTAGAAAAATCAAATGCAGTGATTTAAAGAATAGAAAAAAAATGATTAAACTTTTAGAAAGGTATGATGATGAGCACGGTGATGATGGAGAAGATGAAGAAGATAGTGATTATGAAACGGAGGAGGAGGAGGAGGAGGAGGAGGAGGACGAGGAAGAGGAGGACGAGGAGGATGAGGAGGAGGAGGACGAGGACGAGGAGGAAGACGATGAGGAGGAAGACGAGGTGGAGGGTGTGAATGAAGATACACAATTTAACATAGTATTTACCATAGCTCCTACGGAGGAGGAGGAGGAGGAGGAGGAGGAAGAGGAAAGTGATGAGTCAGAGGTAGAGATAGAGGAAGAGGAAGAGGAGCAGGAAGAGGAAGAGGAGCAGGAAGAGGACCAGGAAGATGGGGTTAAAAAAAAATCATCATCAAAAAAGAAAATTACATCAAAGAAAAAAATTAAGAAGAGTGATTATTTCAAGTCGGAGATATCAGTTGTGGAAAAATTTAATGAGATGGCTAAAAGTTTATTGAAAGAGAATAAGAATTCAGAGATTGCCAAGGAATTATTGGATTTTAATGCGGATCAAAAAAAACAGATAACAAAATTACAAAAAAAGGGTGAGAAAAAGAAGAGAGATAAGAATACAAATAAATTCAAGAAGATAATAAAGGATCGAGGTGAAACGAACGAATTAAATTATTTTAAAAAATTAGATATAGAAGAGCAGGATAAGTTGATAGCCAAGATTGAGTCATTAAATAAACTAATAACATCAGATAAACCTTACCGTGTTCAGTTGTTAGAGGCGGACATACCGGACAATTTCAAGGCTTGTGCGTTGAAAAAGATTAGTGCATTAAGATATATTGAGCCTGGTGGTGGGGAGTATTATAAGATGAAGAATTGGGTTGACATGTTTATGCGGATACCTTTTAATAAATATGAAAATATTCCAATGAAGATCAGTGATGGTATGGAAAAATGCAACGAGTTTATGAATAATGCAATGCGTGTATTAGACGAGGCGGTATTTGGTATGAGGGATGCAAAATTGCAGATAATGCAGATGCTTGGTCAATGGATATCAAATCCAGATGCGGTTGGTACGGCAATTGCTTTGAAGGGTCCACCGGGTACGGGTAAGACAACATTAGTAAAAGAGGGGATTAGTAAGATTTTGAATAGACCTTTTGCGTTTTTAGCGTTGGGTGGTGCAACAGACAGCAGTTTTTTGGAGGGTCATGGGTATACGTATGAGGGTAGTAATCCGGGTAAAATAATAGATATATTAATACAGAGTAAATGTATGAATCCAGTAATTTATTTTGATGAGGTGGATAAGATAAGTGATACACCAAAGGGGGAAGAGATTGCGGGTATTTTGACACATTTAACGGATACAACACAGAATGACAGATTTCAAGATCGTTATTTTGCGGAATTGGAATTTAATCTTAGTAAATGTCTATTTATCTTTAGTTACAATGATGATGATAAAGTGAATCCAATATTAAAGGATAGGATGTATAAGATAACAACAAAAGCATACGATGCGAAAGAGAAGATGACGATTGCAAAGATGCATTTACTTCCAAAGATTAAATCACAGGTTAAATTTGAAGATGAAGATATTGTGGTACCGGATGAATCATTAATGGATATAATAGATAGATATACAGGTAAGGAGAGTGGGGTAAGAAATTTAAAGCGCTGTTTAGAAATTATTTATACAAAATTGAATTTGTATCGTTTAATGGGGAATACGGTAGAATTATTTGAGGAGAAGGATAAATTACAGGAGGTGAAGTTTCCTATAACGATAACAAAGGATATAATAGAGAAACTATTAAAAGGTCCGGAGGATTCGGCTTCATTTATGAGGTCAATGTATCTATAATAGTATAGTTTTATAAGTATACTATTATAATGTATCAATTAATTTAATTTTATCATTTTCTAATAGGGTTTCAATGGCTCCGTTATAATCGAGGAAGGTATACCTATCAATAGTGATTGTGTTTGTATCAGTAAGGAGATGATATAATTTTGTTTCTTTTTTATTGCTTGGGTATTTAACAAGATCAAAGGTATCGAGTATAACGTTTGTTTTGTGTAGGAGTTGTAAGTTAGGTCCTCCGGTATATATATTATTTTCTACGAAATAGTCGAAAATTTCAATATTATCAGAAGAAATTTCGACTTTACCGTAGACAATCTCTCCAGAATGTAAAACATCATTGACTTCGATTTTTTGCAGAGGTATAGTTCTACCATCTTCGAGTGTGATGGGAGTGTCTTTAGACAGGCCGCTTTGAAGCAAGTTATGGATATTATTATCGTAGATGGTTTGATTAAATACATCTTTATACTTTTGATTAAGTTCTTTAAAATCATCTTCATCTAATTCATCCCAATCGGAGAATATAGTATCATGGATAACAATTCTTTTTTTGCTTGTATTTAGGCAGTATATATATGGTTTTGTATAGTTTTCGAGGGGTGTTGCATCGGGGTGTTTTTCTACATCAATCCATTCATCATTGTATAGTACTTTATGGTTGGAACTAACGATAACATCATTTAGATTGTACATGGTTTGATTTTTAGAAGATAGACAGAATGTGCATGTAACATAGCCGTCTTTTAGTTTGGTATTAATTTTAAGATTTTTAATTTTAACGAATCCATCAAGGGTTTCGATGAGTGTGTTTTCATCGAAGCATCTTTTGAAAGGATTTATTTTTTTAGCGCCTTTACTTATGGCTTTAGCACCTTTACTCACGCCTTTGCCCACGGCTTTAGCGCCTTGAACCACGCCTTTACCAACGGTTTTTGCGGCGTTTCCTATTGCTTTTCCTGCATCTTCTACGAAGCTACCAACAGGTTTAAAGGCGTCGCCTATTGCTTTAATTTTTTTCGTAAAGGATTTACCATTAATAGTAGTAGCGCCAATAAGGGGTTTAAATCCAAATTTTTCAATTAAGAATCTTTCGTATATAATATTCATGATGGCAATAGGTATAAGATAGGCTAGTACGCTAGCTATATAAGCCATAATCCATGGAATGGCGAGGCCGGATGTTGCGGGGATCCAGATGCTCGCGAATACGACGACCATTGCCATCCATATATACATATCTAGCATTAATAAATTAATATTAGTATATATGATAAATAAAACAGCGCGTAAAGTCTTATAAATACCTTCAAAAAATTTAATAGAAGTAAACATGGCACCATGAAATTTTGCCATAGCATCCCTAACAATAAGTATATTTTTTTGTATTGGTACAAATATTGTTTTTACTTGATTATATAACTTATCAAAATATTTGTATAATTCGAAGCGTATAGACTTGGACTTTAGTTTCAGGTCAAATTCCATGGAAATTATACTATTAAAAACACTATTTAACGTGACTAGTATAGTTTGGTATGGTACAAATATAAGGGGAATAACCTTTTTAAGAATAGTAGCCGAGCATTCCATAAAATTTTCATAGGTATATTCAAAGGAGGTTTTTTTGTAACTATCTGGTTTGAACCATCCTGCGATCAATAAATTGGGTGGGGAGCATTTTTGTTGTTCCCAGGTTTTTTCAATTGTGGATTTATTTTTCATCATGTAAAAGTAGAAATAGGCAAATGATGAAGAGAACAGTAATAAGAATAAATAGGTCCAACTACCATCACCTTTTTTATCTTCATATTCATTTATTTTATATATATTATCACTTATGAACTCTAAGAATGTCATATTAGGTTTTTCTATTTCAACTTCGCTTTCCATTCTAGTACCGGTTCCATAAATACCATAATATATAATGAAAGGAATAAGAATGACAATAAAAATATTAAAAATAAAAAACATTGTATTAATATTAAGTTATAAAAAATAATATTATTTTAAATGTGATGTCATTTCTGGAGTATCTTCCCAATCCCAGAATGTATAATCACCTATAGGAATGAGATTATTATTTGTAATAAGGCAATAAAGATAATCACAATTTAGATTACAGGGTGAACAATCTTTATGATTTTTCACATAATCAAATTTATTATTTAGTAAAATTAAATGATATCCAGTAACGTAAAGGGGAGTATTATTCTCACCATTTTCAAACTTGTATAAAATTTCTTTATGATTGTTTTCTTCTAAATTATTTAATTTTAAAATACCCTCCACTTTACTTCCATTTTTTAATTTAACACCAAGTTTAATATCTTGCATTTTTACATATGTTCCGTCGTAAAGTTTAAGTATAGTATCAGGATGAAAGCAACTTGTATTGCGAATAGCAGTAGATAAACCGGTAACGGCTCTTAATGTATCACCCGGAGGGCCTCTCCATAAACTTTTCATTGTTTTTGTAGTTCCATTTAGAATATTTACTAGAACCATCATAGAGCCGGCCATTTTACCAATAACATCTTTTATATTATTCCCCAATTTTTGTATTTCGATAATTAAATTACTAAATAGACTAAAAGACGATCCAATAAGATTTGAGCTGGAATTTCGAAGAAAAGCAAATGCTTTTCGAATGTTTAGATTAGACAAAACAAGTGAGTTACTAATACCACCTAAAGTATTAATATTTAAATTTATAGGAGACAGTAAAGATTCCATGGAATCTTTTTGTATATTTTGTATGCAATGTGTAAAGTTGTCTAAAGGATCTTTTCCAAAGAAAGATGCAAATGGCATAACAAGAGGATTACATTGTATGGTTGGCCACATTTTTTTAATTAAACTAAAATGAAATAAAATAACGCCATAAAAGGTGATCAGTAAAAAAATGATAATAACAAAGATGGATAAATAAAAATCATTTGACATTAAAATATATTTACATTATTAATTTGATGTTTTTTTAATAATTTTTCTTGTTTTTCTTCGTGGTCTTTTTTTTTTTGTTTTTCTTGATTTTTTATATTTTTTACTTTGTCTAGATTTACGGGATTTTCTAGATTTTTTGTACTTTTTCTTACCACCAGATTGAGCAGAAAGGGCATCCGCATTTTTTGCAGTTACTTCAAGAGAACATGTCATAGCATTAGATTCATTGGATAGTTCTGGGTTAAAACCGCACTGGTGCATACTACCACCGATTATTTTTCTTCTCATTACTATTAAATGCGAAAAAATAAAATAATAAAAATATAGTTGATGTATAATGAATAATTTGGAGAGATTAAAATTACAAGAAATGATTAAAACCAACAACGTTGAAGATCAGACGCAAATCATAAGGGAATTAAAACACAGTGTAAAAATTAAAAAGGGTCTAGATAGGATACTTGAATTGAAGAAAACTATAAAGGCGAGTGAATTACGGGGAATTTGCATGCAAGAGACACCTTTTTTATTTAATAATTATACAGACATATTTAATAAAGTAGTAAAGGATGAGATAGATATTGAAATGTTGGAGAGATTTATAAGTATTTTAAGCGATATTGAGGAGGGTAGATTGGATCAGCACGAGGGTTCATACAAGGTAGGTAAGATTTTAAAGGATATTTACATAGATTCTGCTCTTAAAAAATCTAAAAATATATCTAATAATGATGAAAAAGTTGCAAAGAAGGAGTCGATATCTATTTCTTGGGGTGAATATAAGAAATTGAATAGTTGAAAATATATAAAATTACGACAACTACTATAAGTAATGACAAATAAAACATTAATTATAGTAGAATCTCCAGCAAAATGTAAAAAGATAGAGTCATTTTTAGGAAAAGATTATAAGTGTATTGCGAGTTTTGGGCATTTAAGAAAATTGGAATCATTAAAAGATATTGACATTGTAAATGGTTACATTCCTAATTTTTCATTGATGGAATCTAATAAACAAATTCCAAAAATTAAAAAGGAGATAAGTAGTTGTAAGGAGGTAATTTTGGCTACGGATGACGATAGGGAGGGGGAGGCTATTGCATGGCACATATGTTGTATCTTTTCATTATCAATAAATACAACGAAAAGGATAATATTTCACGAGATAACCAAACATGCGATTTGCAATGCGGTATCGAATCCTACAACGATTAATTTAGATTTAGTGTATTCGCAGCAATCACGACAAATTCTGGATATATTGGTTGGGTTTAAGATCTCTCCAGCACTTTGGAAGAATATTTCATGGAATTCAAATAATAAATTAAGTGCGGGGCGATGTCAAACACCGGCATTAAGATTGATATATGATAATTATAATGATATCAAAGAATCTCCTGGAAAAATATTATATGATACAACTGGATATTTTACATCAAAAAATATTTTATTTGAATTAAATCATCAATTTGATAAAGAGAAGGATGTGTATGATTTTCTGTCTAAATCTCTCCAGCATGTTCACATGTATTCATATTCAAAAACAAGAAAGGTAACGCAAAGTCCTCCTCTGCCATTAATTACGAGCACTTTACAACAGGCTTGTAATAATGAGTTACAAATCTCTCCAAAGGATACAATGAGAATATGTCAAAAATTATATGAGTCTGGATATATAACATACATGAGAACAGACAGCAAGGTTTTCAGTTGTAAATTTATTGAAGATGTAAAGAAGTATACGATTTCCAATTGGGGGGAGGAGTATGTTAATAAAAATGCAGATTATTTAATGTTAAAAAAAGTGAAAAAAAGTAAGGATGAAAAGACCCAGGACGCCCATGAGGCGATTCGTCCCACGGATATTTTAATGATGGATATACCAGGACATTATCATCCAAGAGAAAAAAAAGTATACAAGTTAATATGGAGGATAAGTTGTGCGGCGTGTATGAGCGAATGTATTTTAAGTTCATTTACTGCTTCTATAACAGCACCGTTAGATTATTTGTATAAATACACGGCGAGTAAAATAATATTTCCAGGATGGAAAATACTGTATAAAAAAGAGATGGAGGCGGATAAGAATTATGAATATTGCAAATCAATGAAAGAACAAACTATGAAATACAATAAGATACAGTGTAAAATGGGACTTAAACAATTAAAGTTACACTATAATGAAGCAAAATTAGTAAAATTATTAGAAGAAAAAGGTATAGGCCGGCCTTCTACGTTTTCTGGGATAATTGATAAAATTCAAAGTCGTGGGTATGTTGCATTAAAAGATGTCGAAGGAAAAGAAATAGAATGTAGTAATTATGAATTATTAGATAAAACAATACATAATAGTAAAGAGAAGATGATATTTGGAAATGAAAAGAAAAAATTGGTTATTCAACCACTAGGGATAATAGTTTTAGAATTTTTATTAAAGTATTTTAATGATATATTTGACTATTCATATACAAAAAATATGGAAGATGAATTAGATAAAATTGCAAGTGGTGATATGATTTGGAACACGTTGTGTAAAAACTGCGACACAAAGATTAATGAATATAACAAGAGTATAAAATCTTTTAATAAAAATATAAGAATAGACGATAACCATGAATATACAATAGCCAAATATGGTCCTGTTATTAAAAAAAGGGAATCTGATGGAGAAATAGTATTTTTAAATGTTAAAAAAGATATAGATGTAGAAAAATTAAAAAATAACGAGTATCGTTTAGATGATATATTAGAGAAAAGGGATACTTTTACAAATTTAGGTAAATATGAAAACGAGGAGTTAATATTAAAAAGGGGTAAATATGGATTATATGCAGAATGGGGTAAAAATAAAAAATCTTTGGTCAACATAAAAAAAAGCAAAGAATTAATAACTATAAATGATGTTATAAAGGAAATAGAATCTAATAAAAATATTATTCGTGTAGTAAATGATTTTATTAGTATAAGAAAAGGACAGTATGGTGATTATATATTTTACAAAACAAAACACATGAAAAAACCCAAATTTATAAATTTGAACAAAGTTAAAAATGAAATTAATATAAAAACTGATACGAATGAAGAAATACTGGATAAAATTAATATATTTTTATAATATAATAGACATGGATTCAATATTTGTAGCAGTAGTTATTCTAGTATATATAATATCTAGTATTATAGCATTTATTTCGTTGTTGGGTTATCAATTTATCGCACAAAGATTGGCAGGATCGGCATTATGTGTTAGTTTATTAATTTGTTTTCTAATTATGATAAGGATAATAAATAAATATCTATCTGGTGAGAATAATGCTCAGTCGTCCAAGAAAGCTGCAATAGCAGGTATTGTTGCATTTATATTGCTTCTTGATATATTTTTTCTTGCGAAAAGTGTAGTCATGAAACAAAGTGATGCTGCTAAGTTATTTTGTTTTGGGTACAATACCGGATCTACAGGATATTTTGGTACCATATATGGTATTCGTGTAGTGTGTGCTATATTTTTTGCTTGTATAGTATACCTGTTATTAAACAATAAAATAAAACCTGGTGATAGGGTGTTGGAAGGTATAGCTACTCTTTGGGGAATTTTAAGTATTGTAACAATGATATTAACATCACTAGCAGATATACCTGAGATCGCGACTGATGATTCTATTAAATACTGTAAAAGTAAAGCAGATAGTTGGGGACTTAGTACAGAAGTATTTGATGATATATAATGATTACATGTATAGTTTACTATTATAAAGGGGATAATTTATAGGTTAGACCATAACTATTGGATTGTTCCCATATTCCAGAAATTTTGCAATTAAACATTATTATTTTGTTGTGATCTTTTTTATTATCAAATATTTTTATAAATCCACTTTTAAATTGATTTGATATGCAATGTTCCATGGATTTTTTATCTATATGTATTTTTTTTAATATATTGCTTTCTATAGTTTTAATTTTTTCGAATACATCTTTATTTTCATGATAACTGAAGGAACATGTGAATTTATTTTTAAAATGATGTTCTATAGTTTTCATAACAATAGGAAAGGATATATAAACTCCATTAATTGTGAAGAGTTCAGTTGAGTAAAATAAACGAATGAAAAGGCTATTTTCAATTACTATATTTTTTATATAATCACCGAAATATATGTTTTCAATATTAAATTTATCTATTGGTATTGTTAAAATCATATACACATTTATTATTTATAATTTTAAATGTATTATAAATAATAATAATACGTTTTACAAATAAAGATAAAAAATATACTATTAATAATGAAATTTCACGAAACTAATTTTGATGAATATATAAAGAAATGCGATGCAATAAATTTGCACGAGAAACATAATAAGTATTATGAAAAATTCCCAAAGGATATGAGTAATTTAAGAAATATAATATTTTACGGACCACCTGGTTGTGGCAAGTACACCCAAATGCTGTGGGCGATTAAAAGATACAGTGCATCGAATTTAAAATATAATAAAAAAATATGTGTTCAGTTTCAAAAATCATGCTATTATTTTATGGTGAGTGACATTCATGTAGAGATTGATTTTGCATTATTGGGTTGCAATTCAAAACTATTATGGAATGAAATATATCATAATTTAATTAATATTTTTACAAGTAGTATGAATAAAATTTGTATTATAGTGTGTAAGAATTTTCACAAAATTAATAACGAACTGTTAGAAAATTTTTATAGTTATATGCAGACGTGTATATCGCAGAAGATCCATTTTAAATATATACTATTAACGGAGAATATTTCATTTTTACCGCTGAATATTATAAATATATGTAAAACGATATCTATACCTCGACCTAGTAAAAATGGATATTTAAAGATTTCAGCAAATTTTAAAAATATAAATATAAATGATATTACAAATATAAAAAATGGGTACAAAAATTTACATGAATTAAATGTGATGCATAAGAATATTTGTAATACGATTATAAATGAGATGGAAAAAGAAAAAATAAATTATTTAAAGTTGAGGGATAAGTTATATGATATTTTTATTTATCAATTAGATACATATGAGTGTATTTGGTATATATTAAATGAACTTATTGAAAAGAGAAAAATAGAAGAAGATAAGATATCAATGATTTATATAAAATTATATAATTTTTCAAAATATTATAATAATAATTATAGACCTATTTATCATTTAGAGATTTTTATAATGTACTTAATTAATAATTTAGTTTAGGAAGTGGCGGTTTTTTTTCGTACGACTCGTTTCTTTTTTGGGGGAGGAGTAGGGGGGGCTGTTTGTTCTTCGGCGGCATTTTCTTCCTGTTCCTGTTCCTCTTCCTGTTCCTGTTCCTGTTCCTCTTCTTCTTCTTCTTCTGAATCTCCAACAGTAACACCTACATTTTCATCGTTTTCCTCATCTACTTCCGCATTTGCGAGCATACGCTCTTTGGATGCGGAATCAAGATTAATGTGACATTTTCCGCGAAGAGTGGCGCGAGGCTGGACCATTCCTTGAACTGCCTTCCAAGTAATTCCAAACTTTCCACCGACGAACCATAGACCACCAGACTTGATAACCATTGCGATATTTTGGGTTTTTTGAATTAGATTTTCGGGAGATACAGTAAGGTCTGGTTCGCCATTAGGACCATCTTTAGGATAGATGCAGTTATGATCAAGGTCATACAATTCCAAATCTTTGTCAAATTTGTTATCGTAAAAACCAAATTTAAGACGAAGTGTAGGCTCCCGGGTTTTATCGGGTTCCTGTGTTTCGGGGTCTTTTGGATACTTCAACATTGGAGACCAGAGTGCATCGACTACTTCAGGGGTCATTTTATTCTTGTTAAACCAATCTTTAGCAAATACTACAGCATCGGCCTTAATTTTATCCTCGAGTGCCGCCATATTTTTAAGGAAATCTCGGGTATCATTTGAGTAATTACTATCTTGTTCACGAGGAAATTGTAGGGACATATCGTATGTTTTTTTGCCCGCTTCAAATTCATTTACATTCATTCCCCAGGTCATCATCAAAGGAGTAGATAGATGCAGAGGTTTATTAAGACTATTATTAAGAATAGGAATACTTTTTCCGCCATTGGCATTAATTCTTACTTTTCCATAAGATATATCTTTTGCTGCGTTGAAATCAGCACCGGGAGTAATCATCTGTGCTACGGAGGAGGACATGGTATGATTAATATTTATAAACCATTTTTCAACTTCAATTTTTTTTTCAAATTGAAAAATGATAATTAAAAACAATACAAAAAGATAATAGTATTATTTATATATTATGAATATTAAAGTTCATACGCGAGAGGAGGCGAAGGTGTCGAACAAAAAAATATACAAAAAGGTGAATATAACAAACTATTTTGAGAATATTAATATAGATAAAATTTTGCGGCGTCCCGTGGGTTCATTTTCGATTATAAAATCGGAACAATATGAAAAAATAAAAATGTTTAATTATCGCGTTAAGGAATTAAAGGAGATTGCGAAATATTACAAAATACCATGTACTAAAAGAAAAAAGGAATTGCAGATTTATTTGTATAATTATCTTAAATTATCTTTTTACACCACAAAGATACAGAAGAATATTCGCAGATCTTTTATCAGGAAGTTAAATAAATTACGTGGTCCCGGATATTTTAAAAGAAATTTATGTAATAATCCAACTGATTTCTACACATTAGAGGATATAAAAGATATAGATAATAATCAGTTTATAAGTTTCAAAGACGATGATGGTTTTATTTATGGATATGATATGTTATCACTTTACACATATATAAAAAAAAATAAAAATGCTTGTAATCCATACAATAGGAATCCATTTAACGAGAAGAATAGTCCAATAAAAACAATTAAAAAAATAATTCACATATGCAACGCAATAAATATACCGACAAATATTGTAATACCGAAGGAAACGATAAATTATAGCAAACAGATTGAACTAAGGGCCCTATCTGTTTTTCAGGAAATAGATAATTTAGGAAATTATACGAATAGTGCCTGGTTGCTTAATTTGAATTCTGTTCAACTGTTTGATTTTATTCGGGAACTTTATGATATTTGGAATTATCGGGCTCAACTTAGTTTTAATACAAAAATACAAATTTGTCCTCCTTTAGGAAACCCATTTCAAAATATAGATATTGGAAGGCTTAATACAATTTCCAATAATAATTTAAAAATAATTGCATTGACGATCATAGAAAAAATGGTTAAGTTAGGGGCCACGAACGAATTTAAAACTTTAGGCTCTTATTATGTACTTACGGCTTTAACAATTGTAAGTTATGATGCATCGGCTTCTTTACCCTGGCTTTATGAATCTGTTGTTTATTAATTCGTTATTATCCCTTAATATGGTAACATTATTAGAATAATAATATTATTATTCAAAACAACTTAAAAGATTATCATTATCATGTATTATAATGCCCCCAGCTAAAGCTTCCGCACAAAAGAAGTCAGCCCCGCGCAAGTCCGGTTCGAAGACCGGCGCTTCCAAAGCCACTAAGGCAGTAGCACCCGCTGCCGAGCCTGTTGTCAAGGAGGAGTCCCAGGTAGCAAGTGAGCCTGATTCGGTAGACACTCAAGTGAATGAACTTGGTGATAAGTTCACCGAATTTCTTGGCAAGATTCAAAATCTTGCAAGTCAAATGTCGAGTCTCAAGAGCGAGTTCCGTTCACTTGAGAAGCTTGCCATGCGTGAGATGAAGGCAGCAAAGAAGGCTAGTCAAAAAAAGAAGCGCAAGAGTAGCAACCGCGCTCCTAGTGGATTTGTAAAGCCTACCGCGATTAGTTCGGAACTTTCTGCTTTCCTTGGAAAGCCCGCGGGAAGTGAAATGGCCCGCACCGAGGTAACTCGCGAGATTAACAAGTACATTCGTTCTCATGATCTTCAAGATAAGACCAACGGTCGCAAGATCAACCCAGACGACAAGCTCCGCAGTCTTCTAAAGCTCAAGAAGACGGATGAGCTCACCTACTTCAATCTCCAGCGTTACATGAGTCCACATTTTGCCAAGCAAGGCAAGGCCGCAGAAGTCAGTGCTTGAGTAAATAAAATAAAAAATAAAATAAAATAAAATGAAATCAAATCAAATAAAATCAAATAAAATCAAATAAAATCAAATAAAATATAAATAATTTTATCCTAAATGAACATAAAATTATTTTTTTCTAGGATACTTCTTAAATTACTTATATTTTCACTTTTTTTTTCCAGTTTAATCTTTTTGGGAAGTATATCAAACATAAAATATGTTTGATATAATTTTATAATGTCTGTTATATAATTATTTTTTTGCAGCCATTGATAAAATTCGGTTTCTTTACTTTTTTTGAAATTTTTAAATAACTTAATCACATGAAATATATTTGTTTTTTCATTGTAATCAGTGCCGGAGTACACGCAAATCTCTCTAAATTCCTTTGATGACATTTTTAATTTTTTAAGTATGTTTTTATACTCATAGCAGATCATTGATTCGTCGTATATTTCTATATCTCTGTATACACGTTCGCAACCGTATACAAACATGTCCATATCTTCACTTAAACAACCACAAACTAATTTTGATTTTACCAACTGAGCACACAGTACATCTGCTTCCCCATCTGCGTCCAAATAATGTGCACCCATCGCATCCATCAACTCTTTTACTTTTATAATATGAAAACAGGTTACTCTTATCTTCTTTGCCTTTAAAATACTTAATCTCCTTTCTAACGCAAATATTTCTTCTTGGTTTTTCAGTGAAACCTGTTCTTTTAAGTTATTTAATTTTGATTCCGTTTTAATATATTCTGCCTCTGCTCGTCGTCTATCATTTGACCGACTTATCAATATTTCTTTCTTCTCCTCTGGTGGCTTTCCGTCAAATATAAATATCGGTGTTATATTATATTTTTTAAATAGACCAATCAATAGATAAAAATTGTCAATTAAAGCACCTTCCTGTATGTATTTGTACATATATACACTTACATCTATCACTATCTTTTTTCCGTATAAATCTGCAAATTTTATTTTTCTTATACAATCGCTACATGTTTGTTTCAATAAAAGATTTAATCTTCTTACTCCCATTTCTAACTTATTTACAGAATACTTTAAAAATTTCAATTTTACAAAAGTTCGCACAATGACATTCTTAGATTCTGTTTTAATTCTTTATTTTTTTCTTTTTTAAATAAAAATTCTACACTTTTTATTAATTGTAATATATCCTTTCTTTTATACATACGTTTTATATATTGAAAAAAGGATTGTAAATTAGTTTTTGTTTGCAGAAATCTCATCCAATGAGGATTATTTTTCTTTGACCAGGATAAAAACCCCACATGATCATAAATGATAATAAACTTCAAAATATAATATGCAAATACATTTGTTTTTTCTTTATACATACTTTTTACTAATTCTTTCGCATCTTTTTTAATTAATATATCATACCTTAATCCCATGTGATTTAATACCTTTACCAATTGAAAACAACTAAACATTTTCTCATATAAAATTAAATATTCATAATGTAATATAAAATCGTCCTCTATATCTACATCCTCCAACAAAAAAAATGCACATAGTCCAGTGTTTATTATAATTGCCCATGACTCTGCCCACGATTCATACAAAGCCAGTTTTGATTCAATAGGAAATAATCTAAGGATATCCTGTTGAAAATCATAAATATTCATTGTACTGAACTCCAATCCTAAATTGTGAAATGTTTCGTGGATTAATACCTTTAACCACTCCTCTTTACGATATATAATAATCTCTGAATCTCTCTGGCACACATCACTTAAACCAGAATTTACATTCATCACATCTATCACGTCTATGGTACTTGCCGGTAATTCTTTCTTGAAATCTGTCATATATAAGTATATCGATAAACGATTACTACACGAATTATTCGAATATTGACTGACTAATGTAAACCAAGATAGAATCATACGAATATATTCCACATATTTAGACATCTCTTGTTCTATGTTTAATCCCATACATGTAATATATATCCTAATTTTACGATTGTTTACCTCCTGCTCAAATACAATAGAATCTGTTGAGTCCATCTTAATTGATTCCCTTATGATTTCTGGAATAAATACTGAATCAAAACCTCGTGGCATAGGTATATCCTTTACATTTTCTATTTTATTTACTTTAGGCTCTATCCGTAACGAGCGCGTTTTCATATGTGCGTCCAATATTAATCTATATAAATGCCTGATATGTGTATCCTTGCCTACTACCTTTGGCATTGATTTTATGTTAAGTTTTTTAATAAATCCCTCGCTTTTTCTTGAAAAATTCATGTATATATATATAGTATTTATTTATTTTGTTTTATTATATTATAATGCCAAATAAACGCACAAGAAGGCTTAAAAGCCGTCTCCGCTCTAAGAGTAAAAAACTTTTTAAAATGGTTCAGGTTCCTGTTCTTAACCTAATGAAAAAAATAGAACAAAATACTAGTAAAGTTGCAAAGGTAAAAAAAAGTTCCAAAACTAGTTCACGTAAGAAAAAAAAACGCAGAAAGAAAAAAGTTGGTGGATGAGGAGCAACTTCATCTGCAGGAGACAGTGAACTATTTTAATAATTATGCATCATTGAATAATGAATGACGAATTGCACTTCAATTTGTGTGTAATTTTGAAAATTATTCGTATAAATGATATATATCTATTTATATGAATCCTATTTTAACCTTTTCGAGGCTTTCTTTTTATAACCTTTTTTACCTACGGTAAAACCATTTCTCCCCTTACGTCTTTTTTTCTTACCCTTTTTATTTTTTCTTTTCATTGTGAATTGGTTACTGCCTCCAACACCCGCCTCCCCCTCCTTCCCCTCCTCCGCCTCCTCCGCCTGCTTCGCCTGCTTCGCCTGCTTTGCCTGCTCCCCCTCCTCCGCCTGCTTCGCCTGCTTCGCCTGCTCCGCCTGCTCCCCCTCCTCCGCCAGCTTCGCCTGCTTCGCCTGCTCCCGCCCCTTTATTCCCCGCGCAAGCGACTGGATCTTCAAAGCCGCCTTCGCCGCCTTCGCCAGCTTCGCCTGCTCCCGCCCCTTTATTCCCCGCGCAAGCGACTGGATCTTCAAAGCCGCCTTCGCCGCCTTCGCCGCCTTCGCCAGCTTCGCCAGCTTCGCCTGCTCCCGCCCCTTTTTTCCCCGCGCAAGCGCCTGGATCTTCGAAGCCGCCTCCGTCTCCGCCACGACGTTCTTCTGCTGCTCCTGCTCCTGCTCCTGCTCCTGCTCCTGCTCCTGCTCCTTCGCGGGTGCCGTACTCGCGGGTACGGGAGCCGCGGGTACGGGAGCCGCGGGTACGGCACCCTTCAACTGTTTGGCCGCCGCTTCCGCTGATTCACGCAGGTCCTCATTCACCACGGACACAAACGTTGGTTCCGAATCACCACCACCAATCATATCATTACTCCTTTCTTGATCTAAAAACTTATCCAAATAGTGTTTTTGAACTGAAGGTTTAACACTCTCAACGTTAAATTCAATAACATCACTTTCAAAAAGATCACTGAAATCTTTAGTATTTATATTGTATATACCGTAGATATCATCAATAGATCCAGATTCTTTCTTTATTGCTATAGAAAAATCACCTTCATCTTTTGATTCAAATGAAATTTTAAATTCTTTTTTATCATTATCATAGCTTATGTAATACTTAACCGTAGGACTATCAGGTAATGGATTACCAGGAGTTGTGGTGATAGATTCATATTCTAGTTTGTCTGACGGATTTTTTTGAGTTTTTCTCAATAAATAAATAGACAGTGGTTTAATTGATTGTTCTCCAGAAATTTGCATCGGCTCTTTGCCCGTATATATATCTTGTTTCTTGTTAGCATCAGTTTGTTGATCTTCAATCAAAAAATTGTAAAAAATTTTATAAATTTCGTTTAATCTGTTCCGCATTTTTTTAATGATTTTATTTATTTCTGTTACCGCAGCATTTTTTTCAGGTGCTGTTGCTGCTGATGTTGACTTTAACTTGTCCACATTACTTCCAAATTCTGTTAATTCAACAGCAGTAGCAAATTTCATTTTTTCATTTAAACCTGTTAATTTAGTTTTCATTTCATCGAATTCAGCGTCGGTCGACTGCTGCTGCGACATTACTGTAATTACTTCTAATAATAGTTTAGCAATTTCTGTAAATTTACTATTTTGGTCCGTTTCATTTTGTGGTGTTAATAGAACGCTTGGTTTTATTATCAACTTTATTATAGAATTATATTCATTGACTTTTGAATCGATTTTTTCCTTATGATCTTTAATAAAGACAGAATCTTTGTTTTTTGCAAGACGAATTGATAATTGTAATATTTTTTGTATTTTATCAATTGGATAATCCAAGAATTGTACTAATTCACTATAATCTTCTATAAGTTGCTTATTATCTTTATCTTTATTTTCCTCTTCCTCTCCCCCTTCCGGGGGGGTATTCGAGGTGGTAGTCTGGGTGGTATTCTGGAGGGTACTCATTAATTAATATAAATGTATATTAAATTTTTCTAAATATACATTTATATTTATTTATTGGATTTTATTTTATGTCTTACAACCATAATATCATTGGCCAATAAAGCCTTATCTTTTTGAACATAATGAAGAAGTTTTGCATTTTTTGTCTCTAGTAATATAGTTTTAAATTCGGGATTCTGTGTAAATTTAGCAAATATTGCCTTTTGTAAAATTTCACTTTTGTGTTTTTCTATGTTAGGATCGACCTCAACATTTAAAGGTCGTACTCGTTCTTTTTTATATTTTCCAGATTTACTGGTGGCGGCTTTTGCCATAGCAACATCTTGTGACAAATCACTATTACTATTGAGCGTAAATTCATGATAAAACGAAGGGAAACGCTCTTTAAATTTCTGGGCTTGATAATAATGTTCAACGGATTGCCATTTTTTTTCGTCTAAAGAAAATTCGATTTCATAGAAATGAGATAATTTTCTTCGCCAATGTTCAAAGGTATGTAATTTAATAAAATTATATTCATCGGGTATTGCAGATTTTTTACCGTACTGTAATTTTGCCGGGAAGGTCTCACCCGAACCCTTTCCTGGTAAAGGTTTATCATTTGACTTTATATAGAATTGAAAAGCAACCGTAGGATCATATAGTTCGGTAGGCATTTCAACATTTTCTTCTTCTAACTCTGGAGAGATTTTGCCGGGTTTTACATAAAGTTCTTTAAAAGATTGAAAATCTGGTATATAACTATAAGCCCCAGAATTTCTTTCTAAACATTTATCAGTGATTTTCATTTTAATATCAAAGGGGATTTCCTGGAAGGTGAGTGCGGCCTTGCCTTTATATGTAATTAATTTGTAGTGACTTCCATTATAATCAGCGATAATATAGTAATCGGGTTCGAATACACCTTTTTTTTCAATTTCAGTATCATTCATTTGCCCACAATTTAAAACATTATGAAGGTCTTTTGCTAAATAACTTTCTTTGGACAATAAAATAAGTTTAATATTAAGTGTTTTTTCTAAAGTAGAAATAGCCCAAGTTTCACCCCAGAATTCACAAGATGCGATTTTTCGTTTAAATGATTCAATATCTTTAACACCTTTCATGAAGCGATATTCATTAAGCATTAATTTGCTAACATGTCTTTGTTTTTTTAATATATCAAAACTTTGTTTAATCTGTTTTTGTTGATCTACAATAGCAGCTCTAACATCGTGAGCTTTTTCAGTTTTAAGTTTTTCTTTAAGATTATTATGGTCGGTCATGTAATGTTTTAATTTTTTTTCGTCATCAAGTATAGATTGTGAGATCATATCATATTGTTCTCTGTAGTTATCAAAAATGAGAGGGTTTGCATTAATATCATTAACAAGTATGGCTCTAAGTCGTGCGACACTAGTAATTTTACCTAAAAATGCAAATGCATCTCTAACAACAGCAAATAAGCAATCACCACCACCTTCATTGTCAATGATGTCATAATGTAAATTTTTCATATATTTTTGAATCCAGAGTGATTTTGAAGGAACATCAACCCTATTTTTTTCTGCATCTTCCTTGGTTTCTTCCTTAAGTAATTCATTTTCGGTTTCATTAATCTTTTCAAAAATACCCAGTCCAGGTTCATTGGGTTCTTTTGGTTTATTTTCGTAATCATCATCCTCGTCGTCGTCGTCTTCGTCGTCGTCGTCGTCGTCGTCGTCGTCTATACTAGATGATTTTGAAGGGAGAATAGAATCATCATCATCATCATCAGTTTGGGGGGGTGATTCTTTAGAAAAGGAT
>MDTA01011387.1_pt1 | contig 29035 bp, 27 predicted proteins | sample 811151 | NCBI WGS metagenome assembly MDTA01 (sample SAMN05326648, study PRJNA326480) | marine metagenome | isolation source: seawater | place: Indian Ocean: South | collected 2010 | reverse complement strand
GTTCCAATTTCAGTTGATCCTTCATCAATAGTGAATGTTGAGGCTGAAGTAAATACGGGAGCAACTGTATCAACAACATTAACGGTTCTCGTTGCTGTTCCTGTATTACCAGCTGCATCAGTAGCTGAGTATGTTATTGTGTATGATCCAGCAACATTTGTATCAAGGCCACCCAAATCTGTTGTGACTGTCTCGCCACCATCAGCCTCAGCTCCTGCATCTACATATGTATCACCAAGCTCAATAGTAACTGGATTCGCACCTAAAACAGTTATAACGGGTGGAGTAGTGTCGGGAGGTGGACCTGGAGGTGTTGGATCTTGTGGATCAGAGGTGCCACTTGTTACATCATCTATCATTAAAATCCCAAGAGCAATAAGCAACTGTTCTACAATTGATAGCTCTAAAAGCATGCTTGTTCTTGATGTGGCTGAGCCTTCCTCTGAATCAGAATCCTCTTCTTGAAGTGCAGTTATTAAAAATTCTCTTCTCTCTAAAAGCTCATCTGGTGAATATGGTTCAAGTCTTTTTGTTATCTCTTGAATCCTTTCTTCTGTTATTCCCTCAGAAGAGACAGCTGGTATTGCAATAAACGGCAGTACCAAAATTAACGACAGTAGAGTTGATTTAAAGCTATTATTCATTTTTTTTCCTCTATAAATGATAATTATGCATTTTTTTTAGTTAGTGCACAATAAATATGTAGGTTAAATTTACACATAATACGGATTATTTCTGAACACTTTAATTAATGGGCCTAAATTTAACTAGAAGATCATGTAAATTATTTTTTCTAATCAATTTTTGTCCAGGGTCTTTTGTTAAAGGTCTCCAAGAATAGTTGATCATATTCCCAAAAATGGGAATATTAAAATAAATACCTTTATCAAAGCTTCCTTCTCCAAATTGTTCGGTTGATACATCAGTAAATGTTGCAAAAACTCCAAACATCACTCCATTTGAAAAAGTCCTTGAAAGCTCAATTGTCCCTCCAATATCTCCAGCAAGATACTTTCCATAACTTGCCTTTAAATCAAAGGGTACTAAACCATAATTTCTATAATAATAATTAAAATGTCCGGTTATTTGCTTATAGTCAAGTAGCCCAAATTGCATCTCGTAGTCTCTTTTATAAGCCTGAAAAAGTTCAAATCCATATGCATGATTTGATTCATTCTTAAAGTGCAAATATTCAAATCCAAAACCTGAAAACATTTCTTCAAATATCCCAGCAGAAAACATTAAGTGATTATTTGATGAGATCGTTTTATATCCATCTAATTGAGCGCGCCCAATAATAATGCCATCATTAAAATTTCTAAGATAGTCCTTAACATCTGATCTGACTTGAGCAGGATAAGTATCTCTCGGTGGAATAATCAGATCATCAAAATTATCCCAAATTGAATACTTTAGATTAGAGGAAAAAAATAGATTATCTGAAAAAATATATTCTGAATTATTTTCAATTAACGCTGCAAATTTTAGAAAGCCCTCTCTTGCTGCAATGTAAGGCCTAAAAGAAAGAGAGGTATCAGAATTTAATCCTCTACTTTTATTGCTTTCGTAAATTAATTTTGGATTTTTAATTGATGACTCATCAAAAGTATCAAGAGCTGAAAGGTTAGCTATCTTATAGTTTGTTTTAATTTCTTTTTCTATTTCGCTATCATTTTTTGCATTTTGAATTATTTCGTCAATTATTCTTATAGATGGATGTTGAAACTGGGTAATCTCCAAACCAATCTTATCAGCTCCCTCTATAATTTTATTTACGCCAACTCCATTTGTTTCCAGATTATCAATAAATTTATCAAACGAATCTTTATTTTCAATTCTTTCTGTTTTTTTATATGTATAAGTTGGCCTTGATTTATTATCTTTTTTGTATATAAATTTGAATGAGAAAGTGTTGCCTCTCTCAAAGGATATTCCAAGATTAATATTTTTATTTAAAGAATATTCAAGACCTAAAGAAAATGGATACTTTGCATCTTCATAATCTATCCGTCCTGAGGTTTTTGTTGTATCTCTCTCAAGCTTTAATAAATATTTATCATTTATTGCATAAGCCAATCCAAAGAAAGGAGAAACAGATGAATCAGAAAAATATCTACTTGGCTGAAATTGACCACCTTGATCAGTATAATCTGTGGGCCTAGTTTCAAATTCTTCATTTAAATAAATAAAAGGATTTTTAAAATCCTCTGCTCCATTATAATTCCCCCAGCCTAGACCAAAGTGTAAGTCAATGTTTTCTATCCCATATGAGGCAACAATATATTCAGAGCTATAAAACCCTGTACCAGCAATATCATTTATACCTATAGCAATAGCGGGAAGAGTGCCCTCGTCTTTAATTCTTAACTTAGCATTAAAACCTTTATCTTTATAATCCTGTCTGCAGATAGGATCAGATGGAACATTGCAATATGGTAGATCATCTATATTGGTATAAAAAATGGAGGCTTCAAGCCAATCAAATGGTGAAGAAGTCAATGTAATTTTTTGGTCTGGGTTATTATAATTAAATGTAAATCCAAATGAGGATTCTTTGTAAAACCTTGCAGTTGGCATATTTATTAACCCAAGGACACCATGATTATTGTAGTTGTTGTATATGAAATTATCAGAAGAAAAAGCATTAAGATTTATAAAAAAAGTTAAACTCAAATAGAAATACTTTGAGGATTTAAGCATAATTTAACTAATCTTTGAGAACAGATACTGATGCTAAAGATATCCCTAGGCTGCTGAGGATAGAAGAATAAGCTTGAAGGGACTGAGTCAAGAGTATCCTATCTGATCTTCTAGGAATAAAAATTATAGATCCTGGATATATTACTATTTCCGATCTCCCATCTCTAAATACATTTCTTCTTTGAAGCCTCTCAGAGACACCATTTGGATGGAGAATAAAAATATTATCTAGATCTGCTCTTGAGAGTGTTCCACCTTTTTGATCAATATAAAAATCAACTCCTTTATTTTTTTGATATTGGATAGTCCCTTGATTTGATATTTCTCCATATAAGTAAACATGATTAATTTTTTCAGGAATAAACACCCGATCTTTATCGTGAAGTATTATGTCGTTTTCAGGGTTTGATTCAAGCTTTTTAAGGTCAAACTCAGTTACAACTCTTCCACTTACTGGAGATTCTTTTAGCTGTCTTAATAAAGCTCCGGTTGCTTCAAATGTACCCGGTTGCATTGCTGTTGAGCTTTCTACAATTGACGATAAAAGTGATCTATACAACTCATCACGTGCAAATACATTTGCCTTAAGAGCTTGTTCGTTTTCAAGAACTCCGCCAAATTGATACGAATTTGGTAGATAACCTCCAGCTCTTTTAATGAGATCAGATAACTTGTCACCTTCATTTAGAGTATATGTCCCAGGACTATGTACAGATCCAGATATTTCCACCCTTCTAATAGGAAAATTTCTTACAAAAACATTTCCACCATCATTAAGGATTTCATTTTTGAGATTATCAACATCAATCTTTATATTTTGGACAAATCCATTATCAAACACTTCTTTGACAATATTATTTAAATCAGATTCCGGTCTAAATCCATTTGCAAATAAAATTAAATCTTCGATTGTTTCATTTTCATTTAACTCATATACACCAGGTCTTTTAACTCCGCCATAAATACCATTAAGTTTTTTAGCTTTATTAATGAAAACAATATCACCAGATCTCAACCTAGTTCCGAATGCAGGCTTCCCAAATATAAAAATGTTGTATAAATCGACCGATTCAAAAACCTTGCCATTCCTTATTAAATCAATTTCTCTAAATGATCCTAGCTCAGAAGGACCTCCAGAAACCGTTAATGCATGAAAAATATTTGAGTTACCATTGAGTGTATAGGGACCTGGATTAAAAACATTGCCAGATACAATTATTTGGATATCTCTGACTTCTAATAGTGTGACATATGCATTAACTCCAATATATGCAGTTTCTATTTTTTTAACTATCAGATTTGTAACTTTCTCTAGAGACATTCCAGAAACTACGAACTTTCCTATGTCAGGAATGCTTATGGAGCCATCTCGTTTTATTGCAATATTACTAATTGAAGTTTGAGAGCCAATTAATTGAAGTTGTAATACATCTCCAAAATCAAGTAAATAATCTGAGTCAAAGTTTGGTTCATTGATTGGCATTAGAGTTGATTGCATCATTGAAAAAATATTTAGGCCAAAACGATTAGATTCTTCTTGAGGCTTTTCTATGAAAGTTGAAGGTCTTCTGTACTGCTGTTCTTCAATTTCTGTTTGGTTTTCAACTTCTGATAATAGATCATCCCTTACCTCCTCTGGCAAACTTTCTAAGAATTTTGGATCAAATTCCTGAGAAATAGCTAAAGTAGAACAGAATAAAACAATCAATAATGTTATTTTTTTAAAAATCATTTGCTTCCTTTAATACCGGGAATATCAATCCCATCTATTGCTATCGTTGATTCTACTATAGCATTGATAACTTTATCTACCTCTCCATCTGTAAGTGTTTTTAAATTAGATTGAAAAACAAATCTATAGCCTATCTTTATATCATCTGATTTTGGATCTTCGTAAAAATCAAACATAAACTTCTCTTTCAATAAGCTATGGCTAAAAAACTCAATAATAGATAAAAGATCACTTTTCTTATTCTTATCTTTAATCAAAAAGGATAAATCTCTATTTGTTGACGGGTATTCAGAAATTTCTCTGTAAGTAATCCCATCAAATTTTATTAAGTTATTTAGATTCTCTAAATATTTCTTAGTTGACAGTTTGTTTATATCAATCTCAGCGACAAAAATTTTTGCCTTATTTTTTGAATCCACAATTGATCTAGGTATTTCTTTAATATCATTAAATTCATCTGAAATTTCTGAAAGAATATTCTTAAAATATTTTAAGTCAAAAAAGCTATTAAAATCTTCGTTATTATGGCCTACTCTTCCGCTCACTATTATTCCAAGCTTTCTTTTTTCATTTAAAGTCTTATCTGATTCGTAAAGGTTTGAAATCTCGAACAACCTTATTGAATCTTTTTGCCTTTTTTCGTTATATTCTAGATTTCTAATAAGTGAATTAATGATTGAGTTTCTTAAAAAGGGTTTATTTGAGTCCAAGGGATTATCAAGTCTAATTGAAGATTTTTTCTCTCCTGACTCGAAGGGAAAGTTTATAGTCTCATAGAATCCTTTTCCAGCTAATAATAATCTCAATTTATCATCATCTTTTATTTGAGGAGGATATTTTGATGATATGTCTATACCTTTTAATGGAATCTTGTCATATCCTATAACTCTAGCAATTTCTTCAGCAATATGATTAAGATCCTCTATGTCATTCCTGAATGAAGGAATTAAGATCTCTTCACCGAGAATGAATCCAAGATTATGAAGGGTTTCAGCATATATATTGTCTTCTATTTTAGTGCCTAAAATCTTCTCAACTTTACATTTATCATTTTTGATATATCTATTTTGATAATTTTGATAAGACTTCTTAAATAAAGAAAGTTCCTTAATATTAGTATGATCCATTACGATCGAAATAAATCTTCTAAGAGTATTTTCTAGCATAAGAGGATCAACTCCTCTTTCAAATTTATATGCAGCTTCAGAGCTTAGATCATATTTTATTGAATTTCCTATCACTGATTCAGGCCTAAAAAAGGCGCATTCAATTAGTGCTTTTTTAGTATCATTATTGCAAGATGTTGATTCGCCTCCCATTACTCCCGCCAAATTTAGGACATCTTTTCCATTTGTAAAAACTAGGTCTGATTCAAATAAATCAATCTTTTTTCCTGTTAAAGCCTTAAAGGAGGCTCTTTCATTTAATCTTTCAAGGACAAGTCGATCCCCTAGTTTATCAATGTCGTAACAATGAGTTGGGTTTCCTAATTCATATGAAACATAATTAGATATATCAGTAAAAAAATTATTCTTATTTATATTTAATTCATCGAAATAACTTTGTAGATAGTCTTTATATTTGATAGGTATTTTATCTACTTCAATTTGAAGAAAGTAAATTATTGGGCAATCATCTTCTGAATTATTTAAAAAATTAAAGTCAAGATCTTTGATATTCCCATCAAATATATTAAATGAAGGATCAATGTCATAGAAGTTACTAAATTCTCTTAGGATACCCTTAATAGAAAGACAATCACCTCTATTTGGTGTTATTTCAAGATCAAATATCCCATTGTGATAAGTATTTTCATGGCCTAACTGAATAAGCTTTTGAGATAACTCATTTGGGTTAACATTTTCTTTAATAAATCTTTCTAAGTGCTTTAGATGAACTTTCATTGTCTAAAATTGCTTTAAAAAATCTAAGTTTGATTTATAAAACTCTCTTATATCTTTTATGCCATATTTAAGCATTGCTATCCTCTCGACACCTAAACCAAATGCAAATCCACTATAAATATTGGAGTCAATCTTACAATTATCTAATACTTTTGGATTAACGATCCCGCATCCAAGAATTTCAAGCCATTCATTGCTTTCAGAAAAAAGAATATCTACCTCTGCTGAAGGCTCAGTAAAAGGGAAAAAAGATGGCCTAAATCTCAATTTAATATTTTTACCAAATATAGAATATGTTATCTCATAGATAAGATTTTTAAGTTGCGCAAAACTAACATCTCTATCAACGTAGATTCCTTCAATTTGATGGAACATTGGTAAATGAGTAGCATCGTCATCTTTTCTATATACTTTTCCACTTGAAATAAAAGCAATAGGAGGTTCATTGTTTAGCATAGATCTTATCTGCACCGGAGAAGTGTGCGTCCTAAGTAAATTAGTTTTTTGATTAACATAGAAAGTATCATGCATCTGCCTTGCAGGATGTGATTCTGGAATATTTAGCATATCAAAGTTGTATTCTTCAGTTTCTATCTCAGGCCCTCTGACTGAATTAAATCCATAAGATTCTAAAATCGAAGTAATAGATATAAGTGTAGATGAAATGGGATGTATAGCCCCAATTTCAGTTTTTTTTAGTATTTTTTTTTCTTTTTGAGAGGACATTAGCCAGTTGCTGATTTAACAACCTTCGCAAATACGTCTTTATCATTAACTGCTATGTCAGCAAGAATCTTTCTATTTAAAATAATGTTATTTTTTGCCAATGAATTTATTAGAACAGAGTATGGAACTCCCAAATCTCTTGAGGCAGAATTAATTCTAGCTATCCATAAGTTTCTAAAATTTCTTTTTCTATTTTTCCTGTCTCTAAAAGCATACTGAAGAGCTTTAATATTTGATTGTTTAGCAGTTTTGTAAAGTCTGCTTCTAGCCCCATAATGCCCTTTTGTTGATTTAAGAACCTTTAAATGCTTTTTTCTTGCTGTATTTGATTTTGTAACTCTTGGCATATTATTTAATTAAATTTTCGGCAACTTTAAGAGTTGTTCCCTTCAACTTATTTAATCCTCTGTTATGTCTTTTTCTTTTTGTAGATTGTTTCGATAGAATATGATTCCTTCCTGCACTTCTGCTCTTTACAGAAGTACCTGTTCTTTTAAAACGCTTTGAGGCGCCAGAATGTTTCTTTAATTTATAACCCATAAAAAGTTTGCTATTTTTGTTTTATTGGAGAAAGGACCATGAGCAACTGTCTACCTTCAAGAGAAGGCTCTTGATCAACTTGAGCAATTTCAGAAAGATCATCTTTTATCCTATTTAAAAGATCAAGCCCTAAATTGCTGTTAAGTATCTCTCTACCTCTAAAACGGACGCTAATTTTAGTCTTATTTTTATCAAGAATAAAGCTTTTAATCTTTTTTAATTTTATATTGTAATCACCAGTATCGGTTGAAGGCCTGAATTTAATTTCTTTTAAAACTGTCTTTTTAATCTTAGATTTTGATGAGGAAATATTTTTTTTCTTAGAAAATATGTGTTTTCCGTAATCCAATAATTTACAAACCACTGGATTAGTATCTGAAGAAGAGACCTGCACAAGATCTAGCATTGCTGCTCTTGCAGCATTCAAAGCATCCTCAATAGAAACAACCCCTTGTTTTTCTCCATTTTGATCAATAAGCATTACCTCTGTTGCCTTAATGTTCTGGTTTATTGGAGTCTTATTTTTTTTAGCAGTAGCTATAGTAGTAACCTATATAAAATGATGGAACATCTTTTAATTAAAGAGGTGCTTTAAAGTCATAATCAGAAAAGATTCTATACTAGTAATATTAATTCGTAAATCCTTTTTTAATTAGGGCTGAAGAAAATAATGGATCCAATTATCATCTTTCTTTTCATATACATCTCTTTTGTTAAGTCTAGATTTATGCCCCTCCCAAAATTCAAAATAATATGGCTTAAATGAATATCCTCCCCAATAATTAGGTCTTATTTTAGTATCCTTATTTTCAAAAACATCATTGTAAGCCAATTTAATTTGATCATATGAATCTACTTTTGTTGATTGTTTTGAACTAATTGCCAAAGCATTTTTAGCTTTAGATCTTTTAAAAAAATAATTATCACTAAAAACTTTAGGCGATTTATGAATTTTTGCTTTCATTCTTATCTGCGTGTCTATTTTGTTCCAATAAATTAATGCGGATACTTGATTATGTTCTGTGAAATCGAGCGATTTTGAAGATTGATAATTAGAAAAAAAAATAAAATCATTTCTTATCAAAAATTTAAGGTTAACAAATCTTGAATTGACTTCTTTTCTTGATTTAGAAAAGGAACTTATTGAAATAGCTTCGATCGACTCTTGATTAGCTTTTTGAGCTTCATGATATTTCTCTTTGAACTTTTTATAAGGCATTGATTTAGAAACATCTTGAAAAGTTATCATTTTTTGATATTACCTTCCTCTCACAATCCTCATAATGTTTCCAACTCCAAATTTTGAGCTAGAATCAAAGAAATGCGCTAAAAGCGTCAATCTATAACTTGTACAATCAGGCGATACTTGTTTGTTTGTATGAAGTGTGGTGTTACCTATAAATAAAAGTGGCGAATAATCATTAAAATTTTCAGTATATTGCTTATTGTTAAGCGCAAAATTTTCCATGCCATCTTTGGATGCAAAACGTTTAAAATAGACCTTATCAGCAATGTTTTTTAGCTCATTTTTTGGTGATTTCCTTGCATTTGGAAAATAAATTAATTCACCAGCTGATCCATCATTAATCGACTGGGGGATTTTTAGAGGGAATACTATAGTAAATAAATGCGAGTCAAAATGAGCCCTATACATTTCTTTTGAATTGCCAGGCTCTACCCTTCTAGCAATATGATATTGATTTGATGCTTCTCCTTTATAGCCATATTCTTCTCTAGCTATTTTAAAGAGCCTTGGTGTTAAATTTTTATCTAGCTCTAAATCTTTTAGGAAGTTTTCGTGATTCTTGCCCAACTCAAAGAAAGTAGCTCCATTCATTTCATTATTGATTTCTTCAGCAACGGAATCTATATTTAGATCTTTTATAGAAGGCAGTTTTACATGCCCATGTTTTTTAAGACTTTCCAATCTTTTATCAATATCATTCCAATAATTTTCATTTTGATAACTTGAAATGTTCATTTTAATTATTATAGGTTACTAAAAAAAATTTTCATATCCAAGCTGGGTATTGCGACCGCCACTATGGTTAAAAATATCAACTTAAAATATAGGAGAAGACTTTTATTATTTACATACCAATTTTCTAGCTTCGCTTTCTCAGGAGTAATTTTTTCTCTATAAGTCTGATCAGGATTTTCACTATTGCTAAGGAGTCGTTCTTCATCTCTAAATATAATGGAGCCCATACCGGATAAACCAGGCAAAGTTGAAGCTATTATTTCTTGATCTTTTTCATCATAAAATGAAAATTGTTTCTCATGTAGTGGTCTAGGGCCAATGACGCTCATATCACCAATAAAAATATTAAAAAGTTGAGGAAGTTCATTGATCTTCGTCTTTCTTAAAAACTTCCCAAAGGGCAAAACTCTGGGATCATTTTTTAAAGTAATGGTTCCAGCACCCAGTTTCTCACTATTTTTCACCATAGTAGCAAATTTCATCAAATTAAATACTTCCTTATTAACACCGACTCTTTCTTGTAGGTAAAAAACCTCCCCTTCACCGGTTATTCTTAAGATAAAAATACAAATAATAATTAGGGGAGATAGCACTAATAATGCTAATGTTGAAAATAATAAGTCAAAAAATCTTTGCATAATATTAAATCTCTTGGATAAAAACGTTAGAAATAACCCCTGGATGAACTTGAATTGATCCCGAAATATGTGCTCCTTGTTTTTGATAAAACTTATTTGCATCAAGTGACATTCCAACAATAATACTAAAGTTATTTATATCATGTTGCTTAAAATAGATTTCTAATCTTTTATATAGATTATATGCTACACCCTGCTTTTGAAATTTTTATTCACACAAATTGTTAGTAATTCGGGTTTGGGGTATTTAGCTCTTTCTTGTCCTGATAGGTGATTTAATAAATTAAAAATTTTTTTAACTTTTCTAAAATTATATAAAATAGGAATTAAAGAAAATGATAATTTAATGGGATGTTTAAGCATCTCTACAAATAAACTCTTGTTTCCAATAGTTCCAGAAACAAATCCTCTTAATTCATTATTGCAAAAATCTATCTCTAAAGTTGCAAAATCTGATTCGTCAATGCATTTATACATCAAAGTTAAAAATTTCACTCCAAGACTAGGAAGAAAACCGGTCTTAATACTTTCGATATGGAGAAGAGCTACTTCGCGATATATTAATTCTTTTCTCGGCATTTTTTTAAGTATCCTTCTGGCACACTCGATGGAACATTGATAATTCTTTCTTCAAGCCATATTGAATTTTTTAAGCCATCAGTTTGACAATCTTTAAACATCTCAAGTCGTGACATCAAAGTCCAAATTGGTCTGGTCATTACATCATTTTTATTCGTATATTCCAGAAAAAAATCTCTCTCATTTTTAGATTCTAAGCATATTGCATTTAACCAAAAGTTCGGGGTAGCTCCTTTAATTCCCTGTATAAAATTTATATTCCTTTCATCAAAAAAAGATTTCCATTTTCCAGCTATTTTCTTCTTTATTTCTAGCATTTCATGTAGATTTTCCATCTGTGCACATCCAAGGGCAGCATTGATATTTGGCAATCTGTAGTTATAACCAATTCTGTCATGAACAAATTCAAAAGGGTGGGGAACTTTTGCAGTAGTAGTTATATGTTTTGCTTTTTTTGCTAAGTCTTCATCATTTGTAATTAACATCCCCCCACCACCGGTTGTAATTACTTTATTACCATTAAAGCTTAATGAAGCCATTTTCGAAAAATTGCCGGTATGTTTGGTATTTAAAAAACTGCCTAGCGATTCAGCTATGTCCTCGATTAATGTTATGTTCCACTCTTTGCAAATCTTAGCAATTTCATCAACCCTGCATGGAAGCCCAAAAGTATGCATCGGGATGCATGCAGAGATTTTTTTTCCAGATATTTTGTTATAGCATTTTTTATCTTTTATATTTGCATTATTTTCTAAAAAATTTTGCAAAGCATTCGGGCTCATGCCCATAGTATCTTTATCGACGTCTATAAAAATTGGGGTTGCACCGGTATAACTAATTGCATTACATGTGGCTATGAATGTCAAAGACTGAGTAATAACTTCATCTCCATCTTTAACATCTGCTAAATTTATTGCAGTATGAAGAGCTGATGTGCCATTTACAGTAGCAATTGCATACTTAGCTCCAGTAAATTCACAAATCATGTTCTCAAATTCTGTGACTTTAGCGCCAACAGATGAGACAAAGTTGGAATGAATACAATCAGTTACATATTTAAGTTCATTACCTTTAAAAATAGGTCGATGAAGAGGCACAAATTCTTCACCATAAATACTTTTAGAGAAGGTAATGACATCTTTAACCACTGAATGAATTTTTTTCATATTTTTATACCTTAATTTGTAATAGAAAGTATTTCATCTTTTAAATAACTTGCTAACTTTGAATAATTTCTATTTTTTAAAATCCATTCTCTTCCTCTTATACCCGTTCTTGTTAAATTACTTTTACCTAAAGTAGATAGTTCAATAATTTTTTTAGCTAGGGCTTCTGAATCTTCAGCTTCTACAAACCAGACACAATTAGCTTCATTAATCATCGAGGGATATCCAGAATAAGATGCCAATATTGGCTTTCCTGATAACATGTAATCAATAATTTTATTCAGTGATTGCCCATATTTCCAAACTCTTGAATTAAATGTTGAAAAGTAAACAACATCAAAAGAACTCAAGACTTTAGCAACATTTTCTTTTCTAATATGACCTAAAAATTTTATATTTTTTATTTTGTTGTATTTTTTTTTATATGTATTCAATAATGGTCCATCGCCACCAATATGACATTCAATCCCCAACTTAACTAAGTCAATATTTTCAATTGCTGAAAAAAGAGTATCTAGAGCATTGGTTTTTCCTACTGTACCTAAGTAACCGATTATAAAATTAGTATTATTAGAATTTACTGATAAATCATGTCTAAATAAGTTAGTTGAGGTATTTCCAGGAAATCCAAATGGAATACAAATTACCTTCAAGTCATTATTAGGTAGAATATTTTCTATATGCTCTGATAAATTTGGCATTGTTCCAATTATTAAATCACTATGTTTATATCCCAGTTTTTCTATGATGCTCAAAAAAAATATTAAAGGATTAATTTTTGAATACCTGCCCTCTTCAATCAAAGTTAATGGCCATATATCTCTAACTTCAAAAACTAGCCTTGCTGAATAAAATTTTTTCCAAAATAAGCCATTAAGTATTGATAGGAGTGAAAGACTAGAAACAAAAATAATATCAGGCTTTCTTAGATTCTTTTTTTTATTAAAAAAAAAGAATTTTATTTCGAATTCGATCCAGGATATTATTCTTGCTATTGAATTCGCCTTGCCATAACTTATTCCTTTAATCTGATGAAAATAAAAGGTTTTAGAAATTTCTTTAGATTTATTTGATTCAAGTTGATTAAGAAACGAGTTTGAGGAAGAAGTAATAAGATCAACGTTAAAACCGAGTTTAGAAAGTTCCTTCATTAAGAAGTATCCTCTCATACCAACATAACCGTGACCAGGTTTAGAAACATATTTACATAGATACCAAATATTCATACTTTTTTAAACAAGTAGTTATTTTTGCCTCTCTTAGAATAGTTCAGGAATTGCATTAATTGTTTGAATTGCATCTTCAAAATCTATACCTATTGAATCTAAATACCACTGAATTGATTCATATCTTGGTTGATTCTCAACATTAACCAATCTCAATGCGTCTTCTCTGGATATCATGCCCTCACGAATCTGATTACTTCGAAATGTATCATGTTCTGTAAAACCAGCAACAGAGTAATAAACATAATTGTATAAGGCTGCTGTTCCGTCTCCTATCCTCCAGCTGGTAGGTGTGTCATTTGACCATTCCCAATTATAGTCTTTCAATTTAGAGTTAACTTTCTCTTCATCCCAAGTAAGATAATCAAAAATATGAAAATAATCTGATTTCTTATTTATGCTTCTCCAATACTCTCCACTAATAGTATCTGGAATCGAAGAGTTGAAATACGAGGGATTTAGAAAATATTGCTTATAACGCTTGAATTGATATTCTGCTTGAGAGATAAACCCATTGTTATACACATGCTTATTGTCGAATTCTGGTGCAATACCCAAAAATCCTGTTTTAAAATGTGTTGTCTCCATGGGGTTAACACCCCACAAGTTTAAGCTGATTCCTGTTTGCTTCTTTACTTCCTCGCAATATCTAAAAAAATGTTTATCTCCTGCTGTCCATAAACTAATCATACCTAGATGAGGATTTTTTAACCAGGCAGAAACATTTTTACGAATATTGTCTCTTTTTTTTGTAATATCTGCAGCAATGATTATGTTTTCGACATTCAGCTTAGAGCACATGCGACTTATATTTCTTCTTCCAAGATCTGTGACCATCCCCCAATCATAGGTATATGCAATTGGGTTCATCCCCAACTCTTCAACAATTATATGAAGAGCATAACTGCTATCTCTTCCTCCAGAAAATGGAACTATACAATCACGAAGACCCTTTCTGCGATAGGGTTCAACTAACCCTTCCAACTCTGAAAAAGGCTTTGGTACATTTTTTAAAGTGTAATTTTCACAATAATTACAAACACCTTCTTTGTTAAATTTAATATAGGGCATTGTTTCTGGGAGAATACATTTAGAACACCTTTTTAAATTATGAGTTTTATATTTTAATGATTTATCCCTTGATGATACGTATTCAAACGGAGGTAAAAGATAATCTCTTTCGCTGATGACCTTATCATCAATGCAAAAACTATCAAACTTAAAATCATAATCAAATGAATACAATCCAAATACTTGCTTAACATTTTTAACATTAATGGATGTTAATGGGAAACTCTCAGAAGCAATATATGTAGAGTCATCTTTGATGCCGTAATATAAGCTACCATTATTTGAAATCAAATAAACTTTATTTAATTTTGGAGCAAGCAATATTGCTGATATTACTCCCTCACATTGATTGAAAATATTTTCAATAATTTCCTCATCACCGAGGGATTTATTTTTATATCGCTTAAATAAAGCCAATATAACTTCAGAATCTAGTTGAGATTCAGGCTCATAACCAATTGAGTTCCAAATATTTTTATAATTTGTAATAATTCCATTGTGAAAAAGAATTAAGTCGTCCTTAACTACCGGCTGATTATTGGCTACGTCGTTAGTAACTAGTCTGCTATGGCCGCATATAAAAGATGATTTATTGTATTCTGGTCTTTGCTTTACAAGCTCTAAAGAGCCAAAGTCTCTTTTTATAATTTTTATGTTTTTGTTTTCTTGGAAAACAATTCCTGATGAATCTACACCTCTAATTTGTGCAGTCTTCGCCATATGAAGAACATCTTTTTTCTTAACAGAGTTACTATGACTGAATATTCCGTATACTCCACACATATAAAGCCTTATTTTCCTAATATATTATTTTGATTCATTTTAGTATGCTTAATGTAAAATCTCATCATAAATATTTTTTAATTTCTTAGCCTGTTGTTTCCAACTGAGCTTGAATAAATTATTAAAATTCTTATTTTTAATACCATCGTTTAATTCAATATCTTGTATTGAGGAAATAATTGATTCTTCATTAATTTCAGTACAAGTGCCCAAATTAAACAAAGAAACATAATTTGCAATATCGGGAAAGTTAGATGCCAATACAGGTATTCCACTAAAAGAATATTCGAATAATTTATTTGGAAGACAAAAATAATCACTTAAAGATATATTTTCTACAATGCATAAACCAACATCTGCATTTTTTACAAGAGAAACGACCTCCTCATGAGGCACAGGATTATGAAGATGAATATTATTAAATTTTTTTGATGCTAGAATAATTTCTAATTCAAGGGATCCATGCCCAATAAAAACAATATGAGATTTAATTTTGCTACTGGAAAATGCTTTGACAGCATATTCAATGCCTCTGCCCTTCTCAAGCATACCAAGATAAATAAAGATCAGTCTATTATCGGGAATACTATATAAATCATTAAAATAATTTTTTTTGTAGTTACTTATTTCATCCTTAAACTTTTTAATAAAGGGTGAATTTAAAATTAATTCATTTTTTTTGTAGCCAAGTTTTTTTTCATACCAATCCAATATAGATGGACTAACAGAAATCAATACATTTACTAATGGCCAGCAAATTCTTTCTATTAATAAGGTTGCTTTTGATAAAAAAGCAGTTTGTCCATTTTTATTTGACTCTAATTCGTGAGCATCATATATAAGCTTTGCTCCAGTAAAAATTTTTATTAATGAGCCAATCGGCAAGACAAGCGTATCGTGACAATGAATAACAGATGGTCTATACAAAATCCCTTTTAAAATCATAGGAAAAAATAGTTCTAATATATTTAATCCATGTCTAACAAACCTTGGGAAGAAGGTTAATTTCTTAGAATAGAGCTTAATCATTTTTACCTTTGCATCAATTTCTAATTTAGTTCTAGATCCCAAAGGATCAAGAACTCCCAAAGCAAAAATTTCATAATTATTTTCTTCAGAAAGAGCAGTTATTTCCTTTAGAATTCTGTTATCAAAATTTATATCTGTATGCGTTAAATGTAGTATTTTTATTTTTTTCATACCTAGAGATTTTAATTTTTCATTATTGAAATAGTCTCAAAATGCTTTCATATAGATTTCTTGATGAGGAAGTGTTGAGAGATGAATTGTGCCACAATAAAGTAAAATTTCCCCCAAAATAGTCTGTAGCTTTTTTTAATAGTGAAATTTTTTCTATAATTTCTATTTTGTTATTTAGCCCCATATAACTTTCACTGAATAAAGAGTCTTCCATAACCAATAATGGTTTCTGAATTATGTTTAATTTCTTCCTATTTCTTAAATCGTACATAGAATAGGCTCTAGATGTCCCAACTCGGAAACCTATATGTTCTGCAAATGCAACAGATGAATCATATGCAACACCTGCATCATCAAGAAGTCTAAATGTTTCTAAACTTGAAAATTTCAAATAATGCTGCCTATTACCTATACGAGGCTGGGATATTTTTTCTTCATGAAAAACTTCTCTTAATTTCTCAATTTCTGAGCTTATTTGAGTGAAGTCTAAGTACGATTTATAGCTAAGGTGCGTTCCAACCTCGTGACCTCGATTTATAATATTTTTTATGAGACTTCGAATTCTCTCTTCATTAATTGAGTAATGACCGTCCATAGTTTTGTCACTCTTTTTAAAAATAAAATAAAAACACATAGTGTTACCAACCTTTTCATTTAAATCCATCATCCAATTAATCTTATCAAGTGGGTCAAAAGTATAAATCTTTAGCTTAGACATTAAATAATTAAGCAGTGTATTTGCAGCCTGAAAAATACTTTTTCTTTTTATAATATCTCCAATAATTTTTTTAAATGTTGATTGAAAAGAATTAATGTAACTAGAGTATGGGTTATCGACATCACAAGACACTAATAATTTTGAAGGGATACACTTTTTCTTTAAATTATTGTCAAACTTTGATAACAATATCCACAACAACTCAACATACTCATCTACTATTGGTCTATCTATTAAATTAAATTCTGATAAAAATGATTCTTTAAATGGAAGTCTATTATGTTCATCTTCATTGACCTTTACTGCATCCTCATAACCTGAAAGCATAAAAAATATTGTTCCCAAAATATCGAAATCTATTGAAATTCGTTCATCATTTTTATCTATTTTTGATTCCCCAAAAATTATAGGGAGACTTTCATTAAAAAAATCTTGATTAAAATGTTTCTTTAATTGTATAAATTTAGTTTCTTGAAGAAATACTGAATTATCAGCTAGCCAATTTGTCTTAGAATTTAATAAAAAAATGTTTCTAGTTGAAATGCATTTTTTTTCTACAAAAATATCAAAATACTCACGTTTTTTAGATATCTCTACTCTGTAATCAAGACCTAAAAACTCATCAAATACAACGTGGGACACCCATTTTATTTCTTCATAAAAATCTTGAGCTGTATTAATAATAATCATTTGTATTATAAATTAGAGTTTCTACTATGTAATTTAAACTTTCCAAATCCAAAAATAGATGAGAGTAAAACAAGGGCTATAACTACAAGTGCAAGGTAAATACTGATTATGAAACCACTAAAAAATGTTCCACTTAAATTTTTATAAAATATAATCATCCAAATATAAAATCCCAAAGTCGCAGGATTATGTTGTATTTTGAGGATAAAAATATTGATACCATAAAGGAAAAAACCCAAAAGAATTGGTATAAAAATTAACCCTAAAAAACCAAAATTTATATATGCCTCAACCCAAAATATTGTTGGCATTGATCCCACAACACCATTTTGATTTTGGTTGTACCATTCCATTATCTCTTGAGTTATAACAACTGGTTCAAAAGGAAAAATCCCACCTGGATTAGGAAAAGTGGCCCCTAAAAGAAAGTCTCTATGAAGTGGAAAATATTCTAGATAAACATAAACTGGTTGCAATTGACCTGTAAGAGTTCTACTAAAAACTGAAGTGAACGCAGTAAAAAAATCAGAAGAATCCATAAATAAATAATATAAAGGCACAATTAAAGCTAATAGAATTATTCCAATTATAGAAATAATTTTTAATGAAATAATGCTCCTATTTTTAATAATTACTAAAGCTATTCCCACTCCAAAAATTAGGTCGGTTATTGGGCCTTTTTGTCCAGACATTAACAGTGCAAAACTTAAGGTTAATAAAGAGATTATTAGAAAAAAATTTCTCAATAGGCTATTTTTTTGTTGTCTCATTACAACAAAGATCATTGATACAAAAAAAGTGTTTCAATCATAAATGCATGATACCAATGGTATCTTCCATCAAAATTATTTGTCATATTTGACCTTAGAAGATTATTTGAAGAATCATTTATATCCGAAACTAAACCAAATAAAGAGGTTATAACAAGGTTATTTAAACCTATTTTATTTATGTAAGAAAATAAAACTGTTATACATATAAAAAATAAAAGGCAAGTAAGGAAAAATAATATTTTATCTTTTTGATGTTCAAGATATTTCATTTCAAATGAATAGATTGGTCCAAATACTTTTCTTCCTAAGATGAATCCAAAAATTAATAAAGTTATGGCAATAACCATAAATAAAAAAACTTTAATCATTAAGAAATTATTTGTAACTTCAGCAGCTCTATATTCGTCTAGTTGAAAATATAAAATTGGAATTCCTAAATACTGATACAGAATAATAAAGAGAAGTAGAATTGAAGGAATAGATATCTTGAGAAGAGAAAGATTTGCAATTCTCAACATAAATATCCACATCAAGGGGATTAATAACCAATTTAATATGAATATAAGATTTAGCACAGAAATTATTTTTGTAGATTAAAGCTATTCAATTTTTTTATTCCATCCAAATCTTATAGCATCAATAATTAATGCAATTACATTATTATAGAAAATTTGTAGTCTTCTTGTTTTCATAGATTTTATAATTTGTGAAAATCTAAATCCTCTTAAATAAATTTTATCCTTACTAACCAATCGTATTTTATTGTTTTGCAGGGCTTCTTTGAGAGAATTTTCTTCTGCATCTTCTACTTCAAGTGAAATAATGACATTACATAATTCATTTTTTAAATGAGCATCACTTCCATAGTAATAAGGTTTGCCCAAATTAAGGGCTAAATTTTTAGCCTTAGAGTCTTGATCTGTAGAACATCTAGAATTATAAATCTCAATAATATCCATTTTAGTTGCAATATAATCCAACTTTGTGATCGGATGGCTTTGATACGGATGAGGTAGCATCAATAAGCCATCTTGCCTTTTTACCTCATTAACAAAATTAGTAAATCTCATATCAATTATTTCTTCCTGAATAAATGCAGCTATAATATCCCCAAATTCAGTCTTATATTCTGCAGCAATTGGTGCTATTAAATTCAAATTTCTTTCTTTAATTCGCTTTCGTAGCTCTACGCTGCCATCAATATTTTCATGGTCGGTCAATATAACAAAGTCCAGTTGATGCTCGAGTGCTTTATCAATTATTTGATCTATGCCATTATTTGAATCATAAGAATATTTAGAATGAGCATGAATAAAACCTTTCATTTTGTATGGATTTTTATAAAAATTAAAATTTTTGTCACAATTTGAATAATTGTTGGGGCTGGGTCACTAAAAATACTTAAATTTGATTTAACACGAGGATTTAGCATATCTTTTATAACTTCCTTAAATCTTGAAGGGTCAGTAAACATATATTTAATGTCTCCATCAAGGGGCCAGTAAAATTTTACATTCCTATTATAACTAGCTAATTTTTTTGAGCTTTGATTTGCTTTGCCTAATAAATGAATAATTGAAGCTGGAAAATTAGCTCCAGCTATTATTCCAAGATCCAAAGAACCCCAAAATTTTGGATTAATTTCCATTAAAACCAAGCTGTTATCCTTCAACATTTTAAATTCAACCATTGCTACACCATTCCATTTTAAATAGGAAAGCAAAGAGTTTCCATATTTGTGCAAGCTGTCATTGTATATAGTTTTAGCACAAACGCTTACACCCCCAGATGGTGGTGCTTCTCTAAGTCTCTGATGGTGATAATAATCTATACATGTGCCATTATGAAAAAGCCCAAAGAAACCTACCCCTACTCCGCTAATGAATTCCTGAACCATTGGAAAACCTGTTTCGGCATTAAAATCATATTTATTACACATATGTACATATTTTTTTAAAAAATCTTCTTTGCTATAAGCATAGTCGACTAGGTTTTCACCAACCTCATAAATCCATTTTATTACGCAAGGAAAACCAATCCTTACTGCATAATCTGTTGCTTCTTCAATACTTTCAGGGAAAAGAGTTTTAGGGACAGGTATTTCAAGCTTTTTGGCAGCTTCCATCGTAGATTTTTTTGACATCGCAAGCTTTATTTGTGATTCATTTGGAATTAGATACTCTACCTTGCCTTTAAAAAAAGAGTCATGTTTAGAAAAAAATTCTGTACTTTTTGTTCCAATTGGCATCACTATGTCGATTTCATTGAGTTTAATAAAATCGAGAATGATATCTCTATCTAACTTTTCGATCACAAGTGAACCAGAACAATATTTAGAAAATTTTGAAATATCTAGAAAATGGTGGGCAATGACATATACTTTTATTCCTTCTTTACCTAAAGACCTTACACATGCCAAAGCATTTTTCTGTGATGCTTCGGTTATTAAAACAGACTTAGATGCTTTCACAAAATTGTAATATAATGATTATGTTCCCTATATGTCCTTTGACAGGACCAAATAATAAATACTTGAAAATCTTGGAAGTTTTTTTCCTAGATAAATATCAAAGCTATGAAAAAAATTAAAAAGATTAAATGATCTAATTTTATTCAGCACCCACTCATTAAAAATAATATTACAAAGACCTCTTTCTTCAACAATTCTGAAATCAGCATTGAGAACAATATCTCTTATGTTTTTGCTTGAAAACTCCCAATGGCGTGCTTGCTCCCAATAAGGATATCCTCCCCAATCAGATGGCTTACCTTTTATTTTTCTAACAAATTTTCTTAAATGATATATAAACCTATCATATTGCCAAAAAGCACTTATCTTATTAGGCATGGAAAAAAGCATAGTACCTCCTGGTTTTAATACTCTGTAAAGTTCTTTAGAGGCAGCTTCATAATTCTCAATATGCTCTAAAACCTCCGAGCAAATTATAATATCAAATGAATTATCTGGATGCTTAATTTTTGTAATATCACCAACCTCAATTAATATCTTTTCAAGGCTGATTGGATTAAGTTTGGTAAAGTTTGATATTTGTCGTTCTACATTCTCCATTTCATTTTCAATAGAATATGTAAGATTTATATACTTTGACATGATCATTGAAGAAGGGCCTTTTCCTGAACCGGCGTCGAGCCCAATCATTTCATCTTCAGAAAATTTAGAAAGAAAATCATCTAAAACTTCCATCCTGCATCGATGTTGATATCTCCATAAACAATCTTTATATGGATAATCATGAAAATCATCCATAAAACCATTGCCAAAATAATTTAGCACATCATCTTTTTTTTTATTTATATTTTCATGATTCATGAATTTGCAGTTTTCCACTTATTATAGCCATTCTTCGATGTGACATAAAATATGAGAACCAAACAGAGAATATTTAATATAATTTCATGTAGAACAAAAAATTTAATAAACATTATTATAGAAGTTTCATACCAATATATAAGTACTAAGAAAAAGGTTAAAGTTAAAGAATATAAAACCTGCCAATAGACTCCATATTTAACTAATCCTTTAATATTGAATATTGCCATAAGAGGATTTATACATAACTTTATATATGCAACCCATGATAAATATGTAGCATAAGTTCCTGCTAAGGCCCAATCATCACCAAAAAATAACATAAACAAGGGTTCAGACCAAATTGATAAGATTGTTAAAGGAACAATACCTATTAATCCCAACAATAATAATTTATTGATAAGGAATGCCCTAATAGTCAAAAAATTTTTATAAGCTAATAATGAAATATGTTTAAAAATTACCTGGAAAAAAGCTGTTGAAAGCAAAACAATTGGAATCAGGACAATTCTAGATGCTAATCCATATTGACCTATATATGATGTTTCATAACTTGCTCCAATAAAAAAAATAGGTGCTTGACTTGCAATACTAATTGTTAAAGCACCAAATATTGAATAGTATGGAAATTCTCTGTACTCATATGCGGCTTTTTTAATTTGTGAAAAATTTATTGATTTTAAATAATAGCCCGTTCTAAATATTTTTGTCTTTATATAGATAACAATACCTATAAATAGTCCAGCTATAGGACCAAGCAATAAACCAAATTGTTTAAGTTGAAAAAAAGTACCCAATATAATTTGCACTAATGCAGTAGTTGAAGTTTGTGAAACATGAACATTAGCAATTTTATTAAATTCGGACAGTCGGTTGTTCCAAACTCCTAATGGTTGCAATATGCCAGTTAAAAAGACTGCAGGTACTAACATATATAATAAAGTTTTATTAAAATTTGGATAGTAATAATAAATTACAATTATTAAAGCAAAAATTAGAACAGAAAATGTACAAGAAATTAATATGCTCAAAAAAAATAAATTTTTTGCATCATTTTTTCTTTCAGGCAGCATTATAGATTGTTCGTATCTCGCGTTTATAAAAATGGTTATTATTGAAATTAATGCAAGATACAATGTAAGAAGCCCATAGCTTTCTGGACTATAAATTCTTGTAATAATTGGGGTTGAAAGAATTAAAATTGATTGGCTTAAAATACTTCCTCTAACAAGAGGTGTAACATTTCTAAAAAATGAGTTAGTGAAAAATTCTAATATTGAAATTTTCATTTAACATTTAATGCAAGCACTTATAGCTCAAGCAAAATATTATTCAATGACTCAATTATAAAACTCTGATCCTCTTGCTTTAGATATGGGCTCATTGGGAGACTAAAAACTTTACTACATAATTCTTCAGAAGTTTTGATGCCAGAGGACACAACATAACTATCTTTATATGCTTCTTGTTTGTTTAAAGGTATAGGATAATATATTACAGTAGGTATCTTTAAATCTTTTAACTTTTCCATAATTAAGTTTCTATTGTTAGATATTAAAGTGTATTGAGCCCACGAATAACAGATATTGTCATCTATATCAGGAACAATTAAATCCAAAGTATCCAAAGGTTTAATATTATTGTTATAGAATTGGGCTATTCTATTCCTCTTTTCTAATTCAGTTGGAAATATTTTTAGTTTCTCTATTAATATAGAAGCCTGAATCGTATCCAATCTTGAATTTACACCAACATTAATGTGCTCATATTTATGATTTCCCATTCCATGATTTTTTATAGATCTAATTTTTTTTGCTAAGGTGTCATCATTAGTAAAAATCGCTCCTCCATCACCATAACACCCTAATGGCTTAGCTGGAAAAAAACTAGTAGTTGTAATATCTCCATAACTACCAACTTTTTCTCCATCATATTCAGCACCAAAACTTTGTGCCGCATCATATATCACTTTTAAGCCCCATTCTTTTATGATTCTATCTAGTTCTTTAGACCGTGATGGCCTTCCAAATAAATCAACGGGAATAACTACTGATGGATTTAATCCAATTTTAACAGCATCATGCAATGCAGTTTCAAGACTTTTAGTACAAATATTAAAATCTTTTTTTACATCGATAAAGAAAGGTTTAGCTCCGATTACACTTATAACTTCGACACTTGAAATATAAGTAAATGACGGGACAAAAATAGCATCATTTGCTTTTACTTTAAGAGCCATCAACGCAATAGATAAAGCATCAGTTCCATTTGCGCATGTAATTGCATGCTTAGCTGATGTATATTCGCACAGCATATCTTCAAAAACTTTAACTTCATCTCCATTTATATAAACACCATGATTAAGAACTTTTTGTATAGACTTATCAATTTTTTCTTTTATCTCCAAATATTGTGATTGTAAGTCTATAAAAGGTATGTTTTTTTTCACTTAATTTTTTCCTTCAAAGTATTTTTATCAATTTCTTCATATTCAGTTCCATCAATTGAACACTTAAGAGATTTATTTAAAATATCACCAGCCTTGCTCACCCAACCAACTCTTTTTGCTGGCACACCAGCCATAAGAGCATATGGTGGTACCTCTTTTGTGACAACTGCTCCTGCTGCAATGAAGCAATATTCACCAAGATTATGCCCACAAACAATTGTTGCATTAGCGCCAATTGAAGCCCCTCTTTTTACAACGGTCTTTCGATACTCATCTTTGCGAACTATCTCTGATCTGGGATTGTTAACGTTAGTAAAGACGCACGAAGGACCACAAAAAACTCCGTCTTCAAGAGTCACGCCATCATATACACTTACATTATTTTGTATCTTAACTTCACTGCCGATTTTGACATTTGGACCTACAACAACATTTTGACCAAGTGAAGTATTACAACCAATTTTAGTATTTTGCAAAATATGACTAAAATGCCATATTTTGGTTCCTGCTCCAATTTCTACATTTTCATCAATATATGATGATTCATGAATTTGCACATCTTTAAACCTATCATTCATAAGATTTATTATTCAAGATCTCCAATTGAATCAGATGCTGATGTTAGCATATTAAGAACTTTTAGACCTTCCATACCATCAGTTAAGGGTTTTGAATTTCCTTCAACAACATCAATAAAATGTTGGCACTCATTTTTTAATGGTTCTGATTGTTCAACAATAATGTATTTTGGATCAGCCTTTGTAAGTGACGGATCCCCGCCTATAAAATTAATTTTATGCTCATAAATGGCAAGCTTCTCATTCCATGATTTAGTATCATCAAAAACTGCCATTGCTTTATCACCACAAATGACCAACTTATGTTCTTTATACGGATGAATCCATGAAACATGTATATGTGCTTTTAATTTTGAGTCAAAAGCCATATGAATTATTGCAGTATCTGCAATTTCTTTTTGTAGGACTTTTGATGATTGAGTAATAATAGATTTAGGTTCTTTTCCTGCTAATGATAAAAGCATTGACATATCATGAGGAGCAAAGCTCCATATAACATCTTCTTCAGAGCGAACTTTTCCAAAGCTCAATCGATTTGAATACATATAACTTAATGACCCAAGTTTGTTTGATTGAACAAGTTGTTTTAATTTTTGAAATATTGGATGATATTGAAGAAGGTGGCCAACCATCAAATGAACTCCATGCTGTTTAGATAAAGAAATCATTTTGTCTGCTTCAGACTTATTCATAGCTAGCGGCTTTTCAACATATACGTGTTTGTTAGCTTTTATAACTTCGATAGCTAATTGTGCATGAATTGATGCAGGAACTGCAAGCACAACTCCTTCAATGGAATTATCAATTAAGATATCATTAAAGCTTAAATTACTAACTTTAAACTTTTTTGCAAATCTTTCTGCAACACTTTCTTCTGGATCGCATATTGCTTTTAAAGATCCTAGCTCTGCAAAATTTCGGACTAAGTTCTTGCCCCAATGTCCGCACCCAACAACTGCAATGTTTTTAATCATAAATATCTTTTTACAAAATTTATTAATTTACTATCAAAGTCTATAATCAGAATCATCAATAGATAGTACATATTTAAGATCATATATAACACTATTGTCTTTGCCAAAGCTTTTGATTTTTTCTTTTCCCCATTCTCTATACTCTGAGTGATCAACTGCTATTAGAATGGCATCATATGAATTGTTTTTTGGTAAATGAACTAAATCAATGTCGTACATAGTTTTTACCTCCTTTTCTGAGGCCCAGTTATCATGAACATCAACCTGAATATTAAATTCTTCCAACTCTAAAATTAAATTAACAATTTTTGTATTTCTTATATCTGGGCAGTCACCTTTGAATGTAATACCTAAAACAAGCACTTTTGCATCATCTATGTGAATTTTTTTCTTAGTTAAATGTTTTACAAGTTGAGTTGCGCAATATCTAGGCATATCATTATTAATTCTTCTGCCTGCAAGAATTACCTCTGGATCATAACCAACCTCTTTAGCTTTATATGTAAGATAATAAGGATCAACAGATATACAGTGTCCTCCCACTAAGCCCGGTTTAAAGGGTAAAAAATTCCACTTAGTTTCAGCAGCTTTCAAAACTTCTTGAGTGTCAATATTTAAGACATTAAAAATTTTTGCAAACTCATTAATTGTTGCAATATTAAGATCACGTTGAGTATTTTCTATAACTTTTGCTGCTTCTGCTACCTTTATCGAGCTAGCCATATATGTTCCAGCTTTAATAATAGATGAATACATTTCATCAATTAAATTTGATATTTCTGGCGTTGATCCTGATGTAATTTTAACGATGCTAGTAAGAGTATTTTCCTTGTCACCTGGATTAACTCTTTCTGGGCTATATCCGACATAAAAATCTTTATTAAGTCTCAAACCGGATTGTTTTTCTAGGATTGGGATACATACTTCTTCAGTGGCGCCTGGATATACAGTAGATTCATATATTACTATATTGTCTTTTTTGAGAATTTTACCAATCATAGAAGATGCTTCTTTTAGTGGATTTAAGTTAGGCAAATTATTCTCATCAATAGGAGTAGGTACTGTAATAATAAAAGTATTGTAAGCACATAAATCATTTAATTCGTTAGTGTATTGAATTGATTTTGCCGCTTTTAATTGATTCTCATCAACTTCATGGGTTTTATCAAAAAAATTACTTAATTCATCTATTCTGGATGCATTAATATCATAAGCACATACATTTCTAGTTTTTGCAAACTCTACTGCGAGAGGCAAACCAACATATCCCAAACCAATTACAGCAATTTTAATATCCGAAAGTTTGCTGATCATTTAAATTTTTCTACTCTTTTAGATTTTTTTTTTGAAAGTAAGGCTATTATTACTGCAATTAGAAAACCTAAAAAGGTTCCCAATATACATATAAGCATCCTTGAAGGTTTAGACTTTTTTTCTGGAGCAATTGGAGATTCAATAAAAGAAAATACATAATCATCTGTAGCTTCAATAAGCATTAACTTTTGCATTTCTTCTTCCATTAAATTATTTATCACTAGCTTTATTTCCGATATGCTTGTTTTACTTAATTGAGTAGATAAAAAATCAACAGATTTTAGTGACAAATTTTTATCATTCATTCTCATAGAATGATTTATTTTTTCAACAATAAGTTCAACCCATTTTTTCGCAATTATTGGTGAAATATGATCAATCTTTATTGATGTAAAAAGGCCTAGTTTATCCTCAGTGATGACTAAAGATTCTCTATAAACTCTATAAGCCTCTTGGTGAGATGGGCGATTTTGGCTTATTAATTTATCAGTGACTTCATCATACAATTTTTTATCATAAAAAATTTTATTAGATGTCCTGTCCCAGCTTTTTACAGCTACAAGATTTTCAAATTTAATATTTGGTATAAATTGTTCAATAAAAAAATCATACGATTTTATTCGAGCAATGGCTTCTTTTTTTTGATCATTGTTACTAGAAGGTAAATTTATGCCAGCCACACTGGCAAATGATGAGTAATTAAGCATTTTATTAGTTAAAGATTCTGATTTATCTTTACTACCTAAAAGAGCGCTTGATGTATATACATTCGTTAAAGACAGTGAATAAACTAAAGAAAATAATGCAAAGATTATTGTTGTTGATAAAATAAAATATTTCTTTTTCCAAATCTTATTAATTAGATCTAACAAATCTATTTCGGGCTCATTGCTTATTTCTGTCCTATTCATAAATTTATCTTAATAAGGTTGGTACCCGGAGCCGGACTTGAACCGGCACACTATTGCTAGCGAGGGATTTTAAGTCCCTTGTGTCTACCAATTCCACCATCCGGGCATGGTTATTTCTCCTGTTTTTTGTTGCCAAAAGAGATATTTTGTTCAGTTTCTCTTTCCATAGGATCATTATATACCGATCTAATTTCATTATTTATATTTATTGACTCTTTCAATAATGAAAATTCAACACCTAAATATTTCGATAATTCAAGGAGTGCTGCAGAATCTTTTGGAAAGCAAGCACCTCCATAGCCCTCTCTACCATCATGCCCAGGGACATGCATGTGAGAACTGCCAATTCTTGTATCTTTTGAAACAAGAAAAATGAAATTTTCCCAACTATCTTCAGCTCCACTTTTTTCAAAGATATTTTTTAATTGGTTGAAAAAAACAACTTTATTAGCAAGAAAACTATTAATGGAATATTTAACCAGAGATGCGGTTACAAAATCTGTAAAAAAGTGTTCTTTTTGAATGCAATTTGTATATTTCTTGTAAAAATCTGAGGCCTTTTCACAAAGAGAATGCTTGCCACCAAATATAATTAAAGATCCTTCAATAAAATCTTTTTCTGCAGTCTTTTCCCTCAAAAACTCAGGATTATAAACAAATTCATATTTGAGATTTAAATCTTTTAAGTTTTCTGGGCTTACAGTACTTTTTAAAATAATCAAAGATTCATTATGGATTTGTTTAAGATCTCTATAAATTGAACTTAAAATTGAAAGGTCTTGTTCCCCCTTATCCCCCATTGGAGTAGGTGCACATATAAAAACAATCTGGGGTTCAAACTCTTCTAGGTCAAATACTGAAGTATCTAATTTTGGATCAACAATAAAAACATCTACTTCATTAGTAAATGCCTTTCTCAAAGCAGAACCCACAAACCCATAACCAATAATTGCGACCTTCATAAAAAATTGGAGGCTGAGGCCGGAATCGAACCGGCGTAAACGGATTTGCAGTCCGCTGCATGACCACTCTGCCACCCAGCCAAATTATT
>MDTA01209285.1_pt1 | contig 29046 bp, 26 predicted proteins | sample 811151 | NCBI WGS metagenome assembly MDTA01 (sample SAMN05326648, study PRJNA326480) | marine metagenome | isolation source: seawater | place: Indian Ocean: South | collected 2010 | reverse complement strand
TGCACGCTGCCGGTTTCGACCAGACCGCCCAGGCGGATGCGCCGGTCGATCTCGACCTTGCCGTCGGCGACGTCGGTGGGGGAATGGAAGAAAACGATGGAATCCTCGAAGGCCGTCAGCACCAGGGCCGCGGCGACCGCGAGCAGGCCCAGGCCGATGCCAGCGAAGGTCAGGCGTTTGTGTTTGCGCTTCACGTGTCGGGGGCTCCGTCAGCGGCGGGAGAGGCTTGGCGGCGAGCGGCTTTGCCGTCCGGTCCCTCAAGCTGGGCAAGGTCGGTCTCGGCGGCCTTGAGGCCCCGCAGGCTCAGCCACAGCAAAACCCCGAGCAGGCCGAAAACGGCAAGATAGCTGGGCCAGACGTAGCCCGCGTATCCACCCATTTCGAGAAATTTGCTGATGGTGTCCATGATGTTCGACGATGACCTTTGAATTTGGGCGTTTTTATGGTGATCGCACCAGAAATAGGCAACGCCGGTATCCTATACCAGATACCGGCGCCGTCTTTGACCCGGATCAGTTTATCGTTCTTGAATATGAGTGCAAGGGCGCTCGTCCTTGCCGGATCAGGCACCGGCCTCCTCGGCCTGGATTTGGCGGCGCGCCCGAACGCGGCCTTCGGTCAAGTCGCGGCGCATGCGCAGCATCAGAACCCATAGATAGTACGTCGTCGCGGCCCCGATCATCAGGAACAGGGGCCAGAGCATGTCGGGATGGATCGTCGGCCCGTCCATGCGCAGGATCGATGCCGGCTGATGCAGGGTGTTCCACCAATCGACGGAGAACTTGATGATCGGCACGTTGACGAAGCCGACCATGGCCAGGATCGCGGACGCTTTGGTGCCGCGCTGCGGATCGTCGAAGGCGCTGTTCAGCGCCATATAGCCGAGATAGAGGAAGAACAGCACCAGCATCGAGGTCAGGCGCGCATCCCAGACCCACCAGGTCCCCCACATGGGCTTGCCCCAAAGGGCGCCGGTGAACAGGGCGAGGAAGGTGAAACACGCCCCGATGGGCGCCGACGCCCGGGCCGCCACATCGGCCACGGGGTGTTTCCAGATCAGGCCGACCGCCGCAGAAATCGCCAGGCCTGTGTAACAGAACAGCGCCATCCAGGCCGCGGGCACGTGGACATACATGATGCGCACGGTTTCGCCCTGCTGATAGTCGGCGGGCGAGGCGAACAGACCCAGGTAGAGCCCGGCCCCGGCCAGGATCAACGTCGCCCCCGCCATCCAGGGCGTAAGGATGCCCGACAGCTTCATGAACCGGCGCGGATTGGCGAAATAATTCAACATGGGGCGGAACCTACCCTCTCCATTTTCATTATGCCAGCATCCGCTTTACTCCAGCGCCTGGCGCAAACCGGCCGCCGCGCCCCAGGGACAAAGTGCCAGGGTCGCGGCGAAGATCGCGCCCAGCAGCAGCAGGGGTGCGCGCGCCGGAAAACCGCCGATCGCGGCCTCGACCGCGCCGACGCCGAAGATCAGCACCGGAATGAACAGCGGCAGGATCAACAGCGCCAGCAACACGCCGCCGCGCCGCGATCCCAGGACAAGCGCCGCCCCCACCGCGCCGATCAGCGACAGCGCGGGCGTACCCAGCAACAGGGCCAGGATCAACAGCGCGAAGCCGTCCGCCGGCATGTTCATCAGGATCGCCAGCACCGGCGCCGCGATGATCAGCGGCAGGCCGGTGACCAGCCAATGGGCCAGCACCTTGGCCAGCACGACGACTTCCAGGCTCGGCGGGCTGAGCGCCATGAGTTCCAGGGAGCCGTCCTCGAAATCGTTGTGGAACAGCCGTTCCAGCGACAGCAGGACCGAGAGAAGGGCGGCGACCCAAAGCACGCCCGGCGCGATACGGGCCAGGGTATTGGGCTCCGGCCCGACGCCCAGGGGAAACAGCACCACGGCGATGACGAAGAACATCACGACCATGACGCTGTCCATGCCTTGGCGGAGCGCCAGGCGCAGGTCGCGTTCCAGGATGGCGCGAAATCCGGTCATGCGGCGGTTTCCTCGGCGGCGGCGCGGGCGGCGCTGACCGTGTATTGCCCGAGGTCCAGATTGACGGCGTCTTTCAATTCAAGGTCCGAATGGGTCGAGACGGCGACCATGCCGCCGCCGTCACGATGCCGATGGATCAGATCGCGCAGGCGGCTGATGGTTTCCACGTCCAGCGCCGTCGCCGGTTCGTCCAGCAACCAGAGCACGGCCTTGCCCAGGCCCAGACGGGCGAGGTTGAGGCGCCGTTTCTGCCCGGCCGACAGGAACCGCGCGGGCAGGTCCGCCAGATGCCCAATGGCCAGAGCATCCAAAGCCGGGCCGACGGCCGTGGCGGGATCGGCGCCTTCCAACTGCGCCCAGAAGGCCAGGTTCTCGGCGGCGGTCAGGGCCGGTTTCACGGCGTCCAGATGGCCCAGATAGGCAAGCCGCGCGCGGTGGGCATCGGGGTCTTCGGCGACCGGCTCGCCGTTCCAGGAAAGCGTGCCGCCCGCGGGCGGCAGCAGGCCCGCCATGAGCCGCAGCAACGACGATTTGCCCGACCCGTTGGGCCCGGTCAGGACCAGGGCGCCGCCGGCGGGCAGATCGAAATCCAGCCCGCGGAATACGGGCCGGGTGCTGCGCAGGCAGTCCAGGGATGCGCCTTTGAACTGGTCCATGGGGCTCCGGTCAAAAAGTTGTCCGGCATTGATAGCCCGGAACGGGCAGGGAATACAGGGGGGTACGAAAAAAGGCCGGGCTCTTGGGGAGAGCCCGGCCGAGTTCGGCTGGTTGCCGATTAAGGGGACCAGAGAGGGGGGTCTCTGGTAATAGACGAGGAGGTCTATGGTTCGTATTTAGCCATCGGATTGGGGCGAGAATGTGACCCGATTGTGATTATTTCTTGTGCCCCGGGAATCCCGGAAATCCGGGCTTTTCTGACGCTTTCGATTGGCTTATCCTTTTGCGCATGTCCATATTCCGCGCGATCCGGATGCCGTTGTTGGCGCTGATGCTCTTGGGCCTGGCGCCCTGGGGGGCACCTGTTTCCGCCCGGGCCGCCGACATGCCCGGCAAGGTGCTGGTCGAGGCGTTGCAAAGCGGCGGACATACCATCTACTTCCGCCACTCATCGACGGACTGGTCGCAGAACGACCAGGTCCGCCAAGCCGGCGATTGGAAAACCTGCGACGGGGCGCGGATGCGCCAGTTGTCCGACGCCGGGCGCGATCTGGCGGGGGCCATCGGCCGGGCGATGAAGGCGCTGAAGGTGCCGGTCGGCCGGGTGATTTCCTCGGAATATTGCCGTTCGGCCGAAACGGCGAAACTGTTCGGGTTCGGCGATCCGGAAACCACCACCGACATCATGAACCTGCGGTCCGACGAACACGTGGGCGGCCATGACGCCGCCGTGGCCAATGCCCGGCGGGTGTTCGCGACGCCGCCGCCGGACGGGACCAACACGGTCGTCGTCGGCCACGGCAATCTGATGAGGGCCGCCATCGGTGAATACACCGGCGAGGCCGGGGCCGTGGTTCTGCGCCCCAAGGCCGACAGCCCGACGGGCTTCGAAACGGTGACGGTTCTCGATCCCAAGGACTGGCAGGCGCTGGCGACGGCGCATGCGCCGATGGATTAGGCGGCGGCGAAACCGCCTTGCCCGCCCCCGGCGATCCGGCCTAGGCTCGCCCCTCATTTCGGCCGGAACGACAATTCCATAAAGCCATAGAACAAACGACCAAGCGGCGGGCGGCGCCAAGGCAGCGGCCCGGCGGCATATGCGGGAGAACACCATGAAGACAATCACGGCCCAGGACCTGAAAACCTGGCTGACCGACGGGACGGAATTCGGATTTATCGACGTCCGCGAGGAAGGCCAGTTCGGCGAGGGCCATCTCCTGCATTCGATCCCCCTGCCCTATAGCCGCCTGGAATTGGATATCGCGGCGCTGGTGCCCCGCGCCGACGTGCCGGTCGTTCTGGTCGACGACGGCGAAGGCGTCGCGGCCAGGGGCGCGGCGCGCCTGGAGGCCATGGGGTATACCGACGTGCGGGTGCTGGCGGGCGGCCTCGCGGCAAGCGAGGCGGCGGGGTTCACCATCTTCAAGGGCGTCAACGTGCCGTCGAAGACATTGGGCGAATTGGCGGAAGAGGCCGGGCATACGCCCTTCGTCGATGCCGAGGAAATGAAGCGCATGCTGGACGAGGGCGATGATTTCATCCTGCTCGACGGCCGCACGCCGAAGGAATTCAACACCATGAGCATCCCGGGCGGGCGGTCCTGTCCGAACGCGGAATTGCCGCTGCGCCTGCCGCTGTTGGTCGATAATCCGAAGACCAAGGTCGTGGTCAACTGCGCCGGGCGGACGCGCAGCCTGATCGGCGCGCAGACGCTCCGCAATTTCGGGTTCGAAAATCCGATCTACGCGCTGAAGCACGGCACCCAGGGCTGGCGCCTGGCCGGGTTCGAATTGGACAACGGCCGGACGCCGGAGCCGCTGCCCCAGGCCGTCGGCGAAGCCTTCGACGCGGCCAAGGCACGGGCCGAAGACTTCATGAACAAGAACGCCATTCCCAAGATCGATCTGGCGACGGCCGCCGATTGGGCCGTCGACGCGGGCCGGTCGTTCTTCCTGTTCGACGTCCGCACGGAAGAGGAATTCGCCGCCGGTCACCTGCCGGGCGCGGTTTTCGCGCCGGGCGGTCAATTGGTCCAGACGACCGACCAGAAGGTCGCGGTACGCGGGTCGCGCATCGTGCTTTGCGACGACAGCAACATCCGCGCGGCGAACACGGCCTATTGGCTGCGCGCCATGGGCCATGACGCCTATGTCCTGGACGACGACGCGTCAGACGCGTCATTGACCCTGCCGCTGCGCAAACCCGCCGTCCCGCCGGTCGGCGCGACGCTGGACGAGGTTGCGGCAAGTGACCTTCCCGCCGGGGCGGTCCTGATCGATCTGCGGCCCAGCGCCGATTACCGGGCGGGCCATATCGAGGGTGCGATCTGGTCGATCCGCCCGAAACTGGCGTCGCTCGGCCTCGCCTCCGATACCGAGGTCGTCTTGATCGCTTCGGAAAAAGGTCTCGCGGAACTGGCGGCCATGGACCTCCGCGACGCGGGCGTCGCGTCGCTCCGCCTCCTCGCGGGTGGGCCCGACGATTGGGCGGCCTCCGGAAAGAACATCGTCGCGACGCCGGACCTGCCGACCGATGCCGACCGGATGGATTTCCTGTTCTTCGTGCACGACCGCCACACGGGCAACGCCCAGGCGTCCCGCGATTACCTGAATTGGGAATTGGGCCTGATCGGCCAATTGAAGGATTGGGAACTCGGCCTGTTCCCGACCTTCGCCGAACACATCCGTTGAGGTTCGTCGATTGAAATCAACCGCGCACTTTCAGCGGTAATTTTTAAATAGCTTCAGAGTGCCGAGAGACGCTTCAGGAAATTGGGAATCTCGAGTAGGTCTGAGTGCGCGTTGCCTGCCATAAGTGATTTGGGTTCCTCGGCGGGCTTAGTCGCTGCAGGTTTGATTTCTTGATCGTCGCTTTGCGTGATCGGATGTTTTGGTTTGGGCGGTGACGGTTGCCAGCTTTCAAGGTGTTGGCCGACATTCTCATAGAACTTTGGAGCGAGTGTTTCTAGTTCTTCAATGAAAGTTCGTACGCCGGAAAACCTACGTGCACTGTTGCTGGTCAATGTGATTTCGAACGCCCGAATGTCCGACCCGGTAGCGCCCCCCTCGATTTTCTTGGGATCGTTTCGGACGTCAAATAAAGGAAGTACCGTGTTGGCGGCACGAGACGCCCAAATGGCTGTTACGTATACGTCTTCGATTTCCAAATCTTTTAGTTGGCGCAACAACCACGACACTTTGGATGCGTTTCGCACTCTGTCACGTGGGGCATCTACCGACATTGAAATTCGGATCGACCGGGCATTCGTGTCAGCGAGAACCGACAATGGTGAAGCAGTGTCGGGAATTTCTAAGTCTGCAGCCAAATATCCTCTGTCACACAGGGTATGTAAGTCTTCCGAGAGGCGCTTTTCCGGATCATTTATCTGTGTCCGCGAGAGTTTCACCCCAACCTTGCATGAAATAATACGAGACATGATTAAAGATAGGTCGCGCATTTGTTGATGCCAGGCTCTGACGATTTCAACGCCATCGACTTTCGTGATTTTCCCACCGGCTTGAACCTGGTCAATTGCTGAAGACCACTCTTTAGGCATGCTGGAGAAGCCGGTCACGCCAGCAGAATCATGGGAAAAGAACCGAATAAATTCACGAAGCAAGAAGGCTTGCTCTGGGTCTTTTACTTCCGACTGTTCATGTAAAAGAACCGCGTCTATCAGAATACCTCTCCACGAGAGGTGGTAGAGGTCGACCTTCCGCAGCAAATTTCTTTGGACGGCAAGCGGGTGATGCGTTGGATGTGCGGCGAAGGCATTCGATATTGTGAGGACCGCGTCAATACCATTTTCTTTGGCGAGTTTGAGGTAGCGTTCGACTTGATCCGACTGCAGGTCGCTTTTGCCGACTTTGGCTTCGATCAAGCATGTCCAAACGCGTTGCCCTGTTTTCAAGACGATCAATCCATCGGGCCTATTTCCCTTTGATGATGCCGCGTCATTCTTGAGGACGACCTCTGAATAGGTATCAATCTGAGTTCTGGCTCCGATTCTTTGACCTAGTGGCGAGAGGATCGCATGTGCGAATTGGGGGACCGCTGATAAAACAGAGAGAAAAATCGAAGAGGCGCGTTGCTCCTTACCTGTTTCTGATATCACTGGAAACAGGCGGGCAATCTCCCCTGATTTCAACGTCGATGGTAAATCCATGCTCCTGCGCCTCCCCTTACGCGTAAAATTGCCTAATGGTACACGCGATAGGAACATTTAACCACCCGCATAACGCGATTAGGTGAGGCGCTATTGGCAGCGTAAAAAGGTTTAGAGGCTCAAGCAGGCTTATCCCGCGTGTCGTCAATGACCTTGCCGTCGTTGGGCAGGCTGCCGGGGGCGACGGGTTCGACCGCGCCGTGGAGTTTGCAGACGGCGTGGATCGTTTCGCCGACGGCGTCTAGGAACCCGGCGTCGGCGACGGCGGCGGCCGCTTCGATCTTCAGGGTCATGGCGTCCTGGTCGCCGTCGCGGGTGACGACCATGCGGGCGCGTTCGATGTCCGGGTGGCGTTTGACGATGTCGGCGATCTGGCGCGGGTGGACGAACATGCCCTTGACCTTGGCCGCCTGGTCGGCGCGGCCCATCCATCCCTTGATCCGGGCGTTGGTCCGCCCGCAGGGGCTGGCCCCCGCCATCACCGCCGACATGTCGCCCGTGGCGAACCGGATCAGCGGATAGTCTTTGTTGAACGGCATCGTCAGGACGACCTCGCCGACCTCGCCGTCGGGCACCGGGTCGCCCGTGCCGGGGCGGACGATTTCCAGGATCAGGCCTTCTTCCAGGATCAGGCCTTCGCGGGCGGGGCTTTCATAGGCGATCAGGCCGATATCGGCCGAGGCGTAGATATTATAGGCGTCGATCCCGGCGGCGTCGAAGGCGGCGCGCTGATCGGGTAGCAGCGGCTCGCCCCCGACGGCGGCCTTGGCCAGGGTCGAAAGATCGACGCCCAGTTCGGCCCCTTTCTCCAACAGGATTTTCAGGAACGACGGCGTGCCGCAATATCCCGTCGGCCGAATATGGGCCATGGCGCGAACCTGCAGGTCCGTGTTGCCGACGCCGGCCGGCACCACGGCACAGCCAATGGCGTGGGCGCCGGCCTCCATCATGTGGCCGGCGGGCGTCAGGTGATAGGCGAAGCTGTTGTGCATGACGTCGCCGGTGCGGAACCCGGCGGCGTAAAGCCCCCGCGCCGTACCCCACCAGTCGTCGCCGAAGCCTTCGGGGTCGTAGGTCGGGCCGGGGCTTTGGAAGATGCGCTTCAGCAGGCCGTCGCGCGCGGTCGTCATACCGCCCAGGGTGTGTCCCGGCGATTGCAGGTCGACCAGATCCGACTTGCGGGTGACGGGCAGGGCCGCCAGCGCCGCCCGGTCGGTCACCGCCGCCGGATCGACGCCGTCGAGGACTTCGCGGAAATAGGGGGCATGGGCCTTGGCGTGGGCGAGTTGGCTTTGCAGGGCCGCGAACAGGGCCGCTTCGCGCTCGTCCGGCGAGCGTGTTTCCAAGGCGTCGTAGTGTCCGTCGTTGGCCATGGGCGCCCCTTTCAGGCTAGAGCCAGCGTTTGCGGCGGCGGTAATGCTTCACGTCGCGGAAGCTCTTGCGGCCTTCGCCCGCCAGGCCCAGGTAGAATTCCTTCACATCCGGGTTTTCGCGCAGGCCCGCCGCGTCGCCGTCCATGACGACCCGGCCGTTTTCCAGGATGTAGCCGTAATCGGCGTATTTCAGCGCGATCATGGTGTTCTGTTCGGCGAGCAGGATGGAAACGCCTTCCTGCTCGTTCAGCATCTTCACGATCTCGAAAATCTCCTCGACCAGTTGCGGCGCCAGACCCATCGACGGCTCGTCCAGCAGGATGGTGTTCGGATTGGCCATCAGCGCGCGGCCGATGGCGGTCATCTGTTGTTCGCCGCCCGAGGTATACCCGGCCTGGCTGCCGCGCCGTTCTTTCAGGCGCGGGAAGTAGTGGTAGACCTTCTCCAGGCTTTCGGCGACGGCTGCCGCCCCGTCGGTGCGGGTATAGGCGCCGGTCATCAGGTTGTCCTCGACGGTCAGATGTTCGAAACAATGGCGGCCTTCCATCACCTGGATGACGCCGCGCCTGACCAGGTCGTTGGGGCTCAAACTATCGACCCGTTCGCCCCGGAACAGGATTTCGCCCTTGGTCACCTCGCCCCGCTCGGCGCCCAGCAGGTTGGAGATCGCCTTCAGGGTCGTCGTCTTACCGGCGCCGTTGGCCCCGAGGAGGGCGACGATGCCCCCCTCGGGAACCTCAAGCGAAACACCCTTCAACACCAGGATGACGTGGTCGTAGATGACCTCGATATTGTTGACCACCAGCGGCGACCGGGTGGCGGTTTCCTGTTGTGCCTGTTCCATTCGTTCGGTCCTCGGCTTGCGTGTCGAAAGGCTTGGTCGGTCGGCCCGGTCCTAATTGCAGGACCGGGGGGTGATGTTGTTTTCCTTGGCGTAGGCCGCGGCATCGGCCTCGACCAGGGGACGGACGATGTCGCGCATGGGCGTCAGCCAGTCGGAGGCATAGTTCCATTTCGCGCCGTCCCACTGCTGGATCATGATCGGGCCCATGGTTTCATGGTCCTCGCAGGTGATCTTCAGCGGGCTGACCATGTCCTTGAAGCCCATCTTGGCCAGGGTGTCTTCGGTGATGTTCAGGTTTTCCAGGCCCCAGCGGACCTGTTCGCCGGTCAGCGATTTCGCCCCGAACTTGCCCTGTGCCGTGCGGATCGCTTCGGTCGCGAACAGCGCGTTGACCAGGGCGCGGTTGTACAGAACTTCGCCGACCTTGTTTTCCTTGGCCGCCGCTTCGTCGCCGCCGTAGACGTGCTTGATGATTTCCTTGTGCACGTCGAAACCGGCGCCGGCGCCGTGGAAGGTCGTCGACAGGTAGCCCTTGGCGCCGTCGCCGGCGGGGACCACGTCGGCGTCGGATCCGGACCACCAGTTGCCGACGAACTGATCCATGGGATAGCGGATGCCGTGGGCTTCCTTGATCGCGACCTGGTTCATCACGCCCCAGCCGGACATGAAGATGAAGTCCGGTTTGATGCGGCGGATCTGGCGCCACTGGCTGGCCTGTTCCTGGCCCGGGTGGTCGACCGGGATCAGGGTCAGGTCATAGCCGTAGCGTTTCTGCAGAACCTCCAGCGTCGGGTTGGCTTCCTTGCCGTAGGCCGAGTTGTGATGCAGGTGCACGATCTTCTTGCCCTGCAGCTTGTCGTAGCCACCGGCCCGCCGGGCGAAATACTTGATGACGGCGGAGGCCTGCGACCAATAGGTCGCGGGCGGGTTGAACACCCATTCGAAGACCCGGCCGTCGGCGGCCGAGGTCCGGCCATAGCCCATGGACAGGATCGGAATCTTGTCGACGCTGGCCTTGGGGATCAGCTGATAGGTGATGCCCGTGGAATAGGGATTGAACAGCGAGGCGCCGGTCGGGCCGTTGCCTTTCAGCTTCTCATAGCATTCGACGCCCAGGTTGGTTTTGTACTGGGTTTCGCATTCCTCGAAGGTCAGCGTGACGCCGCCGACCCCGCCGTCGCGTTTGTTGAGAAGCGTGTAATAGTCGCGAAAGCCGTTCGCCACGGGAATGCCCGACGGCGCATAGGCCCCCGTGCGATAGACGAGCATGGGCAGGAACTGCTCGTCCGCCTTGGCGATTTCTGCCGCGGCAATCCCGCCGAGGCCGACCGCGGCGCCCGCCGCGGCCAATACCAGTTTACGGATGTTCATGGCTCTAACTCCCAAATGTGAACGCCCCCTTATTTCGGGGCTTGTGCTCTTCGTTTCGCCTCGGGCCGGCGGCGGCGGAGGTCTCCCACCTGCATGCCGGACCCGTTCTTTGTCGTCGGTTGTTCTTGGTCTTGGCGGCATTCGGGGCCGCGGTCTCTTATTCGTCCGGGCCGTCCCGTCAGTAGGGGAACGGCCATTTGCGCAATTTCTCGCGCAGGATCTGCCACAAGCGGGCGAACCCTTCTGGCTCGACGATCAGGAACACGACGATCATCACGCCGAAAATGATTTCCTCCAGGTGCTTTTGCAGGGCGGTCGAGATTTCCAGCCCGACCATCGGCGGAAAATTGGTCAGGAAGATCGGCACCAGGATGATGAAGGCCGCGCCCAGGATTGATCCGCCGATCGACCCCAGCCCGCCGATGATGATCATGAACAAGACGCGGAACGAGACGTTGACCAGGTCGAAGGCTTCGGTCTCGGCCGAGCCCAGCCAGCAGAAGATCATCAGGGCCCCGGCCACGCCGATGAAGAAAGACGAGATGGCAAAGGCCGTCAGTTTGGTCTGCAACGGGCGGATGCCGATGATTTCGGCGGCGATGTCCATGTCGCGGATCGCCATCCACGACCGCCCGATGCGCCCGCGCACCAGGTTCTTGGCGAACCAGGCGAAGACCACAAGGAAGGTCAGGCAGACCCAATACCGTGCCTCGGGCGTCGCCCGGGGGCCGGTGATCTGAACGCCGAAGACGTCGCGCGGCGGGGCGGTGATCGTGCCCGACGGATTGTCGTTGTAGAACCAGCCGACCTTGTTGAAGAGCCACAGTATGAAGAACTGCGCCGCCAGGGTCGCGACGGCGAGATAGAATCCCTTGATCCGCAGGCTCGGCAGGCCGAAGACGATGCCCACGGCGGCGGCACAGCCGCCCGACAGCAGGATCGCCACGATGACGTTCATGCCTTCGATGTTGGTCGTCAGTTTGTAACAGGCATAGGCGCCGACGGCGGCGAAGGCCCCGGTGCCGAGCGAGACCTGCCCGGCGTAGCCCATCAGGATGTTCAGGCCGATCGCCATCAAGGCGAAGATCAGGAACTGAATCAGGACTGCCTGCAGCCAGTATTCGTTTGCGATCAGCGGCACCATGTAGGCGAGTGCTATGACGATCAGGACAGCGATCTTGTCCTGCAGGATGGGAAAGACCGCCTGGTCGCCCTGGTAGGTCGTCTTGAACTGGCCGGCTTCGCGATAAAACATTCTGGCTGGCCCTCTCTACACGCGCTCGATGATTTTTTCGCCGAACAGACCCTGCGGGCGGAAGACCAGGAAGGCCAGGGCCAGCATGTAGGCGAACCAGTTTTCGATGGCCCCGCCGAAGGCCGGGCCCCAGAACCCTTCGGCGACCTTCTCGCCGACCCCGATGATCAACCCGCCGACGATGGCGCCCGGCACGGAGGTGAAGCCGCCCAGGATCAGGACGGGCAGGGCCTTCAACGCGATCAGTGACAGCGAGAACTGCACCCCCGATTTGGCGCCCCAGACGATGCCGGCGACCAAGGCGACGATACCCGCGATGGTCCAGACGGCGATCCAGATGGTTTTCAGCGGGATGCCGACGGAAAGGGCCGCCTGGTGGTCGTCGGCGACGGCGCGCAGCGCCCGGCCCATGGGTGTCTTCTGAAAGAACACGGCCAGCGAAATGACGACGGCGGCGCCGACGAAGGCGGCGGTTACGTCGAAGGTGTTGAGCAGAATCTTGCCGCCCATGATTTCGAAAGGTTCGTCCGGGATGCCGATGTCCAGGCGCTTGACGTCGGAGCCCCAGAGCAATTGCCCCGTGCCCTCCAGGATGAAGTTGAGGCCGATGGTCGCCATGAACAGGATCAGGCCTTCCTGGTTCACGAGATGGCGCAGCATGAAGCGTTCGACCAGAAACGCGAGGCCGACCATCACCGCCGTCGTCAGAATCAGCGCGAGCCACAGCGGCACGCCGTGTTCCATCAGGCCGACCAGGGTCAGGGCGGCGAACAGCACCATCGCCCCCTGGGCGAAGTTGAACATGCCCGACGCCTTGAAGATCAGCACGAAGCCGAGGGCGACCAGGGAATAGAGGACCCCGGTCGACAGACCGACCAGGATCAGTTCGGCCAGGAACTCGGGGTATTGCCACATCTCGACGAAGGGGGTGACGAAGACGGAATGAAGGAAATCCATATTTCTGTGTCCTTTTCCCGTCCTATCCGTGGTCGTGGCTGACGCCCAGATAGGCGTCGATCACGTCCTGGTTGCCCTTGACTTCGTCGGGCGTGCCTTCGGCCAGTTTCTTGCCGTAGTCGAGCACGATGACCCGGTCGGAAATGTCCATCACCACGCTCATGTCGTGTTCGATCAGGATGATCGTGGTGCCGAATTCGTCGTTCACGTCGAGGATGTAGCGGACCATGTCCTCTTTTTCCTCGTGGTTCATGCCGGCCATCGGTTCGTCCAGCAGCAACAGGTCCGGTTCGGCGGCCAAGGCGCGGCCCAATTCGACCCGCTTCTGCAAGCCGTAGGGCAGGCGGCCGACGGGCGTCTTGCGGATCGCCTCGATCTCCAGGAAGTCGATGACCTCTTCCGCCTTGGCGCGGTGTTCCAACTCTTCTTTCAGCGCCGGGCCGTAATACAGCGCCTGCCAGAACAGGTTCTTTTTCATCTTCAGGCCGCGCCCGGTCATGATGTTGTCCAGCGTCGACATGCCCTTGAAGAGTGCGATGTTCTGGAACGTGCGGGCGATGCCTTCCTCGGCCGCCTCATAGGTCTTGGCCGTGTCGCGGCGCTTGCCCTTGTAGTGAATTTCGCCTTCCTGCGGATGGTAGAAGCCGTTGATGCAGTTCAGCATGGACGACTTGCCCGCCCCGTTCGGCCCGATGATCGCGAGGATCTCGTGCTCGCGGACCTCGAACGACACGTTGTCCAATGCCCGCACCCCGCCGAACGACAGGGAAACCTGATCGACCTTCATGATGACGTCGCCGATCCGCTGTCCCTGGGGGTTTTGTGGCCCGCCTTCCGGCATGTCGTTTCCTTCTCTCTCGTCCGCTGGCTCAAGCGGCCTTGGGCGCGCCCGGCGGCACGATCTTGGCGTCGCGGATTTGCACGTCGGCGTGGATGGTGTCGGTGCGGCCGTCCTCGAAGGTCACCGCCGCCGTCACCTCGCAATGGGTCTGGTCGGAATAAAGGGCGGCGATCAGATCACCGTAGCGTTCCGAGACGACGCTGCGCCGCACCTTGCGGGTGCGCGTCAATTCGCCGTCGTCGGCGTCCAGTTCCTTGTGCAGGACCAGGAATCGTTTGATCTGCGATCCCGCCAGCTTGTCGTCCTGGGCCAGATCGGCGTTGACCTTGTCGACGCATTCGTGGATCAGGTCCAGGACCTCGGGCCGCCCGGCCAGGTCCGTATACCCCGTATAGGCCAGGCCCCGCCGCTCGGCCCAGTTGCCGACGGCCTCCAGGTCGATATTGATGAAGCCAGCGACGTAATCGCGGCCGTCGCCGAAGGTCACGGCCTCGGACACGAAGGGGAAGAACTTCAATTTATTCTCAAGGTATTTGGGCGCGAACAGCGTGCCGTCCGTCAGCTTGCCCACGTCCTTGGCCCGGTCGATGATCTTCAGGTGCCCGTCGCCATCCAGGAACCCGGCATCGCCGGTATGGACCCAGCCGTCGGGTGTCTTGGTTTCCGCCGTCGCGTCGTCGTTCTTGTAATAGGCCTGGAACACGCCGGGGCTCTTGAACAGGACCTCGCCCGTCTCGGCGACCTTGATCTCGACGCCGGGGGCGGGCACGCCGACGCTGTCCGACCGGATGTCGCCGTTGGGCTGAATGGTGATGAAGACCGACGCCTCGGTCGAACCGTAAAGTTGTTTCAGGTTGAGGCCGAGGGACCGATAGAAATCGAAGATGTCGGGGCCGATGGCTTCGCCCGCCGTGTAGCCCAGGCGCATGCGCGTCAGGCCCAGCACGTTCTTCAACGGCCCGTAGACCAGGAATTCGCCGAGCCGGTATTTCAGGCGGTCCATGAAGGCGACCGGCTTGCCGTCCAGTATGTCGCGCCCGACACGCCCGGCCAGATCCATGAAGTAATGGAACATGCGCTGTTTCCAGGGGGCGGCGTCCTCGATCCGGATCATCACCGTGGTCAGGATGTTCTCGAAGATGCGCGGCGGCGCGAAAAAATAGGTCGGCCCGATTTCGCGCAGGTCGTCCAAAACGGTTTCCGCACTTTCCGGGCAGGCGACGCAGAAGCCCTGGGTGAAGGACTGCCCGACCGAGAAGATATGATCGCCGACCCAGGCCATGGGCAGGTAGGCGAGCATTTCATCGTCGTCCGTCAGGCCTTCCCAGTCACCGGCGTTACGGGCCGTCCGGATCACGTTGTCGGCGCTGAGCATCACGCCCTTGGGCCGGCCCGTAGTGCCCGAGGTATAGAGCATGACCGCAAGGTCGGCGCCCGAACCCTTGGCGACTTCGCCGTCGTAGAAACCGGTGTGGGCGTCGTCGAAGGCGCGGCCTTTGTCCTGCACATCGGCGTAGAGATGCAGGAAGTCCTGGGTGTAATTCCGCATGCCGCGCGGGAAATGGTAGATCACCGTCTCCAGCATCGGCAGGCGGTCCTTGATCTCCAGGATCTTGTCGACCTGTTCCTGGTTCTCGACCAGGACGAAGCGGCATTCCGCGTGCTCCAGCACGTATTGCATCTCTTCGGCGACGGAATCCTGATAAACCGGCACGGGCACGCCGCCGACGGCCTGGGCGGCGGGCATGGCCCAATAAAGGTGCGGCCGGTTATCGCCGACGATGGCCAAGCGGTCGCCGCGTTCGAAGCCGAGTGCGGCCAGCCCGCAGGCGAGTGCGCGCACTTCCTTCGCGACCTCGGACCAGGTCCAGGTCTGCCAGATGCCGTAGTCTTTTTCGCGGCTTGCGGGTTTGCCCCCCCTCATGCGCGCGTTGTGTGCCAGGAGTTTGGGGAAGGTGTCCAACCCTCCCGCTGTCTCGCCGGACATCGATGTCTCCCCGTAAATCCCTAAGCCTTCTTCGCCGCCGACGCGCAAGGGCGCCGCCGACATCTTCTTCTGGGTCGAATGTGCTTCTGGATTTTCGTGTGTTTTTCGTCTCTTGGCGGACGATGGATAAAAATTACAAACAGGTTGCCGGGGAATACGCAAGCCGAAATGTCCGCCCCGCGACCCCCCTGTATCGATGAAACCCCCGGTGGCCGGGGGCTTGGCCGAAATAGGGTGCGGTGCGGCGGAGCGGTTCGGTGTTGACCTCTGCAAAGCCGCTGCATACGTATGGACATGAAGGGGGGCAATGTGGTGAATCCTGCTTGCTGACCAACACTGCAAGCCCCAAACGGAGGCCCTTCCATGGCGATTACCGGCAACGATACCCTGAACACGCGGCGGACCCTTTCGGTCGGCGGCAAGGATTACGATTATTTCTCGCTGGAGGCTGCGGAAGCCGCGGGCATCGGCGCCGTCGGCAAGTTGCCGTTCTCGTTGAAGGTCCTGCTTGAAAACCTGCTGCGCCGCGAAGACGGCCGCACGGTCACCGTCGACGACGTCAAGGCGGTCGTCAAATGGCTGGAAACGAAGACCTCCAGTCACGAAATCGCTTACGGCCCGGCCCGCGTGCTGATGCAGGATTTTACCGGCGTGCCCGCCGTGGTCGATCTTGCCTCCATGCGCGACGCGATGAACACGCTGGGCGGCGATCCGTCCAAGATCAATCCCCTGTCGCCGGTCGATCTTGTCATCGACCATTCGCTGATGATCGACAATTTCGGCACGCCGACGGCGTTCAAGGAAAACGTCGATCTGGAGTTCGAACGCAACCAGGAACGCTATGAGTTCCTGAAATGGGGTCAGGGTGCGTTCGACAACTTCCGTGTCGTACCGCCGGGCACCGGCATTTGCCACCAGGTCAATCTGGAATACCTGGCCCAGGTCGTGTGGACGACGGAAATCGACGGCAAACAGGTGGCCTATCCCGATACCTGCGTCGGCACGGATAGCCATACCACCATGGTCAACGGCCTGTCGGTCCTGGGTTGGGGCGTCGGCGGGATCGAGGCCGAGGCCGTGATGCTGGGCCAGCCCGTTTCCATGCTGATCCCCGAAGTCGTCGGCTTCAAGCTGACGGGCGCGCTGTCCGAAGGCACCACGGCGACCGACCTTGTGCTGACCGTCACGGAAATGCTGCGCAAGAAGGGTGTGGTCGGCAAGTTTGTCGAATTCTACGGCGACGGCCTGGATCACCTGTCCCTGGCCGACCAGGCGACCATCGCCAACATGGCGCCGGAATACGGCGCGACCTGTGGCTTTTTCCCGGTCACCCAGGCGACGCTCGACTATTTGATTTTCACCGGCCGCGATTCCGAGCGCGTCGCCCTGGTCGAAGCCTATGCCAAGGCCCAGGGCATGTGGCGCGATGCTTCGACGCCGGAACCGGAATACACGGACACCCTGGAATTGGATATCGGCTCCGTCGTGCCGTCGCTGGCCGGCCCGAAACGGCCGCAGGACCGCATCAAGCTGAGCGAGGCCGCCAAGGCCTTCAAGGACAACTTCAAGGAAATCTCCGCCGGCCGCGATACGCAGAAAACCGTCGACGTGCCGAACTGCGATTTCAAATTGGACGACGGCGCCATCGTGATCGCCGCGATCACCAGCTGCACCAACACCTCCAACCCGGCGGTGCTGGTCGCCGCCGGCCTGTTGGCCAAGGCGGCGCGTGAACGGGGCATGACCAAGAAACCCTGGGTCAAGACATCGCTGGCCCCGGGATCGCAAGTGGTCACCGACTACCTGGACAAGGCCGGTCTGACCGAACACCTGGACGCCATCGGCTACAACCTTGTCGGCTACGGCTGCGGCAGTTGCATCGGCAACTCCGGCCCCCTGCCCGAAGATATCCAGGAGGTGATCGAGGAGGAGAATCTTTGCGTCACCGCCGTGCTCTCCGGCAACCGTAACTTCGAAGGCCGCGTCCACCCGCTGACCCGCGGCAATTATCTCGCCTCGCCGCCGCTGGTCGTCGCCTATGCGCTGGCCGGCAACATGAACATCGACCTGTTGAACGATCCGATCGGCCAGGACCGGGACGGCAACGATGTCTTCCTGAAAGACATTTGGCCGTCCAACAAGCAGGTCCAGGAGACCATGGCCGCTTGCGTCACGCCGGAAATGTTCCGCGCGCGCTATGCCAACGTGCTCGACGGCGACGAAAATTGGCGGGCGATCAAGACGTCGAAGTCGCTGACCTATCCCTGGAATTCCGGCTCCACCTACGTTCAGCATCCGCCGTTCTTCGAAGACATTTCGATCGAGGACGAAGGCAAGGCCGAGGACATCATGGGGGCGCGGCCGGTTGCGTTGCTGGGCCAATCCGTGACCACCGACCATATTTCGCCCGCCGGCAACATCAAGGAAGACAGCCCCGCCGGGACCTACCTGATGGAACATCAGGTCCGCCCCCGGGACTTCAACTCCTACGGCTCGCGCCGCGGCAACCACGAAGTCATGATGCGCGGCACCTTCGCCAATATCCGCATCAAGAATGAAATGGCGCCGGGGACCGAAGGCGGCGTGACCAAGATGCAGCCGACCGGCGAGATCACGTCGATCTACGAAGCCGCCATGGGCTACAAGGCCATGGGCATTCCGTTGGTCGTCATCGGCGGCGCCGAATACGGCACGGGATCAAGCCGCGACTGGGCGGCCAAGGGCACGCGCCTTCTGGGCATCCGGGCGGTGATCGTCGAAAGCTTCGAACGCATTCACCGTTCCAACCTGGTCGGCATGGGGGTCCTGCCGCTGCAGTTCCCGTCCGGCGTGACGCGCGAGACGCTCAACCTGGACGGCACGGAAACCTATGACATCACCGGCCTGGAAGACGGCATCACGCCGCGTATGGAACTGACCCTGACGATCCATCGTGCCGACGGCTCGACGGACGAAACGCCCGTGCTTTGCCGCATCGATACTTTGGACGAGGTCGATTATTTCCTCGCCGGCGGCATCCTGCAGTACGTGCTGAAGCGCCTCGCCGCCTAAGTCGGCATTAGATGAAACGCAGAAGGCCGGCCCTCGATGGGGCCGGCCTTTTTCGTGCGCGGAAAGGAAGGCGCTATTTGTCCTTCTTATCCTTCTTATCCTTCTTATCTTTTTTCTCTTTTTTCTCTTTCTTTTCCTTGTCCTGGCCTTTGTGCTTGTTCTCTTCGTCCTTGCGGTGGTCGGCCGACTTGCCGCCCTTGTTGCCATCGTTCGCCTTGTCGCTTTTGGCTTGGGCGCCGGGCGCCAGGGTCAGGATGGTGCCGGCCGCAAGCAGGGCCATGAAATCGCGTCGGGTCATTTGCTGGTGTTCCCTCTCATTCGAATGGATGGGTTGGAATTGGTCTGAAAACAGACCGAACTTGAGCGCTTGAGCATGTTCGGGATGTTCGGGCCGTGACCCAGGTCACTTCCCTGGCCGAATTGCCGCCGGAGATTCACCGGGCTGTCATCATCGATTCATGGGGGAAAACTATGGTTCGGCCATGCGGCGATGGCGGTCGAGGCCCGAGGGGGACGCGGGCCCGCACGCCGATGCGGTCCGATGGAACATGTGCGACCAATGAGGAGTCACACGACATGAACGAAGTAGCCTTGATGTCCCGGTATTTCCTGAGCCCCCGGCGCGAGCCCCAGCTTGAGGAGGTTCTCGCCGATCCGGTCGTGCGCCTGGTGATGGCGCGCGACGGTGTGACGCTCGACGACATGCGCGACGTGGTCTCGTCGGCGCGGTCGCGGCTTCTGTTCCGCCAGATGGTGGCGGCGGAAAGCTCGTTCTAGATTTCCACAAAGCCCCCTGGGAATAACCCAGCGGCCCGGCGATAAATCGCCGGGCCGTTTGGATTTGAAAAGGGTGCCCGGCGATTTGGGTTTGATCGGGGAAGGGGCGCCTTAGGCCAGGCCCTGCGCCATCAGTTTCGACAGGCGCTTGGAAAACGCGCCGGCGTCCAACACTGGCTCGCCTTCCAGAATGCGCGCCTGATCGAGCAGCAGGAAGGCGGCGTCGTCCAGGGCCGGGTCACTGGCATCCTTGGCCTTCGCCAGGTCGGCCAGTTTGGCGATCAGTTTGTGGTCCGGGTTGATCTCCAGGATGCGCGGCGAGGTCTCGCGCCCGCCCATTTGCTTGTGCTGCTTCAACAGGCGTTCCAGGTTCATGTCCAGATCGCCGTCGTCGGCGACCAGACAGACCGGGCTGTCGGTCAGGCGTTCCGACTTGCGCACGTCCTTGACCTTGTCGCCCAACGCAACCTTGAAGGCCGCCAGCAGCATGTCCAGTTCCGGCGTCGTCTCGGTCTTTTCCTTGTCGTCGTCGTCTTCAGCCGTGTCGTCCTTGGCGCTGTCGGCGTCTTTCGCCTTGGCGATCTTCGACAAGTCCGCGCCGCCGCGGGTCGCCGACTTGAACGGCTTGCCGTCGAATTCGCCGACATGGCCCAGCCAGAATTCGTCGACCGGGTCGGTCATCAACAGAACCTCGACGCCCTTGGCCTTGAAGCCTTCCAATTGCGGGCTGGCCAGGGCCGCTTCCGGGTCCTCGCCGGAGATATAGAAGATGGTTTCCTGGCCGTCCTTCATCTCGGCGACGTAGTCGGCGAGGCTGATCCAGCCGGGGCGGGTGGAGCTTCGGAAGCGGGCGAGTTCCAGAATGCGCTCGCGGTTCTCGCCGTCCTCATAAAGCCCTTCCTTCAGCACCGGGCCGAAGGTGTCCCAGAAGGTTTCGTAGTCCTCGGGCTTTTTCTCGGCCGATTTCTTTAATTCGCCGAACACCCGTTTCGTCAGGCCCTTGGAGATTTTCGCGACGACCGGGTTGTGCTGCATCATCTCGCGGCTGACGTTCAGCGCCAGGTCTTCCGAGTCCACGACGCCCTTCACGAACCGCAGGTAGGGCGGCAGCAAGCCTTCGCAATTGTCGGTGATGAACACCCGTTTGACGTAAAGCTTCACATGCCCGGTGCGGTCCGGGTGGAACAGGTCGAAGGGCCGCATGGACGGAATGAACAGCAGGTTCGTGTAGCTGACGACGCCTTCGACCTTGTTGTGAATGGTCATCCAGGGGTCGTCGAAGGCATGCGCCGTGTGATGATAGAACTCGGTGTATTGCTCGTCCGAGATATCTTTCTTTTCCCGCGTCCAGATCGCCGACGCCGTGTTCAGCGTCTTTTCCTCGCCGTCCCCGGCCAGCAAGATCGGAATGCCGATGTGATCCGAATAGGTGCGCACGATGTGTTCGATGCGCTGCGTCTCCAGGTATTCCTTGTCGTCCTTCTTAAGGTGCAGGGTCACGTCGGTGCCGCGGCCTGCGCGCTCGGTAGGCTCGATGGTGAATTCGCCGCGCCCGTCGGACGTCCATTTGAAGGCCGCGTCGGTTCCTGCCTTGCGGGTCACGACCTCGACCTTGTCGGCGACCATGAAGGCGGAATAGAAGCCGACGCCGAACTGGCCGATCAGGCTGCCGGCCTTGTCCTTGTCCTTCTTGTCCGCGTCCGAAAGTTCCTCGACGAAGTTCTGGGTGCCCGACCGGGCGATGGTGCCCAGAAGACTGGTCAGGTCGTCCTTGTCCATGCCCAGACCGTTGTCGGAGACGGTCAGCGTCTTGGCCTTCTCGTCGATGGTCAGGGTCACGCGGAAACCGGGATCGCCCTCGATCAGCGCTGGTTCGGTCAGCGCGCGGTAGCGCAGCTTGTCGCAGGCGTCCGAGGCGTTTGAAATCAATTCGCGAAGGAAGATTTCCTTCTGGCTGTACAGCGAATGGGCGACGATATCCAACAGCCTGCCGACTTCCGCCTGGAAGGCATGGGTTTCCGTCTTCGGGTTGGTTTTGGTGTCGGTGCTCATGGCCTATTTAACCCCCAATGGTTCGTCCTGGGTCGCCGATTTCGGCGCTTCTTGCTCTTGGCGGGGCAGATATGTGACGGTCAGGGCAGCATTGCAAGCCCCGGTTTGGCGCAGGCCGCCTTCGCGGCGGCAGGTGGGAGGACCATGGCCGACGACGACCCTTACGCCGAAAAGCGCCGCCGCCTGTTGGATGAGATCGAACAGGACGCCCGCGACACGGCCTTCTGGACCGGGCGCAAGGCGTTCTCCGAGCGCACCATGGCGGCCATCGCCGCGGTGCCGCGCCATGAATTCGTCCAACCCGGGGACGCGGTCGTCGCCTATATCAACCGGCCGCAGCCGATCGGCCATGGTCAGACGATTTCCCAGCCCTTCATCGTTGCCTTGATGACCGACCTTCTGGACCTGAACGGCACGGAAAAGGTGCTGGAGATCGGCACCGGCTGCGGCTATCAGGCGGCGGTCCTGTCCAGGGTCGCGGCCCGCGTTCATACGGTCGAGGTCGTGGAGGCGTTGGGCCGCGCCGCCGGAGACCGGCTCAAGCGACTGGGTATCGATAACGTATATGTCCGCATCGGCGACGGTCATGCGGGCTGGCCCGAGGAAGCGCCCTTCGACGCGATCATCGTCACGGCGGCGCCCCCACGAATCCCCGACGCCCTGATTCGCCAATTACGCCCCGGTGGACGGATGATATTGCCCGTCGGGCGGGCCCACGACCGCCAGACCCTGACCCGGGTGGTCAAGACAGCGGACGGCAAGATCAGGACGGAACCCGTTCTGTCCGTTGCCTTTGTTCCCATGGTCTCCGCCCGCCCGAATGACAGGGAGAAGAAAGCGGACGATTGACGGCCTTGCGGCTTGCGTCGGGCGGCACAGAAGGCCACATTCGAAGGGTCATGGAACTCGCGACCCGCGACCACAAAATCGTCGCCGTACTCGGCCCGACCAACACGGGCAAGACGCACTTGGCCATGGAACGGATGCTGGCCTATCCCTCCGGCATCATCGGCTTCCCCCTGCGCTTGCTGGCGCGTGAGAATTACGACCGGGCCGTCAAGAAAAAGGGCAAGAACCAGGTCGCCCTGATCACCGGCGAGGAAAAAATCCTGCCCGAAGGGGCGCGTTATTTCCTCTGCACGGTCGAAGCCATGCCGCTGGACCGGCCCGCAGACTTCCTGGCCATCGACGAAATCCAGATGTGCGCCGACCCGGACCGGGGCCATATGTTCACCGAACGCCTGTTGAAGGCGCGGGGCCGGTTCGAAACCATGTTTCTGGGCGCCGAGACGATCCGTCCGCTGATCGAACAACTGGTGCCCGAGGCCGAATTCACGACCCGCCCGCGCATGAGCGTCCTGCGCTATTCCGGGCAGAAGAAAGTCACCCGCCTGCCGCCGCGTTCCGCCGTCGTCGCCTTTTCCGGGGCGCGGGTCTATGCGCTTGCCGAACTGGTCCGCCGCCAGCGGGGCGGCGCCGCCGTGGTGCTGGGCGCGCTCAGCCCGCGCACCCGTAACGCCCAGGTCGCCATGTATCAGGCGGGCGAAGTCGACTACCTGGTCGCCACGGACGCCATCGGCATGGGACTGAACATGGATATCGACCATGTCGCCTTCGCCGGGATCTCCAAATTCGACGGCCGCCATCGGCGTCAGCTTACGCCGGCCGAACTGTCGCAGATTGCCGGGCGCGCCGGGCGCGCCATGAACGACGGGACCTTCGGCACGACGGCGGATCAGGGGCCGCTCGACCCCGATTTGGCGGAAGCCATCGAAAACCACAAGTTCGATCCACTGACCAAGATCTATTGGCGGAACGGGAACCTGGATTTCTCATCCGTTCATGCCCTGAAACACACCTTGGCCCGGCCGGCCCCGCGCCCGGGGCTGATTCGCGCCCGCGCGGCCGAGGACGAACAGGCGCTGTCGCTGCTGCTGCGGGACGAGACGGTGCTCGACCGGGCCGAAACGCCCGAGGCCGTGCGTCTGCTTTGGGAGGTCTGCCAAGTCCCCGATTTCCAGGGCGTGATGACGGACGCCCATGCCAATCTCCTGGCGACGATCTACAAATATCTGACCGGTCCCGACGCGCGCCTGCCGGAAGACTGGATGGCGACCCAGGTCAAACGTCTGGACCGCCTGGATGGCGATATCGATGCCCTGACCCAGCGGATCGCCCATATCCGCACCTGGACCTACGTGTCGTTCCACGGCGCCTGGCTGCCCGACGCCCTGCATTGGCAGGGCCGGACCCGGGCCATCGAGGACAAGTTGTCCGACGTCCTGCATGAACGCCTGACCCAGCGTTTCGTCGATAAGTCGACGGCCCATCTGATGAAGAAGCTGAAGGACACGCCGGACCTGATGGCCGCCGTGACCAATGCCGGAGACGTCGTGGTCGAAGGCCATCCGGTCGGTCATCTGAAGGCGTTCCGCTTCGAAGGGGCGGGGGCGGGCGCCGGGCTGGACGCCGCCGGTCGGGCCATCGCCGCCGCCGCCGGGCGGGCGTTGAAGGGCGAATTCCGCCGCCGGGTAAAAGCGCTTGAACAGGCGCCGGATACCGAGATCTCCCTGGCCCCGCTGGATGGGCCCGATGCGGGCGTGATCCATTGGGGCGGCCTGCCCGTCGGCCGTGTGGTCAAGGGCGATACCGTGTTGAAGCCCGCCGTGCGGGTCATTGCGTCCGACCTGCTGGATGCGCAAGGCCGCGACCGGGTGGCCAAACGTCTGGAAGGTTGGATCGCGGCGCATATCCGGCATCTGTTCCGTGATTTGCTGGCGCTGGAAAATGCGACGGTCACCGGGGCGGCGAAGGGCCTGGCGTTCCAGGTCCGCGAAGCCTTGGGGTCGTTGCCCCGCGCCGCCGTCGAGGACCAATTGGATCTGATCGGCAAGGACGCGCGGCGCGACCTGCGGGCGGCGGGCATGCGGCTCGGCCGTGAAACGGTCTTCCTGCCCGCCATGGTGCGCCCGGCCCCCGCCGCCATGCGGGGCTTTCTCTGGTGCCTGACCGAGGGCCGCAAACCGGCCTATCCACCGCCGCCGGGCCGCGTCTCCGTCCCCGCCGGGCGGCTGCCCGCCGACTATTGGGAGCAGGTCGGTTTCCGCCGGTTCGGCAAGCTGGCCCTACGGGTCGATATGGTGGAACGGGTCGCGGCCAAGGCCTGGTCGCTGGCCAAGGCGGGCGGCAAAACCGGTTTTGCGATCGGCCCGGACCTGCTGTCGCTGGCCGGTTGCACGGTCAAGGAAATGGAAGGCGTTCTCAAGGGGCTGGGGTTCCGCGCCAAACCGGATGGCGAGGGCATCCTGCGGTTCCGCCCGGCCGGCCCGGCCAAGCGGTCCGAAGCAACCGTCTCCGCCGGCGGGAAAACCGCGAAGACGGGAAATGCAGGCCGGCGCGCCAAGGGCGGCGCCCGGCGCAAGCCCGTGCCTCAGCCGAAGATCGACCCGCATTCGCCCTTCGCCAAACTGAAGGATCTGGTGCTGTCGTGACCGGGGGAGAAGCATGAGCGACCCCGCCGGCACTCTGCGCCTGGATAAATGGCTGTGGTTCGCGCGGTTCTTCAAGACCCGCTCGCTTGCCACCAAATATGTCCAGGGCGGCAAGATGCGGGTGAATACGGTCAACGTCGCCAAGCCTCATTATTCGTTGCGCGTCGGCGATGTGCTGACCTTTCCCATGCGCTCGGGCATCAAGGTGGTGAAGGTTCTGGATCTGGGATCGCGGCGCGGCCCGGCGCCGGAGGCTCAGGCGCTTTACGAAGACATGTCGCCGCCGCCGCCGAAGCGGACGGACGGGGAAAAAGAAAACGGTCCGTCCCCCGCCGCCGGCCCGGTGGCCGCCCGCGAAAGAGGTGCGGGTCGGCCGACCAAGCGCGAACGGCGGGAAACGGACCGTTTGCGGGGCGCTTAATTCAGGCGCCTTCGGGTGGGGGGCGGTACCCTTAGGCGGCCTCGCGGCCCGTCAACTGAACCACCGGGAAATCGACATCCGTTTTCGCGACGTTGTTCAGGTAGTTGGTGAAGGTATTGAGCGCGACCTGCGCCACGGCTTCGGTGATATCGCCGTCGTCCAGACCGCTCGCGCGGGCGGCCGCGATATCGGCGTCGGAAACATGACCGCGGTTTTCGGCGATGCGGCGGACCAGGGTCAGGATCGCCTGGGTCCGGGCATCGTTCGATTCACCGCGCAGGTTGCGGACGGATTCGGCGTCGTCGACCTTCAGGTTCTTGGAAATGAAGGTATGGGCCGAAGCACAGTATTCACAGCCATTGACCCCGGCCACGGCCAGGGCGATGGCTTCGCGTTCCTTCGGGCTGAAGGCGCCGCCGGCCAGCGCACCGGAGAACTGCAGGTAGCCCTCCAGGGCGGCCGGACGGTTGGCCATGACCTGGGTCAGGTTGATGGCGGCGCCGAGCTTGCTTTTGACGATATCGAGAAGGTCCTTGGCCTTGCCTTCGGCCTGGTCGGGATTGACTTGATTCAAACGGGACATGATGGGCTCCTTTCGGGGATCTGTGAGGTCGGCGCTCGATCTCTCGGCCGCGCCGTTATCTATGTTACGGACCAGTCGGTAACAAACTGGCCCCGAAAAAAGCCGCTTGAAGCGGCTGGTGGCGGGGGTTATATGTGTTACGGACCAGTCAGTCAACAATTATTTTCTCATGGAGGATTTCCATGGCCCGGCCCCGCGCATTCGACCCGGATACCGCCCTTCAGGACGTCATGAACGTGTTCTGGAAGAAAGGCTACGAAGGGGCCTCGCTGCAAGATATCGAGGCCGCGACGGGCCTCAACAAACAGAGCCTCTACCGCGCCTTCGGCGACAAACGGGCGATGTATCTGGCGGCCTTGGATATATATGAAAAGAACATCATCGCCGAGCGCATCGCGCCCTTGGTCAAGACCGGCGACAGTGCCTATGACCGGTTCGATGCCCTGTTTACCAATGCGATCACCGCGCGAACCGTGAATGGCGACCGTCGCGGCTGTTTCCTGTGCAACGCCAGTATCGATCAGGCGGCCCTCGATGCCGGGACCGGCCAGAAGGTCCAGGCCATGATGGGGCGTATCGTGACCCTGTTCGACAGCGCCCTGGCCACGACCCCGCCGTTCGACCGCGATAGGGACGCCCGCCGCGCCCAGGCGCAGGCGCTGCTTGCGGCGTTTCTCGGCTTGCGGGTTCTGGTCAAGGCGGGGGTCGAGGAACAGGCCCTGATCGAGGCCAAGGACGCGGCCCTGGCGCCCCTGCGCCTGGTGGCTGCGGCCTGACCTAGGCCATTCCGGCGCGTTTGCGGGAAATCACCGACAGATTGTTGGCGGGCATCTGCACCGTTTCGACGAGATGCAGGCCGCGCGTCCGGGCCTCCATGGCGACATCGTCCAGATTCCGCACGCCCCATGACGAATCTTCGGCGCGCAGGTTCGCATCGAATCGGGCGTTGCTTTCCGCCGTATGACGGCCGCCGATGGCGAAGGGGCCGTAAAGATAGAGCAGGCCCCCTTCGGGCAGAATTCCGGCCGCGCCGTCCAGCAGGCCGAGGCAGGCCGACCAGGGCGCGATATGAATCATGTTGGACGAAATCACCGCGTCGGCTTGTGTGACCGGCCAGGGTTGCTGCGTCACGTCCAGGGCGATGGCCGGAGACAAGTCCAGGCCCTCGTGCGCCGCCCAGGCATCGACCGAGGCACGGTAGCGAGGCTCCATGTCGGAGGCCTGCCAATCCAGATGCGGCATGGCCCGGGCGAACCCCACGATGTGTTGGCCCGACCCCGACCCGATCTCCAGCACGCATCCCGTGGGCGGCAGCACACGGGTCAGCACTTCGGCGATGGCGTCGCGGTTGCGGCGCGTCGCGGGAAAATCCAGGCGTAGGTCGGGGGCGTCGTTCGGCATGGTCCGTCATGTACGGGCTGTATCGGGCCGAGGCAAGGAAAACCCGGACTTCCAAGGCCGGATGGCGGGGGTCGAATGGTGCAAGTGGTAAACCCGTAATTTAGCTGTGGTTGAGGCTTCGTTCCGCACATGCTAACTGACTTGCATGTTAGCCAAACTCAAATCCTGGGCGGAGCGGGTCTCCCAGGCCCCCGAAACCGCCAACGCCCCCGCCGCCGATACAGGCGAACTGGCTGCCGCGACGGCACTGTTATTGGCCGAAGCGGCCTCGCTGGACGGCGATTTCGATGCCGACGAAGCCGACGCCATCGAACGCCTGCTGATCGGAGAGTTCGATATCGACGCGGCGGAAGCAACGGCTCTGGTGGCCGATGCCCGCGAGCGCACGGATACCACCGTCGAACTCTACAGCGTGACCCGGACCATCAAGGACCGCATGGCGCCCGAAGACCGGGTCCGCGTTCTCGAGATGATCTGGTCCGTCGCCTATGCCGACGGCGAGGTCCACGATTTCGAATCGAATCTGGCCCGCCGGGTCGCCGGCCTATTGCATGTGACGGATCGCGACGCCGGGGCGGCGCGCAAACGTGCGATCGCCCGCATGGCACAGGATGCGGGGCCGCATTGATCAGACCCGCGATACCGCGTAATTAAGATGCCCTGAACAGGTTTCGCAAACTTATTGCTTGTTTCAAGCCGACTGCTTTTTGACTTTATCGATCTCATCGACCTTACGGAGCCCGTAATGACCTACATCGTCACCGAGAACTGCATTAAATGTAAATTTCAGGACTGCGTCGAAGTCTGCCCCGTGGATTGCTTCTACGAAGGCGAGAACTTCCTGGTCATCCATCCGGACGAATGCATCGACTGCGGCGTTTGCGAGCCCGAATGTCCCGCCGAAGCGATCGTTCCCGACACCGAACCGGGGGTCGAGGAATGGCTGGAGATCAACACCAAGTTCGCCGCCCAATGGCCCAACATCACGGCGAAGGGCGAATGCCCCGAAGATGCCGAGGATTGGAACGGCAAGGAAGGCAAGAAAGAGATGCTGAGTTCGAACCCGGGCGCCGGTAACTGATTTTACGCCCCGTGTCTTCGACGCGGGGCGGATCCGCGTCTCCTCGAATTCAAGCCTTGCGAAAACCCTGAAATCCCCCGGAAAGACTGGGGGAGTTCGGGGTTTTTGTGCACCTGCGAGGGTGGGGCTGGTTTTACAGCCTTTTTTGTGTTATCATCGCTGATTGTTGGCCGAAAGGTCTATGTCCCCTCGGATTCGCCCAAACGTTCGTCCGGGGGGATTTTTGCGGCCAACATTCGGCTGTGGATAGGCGGAAACCGCCTGCCGGGGAAGACAGCCATCCGTTTCAGGAGAGGACCGGTCAGCGGCCGAGCGTGTGCCGCGGGGTGGTCTTTTTACTTCCTGGAGCAAACCGCCGGTTCGAGAACCCTGGGGAGGAGGACGGATCGCGGCGGGCTTGGGCGGCCCAATTAAAAAGATGGGTAATATCGGAGTTGACCTAACCTATGTCCAAACAAGAAGAACTGCAGATCGGCACCGGCGACTACGTCGTCTACCCGACGCATGGCGTCGGCAAGGTGATTGGTGTCGAAACCGAAGAAATCGCGGGCCATAAGCTCGACCTGTTCGTCATTTCCTTCGACAAGGACCGGATGACCCTTCGGGTGCCCGTGTCCAAGGCCCCGACCTCCGGTCTGCGCAAGCTGTCGACGCGCAAGATCATGGACGAGGCGATGACCACCCTGAAAGGCCGGGCGCGCGTCAAGCGCACGATGTGGAGCCGCCGGGCCCAG
>MDTA01185888.1_pt1 | contig 29047 bp, 30 predicted proteins | sample 811151 | NCBI WGS metagenome assembly MDTA01 (sample SAMN05326648, study PRJNA326480) | marine metagenome | isolation source: seawater | place: Indian Ocean: South | collected 2010 | reverse complement strand
GCTTGATTCGACAGCTTGTGTTTGTCTCGCCTTGAACAACCTCCCTGCGTCAGGGTTGCATCAATCCGTCGTTGAAACTGCATTCAACTCTGGGATGTCCGGTGACCAGACAACCCAGGCACGCAACCCAGGCACGCAATGCAGGCCAGGCACCGATCTGGTGACAAGAAAGCACAGGCAGGCCACTATCAAGGTATGGAGTTCGGTCAATACACCGCGAAGATCAGCGGCCTTGAGGCGGGATCCGCCCAGAGGGTCGCGTTGGCCGATGAGTGGCCCGACCATGAAGCCAGAATTCAGGTGGGCCTGGGCAAAGCCAAGGATGTCGTGCTCAATGGAGACCTGCTGAAGGTCGACTTCGCTGAAAACGGAGCGACGCTCAGCCAGGAGGAGCTTGCCTACATGAGCCATGACCAGGCAGCGAGTCTCGTTGGGGAGGTGTTCATGAAGCTGTTCCCCAAGGCCATGCCGATCTCAGAGGATGACACCCTTGAGGTTGAGGATGACGACGGATCCTGGTCTGGCACCGTTTTCACCGGCATCGGCGTGGGCTGGGTGTTCTCTTGGGTGATTGCAAAGGACGAAGACAGGGGCGACTACCTCATCTCCTTCACGGATTACGACGACGACGATCTGGCTTGAAAATCACGGCGTCACTGATGACGCTCAACGTCATCGTCTGATGCGGGGATCCAGCCAGGCTCCGCGTCCGCTGACGTCCCTGCATGGCACGTCTGATTCACGCAAGAAACCGAGCGACCGACGGATCAGGACATGACAGCTGGCTGGCGGATGTCGAGCATCATCGACTGGGTTCCGCCCAAACCACCGGAACCCCAAACCCGCAGACGCATGTGCTGAGATCAATGGACACCCTGGCGGTGATGTGGCAACTCTCGCTGTGTGCCTCGAGGCACTGACAGAACCACAAAACGAGCTTATTTTCACGGCATCTCTGTCAAGGGGTTCGGATGTGGCCGTCGGATTCCAATCGAGACGAGGATGGGGAATCCCTTGCAACCCTTCAGGAGATCGGTGCACTTCTCCGTCAGGGCAGGGAAGCACAGGGCCTGAGCCGCGATCAGCTTGCTGAAAGCCTCAAGATGGGCAGCGAACAGCTGCAGGCCCTGGAGCGGGGTGACCTCGACAAGCTGCCTGAACCGGTCTTCATCAAGGCCATGACACGCAGGGTCGCCTCCAAACTCAACCTTGACTGCGACACCCTGATCCAGCGTCTGCAGACCGCCCTGCCATCGAGCCAAACCAGCACAGTGCCGAACGCACTGGCTGGCATGGCGGCGGCAGCCAACGCCGATCAGCCCTCAACGGTGGTCATCCCTTGGCGAAGCGCAGCGACGCTTGTTCTGATCATCGGTGCCATCACTGGTGGCGCAGTCGTGCTGGCAAGCCAGAGACGGACCCTTCAACCCTCACCCATCGCAACTGAGCCCGCGATCGAACAACCTGTTCCGGAACTGAGCCCGCCTGAACCATCTCCGTCGAGGGCTATCTCGATCAGCAGCAAGGAACCCAGCTGGCTGACAATCCGCGACGGTCAGGGTGCTGTGGTCTATGAGGGAACCCTTGCCGACAGCAGATCGTTGCCTGCGGATGCGGAGATGGAAATCTATGCCGGACGACCGGATCTTGTGCTGGTGAGCCGCGGGGACAGTCCCCCGCAGGTCCTGGGTCCCATCGACGAAGTGCGCTGGTACAAACTCAGCCCTGAACCCTGACCTTCAGCTTCAAGCCGGTCACGTCCTTGACCACCTCTGAGCAGTTCTCCAGACTCCACTGCTCCAGGCTCAGGTTCTGGTTCAGCCGCTCTGACACCAGCTCCAGGATGAGCTCACCACCGCTCACCGCCGCTTTGAGCGTCTTCACCACAGGCTCAGGCCGGCGATCAAGGGCTGCTGCGAGGCGTAGCAGAAGCGCCATTTCCGACACCGTGCGTCGATTGTCCCGGGTCTGAAGCGCCTGCCAGGACTCGTGTCGCTTCTTGGGAAGACTGCGACGGTGATAACGGGCGATGGCCGCAATCATCAGGTGTTCGCATTCCGAGTAACCCAGCAGTTCCCCATGGCGAATGAGATACCAGGAGTGCTTGTGATAGGCGCTGAGATTGATGTGCTGACCGCAGGCATGCAGCATGGCCGCCGCCCAGAGCAGATCACGGCCTGATCCATCATCGCGATGGAGCGTCTCATGGGTGCTGTCATAGAGGCTGAGAGCATGGCTGGCGACACGTTCGGCGCGGGCCTGATTCACGGCGAACCGTTGCACCTGGTGAATCACGGTTCGCTGGCGGATGCTGCTCTGGAAGCTGAAGCGGTCTTCCAGCAGACCGTGGCGAAGCATCCAGTCCACGATCAACCCTTCACGCAGAGCCCGTTCACTCAGCACCAGCTCATCAACATCAAGCATCCGCATGGTGGTTTGAAGAATCAGCGAGCCCGGCACGATGATTTCGGCACGTCTGTCATTGATTGCAGCAAGACCCCTGCGCTGATCGGTGGTCATCGTTGCCAGCCGGTCCACGACCCGATCCAGTCGCTGTCTGGTCACCTTGTATCCATGGAGTTTCAGCGGTGGTCGATCGTCCTCGCTGGCGGCCAGCGCACCGATGGCCATCGCGGTCCCGCTGGTGGCGACGAGCACCGGCGTCTCACCAGGCTTGATGCGGCGACGCACCTTGTCGACAGCCGGCTCGAGCGAGCCTTGGATGAACGCCTGAAGAAAGGAGCGGCGCTGGGGAGGAATCGGATCATCCTTCACGAAATCCCTCTGCAACCGCACAGCACCCACACGGGTGCTTGTGAGTGCACGGGCATCGCGACCATCAGCCAGGATCAGCTCGGTGGAGCCTCCACCGATGTCCAGCACCAGGTGTGGACGATCACCGAAGGGCATCCCCGACAGCACTCCCAGATAAATCAGACGCGCCTCTTCCGGGCCGCTGACCAGATCCACATCAAGCTCAAGCTGATCCTTGATGACCTGAAGAAACTCCCGCCCGTTCGGCGCCTCCCGCACGGCACTGGTTGCAGCGATCACAATTTGCTCAACCTGATGGCTGAGAGCCAGCTCACGGAAGTGACGAAGGCTCTCCAAACCCCGCGCCATCGCTTCGGGGGTCAACTCGCCGGTGTCAGGATCCCGCTCCCCGAGACGGGTATTCGACTTCTCCGCCAGATCGATGCTGAACGTTCCCAGGGCGACATCCACTGAGGCCACGAGCATGTGGGTGGAGTTGGTGCCAACGTCGATGGCAGCGACATGGCGCACTTGTCTGAGTGCACCGGGATCACGCATCAGCGGTTGCGTCGGGCGCTGGTTGCTCAGATTCACCGCGGTCGCTGGAGAAAACTCTGCACCGGGCATGGCGCACCGTGATGGAAACGGGCCCACTCTGCCATCGGCGCACCGGCCCAGAGCCCCGCTGATTAAGGTTTCAAAAATCCAAGGCTGCGCTCAAGTTGACAGGCACGACCCTTTCACGCGTCACGTCTCCCTGGGTGGCACTTCTGAGGTGGAACAAGCCGGCCGGCCGGCTGATCCTTCTGGTGCCCGCGGGCTGGAGCCTCTGGCTTGCTCCGGATGCACCCCCTCCAGCAGCGCTGCTGCTTCAGATCCTTGTCGGAGGCCTTGCCGTGAGTGGTGCCGGCTGCGTGGCCAACGACCTCTGGGATCAGAGAATCGATCGTCAGGTTGAGCGCACGCATCAGCGCCCCCTGGCCAGCGGCAGCCTGAACCGATCCCAGGCGGCATGCGTGCTGATTGCAATGCTGGTGCTGGCCCTTGCCGTGGTGTTGAGCCTGCCTGCTCAGGGGCTTCTGCTCTGTTTTCAGCTGGCCTTGCTGGCACTGCCGCCGATCCTGCTCTACCCATCGGCCAAGCGCTGGTTCCCCTTCCCTCAGGCGGTGCTCGCGATCTGCTGGGGATTCGCCGTGTTGATTCCCTGGGCTGCCTTCACAGGTTCGGTCAGTCCCTCGGTGCCCCTGATCAGCTGCTGGCTGGCAACACTCTGCTGGACCTTCAGCTTCGACACCGTGTACGCAATGGCCGACCGACCCGACGATGCACGCCTCGGTCTACGCAGCAGCGCTCTCACCCTCGGACGAAGCGCTGTCAGAACGGTTCGTGCCGGATATGGCCTCGCTGCAGCAGCATTGGCTGTGGCGGCCGCCGCTGCTCAGGTCGGCATCATCTTCTGGCCGTTCTGGTTGGTCGCCACCATCGGCTTCTGGCGATCCACCCAAGCCCTGCGGGCCAGCGAACAGCAACCTGCAGCCATCTACGCACGCCATTTCGGACGTCAGGTTCAGATCGGGACGCTGTTGCTGGTCGGCCTCGTGCTTTCACGCCTGGGCTGATGGGACACGACCTCAGTCGCTGGCCCTGTCCAGCGCCCTTGCGGGCTGGAGACACGGTGTCGATTGCTGCACCCAGCTCGGCATTGCATGAGGACGACAGCTTGATCAGGGGGATCGCCGTGCTCGAGTCCTGGGGATTGCAGGTCAGCCCTCCCCCATCACATCACCGCCGGTGGGGATACCTTGCTGGCGATGACCGAGAACGGAGCCAGGATCTCGTCAATGCACAGTCAGCCCCCTTGCTGGCCTGCGCCCGCGGAGGCTGGGGTGCCGCGCGAGTGCTGGAGCAATCGATTCCCTGGACGCAGGGCTGGTTGCTCGGGTTCTCCGACATCACTGCTCTGCTGTGCAGCCGGATGGCCCACGGGTTCGGTGGCGGAATCCACGGGCCATTGATCACAACCCTCGCCGATGAACCTGACTGGAGCAGGCAGCGACTGCATGATCTCCTTTTCGGTGACCCCGTGGCTTGCCTCAAGGGCACCCGCTGGAGAGGAGGCCAAGCGACGGGTCCTCTGCTCACCGTGAATCTGACGGTGGCGTCCCACCTGCTTGGCAGTGATCACCTGCCTGATCTGAAGGGAGCCATTCTGGTGATCGAAGACGTGGGGGAGGCCCCCTACCGGCTGGATCGGATGCTGACGCAGTGGCGACTGGCGGGGCTGCTGCAGGGACTAGCGGGGTTGGGCTTCGGGCGGTTCAGCGACTGCGACGACGATCCACCGGACCCCGATCCGACGCGGACATTCACACTGGAACAGGTCCTCAGGGAACGCAGCGAAGACCTTGGATGCCCGGTGATTGCAAATCTGCCTGTCGGCCACGGCAGCGGCGGCAATGCCGCACTGCCGGTGGGTGTGACGGCACGGCTGGATGCTGACCACGGAACCCTGAGCCTGGATCTCCCTGCTCACCGCTGAGCCAGCACCGCCTCGGCGACGATCAGATCGAAGGGTGTGGTGACCTTGATGTTGGCCGGCCCTGCATCCAGCACCTTCACCGGCCATCCCAGCCGCTCAAACAGGGAGGCATCATCCGTGACAGTCCAGCCGAGACGCCCTGCCTCGGCATGCCCCTGCCTCAGGGAGCCAACAGCAAACCCCTGGGGTGTCTGAGCCGCCCACAGCTCAGCTCTGTCGGGGGTGGCCGTGATCAGGCCCCGGGCATCCACACGCTTGATGGTGTCAGTCACCGGCGTCGCAGCAATCACTGCATCGCCCTGAAGAACCGCCTCGGCACAGCGATCAAACAGGGTCGGATCGACAAGACAACGGGCTCCATCATGGATCAGCACATGCGCGGCATCCCGGGGAAGGGCCATCAACCCCCGCTCCACCGATTCCTGCCTGGTTCTGCCCCCTTCAACCCAGTGAACAGGTTTTGGCGAACCTTGCAGCAGGGGTGCAATGGCTGCCTGATCGAGCGACTGGCCGATGACACCGATCCAGCTGATCGCTGGGGAGTCAAAAGCTGCATCCAGCGTCCAGGCAAGCACCGGCCGGCCTCTCAGTGGCAGCAGAAGTTTGTTGCAGTCCGCCCCCATGCGCCTGCCGCTTCCAGCTGCAGCGATCAACAGATGCACAAGCGACTCCTGCTGCCAGCAGGCTGAAACGGCCTCCATACAATCAGCTCGCACCACCTGTGCTGCTGCTTCATGCGCGTTCTCGCTCTCAGCCCCGGAAGCCTTCAGCAGCAGCTTGAGCGACTCCCCGCCCTTGCTGCCGCGGCTGAACAGCTGCAGGCCAGCCTCCAGGTGGCCTGCGACCCAGCCCATCGGGCGCTGTGGAGTCTTCTTCCCTCGGTGAAGAAAGTGATCCCTTTCGCGTTTGAAGACACCCCGAATCTCGCCGATTGGGCCAATCTCCTTGGCCTTGTGCGCGAGCCTGACTTCCAGGCCTGCCTGAACTTCGCAACCGGACGGCAGGTGAATCTGATGCTCTCCATGAGCCACATTCCAATGCGCGTTGCAGCGGAAGGGTTCGCCAGCACCGCTTCGGCCACTGTCCGGCCCGGCTGGATCCCGCAGGGACTGGAGGCCTTTCTGACCCCGATGGGCGTGTCCCTGAATGCTGACGCATTCCGGCTGAGCATCCCCGGTGATGCGATGGAGACAGCCCGGACGCTTCAACCCCGCGGAGATGGTCCACTGCTGCTCATGGCCCCGGGCGGGGGTGACGGCGACTGGCCTCAGCAGCGATGGCAATGCCTCCCGGACACCATCCGCACCAAACTGCCCCAGCTCCGCAGCCAGGTGATCCCCCAGAACATGTCCGTGGGACAAAGGGCTGCCGCTGTGGCCTGCGCTGATGTGGTGCTCAGCAGTTGCCCGCTCACGCAGCTGTTGGCTGCTTATTGCGGCATGCCTCTGGTTGCGCTCGGCGCCAAAGAGGATCAGCTGCCTGAGAGGCCGGTGATCCGCAGACTGGACACCGCTGATCTGTCCTCACTCTCCGACGCTGATGTGATGCAGGCCCTCGGCTTCTGATGGCTCGCCCCCGCCGCACTCGACGAGGTGTTCGGGGGAATGGCAGACCCCGTCACCTGCGTCTGCTGGCGCGTCCATGGTTGTGGCCCGGCCTCGCTCTTGCCGTGGTGGTGCTTGGCGGAGCCGTCGGTTACCGGATCACCGAAGGTTGGGACTGGGGCGACTGTCTCTGGATGGTGCTGATCACGATCAGCACCATCGGATACGGCGAGGTTGAGCCCCTGTCCCAGGCCGGCCGGCTGGTCACCGTGCTGATCATCGCCGGAGGCTTGTTGGTGGTTCAGCTGGCCATTCAGCGCGTGCTGGGGCTGTCAGAATCCGGCTACTTCCGACAGGTTCGGGACCTGAGGTTCCGCCGGCAGCTGCGGCGTATGCACAACCACGTGATTCTCTGCGGCTACGGGCGGATCGGTCGGGAGATCGGCGAACAACTGCTGCTTGAACAAGTGCCGGTGCTGGTGGTCGAAATGGACCCAACGCGCAAACAGGCGGCCCAGGAGCGAGGCCTGAAGGTGCTGCTGGCTGATGCCACCCTCGACGAAACATTGCTGGAGGCCGGTCTTGACCGTTGCCGCAGCCTGGTTGCGGCATTGCCGAGCAATGCCGCCAATCTCTACGTGATCCTCAGCGCCAGGGGGTTGGAAAAGCGTTGCCGTCTCATTGCCCGTGCGGACAGTGAGGAGGCTGCAGCAAAGCTTGAACTGGCCGGGGCCAATGTTGTTGTCAGTCCCTATGTGGCCGGCGGTCGCGTGATGGCCACCACAGCGTTGCGACCTCTGGCCGTTGACTTCACCGATCTTCTGGCCGGATCCGACTGCGAAATCGAGGAGTTCCGTCTCAGTGAGGATCCACTGCTGATGAGTCACCTCTCCTATCGCAGCCTGGAGGAGCTGGATCTGGCACGACGCACCGGAGCCATGGTCCTGGCGATCAGGGACAAGACCACGCTCACGGCCAATCCGAACGGTCAGGTGACGCTGGCACCGGGCCAGATGCTTGTGGTGATGGGCAGCAAGCGGCAACTGCAGGATCTGCGTCAGATCCTCGGCGATGCCATCGATGCGGTTGAAAGCATGGGGGGTGTGAACCCTCTGGAGTGAAGAGCTGTCCTGCAGGGCATACGATCGGCCGATCACAGGTCCTTGAATGAGCAGCACACGCACCCTCGATGGTCAGACCGCCCTTGTGACCGGCGCCAGCCGCGGAATCGGCCGTGCTGTCGCCCTGGCACTGGGAGAGGCCGGAGCGGAAGTGGTGGTGAACTATGCCAGCTCGCCCGAGGCGGCCGAAACGGTCGTGAGTGCCATCCAGGACGCCGGAGGTCGGGCCTACGCCCTGCAGGCCAATGTCTCCGATGAAGACGCCGTGGATGGTCTGATCAAGACCGTGCTCGAACGGAGCGGCCGCATCGACGTGCTGGTCAACAATGCCGGCATCACGCGCGACGGTCTGCTCATGCGGATGAAAACCGACGACTGGCAGGCGGTGATCAACCTGAACCTCAGTGGTGTGTTTCTCTGCACACGGGCTGTCACACGTCCGATGCTCAAGCAACGGAGCGGGCGCATCATCAACATCACCTCGGTTGTGGGCCTGATGGGCAATGCCGGGCAAGCCAACTACGCCGCTGCAAAGGCCGGGGTGGTGGGCTTCACCCGCAGCACCGCCAAGGAGATGGCCAGTCGTGGGATCACTGTGAACGCCGTCGCACCGGGATTCATTGCGACAGACATGACCAAAGACCTCGAAGCCGAGGGAATCCTCTCGGCCATCCCCCTGGGACGTTTCGGCACCCCTGACCAGGTTGCGGGCACGGTGCGCTTTCTCGCCGCTGATCCTGCCGCCGCCTACATCACCGGCCAGGTTCTGCAGGTGGACGGTGGAATGGTGATGAGCTGAACGGGACGTGAACCCATCCGGGGTCGCGCGTGCGGTTCAGCTGTCCAGGGGCTGCCCCAGCTCCTCTCGCAGCTTGCGGATCCGCTGAAGCAGTCTGAAGCGCCGACTGCGTTCGGTGGCGGTCAGAAAGATCCGAAGCGGCACGTAAACAAGCGCCATGATCCCGGCAAGGCCGGCCAGCAGAACGAAGAACAGCGCCCCGGAATTGGCCATGACTCAACGCTAACGAGCGGGGCCCGTTCCGGCAGACCTCGGGCGCAATGATTCGGCTTTCCCCACTTCGCCAACCAGGTCAGCGACCCTGTCGCTGTGGGACATTGTGGGATGGGTAAGTCTCAAACATGGCAAAGCTTCTCAGTTTTTCGGATGAGTCCCGCGGTTCGCTGGAACGGGGCATGAACGCCCTCGCGGATGCGGTTCGCGTCACCATCGGCCCCCGTGGTCGCAACGTCGTGCTTGAGAAGTCCTTTGGAGCACCCGACATCATCAACGACGGCGACACCATCGCCAAGGAGATCGAGCTCGAGGATCCCTTCGAAAACATCGGCGCGAAACTGATTCAGCAGGTGGCCTCGAAGACCAAGGACAAAGCTGGGGACGGCACCACAACCGCCACCGTGCTGGCCCAGGCCATGGTCGAGGAAGGGCTGCGCAACACGGCAGCTGGCGCCAGCCCCATCGAGCTGCGCCGCGGCATGGAAGCTGCCGTCGCCCACGTGGTCGAGGGCCTTGCTCAGCAAAGCCAGACCGTGAGCGGAGATGCCATCCGCCAGGTGGCCACGGTTAGCGCAGGTGGGGATGAGGAAATCGGCCAGATGGTCGCTGAGGCCATGGACAAGGTCAGTGTCGACGGTGTGATCACCGTTGAGGAATCCAAATCGCTCGCCACCGAGCTGGATGTCACCGAGGGGATGGCCTTCGATCGTGGCTACAGCTCCCCCTACTTCGTCACCGACGGCGATCGCCAGATCTGTGAATTCGATGACGCGCTGCTTCTGCTGACCGATCGCAAGGTGAGCGCTGTGGCTGACCTCGTGCCCGTCCTTGAAGCCGTTCAGCAATCCGGGTCTCCCCTGGTGATCCTCGCGGAGGAAGTGGATGGTGAGGCGCTGGCAACGCTTGTTGTGAACAAGAACCGAGGCGTTCTTCAGGTTGCGGCGGTGAGAGCCCCGTCCTTCGGTGAGCGTCGCAAGGCGGCGTTGGCTGACATCGCCATCCTCACGGGAGGCACCGTCATCAGCGAAGACCGGGCCATGACCCTGGAGAAAGTCACACTGGCCGATCTGGGCCGTGCCCGCAGGATCACGATCAGCAAGGAGAGCACCACGATCGTTGCCGGTGAAGACAGCCGTGACGCCGTTGCAGAGCGCGTTGCCTCCATCCGCCGCGAACTGGACAACACCGAATCCGATTACGACCGTGAAAAGCTGTCCGAACGCATCGCGAAACTCGCCGGTGGCGTTGCCGTGATCAAGGTGGGAGCGCCCACGGAAACCGAACTCAAGAACCGCAAGTTGCGTATCGAGGATGCTCTCAACGCCACCAGAGCAGCCGTTGAGGAGGGCATTGTTGCTGGTGGAGGCTCCACACTGCTCCAGCTGGCTGCGTCCCTCGATTCCCTGGCTGCAACGCTGCAGGGCGATCAGCGCACAGGCGTGGAAATTGTGCAGCGGGCTCTGAGCGCTCCGCTCAAACAGATCGCCATCAATGCCGGCGCCAATGGAGATGTCGTTGTCGAACAGGTGCAGCGCACAGGCCAGGGCTTCAATGCACTGACAGGTGCCTACGAGGATCTTCTTCAGGCAGGCATCCTCGACGCAGCCAAGGTGGTGCGTCTTGGGCTTCAGGATGCTGTTTCGATCGCATCGCTGCTGATCACGACCGAAGTGGTGGTCGCTGACAAACCCGAGCCGCCCGCTCCGGCCGCCCCCGGCGGAGATCCAATGGGTGGCATGGGCGGTATGGGTGGCATGGGTGGTATGGGCGGCATGGGCATGCCCGGAATGATGTGACCTCCCTGCGGTCACAGGCACGCGCGGGTCGGGTCAGAGCGCTCGCACCAGCCGCGCGTGAATGCGACAAACCGTCAGGGCTTCCCGCGGGGGCTTGCGGCAGAGAAATCCAAGCTCCCTGTTGAGGGCCTGCAGTTCTCCTATGGGCAGACCGGCAACCGGCAACGCGAAAACCAACCCACCAATCATCGCCGGCAAGGACATCAGGCGCAGCATGGGATGAGTCTCGCGGGACTCACCCAGTCTGCATGTCCAGTTGTCGGCGGTAGGCCGTGACCTGCAGGTCAACACCGGTGATCGCTGTACCCACGACAACGGCATCAGCCCCAGCGGCGATGGACTGGGTCGCTGAGGCGGGTGAATCAATGCCTCCTTCGCAGATCAGCACCGTGGAGGCAGGAAGCTGCTGTCTGAGGGGACTGATCAGCCCCATGGCGGGAGGAGAGCACTGCGCGGTCTCCTCGGTGTAACCGAAGAGGGTCGTGCCGACCCAGGCACAGCCGAGGGCTGCTGCCCTCAGACCATTGACCACGCTGTCCACATCAGCCATCAGCACGGCACCCAGGTCCGAGCGGGCACGGGAGATCAGCGCTTCGAGCTGATCCTCGCCCGGGCGCGACCGTCCGGTGGCATCCAGAGCGATCACATCGGCGCCGGCGGCCCAAACCGCCTTGAGATCACTCCATCGTGGGGTGATGTAGACGGAGCTGTCAGGGCTGCAGCGCTTCCAGAGTCCGACGATCAGCGCATCAGGGCAACGCTCTCGAACGGCACCGATGTGTTCAGGACTCTCCAGGCGCACGCCCAGGGCACCGTTGCGAAGGCTGGCCTCGGCCATCGCTGTGATCACGTCGGGATGACGCATCGGAGATCCCTCCGGAGCCTGCACCGAAACGATCAGACCACCCCGAAGATGGTCACGGTCGAGGCGCTTTGCGCGGGACTCGAGCATCACGACTCAGGACGCTTTCGGCAGATCGTCATGGCCGACGGGCGTCAACCAGCGCCGCAGCCGCTGAGGACCGGCCGCCGGAACGGGAGGAGTGGTGGGGGTTGCCGGGATGCTCCTCCCATCACTGTCCACCGTTCGCCCCACATCATCGAGACAGTCTTTCAGCAGTGAGGTGAAACGATTCAGCCCGCTGGACGGCGGCTTGGTGGAGACAGGCTCCGGCTCCGGCTCCTGCTCTGGCTCTGGCTCTGGCTGCTGCGCCAACGTCAACTCACACACAGGTTCGGACGCCACTGCCTCTGAAGAGGGTGATTCGGCACTGACCACCGCCGCAGCAAGCTCCGGTTGCTCTCCAGGCTCAGCCGACAGGGGCCGCTGCGCGATCGCGTCGTCGGATGACGCCTGCGGGAGCGTTTGAACGCCGAAACGATGGACCCACTGAAGCTCCAGCAGCGCCAGTCGCCGCTGATCGTTCTGATCACGGGCCTGCTGGAGCTGTCGCTGAAGGCTGATCTGGCGGGGATCCTGATGCTGGTAGGGGGAATGGTTCACGGAATCAGGCGAGTTTGCGGTTGAGCAGGGGTCGGATCAGCAGGAACAACGCAGCCGTCAGCAGCGTCAACACCAGCAGACAGGTGGTGCCGGTCACGGAACCGTAAGGGGCATCCAGAAGAACAGACGACAGGTCAAGAGGACCGGCATACGCCGCACGGATGGGCTCAATCGCGAAGGTAAGGGGATTCAGTGATGCAAGCCAGCCCAACCAGGGAGGCATGAAGCTGATCGGTGCAAGCGCAGTGCTTGCGAACAGCAGAGGGAGATTGGCGACGAAGATCACCGCAATCAGCTCGATATGCCCAGGGAGGGCGAAGGCAAGACCAAGACTGAGGGCCGTGACAGCGAACACAAGCAGCAACAGGGTGACCAGAACAAGCACAAGTCCTGCGGCACCCGGCCATCCATAGCCAAGTAGAAATGCGGTGACCATGATCGCCAGGCTCTGCACGAGGCTCAGGGTGGTGATGTAGATCACTGAGGCCAGCACGATCGAGCTTCGGCTGCGCAGCGGAGCCACCAGAAGCCGATTCAGAAAGCCGAATTCGCGGTCGAACATCACGGGAAGGCCTGCATTGAGCGCACCGCTGAAGGCTGTGAAGACAATCACCCCCGCACCGAGAAAACGCCCGTAACTCATGCCCCCCGGGAGAAGCCCCTCCGGCGCACGGGAGAAGAGTGCACCGAAGAGCACCAGCCAGATCAAGGGTTGCAGCACTCCTGCCACAAGCGTTGACGGACGACGCTGCAGCTGAAGAAACAGCCGACGGGTGAGCGCGGACGTTTCCTGAAACAGCTCGGAGAATGCCGAACGGTTTGACAACTGCGGGGAGGGCGTTTCGAGAACAGGGGTGGTCATGAAGGGGATTGGAGCGGAATGAACGAACGGGGCGGGCTTCAACGCATCGACTGTCGACGCTCCTGCTTGGGATCACGCTGGCCTGCAACCGCAAGCTCGGCATCCATCAGGGTGCGTCCTGTTGCCTGCAGATACACGTCATCAAGACTTGGTCGGCTCTGGGAGAGGGAGAACACCTCGTGAGCGGCATCAGCCAACCGTTCCCGGAGCATCGGCAGAACGTGTTCACCATCCACCACCAGATTGAGCGAGTAGCCCTGGGCGCGATTGATCACGATCCGCCTGACACCCTCCACTGACTCAAGCAGCTGGCGCACCTGCGCCGCTTCGGCCTGGTCACTGAATTCGCGCACACGCAGCGTCACCCGATCACCACCAAGCTCCTGCTTGAGGTCATCGGGTGCCCCCTCAGCGATCACACGGCCGTCATCAATGATCGCCATGCGATCGGCCAGTGCCTCCACCTCTTCGAGGTAGTGGCTGCTGAGAAGAATGGTGGTGCCACCATCCCTGAGGTCGCGGAGCACCTCCCAGATGACTGCGCGACTCTCGATGTCGAGCCCCACCGTTGGTTCATCCAACACAAGCAGTTGCGGGTCATGCAGAAGTCCCGATGCCAGATCCAGACGCCTGCGCATGCCGCCGGAGTAGGTGCCGCAGCGACGGTCGATCCAGTCGCCCATGGACATGCGATCAACCAGCTGGTCGATGCGTCTGTTCCGATCCTGGCGGGGGAGGTGATAGAGATCGCCCTGGAGGGCGAGCAGCTCCCTCCCGGTCAGGATCTTGTCGATCGCAACCTCCTGAGCCACATAGCCCATGAGTTGGCGAACCGTGCGCGGCTGCTGGAGTGCATCAACCCCAGCGACTGTCACCGCGCCTTGATCGGGAGCCAGAAGCGTCGCGAGGATGCGCAGTGCGGTTGTCTTGCCCGCACCGTTGGGACCGAGCAACCCATACAGGCAGCCGGCGGGGACAGACAGGCTGAGTCCGCGAAGAGCCGAGACGGTCCCGTAGGACTTTTCGAGTTGGTCCAGCTCAAGCAGAGACATCCCACCGAAGGAAAGAATCCTTTGAAATCTAGGCAGCAATCCCAGAGAACCCAGCGCCCAGAATCGCCAGCCCTTCCCTCAGCTGTAGATCGAAGAGAGCAGCTGCAGGTTGTCTGCTGATGATCAGCAGGAGACAGATGCCGAAGAGATAGAGAATCGACCACCGGAACAGGCCTTTGGCGCGATCCTTGCTCTCCGGCTCCTCTGCGAGATAACCCACCATTTGCAGCAGCCGCCCATTGAAAGGAAGCAACAGCAATCCGTAGAACAACCCTCCCTCTGGAAGCGCCCAGACCCCCAACAAACTGATCACCACCGTGGCCCAGCCGTAACGACGGATGGCACGCGTGGTCACCAAAGGGCCCTTCACCACTGGAAGCATCGGAATCCCAACCGCTCGGTAGTCCTCCTTCAGAAGCAGGGCTAGCGCCCAGAAGTGGGCCGGCGTCCAGACCATCACCAGGGCGAAGAGCCACCAGCCGCCGAGGCCCACATGGCCGGTTGCCGCTGCTGCTCCCACCAGCGGGGGAATCGCACCAGCGACACCACCGATCACGATGTTCTGACTCGTTCTGGGTTTGAGCAGAGCGGTGTAGAGGAGCACGTAACTGCAGAGGCCAAGCAGAGACAGCCCTGCGGCCAGGCAATTGACGCCACTGACCAGCAGTGTGGCGGCCGCAAGCGTGCAGGACACCGCTCCTGCGAAGGCTGCTGTCGGCGACAGACGACCCGAGGGAAGCGCCCTGCCGCTCGTCCGTTGCATGCGGCCATCCAGTTCCTGCTCCCAGAGGCAGTTGAGAACCCCGGCGGCGGCGGCGGCGAGAGCCCCTCCTCCAAGGGTGCAGGCCAGCCTGGGCGAGGAGAGCGGCCAGCCCTCCGTGAGCGCCATTCCTCCAAGGGTGGTGGCCAGCAAGAGCGGGATGAGCCTGGGCTTGGCGACTTCCAGCCAAGGCGGAAGCTTGATCCGCTTGCGTGAGGGAACCACCTGATCTCGAGTCAGGGGCACCGATGGGGCAGCCGAGGTGGAACTAGCCATGACAGGCCTCCAGTGCGGAAGGGTCGGGAAGGGCGGGCAGCGGATCGGTGGGTACCGGTTGACGTCGACAGGTGAGACTGGCCAGCACCGCCACGAGCAGGCACGCGACCAGTTGATGCGCCACCGTGACGGCGGGCTGTGACAACCCGAGACGCAACGTGGTGACACCAAGGGCGATCTGAACGCCCACCAGCAGAGGAGCCATGAGCAGCAGCGGCCACTGACGCCGCGCCCAGCTGCTGCTGATCAGGGCAACCGACACAAACAGCACCACGCTGAGTGCTGCGGGAGTGGCTGCCGCACGATGCCACTGGACCCACTGGCAGGAATGCCCCGCCTCGAGACAGCGCTGGGAAGCCCAGGAGGTGGCCATCCGTGCACCGAGCAGACACTGCCCCGAAACGGCGAGCACGCTCAGTGAGCCGAGCACCGTCCACCAGGGGGGAGCGGCAGTCGACCCGGGGGCTGCCAGCAGAATCTGGGTGAGACCACTGACGGTGATCACCAGCATCAATGCCAGGGCCAGATGTGCGGTGACCACAGCCGAGGGCAGGAGCTGGAGAACGGTGAGGGCGCCGAGACCTCCCTGCAGAGCAACCATCAGCACGAGCAGAGCGCTGACGGGAAGCAGCCAGCGGGGCAGATCACGACGGAACCACCAGACGGCAGCCATCTGCACCAACAACGCCACACCAACGACGAAGGCATCGAGCCGATGGAACCACTCCAGGAACACCTGAACGTTCATCTGACGACCAGGCAGCAGGGTTCCGTAGCAGAGAGGCCAGTCAGGACATGCAAGCCCTGCCTCCATGACCCGGGTGGCACCACCGATCACCACGAGGGCGACCAGCGCCACCACCAGATGGGCAGCCAGCTGAGCCAGACGGAGACGAATCGAACTGACAGACGATGCAGTCAACGCAGGCTCCTCAATGGAGATGGTTATTGACGGAACGTAGCGATCTCATTCAGAACGGCACGATGTATTGACGATCGCAACATCTGCAATTTCAAACTTGATGCGTCTTTGCTGACATGAGTGCCCATGGGCACTGAAAAACCGAAGGATTTTCAGGCTGGCTTAACAATTAGCGCGTGGTGATTATTAAGCAACCTCCATAGCCTGAAGAAGCCCAAGTTGAGGTTCGGGTGCCCATCCCCTCAGCAATTCTCACCCTCGTTCTGGGAATGCTCCTCGTTCTCGGGGGGTTGTGGATTGGTCAGAACGTCAACCTTCTCCCGGTTGACGCAAGCTCCAACGCCCCCATCTACGACGAGTTGTTTCGTGTTCTCTTCAGCATTGGCACGATCCTTTTTGTCGGAATTGTGGGGCTAATTCTGTTCAGCCTTGTGCGATTTCGTCGTCGTCCCGGACAGATCGGAGACGGTCTTGCCCTGGAAGGGAATCTGCCTCTTGAAGTGTTTTGGACAGCGGTGCCAGCGGTTGTCGTTCTGTTCGTCGGTCTTTACAGCTACGACATCTATGAACGCATGGGCGGCATGGTGCCTCTGAGCCATGGAGACCATGGTGCCTCCACTGCCGTTGATCAGCGCATCTGGGGAGGGATTGGATCCACACAGGATTCCCAGACAGCGTCGTCTGCCGGAGTCGCAGCGCTGCCGGTTGAGGTGACTGCGATGCAATTCGCCTTTCTGTTCCATTACCCCGAGGGGGACATCATCTCCGGCGAACTGCACGTACCGGTTGATCGCCCTGTGTCTCTTCGGATGGAAGCGAAGGATGTCATCCATGCCTTTTGGATTCCCGAATTCCGCCTGAAGCAAGACGTGATTCCAGGTCAGCCAACGCTTCTCGACTTCACGCCGACCCGAACCGGCACCTACTCGATCGTCTGTGCGGAACTTTGTGGCCCGTACCACGGAGGCATGCGCTCAACCGTGGTTGTGGACAGTGCAGACGACTTCGATGCCTGGCTCCAGACGAACCGCAAGCCCACCACCACCGAAGCATGACCATCACCGTCCCTCAGCAATCGACGCCCGCAGCACCCTCATTGCAGCCCACAGGCTGGCTGCGCTATCTGAGTTTCAGCGTCGACCACAAGGTGATCGGCCTTCAGTACCTGGTCTGCGGCTTCGCCTTCTACCTGATCGGCGGCGCTCTGGCAGGGGCGATTCGCACTGAGCTGCTCAGCCCTGTCTCCGACTTCATGCCCAGGGACGTTTACAACCAGGTGCTCACATTGCACGGAACGGTGATGATCTTCCTCTGGATCGTGCCGGTTGTGAATGGCGCTTTTGGTAATTATCTGATCCCGTTTTACGTGGGTGCCAGAGACATGGCATATCCAAGGCTCAACGCCGTTGCCTTCTGGTTGATACCTCCAGCGGGACTGATGCTGATCAGCAGCTATTTCATCACTGGAGCAGCTCAATCCGGATGGACGGCCTACCCTCCACTCAGCATCACAACTCCAGCAACGGGTCAAATCATCTGGATTTTGAGTGTTCTTCTTCTGGGAGGAAGTTCAATTTTTGGAGGGATCAACTTCATCGCGACAATCCTCAAACTTCGTCGTCCAGGATTGAAGCTGATGGAACTTCCGATGTATTGCTGGGCGATGCTCGGAACCAGCATTCTTGTGGTGCTCTCCACGCCTGTGCTGGCGGGCACCCTGATCATGCTGAGCTTTGACATCGTTGCCCATACGGGATTCTTCAACCCAGGGCTCGGTGGAAATGTTGTGGTCTATCAACACCTCTTCTGGTTCTATTCCCACCCAGCGGTTTACATCATGGTGCTGCCGGCTTTCGGCCTGGTGAGCGAGATCCTCCCCGTGCATTGCCGCAAACCGCTCTTCGGCTACACGACGATGGTGTATTCGATCATGGCCATCGTCGTTCTGGGCCTTGTGGTCTGGGCCCACCACATGTTCACCAGCGGCACCCCACCATGGATGCGGCTGTTCTTCACCATCGCCACGGCATTCATCGCCGTCCCGACGGGGATCAAGTTCTTCAACTGGCTGGCAACCCTCTGGGGAGGACGCATCAGCCTCAACAGCGCCGTGCTGTTCTCCTGCGGTTTCATCGTGAATTTCGTGCTCGGTGGGATCACAGGCGTCGCCCTTGCCCAGGTTCCATTCGACGTTCATGTACACGACACCTATTTCGTCGTTGCCCATTTCCACTACATCGTCTATGGAGGCTCGGTGTTTGTGATCTTCGCCTCGATCTACCACTGGTATCCGAAAGTCACCGGGCGGATGCTCAACGAACATCTCGGCAGACTCCACTTTCTGCTCACCTTCATCGGGTTCAATCTGTGTTTTGCACCGCAGCACTGGCTCGGCCTGAACGGCATGCCACGACGTGTGGCTGAATACGACCCGCAATTCGCTCTGGTCAATCAGTTCAGCAGCGTTGGGGCATTGCTGATGGCGGTCAGCACCCTCCCCTTTCTCTGGAATGTCATCGCCAGCGGCTTCTATGGAGCCCCAGCGGGCGACAACCCCTGGAAAGCGCTCACGCCGGAATGGCTCACCTCATCTCCACCTCCGGTTGAGAACTGGCACGGCGATCCACCGCTGGTGAGGCATCCCTACGGCTACGGGATTCCGGCTGATGAAATCGATCTGAAATCAGCCAGCGGCAGCGATCTTTGGAGAGGCGGTCAATGACATCTCTCACCCCGCAGGAGCAGCTGCTCACCGACACCGACCATCACGGCTCAGGCCATGAGGATCACAGGATGTTCGGCCTGGCCACCTTCCTCGTGGCTGACGCCATGACATTCGCGGGCTTCTTCGCCGCGTATCTCACCTTCAAGGCGGTGAATCCGTTGATGCCGGGTGCTGTCTACGAGCTTGAACTGCCACTGCCGATCCTCAACACCGTTCTGCTGCTGGTGAGCAGTGCCACCTTTCACCGTGCCGGCGTCAACCTCCGCAGGGGGCGCAATGATCGCTGCCGTCACTGGCTGCTGCTGACCGCCTCGATGGGACTGGCATTCCTGGCAAGCCAGATGGTGGAGTATTTCACCCTTCCCTTCGGACTGACCGACAACCTCTTCGCGAGCACGTTCTACGCACTCACTGGGTTTCATGGACTCCACGTCACCCTTGGAGCGCTCATGATCCTGATCGTGTGGTGGCAGTGCCGCACGCCGGCGGGACGAATCAACGCCAGCAATCATTTCCCCCTTGAGGCGGCGGAGCTCTACTGGCATTTCGTGGATGGAATCTGGGTGATTCTGTTTGTGATTCTGTACCTGATCTAAGTCACTTGAGCCGGTGCCCTGAGTTGCGAAAGTCCCATCAATTCGTTGCCCGGGTTGCCATCTGACGGCAGAATTGATGTGTCTTTTCCGATTGACATGCTGGTTGGAGAGGAGTTACTGAACAAGGCGCGCGCACTCAGCAACCGCCCTGAAGATGAAATCGCCCGGGGCTGCGGCTACGTCGGACCCAGCGGACGTCTTCTGCGCAAAAGTTTCTACCGAGCGCTGGTGGAAGCCAAGGGCTACAAATTGCCCTCGAGCACAGCGAGCTCCGGTGGTGGGGCACGGGGACGCCAGGCCGAGTTCCGCACAAGGGTTCACGGCAACGGCAACCTCCTGATTGGCCATGCCTACACCCGTCGACTCGACCTGGTTCCCGGCCAGGAATTCAAGATCGAACTGAACAAGGATTCCGGCATCATCACCCTGTTGCCGCTCGCGGAATCCACCTGATCGGTCAGCGCCGAGGCCATGGCCATTGACGCCAGGCGAATGCCTGGTGCCAATGGATCCTCACGCATTCAGGCCAGTGCCGGTGGGTCCTGATCGTCATGCAGGGTTGAGCTGAAAGCGATCAGCTCGATGCCGCTGAACAGGAAACTGATGCCCACGAGGGTGCCGAGAACCCAGAGCAGTCCCCAGAACTTCAGGGTGACGATCAGCAGGCCGAGGATGAAGGTGATCACGCCGTTGGCGATCGCCCAGCCCGCGCCGGGCCGGCTGCTGTTGGCCAGTCCACTGAGGAACGCCACCACCCCTTCGACGAGAAACACGATCCCGATCGTCAACGCGAAGACCGCCACCTGCTGAGCCGCTTCAGCAGGATCACGGAAATTACCGATCATCGAGGCACCGGCCACGATGAAGAGCGTCGACACCACCAGACGCCAGAAGCAGATCCAGCGACCCATGCGACCGGAGCGGGCCAGGTTGCTGATCCAGCCGACCACACCGCCGATCAGAAACAGCACGGCGACCACCCCTGTGGTCCAGAACGACGCAACCACGGGGAAAATCAGCGCCAGGATGCCCAGCACGATCAACAGGATGCCTTCAGCGATGGAGAAGGCCTTGAAGCTGCCCACGGAATCGGGGCGGTCCTCGGAACTCATGAACGGTTCAGAATGAACAACATCCGCAAGGTATTGAGCCCCCCAGGGTCCTGCCAGGGTTTGTGACCGTTTCTCAGCCCCAGCCGTGTTCTGCCAGCCAGGCGGCACTGATGACCTGGCCACCACCGTGCTGAGGATCCCCTCCGCCAAGCAGTCGCTCCGTGTAGCGGGCCAGCAGATCGATCTCAAGGTTGACCACATCGCCCACCTTCAGATCACGGAGGGCTGTGACCGCCCAGGTGTGGGGAATCACCGCGAGCCAGAAGCGCACTCCCTCATCCGCACAGCCCGCCACTGTGAGGCTGATGCCGTTGACAGCAACACTGGCCTTGTCGCAGATGTAGCGGCCGAAGTCCTTGTCACGCCAGCGCAGTTCCAGATGCCACGACTGGGGCAACGATTCAACAGCGACCACTTCGCCGATCCCGTCCACATGGCCACTGACCAGGTGTCCACCCAGCCGGTCGGACAGACGCAGTGCCGGCTCGAGATTCACGGAGCCCCCTCGGGTCGCCTTGGGACCAAGGGTGGAGCGCTGAAGGGTCTCTTCACTGACATCGGCAAGAAAACCATCGCCGACCAGTGATGCCACAGTCAGGCAGACGCCATCCACCGCAACGCTGTCTCCCAGCTGCAAAGGGGCGAAGGCACTGCAACCTTCCACGAGCAGAGCGCGACCGCGCCGCTCGACCCGTCCGACCGCCTGGACCAACCCCGTGAACATCGCTCCACTCCCAGCCCTTCAACTGGTCATAATCGAAACAGCGGCGGAGCCGTTCTTGGTCGAAATGAGCGTGGCGGGAATCGCCCTGGATGCCAGCAGCCGCAGCCCGATCGTCCTGCTGCGTGATCCATCCCGCAGCCGCCAGGTGCCGATCTGGATCGATCAGGCCCAGGCCCACAACATCATGGCGGGGCTGAACGATGCTCCCCAGCCCAGGCCCCTCAGCCATGACCTCATGGTCTCCCTGCTGGATGCAGGCGGACTGCGGCTGGAGAGGGTCATCATCCATGCGATCGAGGACAGCACCTTCAGGGCCGTTCTGCGCCTCACCGAGGTGGCGGGCGCCGACGATGACACCCCCGACATCAATGGCGATGCCCCTCAGGACGAGGACGACGCGCTTCTGGAGATCGATGCACGCCCCAGTGATGCCATCGCGCTCGCGATCCGCACCGGCAGCAGCATCTGGATGCTGGAGGAGGTGGTGGCGGAAGCCTCGATTGCCGTGGATGCCGAGGCCGATGCCGAAGATCGTGATGAATTCCGACGCTTCCTCGACCAGATCAGTCCTGCCGCTCTCGTTCGCCATCTGGAATCCCGCAATCCGGGCGAACCAGGGGAGTCCCAGGACGACACACCGACACCTTGACCAGCGCTCTGCCGCGACCCCATCTCCGTCGCGCCTTCGGTGACGGACCTGAAGTGAGTCTGTTCACGCTGGGGACCATGCGCGCCCTGAGCTCCCCGGAGCAGATGCTGAGCGTGCTGCGGGGTGCCCTTGCGGCTGGCATCAACCACCTTGAAACGGCGCCTGCCTACGGTCCCGCGGAGGACTTCCTCGGCCAGGCACTGGCACAGCTGCGGGAGGAACAACGCACACCGAGCGACGGTCACTGGGTGATCACCAGCAAGCTGCTGCCTGGTCAGAGCCTGTCCTCGGGCCGTCAGGCCCTCGAGGCCAGCCTGCATCGGCTGGGGATCAGCCGGCTCGACAACCTCGCGATCCATGGGCTCAACCTGGAGAGCCACCTTGACTGGGCACTCACCGGAGAAGGAGCACAGCTGATCGAGTGGGCACTGGCCAGTGGCAAGGTCGGCCAGGTGGGCTTCAGCAGCCATGGCTCGAATGCCTTGATTGATCGTGCGATCGCCAGTGACCGCTTTCGATTCTGCTGTCTGCATCTGCATCTCCTGGATCCCACCCGGATGCCCCTGGCCCAGCAGGCCCTGCACCGGTCCATGGGGGTTCTGGCGATCTCACCGGCGGACAAGGGCGGTCGCCTGCAGGCACCGAGCGACCTGCTGACGCAGGACTGCAGACCATTCCAACCCCTCCATCTGGCCTATCGCTTTCTTCTGGCGGCTGGCGTGAGCACCCTCAGCGTGGGAGCTCAGAGCGCGTCTGACCTGGATCTCGCCCGATCCCTCGCCAGCAGCGATGGGCCCCTGGATGCACTGGAGCGGTCGACCCTGGATCATCTTCACCAGCAGCGTGCACACCGCCTCGGCATCGATCGATGCGGACAATGCAGAGCCTGTCTTCCCTGTCCGAAACAGGTGCCGATCCCCGATCTGCTGCGCCTGCGCAATCTGGCCCTTGGCCACGATCTGATCGAATTCGCAGGTGAGCGCTACAACCTGATCGGCCGCGCGGGGCATTGGTGGGAGACGGTCGATGCCAGTCATTGCGAACACTGCGGTGACTGCCTACCGCGTTGCCCACACCAGCTTTCCATTCCGGATCTGCTGGCCGACACCCATCGTCTGCTCGCTGCGGCGCCGCGTCGAAGGTTATGGGGCTGATGCCTGCCAGAGAGTCTGCAGGCGTTGTGTCTCCGCGGCATCCGCTGGCAGCAGCATCCAGCTGCGCGCCCACACCGATTGGGGTGGGAGCACGAGAGGGCGCAGCCTGACAGGCACCCGACCAAGCGACTGCTCGAGGGCATCGCGGGACAGCGGGGGAATCCAACCCTGCGCCAGCAGCCGCGGAAGCAGCGGTGCCGTCCAGGCCTCCGCCACCCAGGCCTGCGGAATGGGCTCAGCGGTGTCGGCGGGACGCACCAGCAACGTCCAGTGCAGTGGAGCGCCCTGCTCCGGCAACACAGCCATGAGCCGGGGATCGCGCTTCAGAGCGGACATGCAGCGCTGAAGCGGCAGCACCGCCACCCGGGCATCGCCCTGAAGGAGCCAGTTGAGGCCGAAGCGATCATCAAAGCTGAGCGCCGCAGCCCTTAAACGAGACAGGGCATCAGCATCACCGATGTGATCCGCGAGCGAGATCAGCAACCGCGGACTGGCGGGCAACAGCAGCTTGCCCTCGAACGCTGGATCGAGCAGTGCGTTCCAGCCCTTGTCCGTCATCGCGGGGACACTCCCCCCCTCGCGTCGGACCAGCATCACCCAGGGACTGAAGCCCACGGGCAACACCATGCCTTTCCATGGCGATGGCATCTCGGAGAGCAGGCGTTGCCCCTCCGGTCCGAGCCTCTGCTCGAGCGCCGGTGCTGAGATCGACTGGAGCTGTTGAGGCGCGAGCTTGGACAGCCAGCCATCCGTCAGAGCGAGCAGATCCGTGGAAACCGACCATGGGCGTTTGAAAGGCTCCGTGCCGCCGAGGGGGTCGAAGCGCCATGGCGACGGCAGACGGCGACGCCAGAGGGAGGGCAAGGTGTCTGGAGCCGCTCTCAGGGTGGGGATGCCGATGCCTCGACTGCAACCGGCAAGGCCCGCCGCGGCCGTGAGCGCAGCGAGCTGCAGAAAACGACGACGGTGCAACGATTGCAATGAGTGGGCAGCTGCCTTCATGGTCCGAACTTACGGGGCGACCGTGTCAGCACCAGCGGTCAAGAGCAGCTGATCAACCGCCTGGTCACAGGCCTGCACCAGGCGATCGACGGGCACACCTCGCCAGCGGGCGAGCAGTGCCAGACCACCGGCACCCACGCCCTCCTTCACATGGCCCTGTTCAAAGTCGCGCAGACGGGCGTGACGGCTGGCGCTGAACCGCAGATCCGCTGCATAGGCCTGCACAGACACCGAGAAATGCTGCTCAAGGTTTCGGAGCAGCGTGGCCAGAGACGACGCTCCGGCAGAGGCATCCAGGGATTCCGAGGCAAGCCAGGCAGTTGTGCCGAGCAGCACCCGGTCACAGAGATGCTGACGACGGTGCACGGGGACAGCCTGAAGAGCGAGTGCCAGCACGGCAGCCATCTGACTTCCACCGGCGAGCAACACAGGCTGATCCCCGTCGATGAGTCCCGTCAGCAAGCCGGTGGCGAGGGCCTGAAAGGGGTCGCCGACCGCAGCGAGAAGTGTGCCGGCATCGATGCTCCTGTGCAGATCGAGATGGGCCAATCCCTGGGTCACCAGGGCCTGCTTGAGCGCCATCGGAGGGTGCAGCGCACTGCCGCTGACCAGCTCCTTCACCGGCAGTCCCAGTCCTGTCAGCACAGCCAGGGCTGTGGTGGTTCCACCGGGAACACATTCCGCCAGCACCAGCGGCCGACGCAGACGTCGCCCCAGACGGCGGCCACGTCGCAGCAACTGCTGCACCCGGTTGGCACCCATCGCAGCGCCGTTGGAGACACAGCCCGAGGGGCCATGGGCAGGGGCTTCGCAGCGAAGATGGGGGAACTGGGGTGCCAGGGGGAGGCCGAGGGCCGCCACCTGGGGTTTGAGGCCGAGCTGCTGACACATCACCCAGCTGATCAACGCGGGAGACACACCCGCAGGGAGCGGTGGCAGGGAGCGGAGCGGCGGCACTGAAGGCCCCTTCAGCAGCAGTTCCGCATCGGCCAAGGCTGTGGTGCGACGGGCTTCAGGTGTGCAACCGGCCGCAGAGATTCCTGGCCTCTCCGCGGTCAGTGTGGAGGCGAGCACCAGCAGCAGGTCTGGACGGGCACGGCTGGTGTCGCACCACATGCTCCTGAAGCGTGTCGCCGCGGCGGGTGCCGGCGACGTGCAGAGACGACGTCCCGCAGACGTCGGGTCAGAGGGGGTCGAGGGCGACCAGTCCATGCAGCAGGGGTGGCGGTTCCGGAATCGGAGCCTGAAGACGGGGAAAGATCCAGAAGGCAAGAGCGTGCAGAGCCAGCACGTACACCAGCTGCTGGATGAGCACAAGCGCCAGGGCCATCAGCTGCACCATGACCAGATCAGGTGCAAGGGGAAGTTGCAGCAGCTCCAGCAACCTGTCGAGCAGACCGGCACCGGCTCGGGTGATCACCACCCAGAGGTTTTCACCCACCAGCAGAGACAGCGCCAGGACCCTCACCAGGAACCCCGTCGCACCAATGAGCAGGCCGATCCCCCAGCTGAGCCACCAGCTGCGTTGATGCAACCAGCACCATCCCAGCCAGAGCGACAGCAGTCCGTAGGGACACAGCATCAGCGGGCCACGCACTGGACCCATCAGGGCGATCAGCAGAAGGACAGCCACCGCCAGTCCCTCAACCCCCGCCCGAGCACCGCGACGCACTGCGAGCAGCGCCAGTGGCAGAGGTAATGCCAGCCTGAAGAAAGCGCCGCCCACCGGGAGGTAATACAGGGCCAGCCAGATCAGGGCTGCCGCGGCCGCCAGATAGGAGGACTCCATCATCCGCAATGCCTGGCGATGGCTGAGGGATGGTGGCATCAGGAGGCAGGCTTTGGCTCAGGGGTGGATGACCGGTTCAGCTCACTGGATGGGACCTTCTCGATGGTCTCCACCTCGAAGCCGATGCCGGCGCGCCTGAGCGCATCGGTGACGCCTTCCGCCGGCGCAGCTGGATCCGCAGCCGACAGGCGCAGAATGATCCGATAGGGACGGGTTCGATCAGGAGCGGTGGACGCCTCCCCGACCTCTTGAGCAGCCGCTTGTGACGACTGATCCTCAGTCTCGGGCGACGCCTCATCGGTCTCTGACGAAGTGGACGCCACCACCCCATCCTCGGTCTTGAGCTGCCCATCGGCACCGGGAGGAACCGTGCCGGGAACGTCCGATCTGGGACCGTCCGAACCGGGAACGTCCGAGCTCGGAGCAGGGGAGGCTGGCGCCGACCGGGACGGGGCATCCTGGGGGTCGAAACTGTCGGACAGCTGCTGACCGAACGGTGTGCTCGCACATGCCTGCAGCACCAGAAGCGGGAGCAGCGCAACCAGGCTGAGAAGGCGGATGCCCATCAGGAATCCGCTGGCCGAATGACACGAACAGCACTGGCCCGCAGGCGACCGGATTTCGTCGTGGCTGGTGGCTTCTTGGCAGCGGGCTTTTTCGCGGCTGGTTTCTTTGCAGCAGGCTTCTTGGCGGCGGTGGCCTTGCGTCCTCCCTTCTTGGTGGCCGCCTTGGCCGCCAGCAACGCGAGGGCCTCCTCGAGGTTGATGTCATCGGCACCCTTTCCCTCTGGAAGCGAGGCGTTGACCTTGCCCTGCTTCACATACAAGCCGTAGGGCCCGTCATACACCTGCACGGTTTCGTCGCTTCCCTCCGGCTTGCCCAGATCCTTGAGCGCCGTGCGGCCACCGCGACCGCGCTTGGGCATCGCCAGCAGTTCGAGTGCGCGCGTGAGTCCGACAGCGAGCACATCGTCATCGCCCTTGAGCGAGCGGTAATCCTTCTCACCTTTGCCCTTGTCCCAGACCACATAGGGCCCGAAACGACCGAGACCGGCCTGCACCTTGCCTCCATCGGGATGCTCACCCAGCAACCGTGGCAGGCGCAACAGACCGAGGGCGTCGTCGAGGCTGAGATCCTCGGGCTTCACGCCCTTCGGCAGCGATGCACGCTTCGGCTTGGGATTCTCGTCGCTGACCTGACCCCGCTGGACATACGGTCCGTACTGACCGAAGAGCAGGTACACCAGATCACCGGTCTCAGGATCTTCACCGAGCGCTTCAGGTCCGTCCGCCTTCTGCTTGAGGATCAACTCGGCCTGGTCATGATCCAGATCCGCAGGGGTGATCTCACGAGGCAAGGTGGCCTTGATCAGCTCCTCCTCGCCGTCATCTCCGACCCGCTTGGCCTCCAGATAAGCCCCGAAACGTCCGATGCGCACAACGCAGGGAAGGCCCTCGAGATCGATGGTTCTGGACGCACCGGGATCGATGTCCCCCTCACGCTGATGAACCTGCGACTCAAGTCCGTCGTTGCCTTTGTAGAACCCTTCGAGATAGGGCAACCACTGAACCTTGCCGTGGGAGATCTCGTCGAGGGTGTTCTCCATCCTTGCGGTGAATGACGTGTCCACAAGATCAGGGAAATGCTCTTCGAGCAGCGCGGTCACCGCAAACGCGGTGAAACTCGGGGTGAGGGAGTTGTTCTGAAGGGAGGCATATCCCCGATCCACGATCGTGCCGATGATGGAGGCATAGGTGGAAGGACGTCCGATCCCCTCCTTCTCCAGCATCTTGACCAGAGACGCCTCCGAGAAGCGCGCAGGCGGCTGGGTCTGGTGTCCCAGAGCCTCAACCTCACGAGGGCTTGGGGCATCGCCCACCTTGAGGGAGGGAAGCAGCACCTCCTGCCCCTCAAGCGCTGCATCTGGATCATCACTGCCCTCCACGTAGGCACGGAAGAAACCTGGAAAATCAATGCGTTTTCCATTGGCCCGAAACACGGCCTCGGCTGCGCTGAGATCCACCGACAGCATGGTCAGACGAGCTTCCGCCATCTGGCTGGCCACCGTGCGCTTCCAGATCAGCTCGTAGAGCGCAAGATCCCGGCCATCGAGCCCCGTGTCCTTGGGTGCGCGGAAGCTTTCGCCCGCGGGACGAATCGCTTCATGGGCCTCCTGAGCGTTGCGCGACTTGGTGCTGAACTGGCGCGGAGCCTTGCTCAGGTAGTCCTTCCCGTAACGGGATTCCACGCAGCCACGGGCTGCGCTGATGGCCTGGTCTGAGAGATGCACCGAATCGGTGCGCATGTAGGTGATGAAGCCGCGCTCGTAGAGCCCCTGTGCGCAGCGCATCGTCTCCCTTGCTGACAGCCTCAGCTTTCGGTTCGACTCCTGCTGCAGGGTGCTGGTGGTGAAGGGTGGAACGGGGCGTCGGACCGTCGGTTTCTCCTCCACCGAGGTGACATCCCAGGTTGCGACCTTCACCGCTTCAGCAAGGGCACGGGCCTCCTCCTCACTGAGCAGACGAACGTTGCTGCCGTCCTTGAGCCCTCCGGTGCTTTCGTCGAAGTCATTGCCGGTCGCGATGCGTTGCCCTGCGAGGTGGGTGAGCTTCGCCTCGAAGCGGCTCCCGGCCTGTTCCAGAGCTGCCTTGAGATCCCAGTAACTGCCGCTGCGGAAAGCACGACGGGCACGCTCTCGCTGAACGAGCAGGCGAACCGCCACCGATTGCACCCGGCCTGCGGACAAACCCCAGGCAACTTTTTTCCAGAGCAGCGGCGACAGGGTGTACCCCACCAACCGATCGAGAATGCGCCGGGTTTCCTGGGCATGGACCAGCTCCATGTCCAATTCACGGGTCTGCTCCAGGGCCCGGCCGATGGCCTCCTTGGTGATCTCATGGAACACCATGCGCTTCACAGGCACCTTGGGAGCCAGAAGCTGCAGCAGGTGCCAGCTGATGCTCTCGCCCTCGCGGTCTTCATCCGTTGCGAGCAGAAGCTGATCGGCACCCTTGAGAGCGTCCTTCAGCTCCTTGACCGTTTTCTTCTTGTCCTTCGGAACCACGTAGAGCGGTTCAAAATCAGACTCGGTGTTGACGCCGAGATTGGCCCACTTCTGGCCCTTCTGAGCCGCTGGAATCTCACTGGCGTT
>MDTA01127177.1_pt1 | contig 29061 bp, 27 predicted proteins | sample 811151 | NCBI WGS metagenome assembly MDTA01 (sample SAMN05326648, study PRJNA326480) | marine metagenome | isolation source: seawater | place: Indian Ocean: South | collected 2010 | reverse complement strand
TATCATCAATTGATAAAAGTAGAAAAAGAAGCATGTCCACTTGATCTTGCTCCAACTTCAAGCGCTACAGCAACTCTTGTCTGGGGAGATGCGCTGGCAATCTCGTTGATGAACAAAAAAGATTTTAAGCCTGAGGATTTTGCAAAGTCACATCCTGGAGGCACTTTGGGAAAGAGGTTACTGCTTTCTGCAAAAGATGTAATGCTATCAGGAGACGAAATCCCGATTATTAATTATGACGAATTATCAAAAGATGTAATAAAAATTATTTCTGAGAAAGGCTTAGGAGTTACATTTGTAAAAAATAAAGATAATAAAGTTATTGGTTTAATAACTGATGGGGACATTAGAAGAGCTATAGACAAATCAAATTATTTTTTTGATATGACAGCTCAAGATTTTATGAGCAAAAACTTTATTTCAGTAAGTCCAGATGATTTAGCTTCTGAATGTTTAAAAATTATGGCTGAAAAGAAGATTGGCTGCCTTGCTGTTATGCAGGAAGAAATATTAGTTGGAATCGTCAATCAAAAAGACTTAGTGAAATTAGGTATCTAATGAAAATTTTAATAATGGGGTTATCAGGGAGTGGCAAACCTTCCTATCGAAACTTTTACAAAAAGAGCTTTCTTGTGCTTGGTATAATGCTGATAATTTGAGAGAAATGGCCAACGATTGGGATTTTTCTGAAGCAGGAAGAAAAAGGCAAAGTTTTAGAATGAAAGCATTAGCTGATTTTGAGAAAGAAAATGGACGAAAGGTAATTTGTGATTTTATATGCCCAACAAAAGAGGCAAGAAAAATATTCAATGCTGATTATTGTATTTGGATGGATACAATCAAAGAGAGCAACTACAAAGATACAGATAAGATTTTTGAGGAACCGGAAAATTTTAATTTAAAAATTTCTCAATGGAATCAATATAGTCCTAAAGAGATAGCAAGTTTACTTAAAGATGTTTGATCCAAAGAAACCTACAGTCCTTCTTTTAGGTCGATGGCAGCCTTGGCATGAAGGCCATTTGGCTCTTTTTGAGAGAGCTCTAGCAAAAACTGGTCAAGTTGTTATTCAGGTCAGGGATGTAAAAGATTCATCTGGAGGAGAAGGGCAAGAAGATAATCCTTTTTCATTTGAGCAAATTTCAGAGGACATTTCTAAAAAACTTTCAAAGTCTGGATATACAATTAATGTGGATTATATTATCCAGTTGGTGCCAAACATCACTAATATTACCTATGGAAGAGGAGTAGGTTATGAAATAGAAGAAGAGTCTTTTAGTTCGGATATTGAATCTATTAGCGCTACAAAGATTAGAAAAGTCTTAAGAGATGAAGGTAAAATTAAATAAGATGGCTGGGTGGCAGAGTGGTCATGCAGCGGACTGCAAATCCGTTTACGCCGGTTCAATTCCGGCCTCAGCCTCCATTCATTAAAGAGGACATTTTTAAATAAGAAAGTATAATTAGTTTTAAAATTGGTTTCTATTATTATGCCCGAGTGGTGGAATTGGTAGACACAAGGGACTTAAAATCCCTCGATAGAAATATCGTGCCGGTTCAAGTCCGGCCTCGGGCACCACGAATAGAATATAAAATAAATAACTCTGCATTATATGTATGATAAAATCACCTAATAGTAGAGGTTTTATAGATAAAGCAATATATTAATAAGAAATTTATAGTAAATTATTAAGTAGCTCAAAAATGCCTGAAATATATAGCGATGAGATTGATATAAGAGAAATTTTTCTATCTTTATGGAAAAGAAAAAAATTAATTTTTTCTATAACATCAATAATATCTATATCAGCATTAATTTATTCTTTAAGCCTCCCAGATATTTATACTTCTGTTAGTCGATTGGCACCATCTGCACCGGAGGATTCATTAACTTCAAAACTTGGCGGACTTGCAACTTTTGGAAGCTTAGCTGGTGTTTCATTGCCACCAGACTCTATATCTAAATCTCAAGAAGCTGTCGAGCGAATGAAGTCTTTTGAATTTTTTTCATCATACATCCTGCCAAATATTCGTCTTGAAGATATGATGGCTGTAAAAAAATGGATTCCTGGTGAAAATATCTTAATTTATGATGATAAATTATTCGATGAGAGTTCTGGAAAATGGGTAAGAGATGTTTCTTATCCAAAAAAACCCATGCCATCAAATCAAGAAGCATTTAAAGTTTACAAAGAAATATTTAGAATAAGTGAAGATAACAAATCTTTATTTCTCTCAGTTTCAATTAAACATCATTCTCCATATATTGCTAAGGATTGGCTCGTCTTAATAATCAATCAAATTAATGAAAGTATGTTAATTAGAGATTCAGAACAGGCTAAGAAATCAATCACATATCTTGGTGATACTGCCCAAGCCACAAATATTCAGTCAATAAAAGAAATTATTTCAAATTTACTTGAAAAAGAGATGCAAACATTAATGTTAGCTGCTTCAAATGAAGATTATATTTTTAGCATTATAGATCCTCCGGTAGTTCCAGAGATTAAATCAGATCCTTCAAGGTCTATTATTTGTATTTTAGGCACAATGTTTGGTTTTATGGTATCAATATTGACAGCATTATTATTAGACTACAGAAAATTTTTCAGATCGTAAGTTGCTAGATATGTTTCTAAAATTTAATTTTTGAGTATAAATATTTTGAGTTCTAATCTTAAAATCACAGTTGTCGGATCGGGTTATGTTGGTATGTCGCTTTCTGTTCTTATGGCTCAAAATAATGATGTAACAGTGTTAGAAATTGATAAAAATAAAATTAAAAAAATAAACAAAAGACAACCTACAATTAAAGACGAAGAACTCGAAAATTTTTTAAATAGTAAAACTTTAACTCTAACCGCAACTATTGATAAAGAAATAGCATACTCTGATGCACGTTTTATTATTATTGCAACACCAACAAACTTTGATGAAAAAAAGAAAAGCTTTGATACAAGTGCTCTAGAAGGAGTCGTAGAAGATGCACTGAGATTAAATAATGATGCATTAATAATTATTAAGTCTACTGTTCCGATTGGTTTTACAAAATTTCTTCAAGATAAATATAAAACAGATAGAATAATATTCTCTCCTGAGTTTTTGAGAGAAGGCTCAGCTTTAAAAGATAACTTATATCCATCAAGAATTATTATTGGAGGCTTTTCTAATTTAGCTAAGGAATTTGGAAAACTTCTGAAAATTGCTTGTGAAGATGATCATGCAAAATTGCTTTATGTAAATTCATCAGAGGCTGAAGCAATTAAATTATTTTCAAATACTTACTTAGCGATGCGTGTATCATTTTTTAATGAGCTCGACTCATACTCGCTAGCTAACAATTTAGACACAAAAAATATCATTAAAGGCATCTGTTTAGATGATCGAATAGGATTTGGATATAATAATCCTTCGTTTGGTTATGGTGGCTATTGTCTTCCAAAAGATACTAAGCAACTTCTTGCTGACTTTAGCTCAATTCCACAAAATCTTATCGAATCAATTGTTAGATCAAACGAAACCCGCAAAACCTTTCTTACTGAAAAAATTTTAAATCAAAATCCTAATATTGTTGGAATACATAGACTTATCATGAAAGAGGGCAGTGACAACTTTAGATCTTCGTCTATTAAAGATATTATTAATGATTTAATCTCTGCAGGAATTAAGATAATAATATTTGAACCTCTTCTTAAAGAAAGTAGTTTTGATGGAATTGAGATTGAAAATGATTTGTATAAATTTAAAGAAAGATCAGAAATTATTGTTACTAATCGTATGTCAAATGATTTAAATGACTGTAGATCAAAGATTTTTACAAGAGATATATTTCGAGAAAATTAAATGTCAAAAAAAATACTAATAACAGGATCAGCTGGGTTCATAGGTTTTCATCTTACAAAAAAGCTCCTTGAATTAGGTCATAATGTTACTGGCATTGACAATTTAAATAATTATTATGATGTAAGTTTGAAAGAGAGCAGGTTAAGTTTTCTTGATGACTTGAAAAAAAGAAAAAACCAAAGTGGGGAATATAAGTTCATTAAGCTTGATTTGTGCAGTCCTGATTTAGTAGACCTTTTTAAAGAAAATGACTTTGATATTATTATTAATTTAGCTGCACAGGCTGGCGTAAGATATTCTATTAGAAATCCACAATCATATATTTCTTCAAATATAGTTGGTTTTTCTAATCTAATTGAGTGCTGTCGCCGAGCTAATGTAAAACATTTTATTTATGCATCCTCAAGTTCAGTATATGGCATGAATAACAAGCAACCATTTAGTACTAGAGACAAAACTGATTATCCTGTTAGCCTATATGCAGCAACAAAGAAATCTAACGAGTTGATTGCATATTCATATAGCCATTTATATAAAATTCCTTCAACTGGATTAAGATTCTTCACAGTATATGGTCCATTTGGGAGACCTGATATGGCTTATTTTTCTTTTACAAAATCTATAATCGAAAACAAACAAATTGATATTTTTAACTCTGGAAAAATGAAAAGAGATTTCACATATATTGATGATATTGTTTCTGGAATGGTATCACTAATAAATTCACCTCCAATCGAAAATAGTTTTGATAGTACATATTCTACTGCACCATATAAAATCTATAATATTGGTAATAATAACCCGGTAACATTAGATAGGTTTATTAACGCAATTGAGTCATCTCTTGGTCAAAAAGCAAAAAAAAACTTTTTACCTATGCAGCCAGGAGATGTCCCAATAACTTATGCCGATATTTCAGATCTTGAGAATGATTTTAATTTTAAGCCTTCTACCTCAATTGAAGATGGGATTGATAGTTTTGTTAGATGGTATAAAGAGTATAATCACTAAAATTTAATTAATTTTTAATATATAGGAAAAAAATATGAGCGAAGAACAAATTTCATACGCAAAGACTGTTTACGGAAAAGAAGAGGTCGATGCAGTCGTCAAGTGTCTGCAAGAATCCACTCAGATGGGAACATATTCTAGACAATTTGAAAAAGAAATTGCTAAATTATTTAATAAGAAACATTGCTTATATGTAAACTCAGGATCCTCTGCTCTTTATATTGGCGTTGAGTCATTTAATTTTCCAAAGGGATCAGAGGTTATAACACCCGCATTGACATTTTCAACTTCTATTGGATGTTTAATTAAAAATGATTTAGTTCCTGTATTTACCGATGTTGAACCACTTACATACTGTATAGATTGCTCACAAATTGAAGAATTAGTTACAGAGAAGACTGTTGCGATCCTGGCACCAAATCTGCTAGGTAATTTATGTGATTGGCCTAAGATAAAAGAAATTGCCGATAAATATAATTTGGTGGTAATTGAAGATTCGGCTGATACTCTTGGTGCAACAATCCAAGGAAGATCATCAGGAGCTTTTACCGACATGTCTATAACAAGCTTTTACGGAAGCCACATAATAAATTGTGCAGGTAATGGAGGCGCGCTAGCAATTAATGATGATAGCGTCATGGAAAAGGCAAAACTATTAAGATCATGGGGCAGAAGCTCATCATTATTTGATGAAAAAAGTGAATCAATTGAGAATAGATTTAATGTTCATCTTGATGGTATTGAATATGATGCAAAATTCGTTTTCGAAACAGTCGGCTATAACCTTGAGGGTAATGAAGTTGGAGCATCCTTTGGCATGGCACAGTTGAAAAAACTTGATCAAAATATAAAAACAAGACAAGAAAACTTTAAAAGACAATGCACTTTTTTTAAAAAGCACTCTAATTTCTTCAGCAACCCTATTGAAGAGAAAGGGATCAATACAGCATGGCTTGCATTCCCAATACTAATAAAAGAATCAGCTCCCTTTTCAAGGCGTGATTTTCAAATATATCTTGAGGAAAGAAATATACAAACAAGGGTAGTCTTCACTGGAAATATCCTAAGACAACCAATGTGTGATGGAATAAATAAAAGATTGAATAAAGAGGGCTATCCTAACTCAGACAAAATAATGAAAAGAGGGGTTCTTCTTCCAGTTCACCATGGACTATCCGATGATATGTTTGAAAGACTTCATAAAACAATAGATGAATTTATTTCAACAAAAACATAATAATATTTTTTAAATCAGTTTATATTTTTGACTTAGATTGTTTTTAAATTTTTCATAACTTAAATTGGTTTTCTCAATTTCTTTTTCTAAGTCTTCTACTTTATTATTCCAAATGTTATTTCTTTTAATAGAATCTTCAATATTGAATGCACTAAGATTATTTGATAGATCAACATCGATAATATTAGATATCTCCTTTATTGTATTTTTGTGATTAAATAAAAAACTATTAAAATCAACTATTATAATTTTGTTATCATCAAAATTGTTCAAAAAATTGATTATCCATTCATACCTTTTGGAGGTTGTATCTAAAAAAATTTGATATTTTCTTCTTAAAGTATGAGGCTGCCCTAATAAGAACTCAGCACCCCATGGGTAATCATTATATAAAACATTTGATTCTAAAGTTGCTGTTATTTGAGTATCTGGTGACCTAATAAAAAGTATCAGATTATCAAAATTAACCCAATCATATAATAATGGGCAGTCATCAAATAGGAAGAATTGTTCAATAATAACATTCTTAGTTTTTGCGTTAAAATCTAAATAATTTTTACAAATCGCATTAAGCCATGCATTTAGAAGATCCTTCTTTTTTTCAGGGTTCTTTTCCTTTGTAAGTAAAGATTTATATTTATTAAATATAACATGTTCTCGTTTAATGCCTGAAGTTCTTCTAATGGCATCCAATCTTTTGATATGCCTTCCTCTTTCAATATCTGGCCATAAAATATCCGGAACCAAGCTACGAATTTTCATAGATAAAGATGGTTTTAAATTATTCCATCTATGAGAAGTGGGTGTTTTAGAATCATCAAAAACTTCTCGCATTGTTCCAGGAACTCTAAAATCATCAAATTCACCAGGAATGATTACATATTCGCTGCTTTCAGATGATTCAAGAAAATTTATAAAAGCAGAACTACCAGACCAGCCATGCCCGTTAACTATAATTTTTTTCATTTTGAAAGAGGTATTATGTTCGCAAATTATACATCATATGAGATAATGATTTTCATAAATAGTGTTATAAATCGAACATTTATTTAAAAGACTAGCTTGTCTCTAAAAATGTTATTTTTTATGCCTAAATGGAGTAAATAATGAAAGCGGTCATTCTAGCGGGAGGGCTTGGCACCAGACTAAGCGAGGAGACTTATCTTAAACCCAAACCAATGGTTGAAATCGGAGGTTATCCCATACTTTGGCATATTATGAAAATGTATTCTGGCCATGGTATCAATGAATTTGTTGTTTGTTGCGGGTATAAGGGATATTTAATTAAAGAATATTTTGCAAATTATTTCTTGCATATGTCAGATGTCACTATAAACATGCAAAAAAATAATATGGAAGTTCATCAAAAAAGAGCTGAGCCATGGAAGATAACCCTTGTAGATACTGGTGATAACTCTATGACAGGAGGAAGATTGCTGAGAGTAAAAGACTATGTTAAAGAAGAAAATTTTTGTTTTACCTACGGTGATGGAGTAGGTAATAATAATATTAAGGAGTCAATAGAATTTCATAAAAGTCATAAAAAAATAGCAACTATGACAACCAGTTTTCCACCTGGAAGATTTGGTGCTTTAACCTTAGATGGAGATCAGGTTAAAAGCTTCAAAGAGAAACCAAAAGGAGATGGCGCTATGGTAAATGCTGGCTTCTTTGTTTTATCACCAAGAGTTTTTAAATATATAAAAGATGATAGTTCAATATGGGAACAAGAACCTCTAACGAACCTTGCTAATGACAACGAGTTGATGGCTTTTAAGCATTCAGGTTTTTGGCAACCAATGGATACTCTTGCTGACAAAAAAAATCTTGAGAAATTATGGCAAAAAAATAAAGCTCCGTGGAAAATTTGGTAAGGAAAGTGAGACTTGAAAGAAGCTTTTGGAAAAATAAAAAAGTTTTTTTAACTGGTCATACCGGGTTCAAAGGAAGTTGGCTGACTATCTGGCTAAATTATTTAGGTGCTGAAGTCCTAGGATTTTCTCTAGATCCAATAACAAACCCAAATTTATTTACTGAGGCTGATCTGTCAGGCGACCTAATTGACATTAGGGGTGACATAAGAGATTACAACAAGTTAAGCAGGTCTATGTCCGAGTTTCAACCTGAAATTATAATTCATATGGCAGCACAACCTCTTGTTAGATATTCATACAAGGAACCTATTGAGACTTTCACTACAAATATAGTTGGAACTGCAAATATTTTTGAATCTGCCAGGAATTGCACTTCTGTTAAGGCAATTCTAAATGTCACTACAGATAAATGTTACGAAAACATGGAGTGGGATAGGGCATACACAGAGAATGACACTTTGGGCGGTCATGATCCTTATAGTAGCAGCAAAGCATGTTCAGAGATTATTACCTCAGCATATAAAAAATCCTATTTACATGATGCTGGAATCTCAATTGCGTCTGCAAGAGCCGGCAACGTTATTGGTGGTGGAGACTGGTCTGATGATAGATTAATACCAGATATTTTAAACTCTTTTGAAGAAAATAAGATTGTAGTTATTCGAAATCCTAAATCAGTAAGACCATGGCAGCATGTTTTAGAACCTCTATCAGGCTACCTTTTGTTAGTTCAAAATCTTTATAATTTTGGTGATGTTTTCGCTCAACCATGGAATTTTGGTCCATATGATAAAGATTCAAAGCAGGTTGAATATATTGTAAATAAGATAAAAAATATTTGGGGTAATGATGCCAATTGGGAGATAGACGAAAACCCTAATCCGCATGAAGCAAAGTATTTAAAATTAGATATTTCAAAAGCAATAAATAACTTAAATTGGGAACCTAAGTGGAATCTTGATAATGCAATTGAAAGAATTGTAATTTGGCATAAATCTTGGCGAAATGGTGCAAATGTAAAAAACTTGTGTCTAAAAGAGATCGAAGATTATGAAAAATACAATGAATAATCTAATAATTCTTGCAGCTGGAAAAGGTTCGAGACTTAGACCATTAACCGATCACATACCTAAGTGTATGGTTAAGCTAAAGAATAAAACACTCTTAGAGAGAAGCTTATTTCAATGGAAGAAATCTGGTAATTTTATAATTACCATTATCACTGGATATAAACATGAAATTTTTAATGATAAAGAATATGCTTTGATAAGAAATGAAGAATACCACAATACTAATATGGTATGGAGTTTATCAAGATCTTTTGAAAAATTAAAAACTTTAAAAGATCAATATATATACATCAGCTATGGGGACATAATTCTATCAAGCAAAAATATTCAGAAATTAATGGCTAGTAAGGCAGATATGAACATAGTAATTGATGAATGCTGGGAATCTCTATGGTCGCTAAGGATGGAAAATTATATTGATGATATTGAATCTCTAACCTGTGAAGATGGAAAAATAGTAGAGATTGGCCAAGAAGTCAAAGATATAAAAGATGTTCAAGGCCAGTATGTAGGAGTAATAAAAATAAAAAGAAAAATTCTTATAAGCCTATTAGATAATTTCTTAAAATGGGTCTCATCTTCAGCTAACGAAGACCAAAAAAATGCTAGAAGCAATCTATATCTAACAGATTTTATTCAAAGATATATTGATAATGGTGGAAAGCCAGAACCAGTATTCATCAAAGGGGGCTGGTTAGAAGTTGACTCTGTTGAAGACTTAAAAGTTTACGAATCTAATTGGAATAAAAAATCAATATATAAGTCAATTGTCGATTAAATATGTCCTCAATTAGACCATATATTTGGAGTTTCATAAATACTGGGGGAGCCCAAGTAATAGGTTTTTTATCATCAATGATAATAGCAAGAGTTGCAATGCCATCAGATTTTGGCATTTTGGCAATTTGTGCTGCGATAATACTAGTATGTAATATATTTTCCGAGGGCGGACTTGCTTCAATAATTATTGTTGATAAAGATTTTTGTGAAAAAAAAGCATCTACCATCTTGTGGATAATTATCATTTTATCAATCACAGTGTTTATGACGCTAAATTTTTTTACTTCATTAATTGCTGATTATTTAAATTATCAAGTTATTGAAAGCGTTTTACCTTTAATGGCATTTTCTATTCTTGCAACTGCTTTTGGAGCAGTCCATGCAGCCATAGTTGTTCGACAGATGAGATTCAAAACCAAAGCGATACTTTCTATTTCATCTAGTTTATGCGGGAGCATTATAGGAATTTTAATAAGCTATACATATGATCCACTTATGGGATTGATCGCAATCTTTACAATTTCACCTATCCTTTTAAGTTGCGGGCTATGGATATTTATTCGATGGAACATAAGCTTTAGTCTAAAGCCATCTCTAATTTATAAGGATATTACGTTTTCACTAAATATTTCCGGATCTAATCTTCTTGATCAAATTTCAAAATCTCTATTGATTTTTTTGTTTAATAATACTTATGGATTAACTAACCTTGGTCTTTATAACAGAGCAGATGCAATAAAAAATATTTCTAGTAATGCAATTGATAAGTCTGTTCAGAGGGTAAGCTTCCCTATTCTTTCAATGAAAAATCACATAAAAACTGAAAAAGCTTTTCTTGAGCATATAAAAATATCCACTTCGCTGATCTTACTACTTTCACCCCTTGTTTTTTTTATTTCAAATTTTGCTGAAAATATTGTGTTAATTATTTATGGTCAAAACTGGCTAAATAGTGCACCAATATTAAGCTTATTAATCTTTGGTGGAATATTTATTCCGATAACATCTGTGAATTTATCTTTACTCAAGTCAACAGGCTATTCATCATTACTAACATTAAACAAATTACTAGCACTTTTGCTAATCCCCATAGTTTTTTTTATAGCTCAGGATAATAATTTAGATTATTTTTTGAAATCCTTAATTGTTTATTTTATTTCTCTATATTTTGTTTCTGTTATATCTATTTCAAAAGTTCAAAGTTTTAGCTTGAGTTTATATTTTTCTAGAATAGTCATTGTTTCTATAATTACTTCAATTCCAATGATTTTATTTAATCTAATTGTAGATATTTCAATAAGTAATAATTTTTTAAATCTGCTTTTAAATGTAATTATTTTTATATCATTTATAATGCCAACCTATTTTATCTTCTGGAAATATATATATGACAAAAGAGAAAAAATATAAAGATACAAAGATTGTGCTCCTTGGAGCCGGTCTGCCATTTAAAGGGCAAAACCATAGTGGATTAAAATATTCTGGAAGTAATTCTAATTTAGTTATTTTAGACTGGATAATTTCTTCAGTTATTAATATTTCTCATGATATTTCTTTTGTTGGGGGTTATCAGCTAGAGAAAATAAAGGAAAAGTATCCAGAATTAAATTTTATAAAAAATAATAAATGGAAGGATACTAAGTCCTCATACTCCTTTCTAAAAACAGATTTAGATGTTTCAAATGATTACCTTGTGTCATATGTTGATATTGTTTACAGGAATAGTCTTCCAATTGATTTAATGAATTCTAATTCTGACATAACAATAGCCGTTGACTCAAAATGGCTTCAGAGATACACGGATAGAGATACTCAAGATATATTAGCTACTGAAAAGGTCTGTATTGCTCAAGATATTGTTACTAGGCTTGGAAAAGATATCAATTTATCAGATGTTTCAGCTGAGTTTGTCGGTGTTGTAAAATTTTCCAAGGATGTAATCAAATATATAAAAGATCAATCAAAAAGTTTTCAAGATTTATTCAGACTGTCAAATCTAAGTGAGTTAGTTGAGCACTTGAGAACAAAAGGTTTCTCAATTTCTGCAGTAGATACTTATGGAGATTGGGCCGAACTTAATGATCCAAGAGATATAAGTCAGTTTGTTTTGGGCACAAAAGCCGAAACCCTTTATAGACTTAAAGATCTTGTTAAAAAGAGTAATATTTTGGATCAATATACTTTTACAGTATCTCAATGGAAATCTAATCCAGATATGACTTTAGCTGAAATTGCTAAATCAATGAAAAAGAAAAAAATAATAATTAGAAGTAGCGCTCTATCAGAAGATACTTTTGATACTGCAAATGCTGGAGCATTTGAGAGTATATTAGATGTAGATTCCACAAATTCTCCAGAGATGATTTCTTCAATTAATGAAGTTATTGAATCTTATCCAGATGATAATGATCTCAATCAAATTTTAGTCCAACCAATGATCAAAAATGTTGAGGGTTCTGGAGTAATATTTACACGAACTCTTGAAAGAGGTGCTCCATATTTTGTGATAAATTATGATGATGTTTCTAAAAGCACCGAATCAGTTACAAGCGGTAGTACAGTTAATTTAAAAACATTTAAGATAAGAAGGAACGAATCTTTTTCAAAAGATTTACCAATAGCAATTGTCAATTTATTGAGTGCAGTAAAAGAAATTGAGAATCTATTTGGTCATGATAGGTTAGACATAGAATTTGCTATCAATAATGAAAATCAAGTTAATATTTTGCAAGTTAGGCCAATTGCTGTAAGTCATGATTTCAATAATGTTCAAGATGAGACCGTTGATAAAGCAATTACATCTGCAAAAAAATATTTTGTTGATTTACAAACTAATAGTCACTCTACTGTTGGGGATAAAGCTTTTTTTGGTTCAATGCCAGATTGGAATCCTGCCGAGATAATCGGTATAAGGCCAGGTCGCCTTGCATCTGACTTGTATAATCATCAAATAATGTCAAATGCATGGGCAATACAAAGACATGAGTACGGATATAGAGATGTTCGTCTTCATGGACTTATGAAATTTTTTTGTGGTCAACCTTATGTAGATATCAGAGCAAGTTTTAATTCATTTATACCCAAAAACTTAGATGAAAAAATCTCAAAAAAGTTTGTAAATTTTTATATGGAGTATTTAAGAAAACATCCAGAATTTCATGATAAGGTTGAATTTGAAGTAGTTCCAACCTGTTTCAGCTTTGCTTTTCATGAATCAAAAGAAAGGTTTCTTAGTGAAGGTAATTTTTCTAGAAATGAAATAAGTGCACTTGAAAAAGAGCTTAAGCAAATAACAAAAAATGCTATCAGTGGCAACCTTCATAATGCGGGTTCAGACATATCTTTTTTAAAAGATCGATGCAAGTTAATAAACAAATCCAAAATTAATAATCTTTCAAAGGCTATATATCTCATAGAGGATTCTAGAAATTATGGAACAGTTGCTTTTTCGCATTATGCAAGAGACGGTTTTGTAGCAGCTACAATTTTAAAATCAGCAGTAAAGACAGGAATAATTTCTCAAATAGCTATGGATGAATTTATGAATAGCATCAAATCAGTAACGCATGATCTTACTGAGGATGCAGGCAAAGTTAAATCAGGAAAACTTGAGTGGCATAAATTTGTTGAAAAATATGGCCATCTTCGACCCGATACATACAATATTAAATCAGATTGCTACAGTTCAGACCCTGAATTTTTCTTAGAACCAATAGTAAAAAAATATGTAAAGATTGATCACGATAAAGCATTTGAGAATTGGGAAAAAGAAAAACATAAGTTATTTAATTCACTCAAGGCTGAAGACATTTGTGATAATCCTGAAATCATTGAAAATTTTTTAATCGAATCAATAGAAGGGAGAGAATATGCAAAATTTATTTTTACAAGAAATCTATCAAATGCAATCGAATTATTAGCTAGCTTTGGACAAGAGATGGGGTTAAGTAGGCAAGAGCTAAGCAATCTGCCTCTCGATATATTTTTTGAATTTAATAAGTGCAGAGATGTCACTAAATTTAAAAATATAACAAATTATCTTTTGGAAGAAGAGGGCTTACAATCTCAAATAACCGCTTCTATTGAACTGCCTCCTTTAATATTTTCAACAAGTGACTTTGATTATTTTATTTTACCGAAAACACTTGGAAATTTTATAGGCGAAAAAAAATTAATTTCAGAGATAGTATGCATTGATATTTCAGATAAAAAAATTAATCTAAACGGCAAAATTGTAATGATAGAAAAAGCTGATCCTGGTTATGATTGGATTTTTGGTCGAAATATTTCAGGATTAATTACAAAATTTGGTGGTGCAAATTCACATATGGCAATTAGATCAGCTGAATTTGGATTACCAGCAGTAATCGGTATTGGTGAGCAGCTTTATAATGATCTTAAAAATTCTCAGGTTCTAGAAATAGATTGTTCTAATAATACTCTTAGGAAAGTAAGATGACTTTTATTGGTTTGACGCAGAGAGTTGAATATATAGAAAGCCATAAAGAAACACGTGACTGTTTAGATCAAGATTGGCATTCACTTGCAAAAAAAAATAAATTTAGCAGTTTACCAATTCCAAATGATCCTGATGGTGTTCGTGCAATTTTAAAAAATATTTCTCTAGATGGGGTTATATTAACTGGAGGTAATGACATATCATCAATTCCCAATTCTAAGAATACTTCTATGTTAAGAGAGGAAACAGAAAATTATCTAATGGATTATTGTAAAAAAAACAATAAGCCACTTCTTGGCGTTTGCAGAGGTTTTCAAATGATGAATTTATATTTTGGTGGATCGCTATCAAAAGTAAAAGGGCATGCTAATACACAAAACGAAATTATTTTGAGCAGAAATGAGTTCGTTGATGAAGAAGTAATTAGAGTTAATAGCTATCATAACTTCGGAATCAAAGAAGATGACCTCTCCAAAGATTTGGAGGCATTTGCGCGCTCATCTGATGGAACAATTGAAGCCGCATTTCACAGAGACTTAAACTGGATCGGAATTATGTGGCATCCTGAAAGAAATGAATCAAAAATTGATTCACAAATCTTCAAATATTTGTTCAATTAACAAATTTATGCTGAAAGCTAAAAATAAAATTGTAATTGGAATTCCAACTTACAAAAGAAATATAGAATGTATGAATCTTGTAAGACAACTTTCATCTATAGATGGAATATTTGATTTAGCTGAAATCGTAATTATTGATAATCACAATGATGAAGAACAGCATCTTAAAAAAAAATTAGCAAAACTAAAACTCAATGACGGCCTTACATACTTAGTAAATGAAAAAAATATTGGCTTAGATGGTAGTATTTTAAAAATGACTAGACTAGCTATTCAGAGAAACACAAGCTTATGGTTTCTTAGTGATGATGACAAGATTTATTCTCACAGAGTATTAGATTTTTTAAAGCATATATCCTCAAGTAATAAACCAGTTAATTTATGCATATTTGATTATGACCAACAAAATTATAAAAATGTTATTCGTAAAAAAAAATATCATTACCTTAGAGCTAGTTTTCTTCCTACTGTAGCGATAAATCCAAAAAAGTTGAATCTCAGCAATTTAAATTATTTAATTGGCACAAACTACATACACATTGCTATTGTTAATTCTTTAATCCAAGGCTATGACGATATCTCTATTTATTCAAGTCCGCTAGGATTTCAATCAAAAAATCAGATCTTAACATTCAATATTTCTCAAACTTTTATAAAGGGCTACTACATGTGCATGCTGCATGATAATCTTTTTTCAAAAGAAGAAATAATCAAAGAAACAACGATTAGAAGTAAGGGTTATCTTGGGGTAACTATTAAAAATATTTACAAGAAAAATATTTATGTGAATTTTGAAGAAATAAAATTACTTTTTAAGACAATATACAAATACCTTGGTCTAAAAAATCTTATAAAATTATTTGATCGACTGTTTATTATTTTTTTTCTTAGCATATTCTATAAAAAATCATGATTCTCATTTCTGGAATAACAGGTTTTATAGGTACTAATCTGGCTAAAAGGTTAATCGAAAAAGATTACGCTATTATTGGTTTAACTAAAAGTAAACGTGAATTACAAATTAAAAATATTTCTATTCCAGTTTTTAATACAGAAAATGATAATTTAGAAAAAATTTTTCAAGAAAATGAAGTAGCTACCGTAATTCATTTAGCAACAGAATACGTCAGAGATAATAATTACTCTAATCAAATATATGATACTAATTTTAGACTACCCTGCCAGTTAACTGAATTAGCAATTAAGTATAATTGTAAATTATTTATTAATTGTGAAAGTTTTTTCCAAAAAGATGAACAATCTGGATACAGTCACGGTTATGTTGATTCTAAAAACCTATTTAGAGAATTTCTTTCTAAGAGATCAAGAAAAATTAAGGCTGTTAGTCTTCAACTTGAGCATGTATTTGGACAGAATGATAATACATCAAAGCTAATTCCTCACATTATTAATGCAGCTCTCAATGGTGAAAGTAAACTAAATTTAGGATTTTGCAAAGTTCTGCGTGATCCTATATATATAGACGATGTAATAGATGCTTTTCTGATTGTTATGGAGACTGATAAAAGCTTATTACAAAAAAAATATGAAGTTGGATTAGGAGAATCTGTTTACCTCACAGAAATAATCAAAAGATTACTAGAAATCATAATTAATAAATATCCTAAATCAAATTTAAATTATGAAAAGATTGAATTCTCTTGTGATTTAAATAATCAAATGTTGAGCTCTAAAGCTGATATCGAAGCATTAACGAATATTGGTTGGAAACCAAAACATAGTATTGAAGAAGGCCTAAATGCTACAGTTGATTATTACCTTAATAAATTAGAAGATTAATTTGTGAAAATATTAATTTTTGAAGATCAAATCTATCCCTCTGAAAATTTAGAAGGTTTAAAAATTGCAGCTTCTGCTAGCAGCACTGAAACAAATTTTATATTTATTGGTAAAACTGAAAAAGGAACAAATTTAAATAATAAATTTCTTAGTAGCAATGATCACATTAATGTAATTAAAGAGTTATTAACAGCTGACATTGCAATAGCAATCCCCTCAAAATATTTTTTTTTGAGAATTCTTAGTGCTTTGAAATTTCTTAAATTCAAATCAGTTTTTCTTGGGCCAGGAAAGGTTACTAAAGCTATTGGCTCATTCAAACATCCTGAAAGAGGTGAATTTCCAAAAATTAAAACTTTTTTCAAATTTTATTTATTAAATACTTATTATATTGCTAACGATGAAGAAGATAAGTCTTATTGTTCAGAAGCCTTAGGATATCCATTAAACAGGATCTTAATAAAGACATTGCCTAAATACTTATACATTAATAAGAAGTTATGTGAAGGAAACATACATAAAGATTCTGTTGGAATCCTATTTGCTCCAACTCATAGGTGGTTAGATGTCATACCTCCATTAACACAAATGCTTTCAAAAGATAACTTTGTAGAAAAAATAAAAAAGATGAATGCAAAGATACTTCACTCCAAGCATCCAGAAACAAAATTTTTAAAGTTAAATTCAGGAGTTTCTGATTTTTCTTCTAATTGGGATGATGTAAATATATTAATCACAGACTATTCCTCTATTGGAGATGATTTCATTAATTCGGGAGGCAAGAAGCTTATTTACTTCACTGAAGATCAAAATATATTTGAAAATAATCAAGGTGTTGGTAAATTTTTTAAAGATAGCTTACAAAAAGGCAGTACCTGTATTAATGAAGAAGAATTGATTAAAAAAATAATGCAACATATTTCTAATGGTAATGAATATATAATAAAACCAATAAATTATGAACGTTATTTTGAAACTCTTTTTTAAGAGATATTTTAATTTGAGACATTTTAATGAAAACAAATAGCATGTTTGCAAAAGCATCTAAGATACTAAAGGATGATGGCTTTATCGCCTTATTTTTTAGATTTAATAACTACCTTTTTAAGGGCTTTTGGATGAGAGCTAAGGTTTTTCATCATGACAATGCGCAAGATGTTTTCACAGAGATATATAAAACAAATTATTGGGGCAGTGAAGAATCAATAAGTGGGACCGGATCTGAGATTTCCCAAACTGAACTAATATCTAACGAGCTACCAAAACTTTTTCAAAAATATTCTGTTAAAACATTTTTAGATGCTCCATGTGGCGATTTTTCTTGGATGAAAAGAGTTATTAAAAAATGTAATATCGATTATATTGGTGCAGATATTGTGGCTGATTTAGTCGAATCAAATAATAAATCTTTTTCTAATGAAAGTATTAGTTTTGTTCATTTGGATATTTGTAATGATGATTTACCTCAAGCGGATTTAATGCTTTGCAGAGATTGTTTATTCCATTTATCTTTTGCGGACATCAAATCTTTTTTTATGCAATTTTCCAATTCAAATATTGAATATCTTCTATTAACAAATCATAAACAATTTGAAAAAAAGTTTAAAAATCTAGATATAAAAACTGGTGATTTTAGAATGTTAGATTTATTTTCAGAACCAATTAATCTAAACCCTAATGTAAATTATAGATTTGATGATTACAAAGACCCAGAGCCTCCAAGAGAAATATGCTTATTTTCAAGATCTCAAATACACGAATGTATTGCAAAATGGCAATATTAGAATTTAAAAATTTTAGAATAAGTTAAGTTTATGAAGATTTTTCAAACTTCCCCAACTCTTGTTTATGCTATTAAAAAAAAAGTATACAAAGTATTTAACGACAAAGAATCTTGTATTAATGAATTTAATATTCTTAATAGAACTGATCATATTTTAGTCCGTAAAGATCTAAAAGATGATTTTTCATTAGAATTAATGCGAGTAGAGCGCTTTAATGATGAAACTTTAATAATGGAAAGGACGCAGGGAAAAAGCCTTATTGATTCATGCAATCATAAAAATTTATCTTTAGTAGGTTTATGTTTGGCCAAATTTCACAAATTAAATAAAGAAGTATTGCTTGGCGATTTTGCTGTAAATCACTTATTTATCAATGAGGAAGATAAAAAGGTGGAATTTATTGATCCAGGAGCAAATTTTATGATTGCAGGAAATTCGTATGAAGATATAGCTAGATTTTTATTTTCTTTGAGTGAAATATATAGATACTCACCAAAAAAAATAATTTTATCAATAATTTATTTTTTGAAAGGCTACAAAATGAACTCATCTATTGATACTAGAGAATTGAATAAAATGATTAACTTTAGAATGAAAAGATCATATCAAAAATATAAAATGCAGAAATCTTTTTTTAAATCAAGACTTGGTTTTTTGATTCTTTTATACAATAGAACAATTATATTTTTGGCAATAATGAGGATCTAATAAGAGTGTCTATAGAAATTTCCGTATTGATGTCAGTAAGGAATGGGGAAAATCATTTGCATGAAAGTATAAAGAGCATATTAAATCAATCTTATAAAGACTTTGAATTCCTTATATTTAATGATGGGTCTGTAGATAAAACTAAAGAAATACTATCAAAATTTGCAGCACTTGATCCTAGAATTAAGATTTATCACAACGATTATTCAGCTGGTTTACCTCATGCTTTAAATAAATTGATAAAAAGATCTAGAGGAACATATATTGCCCGAATGGATGCTGATGATGTAGCCGAAAATAACAGATTACAAACACAATTAAATTTCATGAGAAAAAATCCATCAACAGATATATGCTTTACTAAAACCAATTTGATATTAGAAAATGGTGAATTTCTTTGCACAAAATGGTTTCCTAAGAAAATAGATTCTGCACTTTTACTGTTGCCATACATAAATTACTTTGTTCATCCGTCATGTTTTCTTAAAAAAGAATGTTTTGAGAAACATGGTCTATATAATGAGAAATTCTTAAAAGCTCAGGATTGGGAATTGTGGCAAAGATTTATAAAAAAAGGTGTGCAATTTTCATATATACCTGAAACTTTAATGAATTATAGGATTGTTGCGACTTCAAATTCATCATCATTGAGTAATTCTGGAAATTTAGAATCTAATTGGTTAAAAGCAAAATTATTTATAATAAATCACCACAAGTTAGAAGCACTTAAATTTGCAAACAAAATTTCAAAAAAAAATATTCTAAATTTTTATTTATATATCTTGGTACCAAGATTTATTTTTACATTTCTTGTAATTCTCAATAAACACCTAAATAAGAGTTCAGTCCATCAAAAATTATTAAGACAAGATGACAAGCAATAACTTCAAAATCTCACTTAAGCCATTGCTATATGTTTATTTATTTTTTGCATGTATTTCTTATAACTTAGATTGGTTCTACATAGCTGGAAGTTTTGGATATATAGATATCTTGCTTCCTTTGATTTTTTTAATAAGTCTAAAGCAAAGATATCTTAAGATTGACTATTTATTTATATGTCTTGTTTTGCTTGCACTAATATCTTGCATAAGCTTAATAAATGCAATTTCTATTTTGGGTTTAGATAATGTAAATATTGGGTATCTGTTGAGGTCCATTTACTTTGCATTTCTATACTTTTTATTCTTTAACTCAGATCTTAATATTGAATCAGTGTTGCGTGTTATTATGCTATCTTTTATTTTCTCATTAGCTTTATGTATTGCTGTTTGGCTTACTAGTCCAAGATACTTTGGCTTTACCTCTCTACCCATGTTACACGTTCTTGATAGTCCTTTAGGAATAATGGTGAACAGAAATGAGTCAGGTCTTATAGCTAGTCTTTTATATACATTATCTCTATATGGCCTCCTTAATAAAAAAATTTTTCCATCTTTGGTTAATTTAGTTGTAGTTATTTTAAGTTGTCTTACAGTAGCTTTATCTTTTTCAAAAGGTGCTTGGGCATTAGCTGTCATAGGAACTTTTTTTATAATGCTTTACAGGTATAAAACATCCAGAGTACTAATTGTCAGCATTTTAATAATTTTTTTGATACCGTTCCTTCCATTATCTGATTTTATTTTTGCTGACGCAGTTATAACCCGTTTTACTGGTTCAAGTGAGACCAATGCATATCGTCTACAGTATTTAATAGACGCATTTCTAATAGGTTCTGATAATTATTTATTTGGTATTGGGCCAGGTAATTATAAAGAATATGCAATTGCAAATGATTATGCTGTCACAATTGATCCACACAATTCATATCTCCAAACATATGCAGAGCTTGGAATATTAGGATTCGTCCTGATTTTATTTTTTTATATATCAAGCATAATGCAAAGTTTTTTCAACGCTAGGGTCGACAGTATTCATGTAATAATTTTTATATTAATTATTATGCTATCTGCTGATGGAATGCAGTCAGGTCTATCATTAACAATGAAGATTTTTTATATTTTAGTAGCATTAACAATGAGAAGGGGCTTTGATGAAAAAAACAAGGCATAACATCGCACATATTTTACCTGGAATGTATTTTGGAGGAGTTGAAGTAGCTATATTAAAAAGCTTTGAACAGTTGAATATTGATTTTAATTATGAAGTTTTCTTTGTAAAGGGAAAGGGTAAGCTAGATTCTAATCAACAGCATGTTCTTAAACTAATTAATAGAATTGTTAGGAATAAATATGATTATGATTTAATTGTAACTTCGTTGTGGTGGGGACATTTAATTGGAATATTTCTATCGTTATTTGGCATGAAATGGGCTTGTTTTATTCATAGTACTGGATCATCTTCACTTATTGATAAACTAGTAACTAAAATTGCTTTGACTAAATGCCCAAATCATCTTTTTGATTCTGAAAGTACTAAAGATTTCTACAAAAACTTCAAAAATAAAAAATCATTTGTCATCCCATATATTTTTGAAGAAAATGAAAAAGACGTTATTTTAAAAAAAGATGTCATGTATGATTTTTCATGGATTGGAAGAAATTCAGAAGAAAAAAGACTAGACTTATTAGCTAAATTTATTAGATCTCTAAAAGAAAATTCATTTAATTTTGAATGTATTATTTCAATTGCTGGCAAGCCCTACCCAATAATTGATGAGCTTGCAAAAGAATCAAACAATAATATCAAAGTAGTATATGACACTGACCCAAATGATATTATCAGAATCAATTATGAATCAAAAATGATTTTATGTTTCTCGAATTATGAGGGATTTTCTGTGACTACTGCTGAAGCTGCAATGAGAGGAAATCTCGTAGCAGCAAGGAATGTTGGAGAGTTGGGTAATTATCTTTGTGCCCAAAATACCTTATGGCTTGATAGCACAGATGAAAATAAATGGAACATCTTTGTAGACAGGGTTATTGAGATTCTTAAAAATGATGATGAGCTTTACAAAAAGAGAATTAAATCTCAAGAATTTACTAGGGCTTATTTCTTAAATAAAAACTATGTAAAGTCAATTTCATGCGCATTCAAATCATTAATAATTTCAACACATGATTAGAGTCAAGACCAAATTAGTTTGGTGGTCAAGGTTTATTTTAAAGGTCTCACTATTATCATTAAGAATCCCTAATAAAATTTTTAATAAATTTGGAATCTTTCGACATGGCGCAATGGATCAAGACAGTTATGTTAATAAAATATGGAAAATCCATTTTTTAGATGTTGAGAAAGATTTTTTAATATCTAGAGATGGCCTATTTCTAGAAATTGGACCAGGTGATTCATTGAAAAGTGCTGTAAAAGCATTTGAAAGTGGTTTTAATAAAATAGCATTAATCGATAAAGGAATGCATGCAATTGATCAAAAGTATATTAAAGATTACTTTAGCAAAAAAAATTTTAATAGTGATAATGAATTTTTAAAGACCACCACCGCTAATAGCTTTAATTATTTAATTGACGGGATAAAATCTTTATCATATTTAGAAAAAAATTCGGTGTCCTATGTATTTTCAAATTCTGTTTTGCAACATTTTGATAAGAACGACCTTAATTATTTCATAAAAAATCTTCATAAAGTCTCAAGTGATCACTGTATTCAAAGTCATGTTATTGATTTAAAAGATATGATAAATAGATCACATAATCATCATGAATGTCCAGACTTTATATGGGAAAGTAAGTTTTTTAAAGAATTGCTCATTTACACAAACAGACTAAATACAGAAGAATGGATTGATTTATTTACAAAAAACGGCTTTAAAATATTAAATATAAAAATTTATGACGATGAAGGAAAATTGTTTGATTTAAATAAAAGCTCTATAAATGCTGATTATAAAATTGCTAACATCCACCTAATTATAGAAAAGGAAGTAAAAAGATGAAATTTGTATGTGTTTCTCTTGATTTTGAACTCAGGTGGGGAATGAGACATTTATTAAAAGATGATTTTTCTAACTATAAAGATGAACTTGACGGCACAAGAGATGCTGTAAAGGCTTTACTAGATTATTTTGAATCAAAAGAAATCCAATCAACCTGGGCAACTGTTGGAGCACTTGCTTTGAATAATTGGGAGGAATTTTTTTCAATAATGACAATATCTGAGTTAAATAAGAGATCAGGTTTTGATGCTACTCCCAATGAATTTTTAACTAAAAATGAAAAATATTACTTTGCAAGCGACCTTGTAAGCAAAATTAAAAAATATTCATATACCGAATTAGCAAGTCAAACTTTTACACATATTTTTAATTGTGAAAGTCAGATTTCAAAAGAAATTTTTATAGATGACGGACATTTAGTTTCTAAAACTTTTAAAGAAAAGCTTAATCATGAACCTACCAGTATTGTTTTTCCAAGAAATCAAGAGAATTATCTTAATTATTTGCCAAACATAGGAATAAACTACTACAGAGCTGTAGAGAAAGGAGACAGTCCATATGCAAATACTATTAGCGGAAATAATTTAATTAATAAAAGTAGAAGATATATTTCAAGTTTCATTCCTTTTCTGCATCATTCAACTTCTTTCGATACAAATTATACAAGAGCTTCAATGTTCTTAAGATTAGATATTCCTGATTTTGCATGGAGGCTTCATTTATCGAGAATTAAGAATGAAATAACGAACTTAAAAGATTTTGAATGTTTTCACCTTTGGTGGCATCCTCACAATTTAGGTGCTGATACTAATTTAAAACTTAAAAGAATTGATGAAGTATTTGAAATAATACTTGATCATCGTGATAGGGGTAATTTACAAATCCATTCTATGGATAATCTCAGAAAATTAGCGGAAAATAGAACTTGAATATACCAAAGAGGTTAGTATTTTGATTTTAATTACTGGCGGAGCTGGCTACATAGGTTCTCATACAGCAATAGCGCTACTAGAAGAGAATAACGATATTTTAATTGTAGATAACTTAGAAAATTCGTCAATTAAATCAATTGATAGAATAAAAGAAATAACTGGAAAATCATTTAAGTTTCATAAAGGAGACATTAGGAATGAAGACTTTTTATTATCAATTTTTCAAAATTATGAAATTAAAGCCGTGATGCATTTTGCTGGTCTCAAATCCGTAGGAGAATCAAATTGCTATCCTATGAAATACTTTGATAACAATGTTATTGGATTTTTATCCCTCATAAAAGTCATGCAGAAATTTGATTGTAAAAAAATAGTTTTTAGCTCTTCTGCTACTGTTTATGGTAATCCAACCGAACTTCCAGTTAAGGAATCAGCTCAACTGTCTTCAATTAATCCATACGGAAGATCAAAATTAATAATTGAGCAGATTTTAGAAGATATTTACAATTCAGATAAAAGCTGGAATATATCTATCTTAAGATACTTTAATCCAGTTGGAGCTCATGAATCTGGTCTTATAGGCGAAGATCCTAAAAATGTTCCAACCAATCTTTTTCCCATAGTTTCAAAAGTTGCTTCTGGCGAATTAACATCATTAGAAATATATGGAAATGATTATGCTACTCATGATGGAACAGGAGTTAGGGACTATATACATGTCACTGATTTAGCAAAAGGGCATATTTGTGCTCTAAGCAAGTTTAATAGTGATGGATCTATTTTTTCACTTAATCTTGGAACAGGGAAGGGTTACTCAGTTTTAGACGTTATTAAAGAATTTGAAGCAGTTTCAGGTAAAAAAATCGCATACAACATTGTTGATAAAAGGATTGGTGATTCAGCTTCCTGTTATGCTGATCCAGCATATGCAAAAAAATATATGAATTGGAGTTCAAAGTTTTCACTCAGAAAGATGTGCGAAGATCAATGGAGATGGCAACAATCTAATAAATGACATCGATAATAGAAAATTCTAAATTTTTCTATGCCTAAAATATGAAAGGTAAAATACAAAAACCTAAATTTTGCATCTTTATCAATGTAGATTGGTTTCTTTTATCACATTTTACAAATTATCTTGAAAAGATTTTACATAATGGCTATCACATTACAGTCATAACTCTTAACACTGGCAGGTGTGATGAAATAAGAGATAAAGGAATTGATGTTATTGAAATACCCCTTAGCAGAGGATATGCAAATATATTAGCTGAGTTGAAATCTTTGATATATGTTTATTCAATAATTAAGAAAGTATCTCCTGATGTCTTAGAGTTAATTACTATAAAGCCAGTTATTTATGGTGGCATCGTTGCAAGAATTTTGGGTATTAAAAAAGTTATTTTTTATATGTCAGGTCTTGGAACAATATTCACCTACAATAATTTTCTAGGCTTTATAAAGAGTAAATTAGTTTCATATATATATAAATTTGTAATGAAACCGAATTCTTCTTCAATTATCGTTGAAAATGATGATGATGAAGAAATTTTTAAATCTATTATTAAAAGTGCAAAAAACAGGGTTCATTTAATAAATGGTGTTGGCGTAGATCTAAAAATGTTTGCACCCAAAATTAATAAAAAATCTAATGGATTGCGGGTTGCACTCGCAAGTAGATTGCTTAAGGATAAAGGTATTTATGATTACTTAGATGCTGTCAAGATACTCAAAAAAGAATGGAAAAATACAGAATTTCTTTTGGTTGGTGATCCTGATCCAACAAATCCTGCAAGTCTTACTGACGAAGAATGTATACAAATCACAAAACAGAAGAATGTAACTCTGATGAAGCACAATAAAACAATGCCTGTATTTCTTAAAGACATTGATCTGTTTGTATTGCCCTCTTATAGGGAAGGTTTTCCAAAAGTTATTATGGAGGCATCAGCGACAGGCATTCCAGTTATAACTACAAATGTTGTTGGTTGTAGAAGTGCAGTAATTCATAATAAAACTGGTTTAATTGTGCCTGTTAAGAATTACAAATTACTTGCATCTGCAATTGATAAAATCTTGAGATCAGCTGGCCTAAGAGAGTCACTAGGCACAAATGGAAGGATATATGCTGAAGAAAAGTTTGATCAAAATATCCTTTCAAAAATGCATATAAATGTTTGGGAGGACACTTAACTTTTTTAACTACATTTTTACAACTAAAATGTATAATTAATTATAAATTCTTTATACTCTGGCCATATGAGTTTTTCATTAAATCCTATTACTGGTGAAAATTGTAAACTTCCAGAGATCATTGATGATGCTGATGCTATTAGGCAATTTCTTGAGCATAATAAAAATAAAAAAGTAATAGTTGTTCAGGGTCTTGGGTTTGTTGGAGCTGTGATGTCTTTAGTTTGCGCAAACGCGTTAACTGAAGAATATGCTGTGATTGGCATTGATTTACCAAATAAAGATACTTACTGGAAAATTAAGTCAATAAATGATGGCATATTTCCACTAATCGCTGATGATCCAAAAATAGAGCAATTTTTTAATAATGCAAAGTCGAAAGGAAATTTCTTAGCTACGTATGACCCCACAGCTTATAAGTACGCAGATATAATAATTATTGACATAAACTTAGATGTTCAAAAAAAATCACGAAATAACCTTTCTCTTGAAAGCTTTGATGTCAACTTAACAGGCTTTAAAAAAGCTATCCAATCTATCGGAGAGAATTGTAAAGAAGATATACTTATTTTGCTTGAAACAACTGTACCACCAGGCACCTGCGAAAACATCGTAAAACCTATAATCGAAGAGGAACTTATCAAAAGAGGGTTGTCTAATAATAATTTTTTCTTAGGTCATTCATATGAGAGAGTAATGCCAGGACCTGAATATATTGACTCTATAAGAGAATTTCCACGAGTTTATGCAGGCATAAGTGAAGATAGCGCAAATGAAACTGAACAGTTTCTAAAAACTATTATTGATACATCTAAATGTGAATTAACTAGATTAGGGCACACCAATGCAACAGAAATTGCAAAAGTTCTTGAAAATTCCTATAGGGCAATGAATATTGCTTTTGCAGTTGAATGGTCAAGATTTGCTGAAGAGGCAGGTGTAGATCTTTATGAAATAGTAAATGCAATAAGAGTCAGAAAGACTCATTCTAACCTAATGTATCCAGGTATTGGCGTTGGAGGGTATTGTTTAACAAAGGATCCGTTATTAGCAAGCTGGGCAAGAAAAACATTTTTTCATTCCTTATCAGATTTAGAAATGAGTATTTACGGAGTTTCCATAAATGATCAAATGCCAATTTTTGCGTTTAATAGACTTGAACAGATTTTTGGTGATTTAAATAAAAAAAAAGTTGCATTTCTTGGTATTTCTTATCGTGGGGATGTTGGAGATACTCGCTATTCTCCAGTTGAACCATTGGTGAATATGGTAAGAAATGCAGGAGCTGAATTATTTTTACATGATCCTTATGTTTCATTCTGGGAAGAGCAGGGTTGTAGTATAGATTCCAAGCTTAATAGCGTTTTAGACACAGATCTTGATATAGTAATTATATCTACTGGCCATAGTGAATACACAAAAGATTCTTCTATAAATAAACTGTTATCTCTTAAATCTTTATTTATTTTTGACACAATCGGCTTACTGCAAAAAGATCATATTTCTTTATTACAAAAAAAACATAATATATCTGTTTTAGGTAGAGGTGATATAGGTTAATTTCTGAGGTAATTTATGAAAAATATTCTTGTTATAGGTGGTGGAGGATTCATAGGCAGAAATATTGTTGAATATCTAGTAAATAGAGGAGATTGTAATGTTACTGCAGCTGATATTAGAGAAGGCTCTAATTGGCAAAAACTCTCAAGTAATGAGGATACATGTAGTCGTTTTATATCTGTGACAGCAGATTTCTCTGATATGAGAGCATTTGATAAGTTAAATCAAAGTTATGATGAGGTCTATATGTTGGCCGCTGTTGTTGGGGTTAATCGCACGTTAAAGTTCCCCCAAGATGTTATTAGAACAAATACTTTGTTAACAATGAATACTTTGGATTGGATATCACGTAATCCTATCAAACGATTACTGTTTGCATCATCAAGTGAAAATTATGCAGGCACATCTGATTTATTTAACACGATGATACCTACTGCAGAAGATGTACCTTTATGTATTGGAGATGTAAGGCATCCTCGTTGGACATACGCAATGACAAAAATGCATGGTGAATCAGCCTTTATTCATTCAGCTGATTCATACAATTATGAATGTACTGTTATACGTTATCAGAATATTATTGGTCCTGAAATGGGATTTGGTCATGCAATTCCACATATTGTTGAGCGCTTCGTCAAGATGAAAGAGTCCCCATTTAAAATCTATGGCCATGATCAAACACGAGCTTTTGCCTACATAGATGATGCGGTTAAAGGAACAGTAGGAGCTATGGAGTGCGACAAAGCAGCAGGTGAAATTTATCATATTGGCAAGCAAGAAGAAATCAGCATGGAAACTTTGACTACTTACATAGGCGAGTTAATGAACTATACAGGCGATTATGAGGCTGCAATGACTTATCCTGGTTCTGTTTCAAGGCGTTGCCCTAATATTGACAAAGCAAAGGCACACTTTGGTTATTTGCCCAATACCGATTGGAAGAAAGCTGTTAATTTGACTACCGATTGGTATAAAGATTTCTTTGCTTCAGGTAAATCTCCGCAGTTTGGTGGTTTTGAAACTCCGGAAGCTGTTTTAAAGAAGATAAAAAAATAATGAAAAGGTTTTTAGATGTCATTCTCAGCTTTTTGGCGTTGGTGTTTCTTGCGCCATTCCTATTACCAACCATTATTATTTTGAGATTTACCGGTGAAGGAGAAGTTTTTTATGTGCAGGAGCGTGCTGGTCATGGTGGTAATTCTTTTGGGCTATACAAGTTTGCGACAATGTTAAAAAATAGCCCAAATATTGGTGCTGGCGAAATTACAGTCCGAGATGATCCTAGAGTGCT
>MDTA01114109.1_pt1 | contig 29068 bp, 30 predicted proteins | sample 811151 | NCBI WGS metagenome assembly MDTA01 (sample SAMN05326648, study PRJNA326480) | marine metagenome | isolation source: seawater | place: Indian Ocean: South | collected 2010 | reverse complement strand
TGTGGAAGCACGGTAACGTGTGTAGCTGACCAGTACTAATAGCTCAATTGGCTTGATTTATGCACTGAAAAAAATTTTATTTTTAAATTTAAAAATCTATATAGATATAATAAATTGTTACAGTGAACGCCCAAGATATAGAAATAATCTCCAAAAATGTTAAAGACAAAGGTGTTTTTAATGTTCAAACTTTTTTTGACCAAAATCAGCTGAGCGAGGTTGAGAAAATTCTTACGAGGGAATTAAGTTCAAAAGATAGGGTGGTATTTCCAATTAAGGCTTCGCAAAATTTTATCAAGTTTTTGAAACTAGATTTTTCAAAACTAATTAATTCTAGAGCTTTATTAAAAATCGCTAATATACTTAACCTTGAAGGTATCGCAAAAAATATACTCAACTCACCCTCAGAACTTTATATGATGGATACATATAGAAGTAAAAGATCAAAAGAAATGATTATACCTTGGCATAATGATATAGGTTTAAAAAATGATGACGAAGAGTCAAAAAAAAAATATTATCAAACTGCTAAAGCAACAATTTTAAATAAAAATACCAAAGTTCCTGCTAGAGGTATTAAATTTTTTATTTATATGACAGACACTGAAAGTAACAATGGGGCCTTGGGAGTTTTGCCTTACAGTCAACATATAGTCAAAGCATTAACAAAATTAATAATTGAGAAAAAAGTTAATGTAAGCCTTTATTGGAATCTAAAAAACTTAAGAGATATAATTTTACAAGACTCTGTGAGACCTCTAATAGAGAATTTAGTAGGAAAAGTAAAATTAGATAAATTTATAAAATTTTCTGAATTTATTAAACACTCTCAAGACACTTTTGAATTTGACTCAAAAATGAAAAAGGGAGGAGCTGTTATTTTTGATGAGATGTGTGTGCACAGAGGATCCAAACCTACGAAAAATGATAGGGTTATTTTGAGATATCTTTACAAAAAAAAAATAAATTAAAGATGTTTTTTTTAGAAGCCGGTATTAATCATTTTGGTAAAATTAAAGAGGCAAATAAAATACTTAACTTTTTTTTAAAATCTTCTTTTAAAAATTTAACATATATGATTCATAATGAGTCATTTTACTATTCTCAAAAAATAAAAGGATTTAACTTTTCTTTGCCAAATGAATTTTACAAAAATGCTATAAAAAAGTGTCATAGTAAAAACAAAAAAATTGGATTATCAGTCTGCGACGAAAAAACTTTCTATAATTACAAGAATTTAAAATTTGATTTTTTTAAACTTTTAAGCGTGAGCATTAATAACAAGAATTTAATCAATGTTCTTAATAAAAAAAAAAAACCAATTTATATTTCAACTGGTTTTAATGCTTCGAACAAAAAAATATCTAAATGTTTAAAGCTTTTTAAAAGTAATAAAAAGATTACGATTTTACACACGCCGATGACATACGATTTATCAAAATTGGATTTTAATAAAATTGTATTATTTAAAAAAAAATTTGGATTACCAGTGGGGTATAGCAATCATAATAATGATTTTAATACCTTAAATATTTTATCTGCGTACAATCCAGAATGTATATTTGTTTACTGCAAACCATCTATTTTAAAAAAAAAAATGACTTATCCTGATGATAAACACGCTTTATATTTATACGAGTTAGAGAAGGTTAAAAAATTGTATGAGACATATAAAACGTGTAACATTAGTAAAATTAAAAATTATAAAATAAATATTTTTAAAAATGCCCCAAAAAAAAATTAAAGCAATAATATTAGGAGGCAGCAAAGGAATCGGAAAAGAAATATCCCAAAAATTAAAAAGTTTAAAAATAAAAACTATAGCATGTTCAAGAAAAGAGATTGATACATCATCATTGTATTCAGTAAAAAAATTTACAAAAAAACATAAATCCACAGACATTTTAATTTTAAATAGTGGGGGACCTCCACCTTTAAAATTTAGTAAAATTAATGAAGAGACTTGGATAAAATATTTTAATCAATTATTTTTAGGATTTTTGGTATTACTTAAAAATATTAGGATTAATAAGAATGGTTATATTTTTTATATATCTTCATCAATTATAAAAGAACCAAGCGAACAATTAATAATCTCATCATCAATCAGAGCGGCTATGAGTAGTTTATTAAAGTCGTTATCAATTGAATATTCTAAAAAAGGAATTTCTGTAATAAACATTGCTCCAGGACCATTAAAAACCAATAGAGTGAAGGAACTTGTAAATAATTTAAAGGAATTTGAAAAAACTTTACCAACCAAAAAAATTGGAAATCCGGAAGAAATTGGAAAATTTATTAAATTTATAGTTTCAAATAAAATAAAGTATATAAGTGGATCAACAATTTACTTTGATGGGAATTTAAGCAAATCATTTATGTAATATCCTTTTAAAGTAATATAGTTGATGATTTTTAATAAAAATATTCAGAAAAAATAATTTAAAAATGAAAATTAACAATATTGCAATTATTACTGCAAGAAAAGGTAGTGAGAGAATTAAAAATAAAAATCTTAAACTTTTTTTTGGAAAACCCATAATTTATTTTTCAATACGAGCTTTACAAAAAAGTAAAATATTTGATCAAATATATCTATCCACTAATTGCGAAAAAACTATAAAAGTTTCAAAACAATATGGAATAAAAGATATTATAAAGAGAAATAATTATTTATCATCAAATAAGATAGGAACGATTACAGTTATTAATCATGCTCTGAAAAAATTAAAAAAAAGAAAAATTAGCCCAAAATTCGTTTGTTGTATTTATCCTGCAGCTCCATTAACAAAATATGAAAATATTAAGTTTTCATATTTAAAACTCAAAAAAAATAAAAAAATGGATTTTATTTATCCATCAACAATTTTAAAAAATAAATATCAGGAAAACTTAGATAAAAAAAAGTTGATAAGAATAAAAAAAATAAAAAAAAAAGAGGGTATTATTAATAACATTTATTTAGATTCAGGCCAATTTTGGTATGCTAGGACAAAAACTTGGAGTAAATCAAAAACTATATATAATAAGAATTCTTTTACATTTTCTATTAAAGAAAAGTTTAGCGATATTAATACTATGAATGATTGGAATAAAGTTAGAAAAATTTTTTCAAAGATTAAAAATAAGATTATTAAATGATAGTCTTATCTATTTTCACGTAAGGTTTATTTTTTAAATATCTTTTTAATAAAACTTTATTTATTTTTGAACTAAAAGAGAAAATTGCTAAAGCGATTGCTTGACGACTTCTTTTTTTGTGCATGTTTTGATCTGCTGCATGAACTACATTACAGTGGTGAAAAATTACATCTCCAGGATTTAGATAGGTTGTAAAAATTTTAAAGTCTGGTAGATCTTTTTTACTTATAAAACTTGAAAAACCTTTAATATTAGAGTTCTTATGTTTAAATATTTTCCCCAAATGAGAACCCGTATAATATTTAATTCCTCCATTTGAACTATCCTGTCGGTCTAATGCAATATAAGCAGTTAAAGCCTTGTTAGGTTCCCTGCACCAATAAAAATTATCTTGGTGAGGAGGGGTTCCAGAACCACCTGGTATTTTATTATGATAGTTTATACTTGAAAAATATGATTTATCACTTAGAAGATAAGAACTTATTTCAAGCAATTTTGAATTAATAAAGATGTTAAAAGATTTTATATAATAATTTAAGTGTTGAAAATATCGTATATATTTCTTTTTATTATAAATATCTATTACTATGTGCTTATTTTTTTTTTCCAAACTTCCAACTTTATAATTATTTAAATCTTTTAAGCATTTTTTAATTAATTTTTTAGGTATCAAGTTTCTAAAAACTACTATTCCATGTTTATTAAATTGATTTTTTTTCGTTTTTAAGTTCATAAACTTATCAAATAAGTAATATTATTTAATACTTATATTGCTAATTTCATTCAAATCAATATAAAATGTACACTATGTCAGGAAATGAAATTATAGGTAAAGAAGAGTTAAAAAATTTAAAGCAGATATTCACTAAAAGTAATGGTGTTTTATTTTCACATAGTTTTATTAAACGAAGAAAAAAGATATTTAGAGTTGAAAATTTCGAGAAACTTTTTGCAAGGAAACTAGGAACAAAGTATGCAATAGCTTGCTCCTCAGGTACTGCCGCTGGCTCACTTTGCCTTTTAGCCGCTGGTGTGAAACCTGGAGATGAGGTGATAACACAAGCTTTTACTTTCATAGCTCCCATCGAAAGCATTCTATTTGTTGGTGCAAAACCTGTAATCGTTGATGTGGACCAATCCTTAAATATGTCACCAGATGATTTGAAAAAGAAAATCACAAAAAAAACTAAATGTATTATGCCAGTACATATGCTTGGAGGTATCGCAAATATGTCAAAAATATTAAGCATAGCAAAAAAAAAAAGGATACCGATTATTGAAGATGCCTGTGAGGCACTCGGCGCAGAGTATTTTGGAAAACAAGTTGGAACTATGGGGTTATCTGGTTTTTTTAGCCTTGATTTTGGAAAAATAATTACAACAGGTGAAGGGGGTATAATTTGCACAAATGATCGAAAACAATATTTAAATCTTAAATCTTTAAGAGACCATGGCCACATTAATAAGCCAGGTATTCACAGAGGTCTAGATAAAGCTCTTAGAAGAGGTTTTAATTTTAGAATGACAGAAATGCAAGGTGCAGTTGGTTTGGCGCAATTAAAAAAGATAAATAAGATTCTAGATTTAAAAAGAAAAAACAGAAAAATAATTTATGATATATTGAATAAAAATAAATCAATAAAATTTAGAACAATTCATGACAAATCATCAAAAGGTGATCAAAATGATCATATAATATTTTTTCTGAAGAACCCGAAAATTGCTAAAAAAGTTAAGAAAGAATTAGATAAAAAGAAAATTTCTACAGGAATATTACCTGTCGCTATAAGATGGCATTACGCCGGATATTGGAAACATATATGGAAAGAAGATAAAAAGTTTAGGAACTATTTAAAAATTGATTACTGGAAAAATGCCTGGTCATTACTTCAGAGAAGTATTTCAATACCAGTTTCAATTTTAGCAAAAAAAGAAAAATTAAAAGCTGATTCCCATAAAATTTCAAAAATTATAAATAATCATAATTTATAATATTTTTTCGAAAATTTTAGCAATTCTATAAATACCCTTGCCATCTATAATATTATTATTTCTTCTTAATTTTTTTTTTTTTAAAAGTAATTTAATTTTTTTGCTTAGAGTCTTTGAGTTAGTTTTATCAACACGGCCTAAATAGCTAATTAAATTTTTTTTTCTAAAATATTTAATAGCATATTTTTGATTTTGGTAAGTTTCTAAGACGAATGGAATAATACCACAGCATATTGACTCAAACATTATTGTTCCTCCACTAACAAAAGATAAATCGGATGAATTCAAATGATAGAATAAATTTTGTTGATTCTTCACTAAGCTAATATTTTTATAATTTTGAAATTTATGTAATGAATTTGAAGGCGAGACACCCTTTCCAATAATAATTTTTATTTTTAAATCTTTAAAATTTTTGATCGAATTAATTATTTTAGAAGTAAAATTCTTTTTGTCGTTTCCACCAGAACATATTAATGCAGTTTTTTTCTTCGATAATGATTTAAACTTTTTATTTTTTACAAATTCTTTATCAAGCAGCAGGTATTTAAGTCCTTGATAAATTTTAATTTTTTTTCTTTTTGAAAACAACTTTTTCTTTGTAAACAAAATTCCGTTTATAATTATTGCACTAGAATAATTGGAAATATTAGTTTCATCAAAACTAATTATTTTAGAAATGTTTTTCGTTTTCAGAAACTTTAAAAAAGAATTTTCTATTCCTAGCGTATCAACCACCACAATATCATTTTGGTTGATTGGAAAATTTTTTAAATTTTTTTTATAGTAAAATACTTTTTCATTTGTTTGTAATTTTATAAATAAGCTTCCAAAATTTTTTTTTGATAAAAAGAAAAAATTATATTTATTTTTATAATTTTTTTTTAAAATTTTATAAATTTTTAAGCATCGCAATATATGACCCGAACCATATCTATTACCAAAATCACCATCAACTCTGAAAACAATTGATCTTTTCATTTATATTTTCGTGGAAAAACTCAATATTTTTTTTTGTTTAATGCTGTAATTAAAGTTAAATTTAAGTACGTTCGACTTAAGATTATAATCTTTAATTTCAAAGAAGTTAATAGGTAGTTTAGACCAACCAAATTTTTTGTAAAACTTTAAAAGATTGTTATCACAGATTAATATTGACGAAAGATTATTTTTTAATATCACAAAATTATTCAAAGTCATTAAAATTGAGGATAGTTTTTTTTTTTGAAATTTTTTACTTATTATTAAAGTATCAAATAAAAAATATTTTTTCTTTTTGTCTCGTATTTCAAAAGATCGTCTTCTTAGTATTGTTAAACCGATTATCTTACCCCTTATTTTCAATAAATTACAAATATCATTTTTATTAATATTTTGTTTAAACCATTTTAGTTGTGAATTAATACCATATTTCCATCTTTCATTTTTTAACAAACAAATTTCCCTCAATTCTTTTGGTGAAACATTTTTTCTGGATTTGGAAATTAATTCAATCACTTAGACAAGTCTTTATAGGTTATTTCTTGAAATTTACTTTTATTTTTTTTTAACTTTTTTCCAATTATTCTCTTGTAATTAAGTATATTAATTCTAGTTTCTGGTCTTGCAAACATTATATCTTTGATGCTTAGCGTGTGATTAGCCGGTAAATTTTTTGAAAAGTATATACCCTTTCTAAATAAATGTTTATTCTTAAGCTCATATTTTGTGGGTTTTATATTTCCAGATCCAAGGAGTAGCTTTTGGTTTTTTGCAAAAGAAACAATATTTTTCAGATCATCTTCGTCAGCTGATAGAATATGATCTGCACCTTTAAGATTTTTGTTGTAAGTAAAATGTTTTTCAATAACTTGTGCACCTAGATTTATAGCTATATAACAAGCTTCATTCCCAATTGTGTGATCTGAGTAACCAATATTTTTGCTAAATTTTTTTTTCAGTGAAAGTATCCTTTTAAGGTTTGCAAACTCTTTTGGACAAGGGTAACTGGAAACACAATGAAGAACGATAGTAGAATTACCTAAAACTTTTAATGATCTTTTAATTTCATTTTCATTTGAAAGACCAGTCGATAAAATAATTTTTTTTTTTTGATTTTTTTACCAATTTCAGTAATTTTAAATCAGTTATGTCACTAGAAGCAATTTTAATAAATTTTGGCCTAAGCTTTAAAACTTGATGGAGACTTTCTTCATCGAACACAGAGCAGATAAAATCAATCTTATTTTTTTTACTTTCTCTCTTCAATATTTTTAATTTATTGAAATTAAATGCCATTCTTCTCCACATTTTATATAAAGATATTTTTTTAGCGGTATATTTTTTTTGTTGAGATGTTTTTCTCGAGTTGTCCCTAGCAAGCGTAGTTGGATTAAATACCTGGAATTTGACAGCATCAGCACCCGCTCTTTTTGCAGACCTAATAAGTTTTAATGCTGTTTTAATATTACCATTATGATTAATTCCAATCTCAGCTATTATATAAGGTTTAAAAATATTCATTGTTTAAAAAAAAATTTTTAATTAAGTTTGATACTTTAATTATCTCTTTTTTTGATAAATTATGATGAAAAGGTAATGAAACCACGTTGTTAAAAAAATAATCTGAATTTTGAACACGAAATTTCTTAAATTTCTTTTTATAAAACTTATGATAATTAGCAGGAATGTAGTGAACAGTAGTCAAAATATTATTTTTTTTGAGATAACTTACAAGTTTTTCTCTGAGTGAACTTTTGTTTTTATTATTTAATAATATTGTGTAGATATACTCGGAAGAATACACATTTTTTTGAGTTACATTTTTTATTAAAATATTTTTTTTAAAGAGTGGAGTTAAGGAATAGTCGTATTGTTTACGAATTTGTTTTCGTTTATTTATTATTCTGTTTAATTTTTTTAGTTGAGCTAAGCCTATTGCTGCTTGCAGATCTGTAAAATTAAATTTAAATCCCAAATAACTAACATCGTAAAACCACATTTTTTTTTGAAAAGTTCTTTTCCAAGGGTCTTTATTAATTCCACATGAAATAATCGTCCTAATCCGTTTTGCTAAATTATTGTTATTACATGAAATTGCTCCTCCTTCTCCAGTAGTTATTATTTTGTTGGCGTAAAAACTAAAAACGGATACAGCATATTTTGATGAGCCGGTCATTTTTTTGTTTATTTTTGAGCCAAAAGAGGTTGCAGCATCTTCAATTAAATGAATTTTTTTCCTTTTACATAGTTTTTCTATTTTACTTATATTTACTGGTATTCCACCATAATGCGTTATTACAATTAATTTAGTTTTTTTAGATAAATTTTGTTTAATAGAGTCATAATCGAGACTAAAGTTGATAAGATTAATATCAACTAATTTTACTTTTAACTTTAATAATTCAAAAGCATGGATTACACTTACAAATGTCATTGGACTAGTTAAAACTTCATCTCCAGGTTTTAGTTTCAAAGCTATCATCGTTGCAACAATTCCATTTGTACATGAGTTTACAGCAATTATATTTCTTGATTTTATGATACTTTTGACCTTTTCTTCAAATTTTTGAGTTTTGGGTCCATTTGTGACCCAGCCACTATTAATAACACTTATAATATTTTTTTTTTCGCTATTATCAAAATATGGTTCAAATAACTTTATTTTTTTAGAATTTTTCAGCATTTAAAATGTTTAAAAATTTTTTGTTTTTAATATTTTTTATTTTATTTTCCAAAGTAAACTTTACTAAGTCCTTAATTCCTTTTTCTAAATTATATTTTGGTTTAAATCTAAGAATTGTTTTTGCCTTTTTTGTTGATACCCTATAATTTCTTTTGTCTAAATTTGATAATAAAAAATTTATTTTCACCTTCGGAAATATTTTAGATATTTTTTTTCCTACCTCGGATAAAGTGTGGTTGAAACTTGCAATATTAAATATTTGGCCATTAGTAATTTTTCTGTCCAATTTTATAATTTTTACTATCACCTCACAGACATCTTGAACATGAACAAATGGTCTCCATTGGTCTCCCCCGTAAATATTAATCTCTTTTTTATTTGCTATTTGTCCAGCAAACGTATTTAAAACTAAATCAAATCTCGGTCTCAAAGAACTTCCGAATACTGTTCCTAATCTTAAAATACAAGGTCTGCAGAAATCTCCTGAATTTTTAATAATAGTTTTTTCACATAATGCTTTTAGTTTCGCATAAACTGATAAAGGATTTATTGGGGAGTTTTCGTCAGATAATTTTTCATCAATCCTTGAACCATAGACACTGCATGATGAGATATAAATAAATTTTGATATACCTAAATCACTACAAATTTTACTTATACCCAATGAAGCAAGATAATTAGTTGAGTATGTTTTAGAGGGTCTTTTCTCACAAAGTGGATCTCCTACAAGTTCTGCTAAATGAACTACAATATCTTTATTCTTTAATACTTCAAAAGTTTTTTCAATATCTCTAGTATCACCTTGAATAAGTTTTAAATTTTTGTACTTTAACTTATCATTTAGTTTTTTTTTAGGTAAGTAAACAAATTTATCAAAAATTGTAACCTCATATTTCAATTTCAAAAGATTTTCTGCTAAAGAAGTTCCGATATAGCCTGCTCCTCCTAATAATAAGATACGTGGTTTAACTTGCAATTTTTTTTTTCTTTTTAAAAATCTTAAATTAAGATTTTGCTTATCTATCACTCCTCTTGGTTTATTTCTTTTATCAAGTATTGGAATGTAAGGTGGATTTATTTCATTAAATTTTGGGGACGAAATTAAATTTGAAAGTTGATTTTCATCTATTTCGTCTTTTAAATAAAGAGGTGAATAATTGATGATTTTCTTTATTTTTGAACTTTTATCTAAACCTCTAATAAGTCCTCTCCTGATGTCAGAAGAGGATATAACACCAACAAATTCCTTATTTTTATTTATAACTAAAGCCAAATTAATGCCAGTAGACTCAAAAACATTTAATACATCCAATATATTAGATTTTTCATAGACACAGTTTTTATTAAGTTTATTTGAGATAAATGTCATTTTATTGACTAATTTTTTACTTTACAGTTCAATATTTGAACGGTATAAGTTCATTTATTGAACATATGAATACTAGTAACATATTATGAGAGACAATCAAGACGAATTTAACGTATTAAGATACTTATATAAAAAACCTAATTCATCCCAAAGAGAACTTGCTCAAAATTTGGGCTTCAGTTTAGGAAAATTAAACTATTGTATCAAAGCACTCAAAAATAAAGGTTTAGTAAAAATCGAGAATTTCAAAAAAAAAGAGAATAAAATGAAATACATCCAATATGTAATTACTCCAAAAGGTATCTCAGAAAGAACTAAATTAACTTTAAATTTTATGAAAAGAAAAATGGAAGAATACGATATTCTCAAGAAAGAATTAAATAATGTGGACAATAATAAAACTAAATCCTAAAAAATTTGAATTACTAAAAAATGATTTTTCAAAAATACTTGGTTGCGAAACTTTTTTCTATAGACCCAAAGTTGAATTCTATAAAAATAAAAATAAAAAGATTATGTACTTTTTATCAGAATATGTAATATGCTTTAATAAGTTTTTTTCTGATAATAAGAAAATTAACTTATTAAAATATTCAAAAGGACTTCAATATTTTCTTTCGGGACATCAAAATAATCAAAAAGATATAAAAAAATTTGTAGATTTTTGCAGGTTAAATGAAAACTCTAGTGGGTCATTGACTTTAGATTTTTTTAACATCGGTAAACATTCAAAATTTAAATTTTTGACTGGTCCATTCAAAAACTTAATATTTAGCGTATTAGAGAATAATAAAAGAAAATTGAGAGTATTAATAGGTGATCTAGAGACCACCATTAATAAAGAAAATTTGTTAATTAAACAAATTTAAATATTAAAAAAGAGTAAAATGACCAAATGCTTCACAAATGTATTAGTTGCATAGTGCGGAGCATTGCTTAGCTTAAAAATAATTTTGTAATTTTATTGAAAATAATTAAATAATATATTAATTGATTTTAAATTATGATTAAACATGAAGATATTTCAAAGGATTGGGAGATTTGGAAAAAAAGATCTCAGGTAGAAAGATCAATCAAAAGATTAAAAAAACAATTGCCTGAAATGGAATGCTCTAAACAATTAGCAGAGATTGTTAAAAAGCTTTATAAGTCAGGAGATCAAATATTAGATTTTGGTTGTGCGTCTGGTCACTATTATAATAGCTTAAAGAGAATTGATGGTAACTTGAAGTACACAGGCTTTGACCCGACAAAACCTTACATTTTTTTCGCAAAAAAATTTTTTAAAAAAAATAAAAACATGAAATTTGATGTCCAAAGTTTGTTTACTATGAATCCAAAATACAAAAATAAATTCGATATTTCTTTTTGTTCAAATGTTTTTCACCATATTCCCTCTATTGATGTGCCACTACAGAATCTACTTAAAAGCGCAAGAAAACATGTAGTAATAAGAACTTTAGTTAGCGAGTTTACTCATTTAAGTAAATTTTATTACAATGATAAAAAGGATAAAAAAGGTATATTAAATAATTACGTTTTTCAGAACACCTATAGTTACAATCTTTTAAGAGAAAAAATAAGAAAAATTGGAAAATACAAAGTAAAATTTATTGACGACAAATTTGACGGAAATAAATTAAATAAAGAATTTAAAAAAGATAAAAAGGGATATCCTGGTTTAACAAAGTACTTAATGGGCACCCAAATAGCTGGAAGCAAAGTGTTTGAATTCAAGTGGATAATTATTTCTAAGTAACTATTAATCAAAAAAAATTTCTTATGAGTAAGAATGAATATCTTATTACAGATATTTTAGATAATCATTATAAGATAAAAAAAAATTTTTATTTTATTGATGAATATTTGAGTAAATTTTATAAGCATAATGGGGGAAAAATAGATAAAAATTATTTATTTAGCATTAAATCATATTCAGAAATAGATCATTCTTCAGACTTCGTTTTCAAAAGAGTAAGTAAATATAGAACTCAATTATCTCAAAAACTTAACGTAATCCATAATAAAAAATATTCAAATAAGTATTGGGGACTGATTTTAGATCAATTTTTATACCTTCTTATAAATAAGATTTATATTGAAACAAAAATATTTAAAAAAGTATCTGTAAAAAAAAAAAAATATAATTGTAAATAGCGAAGTTTTCAAAAATAATTATTTAGATACTAGTGATTTTATTTATTCAAGAATACATGATAATAGCCAGGCATACACAAGATATTTTATTGCAAAAAAACTGGGATTTAAAACAAAAAGATTTATTAATCCTAAATTTAAAAATTTTAAATTTTTTCCTAAAACAAAAATATTAACAAAAGTATTAAGAAAAATAGTTCACCTTTACATTAATATCTTTAACCCAATAATTTTAGTAGATTGTTATTTGGGTAATAAAAATAACTTTAAAACTTTTATAAAAAGTTATGGAAAAATTTTGCCAATGAGTCATTCAATTCTTTTTGAGGAAAAGCCACTAAAAGTAAAAACGAACAACGAAATCAGAAAAAATTTATTTGTTGAAGAGAATGACTATTTTGATGAGGTGTTTAATAAATTATTAAAAAAATTTTTACCATTATCTTACTTGGAAAATTATGGCCATTATGAAAAGTTTAGTGAGCGATTTAAGAATATTAAAAAAATCGGCACTGCTGTTCATATCATTTATAACGATGAATTTAAATTTTTATCAGCAAAAATATTAGAGCAAAAAGGGAAATTATTTGCCTTACCACATGGTGGTTTATTAGGTCAAAATAAAGATGATTATGATCAGATAGTAGAAAAAAAATACTCTACAAAAGTTTTTAGGTGGACAGATAAATATCCTCTTGAATTCAATCAGCTTTCCAAATTAACTCCTTATAAAATTGATAACATAAAAAAAAATAAGCGTATTCTTTTTTACCCAACCAGTTCACTAATTAAGTCAAATTATAAAGTTCCATTATTAAGAAAATATCATCCTTACCACAATTTTTTTTATGAATTGTATGATAATTTAAATTTTAACTTAAAAAAAAATGTTAAATTAAAATCTTTTCCCCATTTCACATCAAAATATTTAGAGAGAAATTGGAGAAAAATTTATAATAAAAATATTTTTTTAAAACCCAATAAGACAATATTTAATAATTCAAAAATCGTCATTATCGATAATTACTCTACACCTATATGCGAACTTTTATACACAGATACTCCTTTTATCATAATAGATCCTGAAAAAAAAAATTTAAAACCTAAAATATTAAGTCTATTTCTTAAATTGAAGAGATTAAATATGTTATTTGATAATGTTTCACAAGTTTCAAATTTTTTAAATAATGATTATGATAAAATAGATATTTGGTGGTCAAAAGTTTTGAAAAGCAGAATTTATTTAGATATCAAAAAAAGATTAATACCTAGTGATGCAAAAAAATTAAATTTAAGTAAAGCCTTAGTTTAAAATATGATTGCAATTATTGATTATAATTTAAGTAATATAAATTCAATATTTAATGCAGTAAGCAAAATTACAAGAGATGTTGAAGTTGTTAAAGATGGAAATAATTTATCTAGTTTTAAAAAAATTATTTTACCAGGAGTTGGATCATTTCCAATAGCAATGAATAATCTAAAAAAGGGAAATTTTTTAGACCAAATCAAAAAAGAGATATTAGAAAATAATAAACCAATATTAGGAATTTGTTTAGGAATGCAGCTTTTATTTGAAAATAGCACAGAGGAGAATTATTGTGATGGCTTAGGTTTAGTTAAAGGTGTAGTAAGACCATTATCGGCTGATAAAAATTTTAAGGTTCCTAATATGGGTTGGAAAAAAATTGAAACTAATAATAAAAGTTTACTGTTAAATGATATAAAAGATCCAATTTTTTATTTTGTCCATAAGTATGCTTGTTATAGCGATGAAAATCTTACCAGCTCAAAATTTTTACATTTAACTAAATTTGATTGTTTAATTGAAAAAGGTAATATTTTTGCTACCCAATTTCATCCAGAAAAAAGCCAATTAGCTGGATTTAAATTATTAAAAAATTTCATAGAAAAAGTTTAATGGAAATAAAAAGAGTATTAGCAGTTTTATTTATTAAGGAAGGTTTAATTGTTAGAAGTCAAAATTTTTCTCGACATCAATTTATTGGAAATGTTATTGAGCAGGCAAAAAGACTAAACGACTATAATGTCGATGAATTAGTTTATATAGATATTTCTAGAGGTGATAATTATGATTTGAATAGAGACGATCTTCTAGTAAAATCGAAAAATGACATTTTGTCTATTATTAATGATATAAGCAAAGTTTGTTTTATGCCCCTCACTTTTGGGGGAAAGATAAGAACAGTAAATGATGCAGTTAAAAGAATACGTGCTGGAGCAGATAAAATTACTTTAAATACTTTATTGTTTAAGGACAAAGACGAAGTAAAAAAAATAGTAAAAAATTTAGGAACCCAAGCCGTTGTAGCCTCAGTGGATTATAAATTGATAGATAAAAAGCCAATTGTTTTTTCAAATTTTGGGAGAGAGAATTCAAATATTTTTTTATTAGATTTTTTAAAAAAGTTAGAGGACCTTGGTGTTGGGGAAATTTTTCTCCAAAATATTGAGTTAGATGGAAAGCAAAAAGGATATGATTTAGAAATAATTAAAAAATCTGTAAATTCAATTTCTATACCATTAGTTGCTTGCTCAGGAGCAGGAAATGCCCAACATTTTATAGATGTTTTAAAAATAGATAATTTATCTGGAGCCGCGGCAGGAAATATTTTTAATTATACAGAAAGATCTTATCCAAGAATAAAAACAGAAATTAAAAAAGTAATCCCAGATGTCAGATAAGAAAATTAGTAATATAAGGAAACCAGTAACTAATTACTGTACTAACTGCGTTTATCCAGACTCTTTTGCTAGAGTTTTAAGTTTCGATGAAAAAAAAGTTTGCTCAGGCTGCTTAGTTTCCAGAGAAAAGATGGAAGTAGATTACAAAGCAAGAGAGAAACAGCTAATTGAAATTATTGAAAAAAATAGACCGAATAAACATTACGATTGTATTATCCCCGTTAGCGGAGGGAAAGATAGTTTCTTTCAAGCACATACAATAAAAAAATTAGGATTTAATGCTTTATTAGTCACTTATAACGGAAATAATTATTCTAAAACTGGTTTAAGAAATGTTCAAAAAATGAGAGAGGTTTTTGGATTTGATCATATTTTTTTCACCCCTGCTGTAGATACACTAAAAAAATTAAACAGACTGGGAATGTTAATTATGGGAGATATGGATTGGCATAATCACATAGGAATTTTTACATATCCAATTAAAGTTGCAGTTGAAAAGAATATACCAATTATGATTTGGGGAGAACATGGTGATACCGATCTAGGTGGCATGTATGGCATGGATGATATGATTGAATTTAGCTATAGAGAGAGAACTGAGCATGCAGGCAGAGGCTATGACTGGAATAATATAGTTGAATTGTCAAATAAGTATAATGAACCACTTAATAAAAAAGATATGTACTCTTTTATATACCCTGAGGATAGCGAAATTGATCGTGTTGGAATAAGAGGCATTTTTATGAATAATTATATTTATTGGGAAGCTAATGATCATTTAGATCTTATGATTAAAGAATACGGATTTGAACTGAATGAGGAAGGATTTGAGAGAACTTATAGAAAGGGCTCTAGTCTTGACAATATCTATGAAAACGGAGTTCATGATTATATGAAATTTGTAAAATTCGGTTATGGCAGAGCATCAGACCATGGATGTAAAGATATCAGAGCCGGTAAACTTACTAGAGATCAAGCTATAAAAGAATTAAGAAATAGGGATCATATAAAATCTAAAGATTTAAAAATATGGTTAGAATACGTTGGTTGGACTGAAAAAAAATTTAATGAAGTTGCTGATACGTTTAGAGATCCAAGAGTATGGTGGATTAAAGATGGGCAATGGTGGAAAAATAATATTTGGGGCCAACCTTCATGTTATGGTCAAGTTTATCTTAAAAAAGATAATTGGACTAAATTTTATATAGAGTAATAATCAATGAATAAAATTGGTCAAGATCTAGTTAATTTCATTTCTATATTTGATAAAAAGCATATTAGAAAATATTTTTTTATAATTTTATTAATGACTTTAGCATCATTTTTTGAATTATTATTCTTAAAAAGTTTTTACTCAACTTTAAATTTTTTTACAAACAAAGATATTGATGGTGATTTATTAATTGAGTTTTTGAGTTTAATTAAAAGCTTAAGTTTGGAAGTATTATTAATTTCATCTGTATTGGCCATATTCTTTTTTAAGACATTACTTTATCTTTTACATTTAAAACAACAGACATTTTTAATTGAGGAGAGTACCGCTGATATTCGCTCTAAACTTTTCAACGGATATATTAATCTTCCAAAATTATTTAGATTAAGATCAAATTTGGATGAACAGATTAAAAATCTTAATGAAGAGTGTAATAATATAGCAAACATAATTACTTCTCTAAGCTCAATTATTTTTGAAATAGTTGTTTTACTTTTTATTTCAATTTATTTAGTAACAATAAATTTTAAGGTGTTATTGATTATTTTATTATCATTAACTGTATTTTTTGTTTTAATATATTTTTCCAACTCAAAATCTATCTCGTTAATGAGCAAGAATAAAATCTTCTATTTAAGGCAAAGATTAAAATTAATGTATGACGGGTTAATGGGGGCCAATGTTTTTGAAATTACAGGCACAACTAACAAGATTACACAGGAGTTTGATCATTCCAATAATAAACTTGCAAATTATAATGCTATTTTAAATTTTAAAAGAGGTTTGAATAAACCTTTTTTTGAATTATTTCTAATAAGCCTTATCATTTTTTTAATTTTATATAATTTAAAAGATAAAAATAATTTAGTATCAATCATTCCTGACATAGGTGTATTCTTATTAGCAGGATATAGATTAATGCCATCTATGGTCAGAATTCTCTCTAGTTTACAATTATATAATTATCTTATAGTGCCTTTTAGAAAAATAAGTAGTGAATTTAATACTTTTAAATATGTTGATACGAAAAATGAAGATAAAGTTAAAAATTTTCAATTTAATAAAAATATAATTTTAACCAGCGTCAATTTTTCATATGAAAAGTCAATTAAACGAAAAGAAAATACAAAATTATTTTCTAATTTAAATTTGGAAATAAATATCGGTGATAAAATTGGCGTAGAAGGAAAAAGTGGATCTGGAAAAAGTACTTTTCTAGATATTTTAATGGGACTTTTGCCAATAGATAGTGGAAAAATTAACGTAGACGGAATAGAATTGAAAGATATTAAAAATAATTTTCAAAGGCAAATTGGTTATGTGCCTCAAACCGTATTTTTATTTGATGATAGTATAAAAAAAAATATTGCTTTTGGAATTCCAGATGAAGAAATTGATAACGATAAAATTCTAAAATCAATAAAACTCGCAAATCTTGAAGAATTCTGTAAAAACGCCAAATTTGGAATAAATACAAAGATAGGAAAAAATGGCTCAAGATTATCAGGTGGTCAAAGACAAAGAATTGGTATTGCTAGAGCTATTTATAATAATCCAAAAATATTGATATTTGATGAGGCGACTGTTTCATTAGATGATTTAACTGAAAAAAAAATTATTTCAGATATATTTGCAAATTTTAATGATAAAACTTTAATTTTTGTATCACACAAAAAAAATAATTTTGCTTATTGTAATAAAATAATTAACGTTGAAAAATATAAAATTAAATAGCAAAGTTATTTATGCTATTATTTCGAAAAATTTTAAACTTTGATTTATACTACAAACCTAATTTAAGCGACATGATTGTATATGACGCAGAAAGTAAAAATTTTGCAAGAAAGCTATTCCCCAAAAAAAATTATACTATTTACCACACAAGATATGATGGTGTTAGTTTGTATATATTTTTTTTTACGCTATTTAAAAATGGATTAAAAAATTTTTTTCAGAATTATAAGATTAATTTCTTCAAGTTTGTGGATCCTAAAATTGTTTATACTTCAATAGACAATAATATAGGGTTTTATAAGTTAAAATCTTTATTTCCTAAAATTTTTTTTATAGCTGATCAAAATGGAATGCGCAATAAAAAATTTTATTTATCTTCAAAAAAAAATAAAAAAAAACTTTATTCCGACATTACATTTTGTTTTGGAAATAATGAAAAGTTAAGATTAAAAAAAATAATAAATGGAAAAATTTTTCCCCTTGGAAACACTATAAATAATTGCAGAAAACTTCCTAAAATGAAAAAATTTAAATTTAAAAATATTGTTCTAATATCAAGTAATGATATCATTCATTTTAGAAAAGACTTACAAATTTTAAAAGAATTGTTAACTTTATCAGAAAAATTAAAAGTAAAAATCAATTTTTTAGATAGACCAGAAAGAAATAATAAAAAATTTCTTTACACAAAATTGAAAAAAAATACATTAAACTATATCTCAAATACTAACTTTAATCTTAATTTATATAAGAATAATAGTATTTTTATTTTTAGCCATTCAACTTTAGGTTATGAATATTTAAGTATAGGTCTAAGAGTAGGATGTTTTAATTTAAATTTTTTAGACCATTTTAATCACAAAAAATATCAAAGCTCCGGGCCATTTTGGGTGAATACGAGTAAAAAAGAAAAATTGAGAAAATTGATTTTAAAAATTTCAAAATTAAATAATAAAGAGTGGAAAAAAATATCAAAAAAATATTCTTCTCAATTCCTTTTATATGATAAAAATAACTTAAGAAAAAAAACAATTGTAAAAAATTTAGCAAATGATCATAGGACTTATTCCATCTAGGTTAAATTCTAAAAGATTGAAAGAAAAGCCATTGCTCGAGATAGACGGTTTACCAATTATCGTACATGCTTATAAAAGAGCTAAATTAGCAAAAAAATTAGATGATGTTATCGTTTGTACAGATGATAATAAAATTGTAAATGTAATTGAAAAATTTGGGGGTAAAGCGTTATTAACATCAAAAAAACATAAAAACGGGACTGAGAGAATTTATGAAATAGCGAAAAAAATTAAAAAAATTGAGTTGATTGTTGATATCCAAGGAGATCAGCCGCTAATAAATCCAGAGTCAATAGACAAAACAATAGAATTTCATAAAAAAAATAAAAGATTTGATATAGTTTTGCCAAGCATGCCATTGAAAAAATATGAAATTGAAAATAAAAATTTAGTTAAAAATATTTTTTCAAGTAATGGCAGAATTGTATATTTTAGTCGAGAAAAAGTCCCGTATAATTACAAGAACAAAAAGAATATTAAATATTATAAAAATTTATCAATTATATCATTTAAACTAAGTGCTTTAAAAAATTTTTTTTATAGTAAAATGGGCTCTTTGGAGTCTACAGAAGGCATAGAATTAATGAGAGCTCTGGAGGAAGGCCAATCAATTGGAACTTTTGTAGTCAAAGGATCTGATTTTGCTGTAGATGTCAACGCGGACTTATTAAAGGCTATTGATTTAATGCCCAAAGATAAATTTAGAAAACTTTATTAATTCTCTGATTCTTCGTCTAAAGTTATGGCTTTTAAAATTTTAATAATGGGTTTACCTGGATCAGGAAAAACCACTCTTGCAAAAAAAGTAGTAAAATTCACAAATGCTCACTGGCTTAATGCTGACAAAGTAAGAAATAAATTCAATGATTGGGATTTCAGCGAAAAAGGAATAGTAAGGCAGGTAAAAAGGATGAACCAACTCTCCAAAAAAACAAAAAAGAAATATGTAGTTGCTGATTTTATATGTCCTTTGCATAAGCAGGTAAGAATATTTAAGCCTGATATCATAATCTGGATGGATACAATAAAAAAAGGAAGATTTGAAAATATGAATAGAATATTTAAAAAACCTAAACACTTTGATTTAAGACTAAAAAGAAAAAATTTAAGTAAAAATTATTCAAAGGTAAAAAAATTAATAAATGATTTTAGATTTAATATAAGATGAAAAATAAAATTAAAGTAATTTGTACACTAGGTCCAAGTACTCTTAATAGAAGATTTTTGAAATTTTCTGAAAATAATATAGATCTGTTAAGATTAAATATGTCACATTTAAGTGTTGCAAATTTGAGAAAGAATATAAAATATATTCAGCAATATACCTCAACGCCAATTTGCATAGATACTGAGGGTGCTCAAATTAGAACTAAAGTGTTAAAAACTAAATCATTTAAATTCGGTGATAGGGTTAAAATCTACAAAAATTTATCTAATTTTAAATTATATCCTGAAAAAACTTTTCATCAATTAAAAAAAAAAGACATTTTAAATGTTGGCTTTGATAACCTTAGATTAAAAATCATTTCAAAATCTCTAAAGGAAATCGTTTGCAAGGTTGTATCTCCAGGTAAATTAGAAAGTAATAAAGGAGTTCATTTAGAGAATAGAAAAATTAAATTAGATTATTTGACTAGTAAAGATCATCAAGCTATTGAAATTGGAAAAAAGTTTAATATAAAGTATTTTGCCTTATCTTTTTCTAACTCAGTTTCTGATATTAAAAATTTTAATAATTTACTTCAAAATAAAAAAAGGATCTTTAAAATTGAAACTATGAATGCAGTAAATGACTTTGACAAAATGATAAAGGAGGGAAATATGTTCTTAATTGATAGAGGAGATTTATCAAAAGAGACAAAAATAGAATTTATTCCTTTAATTCAGCGAAAATTATTTAAGATTAAAAAAAAATTTAAAAATGAAAAAAAAATATTTGTTGCAACCAATCTTTTAGAAAGCATGATAAAAAATTATTCCCCAACTAGGGGTGAAGCAAATGATATTTACAGTTCAATTGAAATGGGAGCTTCAGGCTTAGTTTTAGCTGCCGAAACTGCGATCGGAAAACATCCAATTAATTCTGTAAAGTTTTTGAGAAAAATTATTAGGATTTTTAATAATAGATAAAATTTATTTAACAGCAATATGAAGTTAGTTTTACTGGTAACTGGAGGTAGAGGTGGCTCTGATTTTTTTCATGGACTTTTAGATAATCATGATCAAATTCTTCAATTTCCAGGAATTCTGAGAATTAACAAAAAATTTTATGATATATTCACCACAGACGCTGAAGATATTGCCAAAAAATTTATAGAAATATTTCCAATATTTTTCGACTCAAGAAAAAATATTGTTGAAAGGCACAATAAATTAGGAAAAAATAGAAATAAATTTTATACAGTTAATAAAAAAAAATTTATTTCCATTTTTAAAAAAAACTTCAAAAAATCAGATTCAAAGAAAGATATTTTAATTAATTTACATAGGTCTTACTATTTAAGTAGAGGTAAAAATATTAATAAAATGAAAATTCTTTTTTTGCATACACACACAGTTAAATCTACAAAAAATTTCTCATTTTTTTTTAATACAAAAAATTTTGACATAATCCATACAATGCGAAGACCTATAAATTCATTATATTCACCTATTAAAAATTGGTTAAATTACAGAAATGGAGGAGTTTTTTTTTCAAAAGATTTGTATTTTCAGTTAGATTTAACATTTAAAGGATTGCAAAATTTAAGTAATCTTACTAACAAAAAAGTTTATGTGGTTTTACTTGAAAATTTAATCGAAAAAAAAAGTGATGTAATGAGAGAATTTTCAAAAATTTATAAAATAAATTTTAAATCTAGTTTATTAAACTGTACTTTTTTTGGTATGCAGTGGTGGGGTGATCAAATAAGTAATAGATGGATAGGAAAAAAAGTAAATTCCTTAAAAGAAAATTATGCAAATTATTTTTTTAAGTCAGATATAAAGTATATAAGGTCGATAACGCAAAATATAGCTAATCATTATTTTTCAGAGGTGAAAACTATGGAAAAACATTTTTCTATTCTACCTATGAAAGCAGAACTTTTAGTGTGGAAAAATACAATTAAGCATAAAAGATTTATTCATTTTTTAAGTATACCTTACTTTTTTATAAAGAGATTATTATTATTAAACTGTTTTTTAATTAAATATTCTTATTTTCCAAAGTCTTTAGGAGGAAAAAATAAATAATATGGCGTTACCAAATATATTAAAACCTTTAAAAACTGATTTAATTAGATGTGGGGGTAAGAATGATGGGGGGTACTTAGTAACCAAAAAATCTATTCAAAAAGCTAAGTGTTTAGTCTCATTCGGAATTTTAGACGATTGTTCATTTGAGATGGATTTTTTAAAAATAAACAAGGTACCCACAATTTGTTTTGATAGAATTAATTATAAAACATATTGGAAAAAAAGGATTTATAATGATTTAGGAGCTGCCTTATTTCATCTTAATTATCAATTTATTAGAAATACTTTTAAGAAATTTTTTGAACTTAAAAAATTTTTCAGGCTTGAAAATGTCTTTATTGAAAAAAAAAAAATTAAAGAAAATGATTTAAAGGAAATAATTAAAAAAAATGAAAATATTAATACTCCTTTATTTTTAAAAATTGATATAGAAGGTTCTGAATACAGAGTGTTACCTGATATCATAAATTACAAAAATCAAATTGAAGCAATAATTATAGAATTCCATGATGTTGATTTACATTTAGAAAAGATTGTAAAATTTGTAAAAGATTTAGATTTTAAAATCACTCATATTCATGGAAATAATTATGAAAGAACAGTAAATAATTTGCCTTTAGTGATGGAGGTAACCTTAGAAAAAAATCCTGATTTTAAGGATGAATTTTCTGATCTGCCTCATAAAGATGACGCACCTTGTAACCCAAAAAATCAAGAAATTAGACTTATCTTTGACTAAGTTTTTTATTTAAATTTTTAACTCAATGTTTTATAGATAATTATGCTTACAAATTCTCAAATTTCAAAATTTAAAAAAACCTATCAAAGAAAAGGATATGTTTTAGTTAAAAATTTTTTGGATAAAAAAAAATGTAAAGAGGCATTAAATTGGTTAAACAAAAAAAATAAAAAAAAACTAGCTAAAAGTTGGACAGAACAAGAACCTGGTGTTGACTTAGCTGTTTTATTTGTAGTTCATAGCCTTAAAAATAATCCAGTTTCTCAACTTGCAAACAATAAGAAAGTTTTAGATTTAGCTTCAAAATTAGTTAATGATGAGGTTTACATTTACTCTAGTAAAATAAATCTAAAAGCAGCTTGGTGTGGTGCTGTTGAATACTATCATCAAGATTTAGTTTATTGGAGAGATAGAGGTTACCCCAGAGAAGATATGTTAAGCGCTATGGTATTTTTAGATCCTCATGAAAATTCAAATGCTCCATTAAATATTTTTCCCGGAACACACAAATTAGGTTTTATTAAACATGAACCTTTTATAAATTTAAATGGCTTAAATAAATTTATGGTTGGTCCAAAAAAATTAGATCAATTGAAAAAAAAATATGGGCTTGATACAATTAACGCAAAACCTGGTGATGTTCTTTTTTTTCACATGGGAGTTGTTCATGGTTCAGGTCACAATATATCTCCAAATAATAGAGCTGTTGTTTTATCACAATTAAATACTTTTAATAATGTCCCAAACAAAGTGGAGTCAAATTCTAGAAAATTCAATCTTTTAAGAGCAAAAAGAGAACTAATTGAGTCACAACGAAGGTTAAAATGGTTCAAAAATAAATATAAAAAACAGTTAAAGTCAAAAAAACTTACTTTCCACGCCCCAATAGTTAGCAAAGAGAAAAACTAAATTTAAACTTATTTAATCTAAATGTGTGGCATTTTTCTTGCAATACCCAAGGATAATTCGCGGATAAACCGAAAGTCCTGCCAAGAAGCGTTAGATTATCTAAAAAAAAGAGGCCCTGATTGGCATTTTACAAGTTTGGAAAAACGCAAATTCTTTGGACAAACTATTTTGTCGATGACTGGAACTACAGTTGGAAAAAAAGAATCTCATGTTTCAAATAACAAAAGATATTTAATTTTATTTAATGGTGAAATTTATAATTATAAGAGGCTAGCTAGAAAATATAATATTAATTTAAAAGAGACTCACAGTGATACCTATTTATTAGTGAACTCCTTCAATTCAAAAAATGTAATTAATTTTTTTTCAGAATTGGATGGAATGTTTTCAATAGTAATTTATGATAGATTTAAAGATAAAGTATATATCGCCAGAGACATCCAGGGTGAAAAAACTCTCCATTTATATGAAGATAAAAATTTTATTCTTGTTTCTTCAGAAATAAATGCAATTAAAATTTTTCTTAAAAAAAACAAATTAAGTTACTACTGGTTACAAACATATCTAAATACTAGACATTTTCTTCAACTTGATAAAACAATATACAAAAATATTAAAATCATTGAGCCAGGAGAAATTCTTGAGATAAAAAGTAATTCCAAGATTACCAAACTGGATAAAATGAATATACATGATTTAATTTCAGAAAAAATTTATTATAAAAATTTGATAAGAAATGAAGAAGACCTTGTTAATGAATTGGATTATATATTTAAAAAAAATATAAAAGAGATGGTGCCAAACAAAAGAGATTTTTGTTCTATATTAAGCGGAGGAGTCGACTCTTCACTGGTTTCATATTATCTTTCAAAAATATCAAAGCCTCAAAGTTACCTTTCGATAAATCATATTGGTAAAGATAAAATATCTAATCAAATAGGCTATTTTAAAAAATATTTTGGAAATAACATTAAGAGCTTAAAAGTGAATGAAAAAAAATATTATGAAAACTTAATTGAGAGCCTTAAAATTTGTTCTTCGCCAATCAATTCTCACGATTTTCCAGGTAAACTTATTCTTGCAAGAGAGGCAAAATTACTTGGATCAAAAGCCATTTTTGGTGGAGACGGAGCAGATGAGTTATTTGGGGGTTACGAAACATACAGAAAAAAGATTAATAAAATCAAAGATAATAATTCTGATTATTCAAAGTACTTTAGAAATAAAATAAAATTTTCTAACAATAAAGATTATTTTAAGACTCAATTATTGAATAGATGGAACAAATGTCTTGATTCATATCATTTTTTAAAAAATGGCGAAGAAAGGAATAGGTTAGCGATGATGCTCAACGATAGTTCAATTCAATTGTCATCAGTTGGTTTAAGAGGATGCGACCTCATGTTTATGAACTATTCAATCGAGTCACGGTCTTTATTTTTGAGGAAGGATGTAATCAAATTTGCCTTAAACTTACCACTGAAGTTTAAAATAAATAAAAATAAAAGAGATAGATTAGGAACTAAGATAATATTAAAAAAATTATTCATTAAATATTTTTCTAAAAAACTTTTACTTCCAAAACAGGGATTTTCCGGTTTTCCAAATGAAACTACAAGCAGACTTGGAAATCCTAAGAAGTTTAGAATAAATAGTATTATTAAAAAAAATAAAAAAAATGATTTAGTAAGATTTTTTAGGAATAAAGAAATTAATTGGAAAATAACAAATTTAGAGTATTTTTTAAGATTGAATTCAAATGATATCTAATAAAAATAAAATTCTAATAGTTTATGAAAACTTTTTATATGGCGGGACTTCAACACACTTAATAAACTTGCTTAATAGTAATTATTTTAAAAACCTAGATATAACTCTTATTACAAATAATAATAATCAATCAATTAAAAGTATTAAAAAAAATTGTAAAAATGTAAATTTTATTTTTTATAATTCATTGAATGTAATATTTTTTAAACATAAAATTTTAAAAGTTTTTTTCTTTTTATTTAAACCTTTATTATTTATTATTTCGATTGCTCAGTTTTATATTCTATTAAGAAAAATAAAATACACAATATTACTAGCTAATTGTGGTGGATATGGAGATTTTAGGTCAGAAATTGCTGCAGTATTTTCATCTGGATTATTAGGAGTCAAAAAAAATTTTCTATTAATTCATCATTCATACAGGTCTCCAAAATTTTGGAAAAATTCTTTAAAATTTTTGGATTTTTTCGTTTTAAAATTTTTGGAAAAAATAATCTTTGTTTCACGTGCCACTAAAAAAACTGTTTTGAACAATTCAGGCTTAAGACCGTCTTCAAAAAAGATTACTGTGATACATAACGGCGTTTTTATTAAAAAAGAAAATAAAAAGACAAAAAAAATTTTTAAAAAAAATAATAATATCTTAAAAATTGGTATGTTATCAAGAATTGAAAAGTATAAGGGTCAAGAAGATCTTATAAAATCTTTGTTGTTTTTGGATAACAAGTACAAAAATAGATTAAAAATTTTTATAATAGGCAACGGCGAAAAAAATTACGTTTCAAGTATAAAAACTTTTGTATATCAACAAAAATTAAGTAAATTTATAGTTTTTAAAAAATATTTAAATGAAGATTCTAAAACTATAATCGGAAATCTCGACATCCTTGTTTCTCTCACTAGGGATTTTGAAGGTTTCGGATATTCATTAGCTGAGGCTATGGCATATTCTGTTCCTATAATTTCTACTAATGTTGGTGGCTCAAAAGAGTTTTTGAATAAAAAGAATGCAAATATTGTAAAGCCTTATGATCCAAAAGGTATAAGTTTAATGATAATTGATTATTTTCAAAATACAAAAAAATGGAAAAAAAAAGCAAAATTTGCTTCAACTTACATTAAAAAAAAGTTTAATTCAGAAATTATGTCGAAAAAATATGCAAAAACTATCACAAATTAAATATGCACCAATTTAATAAGATAATTATAATATTTGATTTAGATGGTGTTTTAATAAACACCATCAAGTTGATGGAATTAGCTTGGTCAGAAGTACGAAAAACTTTAAACATTAAACAAGAATTTTCTAGTTATAAAAAATTCATTGGATTTCCATTTAATACAATCTTAACAAAGCTTAAGATCAATAAAAATCATAAAAAAATTTACGCAATTTATAACAAAACATCTATAAAAAATGAAAAAAAAATAAAACTTTATCCTGGAGTAAAAAAAATTTTATTAAAACTTAATCTTAAAGGCTATAAAACAGCAATTGTTACCTCTAAAGACAAGACAAGAGTGGAAAGAATTTTAAATAGATTAAAAATACCGATACAAAATATTAATTGCCCACATAAAAAATACAGAGGCAAGCCTTTTCCTGATCAAATATTTAGAGCAATAAAAAAATCAAGAATAAAACCATTAAAAGTTTTTTATATTGGTGATATGCATGTAGATTATCTAACATCAAAAAATTCTAAAATTAATTTTATTTTTGCGAAATATGGATATGGGATTAGATTAAAAACCTATAAAAATACCATAAAAACGTTTAATCAAATTCCTAAAATACTTGAAAGATTGAGTTAATAATCTAATCATTAACTATCAATTTTGAGTAAAAAAATGATAAGCAAAATTTTTAAAAACAGAAAAGTTCTAATTACTGGACATACCGGATTTAAAGGTTCGTGGTTAACGCTTTGGTTGAATAAAATGGGAGCTAAAATAATTGGGGTATCATTAAAAGACTTAAAGCCTCAGTCACATTTCAACTACTTAAATTTGCGTAGTAAGTTAAGTCACAATTTAATTGATATTCGGAACTTTAAAAAAATTAATAATATTATTAAAAAAAACAAACCGGATTTCATATTTCATCTTGCTGCTCAAGCATTAGTGAAAAAGTCTTATAAATTACCTAAATTCACAATTGAAACTAACGCTATAGGTACGCTTAATATTTTAGAATCTTTGAAAACTTACTCAAAAAAATGCACATTAATTATAATAACCAGCGATAAAGTTTATAAAAATTTTGAGATTAAAAGAGGATATAAGGAACATGATATTTTAGGAGGTTTTGATCCTTATAGTGCCTCTAAAGCATCTGCTGAATTAATAATCCAATCATATGTTAAATCCTATTTTCCTAAGAGTGGTAAAGTAAGAATTGGTATCGCTAGAGCCGGCAACGTTCTTGGTGGGGGCGATTGGTCAGAAGATAGATTAATTCCAGACTGTATAAAATCTTGGAGCAAAAATACAAATGTAACAATTAGAAATCCTAACTCAACAAGACCATGGCAACACGTTTTAGAAGCGATTTATGGATATTTGATTTTAGCTAAAAACTTAAACAAAAATAACAAGCTTCATGGTGAGGCTTTTAATTTTGGTCCAAGTGAAAAAAATGTAAAAAATGTTGTGACAGTTATTAAACTAATGAGAAAACATTGGGAAAGAGTAAAATATAAAATTAATAAAAATAAAAAAACTATATATGAATCAAAATTATTAACACTTAACTCAAATAAGGCGAAAAGATTATTAAATTGGAAGTGCAAGTTGACTTTTAAAGATACGATTAAAATGGTGGTTTGGTGGTATAAAAATTTTTATTCAAAACAATTTGACGCTAGGCATCTTACATTGTCTCAAATTGATTCATATGAAAAAATTATAAAAAAAATCAAATGAAAGTAGTAATTTTAGCAGGCGGTTTGGGAACAAGACTATCAGAATATACACATTCGATACCAAAGCCCATGATAGATATAAAAGGTAAACCGATGATTTATTATATCATGAAACATTATTCTAAATATGGTTTCAATGAATTTTATTTAGCTATTGGATACAAAAAAGAAATAATAAAAAGATATTTTAAAAAAAATAGTTTCGGATGGAAGATAAATTTAATTGATACTGGCAACAATACTATGACCGGAGGTAGATTGAAAAGATTAACTAAATATTTGAATAAAGAAAAATTTTTTCTTACTTATGGTGATGGTATTTCAAATGTAAACTTAAAAAAGTTACTTAAATTTCATAATAAAAATAAAAAATTAGTTACATTAACTGCAGTAAGACCTCCCGCAAGATTTGGTGCAGTTAAACTCAAAGGAAATTT